>OJBO01000581.1_pt1 | contig 19567 bp, 8 predicted proteins | sample 1590461 | NCBI WGS metagenome assembly OJBO01 (sample SAMN05416836, study PRJEB24817) | seawater metagenome | isolation source: Sea water | place: Canada:Atlantic | collected 2013-07 | reverse complement strand
CAGGCCCTTGAGCAGCGGCCACAGCAACAGCGGCAGCAGCGCGCCGAGCGCCGCCATGCCCAGCAGCAGGGCGCCCAGCTCGGCCAATGACCCGGTCAGGAGTCCGGCGAGCAACACGGGTACCGCCAGCGCGGCGGCGAGTTCGAGGCCGCTGGCCAGCGGCCCCGGGCGCAGCGACTGGCGCAGTACCGCCAGCGCCGGCACCTTCACCAGTGAGCCGAGGCGCGGCAATGCAAAACCGGCCCACAGCAGCAGGGGCCCCAGGGCGGCGGCCAGCAGGTCGACGGTGGTGGCCGCCCAGGGTTGGCGCCAGTCGAGCAGCTCGCGCACCAGCGCCACCAGGGCGACGCCGAGGCCGGCCCCCAGCGCGGCGACGGGTAGCGCCGCGAGCAGTTCGCCGCCCAGCAGGCGGCTCATCACCTGTCCGCGGCTGGCGCCGAAGGTGCGCAGCAGGCCGGCGAGGCGAGCGCGCTGCGCGACCCGCTGGGCCGTGGCCAGATAGATGGCGGCGCCGCACAGCAGGCTGATCAGCAATACGCCCAGCTTGGCCCAGAGGGTCAGCTGGCGCAGTGGGCCCAGGCTGCGCACGGCGGCGTCGGAGATGTCCTCCAGGCGCTGATCGGGTCTCAGGGTGGGGCGCAGAGCGGCGGCGATCCCGGCCAGGTCGACGCCCGCCGTGGCGCCGATCAACAGCCGATAATCGGCGCGCGAACCCGGTGCCAGCACCCCGGTGGCATTGAGCTCGGCGCTGTTGAACAGCACCCGCGGACTCATGCCGTAGAACCCGGCGCCGGCGTCCGGCAGGTTGTGGATGACCTCGGCGACGGCGAAGCTGCGGTTGCCGATGGCCAGCCGGTCGCCGATGGTGAGACCCAGGCGGTCGAGCACCTGGGGGTCCACCCAGAGCGCGCCGGGCGGCGGCCCCCCGGGCATCGGCCGGGGCGGTCGAAAGCGGCCCGGGGCGGCGTCGATGGCGCCGTAGAGGGGGTAGGCCTCGCCCACCGCGCGGGCGCTGACCAGCAGCAGGGCATCGCCGTGCACCAATGCAGTGGAGAACTCGATCACTTCGGTGTGCCGAGCCGGCGCGACCAGCGCGAGCTGTTGCGGGGACGTCGGGTCGGTGCCGGACAACACCAGGTCGCCGCCCAGCGACTCCGCGGTGCGCACCGCAAAGCGCGCCTCGAGTTCGGCGCGCAGCAGGATCATCGCCGCCAGGGCGAAGCCGGCGATGGCGAGCGCGGCGGCCAGCAGCCGGAATGCCGGATCCCGCCAGGGCCGCAATGGGCCGTGCATCAGGGTTTGACCAGGCGAACCGGTTCCGGCAGTTCGCGGATGCCGCCATCCTCCAGGCGCAGCCGGCGCTGGCAGCGCGCGGCGAGGGCGGCATCATGGGTCACCAGCACCAGGGCGGCTCCGGCCTCCCGATTGAGTTCGAAGAGCAGTTCCTGGATGTGCGAGCTGTTGGCGCGGTCGAGGCTGCCGGTGGGCTCATCCGCGAACAGCAATCCGGGTTCGACCGCGAACGCCCGCGCCAGCGCCACCCGCTGCTGCTCGCCGCCGGAGAGGGTGGCGGGGAAGTGTTTCAGGCGATGTTCGAGCCCCACCCGCTGCAGCCAGTTGCGGGCGCGGCGCTCGGCGCCAGGGGCACGCTGGAGCTCGAGCGGCAGCAGCACGTTCTCCAGCGCGGTGAGGTCGCCGACCAGGTGAAAATCCTGGAACACGAAGGCACACAGGGCACCGCGGCGCCGTGCCCGATCGTCTTCGTCCAGCGCACTGAATTCCTCGCCAGCCAGCCGCACCCAGCCCTCGCTGGGGGTATCCAGCCCGGCGAGCAGGCCCAGCAGGGTCGACTTGCCGCTGCCCGAGGGGCCGGTGATGGCCAGACTGGCGCCGGCCTCGAGCTCCAGGTCGATGTCGTGCAGCAGGGTCAATGCACCCTCGGGGCCGGCCACGCGCTTGGCCAGCCCGCGGGCTTCGAGCAATGGGCGAACGCTGGCGGTGTCCGGCATGGCGGTAACTGCGGCGGCGGGATTCGCCCGAGTATCCACGGGCCCGGCGCCACTGACAAGCGGGAGTCAAGCCGCGGATCACGCTGCTGCGGCGGAATTCGTCGCCCGGAAAGAGCCAGCCGGTCACCAGGCTCGCCCAGGTGTGCTCGAACGCCGGGTCGGCCCGGCTGGCGCCGGGAGCGGAAACAGGAATCACACTTGGCCAGATCACCGGCGGTTGGCGGTAGGGTGAGGGCGTGGTCACGACTCGGGGTTACAATGGGGTCCTCGCCGCTGCGCGGCGCCCGATTCCGGTGGCTGCACAATGCGCGCTTCGCGTTTCCCCCGGTGCGCGGTTTTCTTCCTGTTGCCGGCGCTTGCGCTGTTTGCGCCGCTGCGCGCTGCGGCGGGCGAACTGCTGATCCTGGGCGACAGCATCAGCGCCGCCTACGGCATCGACAGGGACTCGGGCTGGGTCGCACTGCTGGAACGGGCGCTGGCTTCACAGTGTCCCGGCGCAGCGGTTCACAATGCTTCGGTGAGCGGTGAGACCAGCGCCGGCGGTCTGCAAAGGCTGCCGGCGCTGCTCGACCGCCGGCGGCCGTCGGTGGTGGTCATCGAACTGGGCGGCAACGACGGCCTGCGCGCCTTGCCGCCGGCGAAAATGGCCGACAATCTGGCGCAGATGACGCGTCTGGCCCGCGCTGCCGGCGCCGAGCCGGTGCTGTTGGGGATGCAGATCCCGCCCAACTACGGCCCCCTGTACCAGCGTCGTTTCGAGCGCGCCTTTGCCCAGGTCGCGCGCGACCATGACCTGCCGTTTGCGCCCTTTTTGCTCGATGGCCTGGAGCCGGGCGCGGAGCACTTCCAGGCCGACGGCATTCACCCCACCGCGGCCGCCCAGCCGCTGCTGCTGCGCAATGCCTGGCCGCCCTTGGCCCGTGCCCTGGCCGCGGCACAGGTGTGTGACCTAGTGGGCCATGCGGTTAATTAGGTAACGCTCAGCCGTCGCACAAGCGTTGTGGGCAAGGCGCGCGAGTGCAGGACTGGCTTTGCCAATTCAAGCGAGCGGAACGCAGCCCACGGCGCTGGACCTGGCAACCTGCGCCGGAGCCCCCGGCCGGGGGTTGAGACCGCGGCATGTGCCGGGCCCGCGGCCCCGCCCGAGGCGTTGCAAGGCTTCCGGCCGATGCCTATAGTGGACCCACCTGCCGGGCTCGGTGGCGCGTCCACGCCTGCGGCGAACAACCGGAGTTCATCCCGCGCCAGGCCCGGCGCCAGAAGTCAATGGATTCCCAGGCCCCCTTGTGCAGCACCACGCCAGCCTGTTCGGAGAGACCGACCTCCACCTGTTCGGTGAGGGAACGCACCGGCACCTGTACGACAAACTCGGTGCCCATCCGCGCACCCTGAAGGGTAGCGCCGGCGTCGCCTTCGCCGTGTGGGCGCCGAACGCCGAGCGCCTCAGCGTGATCGGCGATTTCAATAACTGGGATGAATCCGCCCACCCACTGCTGCCGCGCCCGGACGGTTCCGGTATCTGGGAGGGTTTCGTACCAGGTGCCGCCGTCGGTCAGTGCTACAAGTACCATCTGATTTCCCGTCACAACGGCTACCGTGTGGACAAGGGCGATCCCTTCGCCCGCTACTGGGAGGAGCCGCCGGGCACTGCGTCGCGCATCTGGCGGGACGACTACGCCTGGGGGGACGGCGACTGGATGGCGAGCCGCGCCGCGCGCAATGCCCTGGACGCGCCGATTTCGATTTACGAGCTGCACCTCGGTTCCTGGCGGCGCGCGGCGTCGGCCCCGGAGCGCCTGCTTGGCTACCGCGAGCTGGCGCCGCTGCTCGCCGAGTATGTGCGCGAGCTCGGCTTCACCCACGTCGAACTCATGCCGGTGATGGAACACCCGTTTTACGGCTCCTGGGGTTACCAGGGCGTGGGCTACTTCGCGCCCAGCGCCCGCTATGGCACGCCGGAAGATCTCAAGTTCTTCATCGACCATCTGCACGGACAGGGCATAGGTGTCCTGCTCGACTGGGTGCCGTCACATTTTCCCGGCGACGCCCACGGCCTCGCCTATTTCGACGGTACCCATCTCTATGAGCACGCCGACCCCAGGCAGGGTTTCCATCCGGAATGGAACAGCTACCTGTTCAACTACGGCCGCAACGAGGTGCGCGCCTTTTTGCTGTCGAACGCGCATTTCTGGCTGAACGAATTCCACGTCGACGGCCTGCGGGTCGATGCCGTCAGTTCGATGCTCTATCTCGATTACGGCCGCAGGCAGGGCGAATGGATCCCCAATCGCTACGGTGGCCGCGAAAACCTCGAGGCGGTCGACTTCCTGCGCCAGCTCAACAGCACGGTCTACGAGCATTTTCCGGATACCCAGGTGATCGCCGAGGAGTCCACCGCCTGGCCCATGGTGTCGCGCCCGAGCTACCTCGGCGGTCTCGGCTTCGGCATGAAGTGGAACATGGGCTGGATGCACGACACCCTGAACTACTTCTCCCGCGATCCGGTCCACCGTGCTCACCACCACGACCAGCTCACGTTCAGCATCTGGTACGCCTTTCAGGAGCATTTCGTGCTGCCGCTGTCCCACGACGAAGTGGTGTACGGCAAGGGCTCGCTGCTGAGCCGCCAACCCGGGGACACCGCGCTCAAGTTCGCCGGCCTGCGCGCCCTGCTGGGCCACATGTGGCTGCATCCCGGCAAGAAGCTGCTGTTCATGGGCGGCGAGTTTGGCCAGTGGCGCGAATGGAGCCACGATCGCGGCCTCGATTGGCATCTGCTCGACCAACCCGGACACCGCGGCGTGCAGGCCTGGGTGGCCGATCTCAACGCCCTGCTGCGCGCCACGCCGGCGCTGTATCGGGATGATTTCTCGGCCAGCGGCTTCTCCTGGGTGGAGGCCAGCGACACAGCCCAAAGCGTCTTTGCCTATCTGCGCTGGGGGGATGGCGAGGAATCTCCGGTACTGGTGGTGCTCAATCTCACGCCGGTGCAGCGGGACAATTACCGCCTCGGCGTCCCCCGGCGCGGCTATTGGCGGGAGCGCCTGAACAGCCAGGCCGAGTGTTACGGCGGCAGCGGCGCCGGCAACTTCGGGGGTGTGGAGAGCCTGCCGATCCCCTCGCACGGCCATTATCACTCGCTGCTGCTGTGCCTGCCGCCGCTCAGCGCCCTGGTCCTGCAGCCCGGGAAACCTTCGTGAGCCCGCCGGAGCAGGGCCGCGCGCGCGTCGTCATCGAGCACCTCAGCCCGCAGATCGATGCCGGCCGTTTCCCCGTGAAGCGCTGTGTGGGCGACCATTTCCCGGTCGCAGTGGACGCCTTCACCGACGGCCACGACCAGATCCACTGCCTGCTGCAGTCGCGTGCGCCGGGGGCCGCCGAGTGGTGCGAAGTGCCCATGCGCGCGCTCGGCAACGACCGCTGGCGGGCCGGCTTTGCACTGGAGCGGCTGGGCGTTTACGCCTATCGCGTATTGGCCCGGGTGGATCCGTTCAAGACCTGGCGCCACGATCTGCAGCGCCGCGAGGATGCCGCCGACATCGAGCTCGCGCTGGAGATCGGTGCGCAGCTGGTGGAGGCCGTGGCCGCGCACGCGCCCGGCGCGCAGGCCGCCTGGCTCCGGCGGCGCGCCGCCGAGCTGCGCGGGGTGGAAGCGCTCGACGCGCGGCGCGAGCAGGCGCTGGATGCCGAACTGCTCGAGGTCATGCTCACCCTGGCTTCCCGGGAATGGGCCAGCCAGTCGGCGACCCTGAGGGTGGTGGTGGATCCGCTGCGCGCCCGCTGCAGCGCCTGGTACGAACTCTTTCCGCGTTCGGCGGGGCCGGCCGGCCGGCACGGCACCTTCAAGGACGTCATCGCCCGCCTGCCCTATGTCGCCGAACTCGGCTTCGACGTCCTCTATCTGCCGCCCATCCATCCCATCGGCCGCGTCAACCGCAAGGGGGCGAACAATCGCCTCCGGGCGGACGCCGCCGATGTCGGCAGCCCCTGGGCGATCGGTTCCGAGGAGGGCGGCCACAAGGCCATCCACCCGGCGCTCGGTACCCTGGAGGATTTCCGCACCCTGGTACGCACCGCCGAGGAGGACTACGGGATCGCCGTGGCGCTCGACGTGGCCTTTCAGTGCGCGCCCGACCATCCCTATGTCAAGGAACACCCGGAGTGGTTCCGCCACCGCCCGGACGGCAGCGTGCAGTACGCCGAGAACCCGCCCAAGAAATACCAGGACATCTATCCGTTCGATTTCGAATGTGACGACTGGTGGCACCTCTGGCAGGAACTGAAAACTGTATTCGAGTACTGGATCGCCCAGGGCGTGCGCATCTTCCGGGTGGACAACCCGCACACCAAGCCCTTCCCCTTCTGGGAGTGGGTGATCGGCGAGCTCAAGGCCCGGGACCCGGAACTCATTTTTCTCTCCGAGGCCTTCACCCGGCCCAAGGTCATGGCGCGGCTCGCCAAGCTCGGTTTCACGCAGTCCTACACCTACTTCACCTGGCGCAATACCGCCTGGGAATTACGCGAATACCTGGAGCAGCTCACCGGCAGTGAACTCGGCGAATATTTTCGGCCGAATTTCTGGCCCAATACGCCGGACATCCTCCACGAGTATCTGCAGCGCGGCGGGCGCCCGGCGTTCGGTATCCGCCTGGTGCTGGCTGCCACGTTGGGCGCCAGCTACGGAATCTACGGACCGGCGTTCGAGTTGCTCGAGCAGCGGCCGCGCGAGGCGGACAGCGAGGAATACCTGGATTCGGAAAAATACCAGCTGCGGCACTGGGACCTGGAGCGCGCCGACAGCCTGTGCCACCTGATCACCCGGATCAACCGCATTCGCCACCAACACCCGGCGCTGCAGCGCAACGGCAGCCTCAGGTTTCACCCGGTCGACAATCAGGAACTGCTGTGTTTCAGCAAGCACGACCCGGACGATGGCGAACTGGTGCTGACGGTGGTCAACCTGGACCCCTTCCACATGCAGTCCGGCTGGGTGGAGCTGCCACTCGATGAATTCCGTTTGGATCCGCACGTCCCCTACGCAGTGGACGACCTGCTCGGCGGCGGCCACTATCTCTGGCATGGCGCGCGCAACTTCGTGCAACTGGATCCGCAGTCGCTGGCCGCCCACGTATTCCTGATCCGCAGCAACCTGCGTACCGAGCAGGATTTCCCCAATTTCTAGATCCATGGAGAGGTCCAGGTTTTGAATGTTTCCCCTTCACCGTCGGGCGACCTGATCGAAGACCCCCTCTGGTACCGGGATGCCATCATCTATCAGCTGCACGTCAAGGCGTTCGGCGACGCGGATGGTGATGGCATGGGTGATTTCGCCGGGCTCATCCAGCACCTCGACTATGTGCAGGAGCTGGGCGTCAACACCATCTGGCTGCTGCCCTTCTACCCGTCGCCGCTGCGCGACGACGGCTACGACATTGCCGACTACTGCGGGGTACATCCCGATTACGGCACCCTGCGCCAGTTCCGCGCCTTCGTGCGCGAGGCGCACCGGCGCGGATTGCGGGTGATCACCGAGCTGGCCATCAATCACACGTCCGATCAGCACCCCTGGTTTCAGGCGGCGCGCAACGCCAGGCCCGGCTCGGCCAAGCGTGACTTCTACGTGTGGAGCGACAGCGACCGGAAATATCAGGGCACGCGCATCATCTTCACCGATACCGAGACCTCCAACTGGGCCTGGGATCCGGTGGCCAAGGCCTATTACTGGCACCGCTTTTTTTCCCACCAGCCGGATCTCAACTTCGACAACCCCAGGGTGTTCCAGGCGGTGGTCCGGGTGATGCGTTTCTGGTTCGACGCCGGGGTCGACGGCATGCGCCTCGATGCCATTCCCTACCTGTGCGAACGCGAGGGCACCAACAACGAGAATCTTCCCGAGACCCACCGGGTGCTGAAGCGCCTGCGCGCGGAGATGGATGCCCGCTACCGGGACCGACTGTTTCTGGCCGAGGCCAACCAGTGGCCGGAGGATGTCGCCGAATACTTCGGCGACGGCGACGAGTGCCAGATGGCGTTTCACTTTCCCCTCATGCCGCGCATGTACATGGCGGTCGCCCAGGAGGACCGCCACCCGATCGTCGAGATCATGGAGCAGACGCCGGACCTGCCCGAAGGCTGCCAGTGGGCGGTGTTTCTGCGCAACCACGATGAACTGACCCTGGAGATGGTCACCGACCGCGAGCGCGACTATCTGTATGCCACCTATGCCACCTATGCCACCGACCCACGCATGCGCATCAATGTCGGTATCCGCAGGCGCCTGGCGCCGTTGCTCGACAACGATCTGGAGCGGTTGCGGCTCATGAACAGCCTGCTGATGTCGATGCCGGGCTCGCCGATCATCTATTACGGCGACGAGATCGGCATGGGCGACAACATCTATCTCGGTGACCGCAACAGCGTGCGTACGCCCATGCAGTGGAGTCCGGACCGCAACGCGGGGTTTTCCCGCGCCGACCCGCAAAAGCTCTACCTGCCGCCGGTGATGGATCCGGTGTACGGTTACGAGGCGGTCAACGTCGAGGCCCAGCGGCGCGATCCCTCGTCGCTGCTGAACTGGATGAAACGGCTGATCGCGGTGCGCAAGTCGCACACCGCGTTCGGACGCGGCGGGTTGCGGTTCCTCTATCCGAGGAACCGCAAGATCCTCGCCTATCTGCGCGAGCACGGCGACGACACCCTGCTGTGCGTGGTCAACCTGGGCCGCTCGCCGCAGCCGGTGGAACTCGACTTGAGCGAATTTCGCGGCTGCGTCCCCGTGGAGGCCTTCGGCCACACGCCCTTCCCGCCGATCGGCGAGCTGCCCTATCTGCTCACCCTGACCGGCCACGGCTTCTATTGGTTCATTCTCAGCCACGAGGCATCGGCGCCGAGCTGGCACGAGGATATGCTGGTGGAAGCGCCGCTGTACACGGTGGCGATGTTCGCCGGCTTCGACAGCCTGTTTCCGGACCACCATCAGGGAACCTTGCGGGCCGTGGCGGTCCGCCTGCTGCGCCAACTGGAAACGCGGGTGTTGCCCGAATTCCTCGGGCTGCAGCGCTGGTACGCGGGCAAGGACGGCGCCGCTTCGACCCTGCAGCTGCGGCCCCAGGGCTGCTGGGACCGCGGCGGTCGGCGTTGGTTGTTCGCCTGGGTGGAGACGCAAGCCGCCGGAGCGCCGCAGCAGCAGTATGCGCTGCCGCTGGCGCTCGACTGGCAGAGCGAGACTCCGGCAGCGGTGGGGCGCCCGCACATCGTCGCCCAGGCACGCGACCGTGCCCGACTGGGCACCCTCTATGACGCTTTCGCCGACAGTGAATTCTGTGTGGCCCTGGTCAATGCCATGGCTGCCGGGGAGCGCGCCACCCTGGCGACGGGAACCCTGGAGTTCAGCGCCACGCGGGCGCTCCCTGACTGGCTCCCCGACACGCCGCTCACTGCGGAGCAGGTGCGCCGGCCGGGGGCGATCGGCAGCAACAGCATCCGTGTCATCGATGAGCGGATGTTCCTCAAGGGCTATCGACGCCTGCGCCCGGGCACCAACCCGGAGCTCGAGATGGGTCGTTTTCTCACCGAAACCGTGCCCTTCGGCCAGACCGTGCCGCTGCTGGGCGCCGTCGAACTGGTGCGCGAGGACGGCAGCCGCACCACCCTGGCGCTGCTCCAGGCCTATCTAGACAACCAGGGCGACGCCTGGGAGTACACCCTGGAGCATCTCAAGAAAGCGCTCGAAGAGGCGCACCTGGTGCCCGAACTCGAGGCGGCGGAGTTCATTGACCGGGAGGGCGGCTATCTGCTGCTGGTCGAGACCCTGGCCAGACGTACCGGCGATCTGCACCTGGCGCTGGCAACCCCGAGCCGTGATCCAGCGTTTGTACCCGAGCCCTGGAGCGCCGGCGACCTGGCGGCCTGGCGACAGCGCCTCCTGGCGGAAGCGGAAACCAGCCTCGATCTGCTCGCCGCACAGGCCCGGGCGGGGCCGGAGGCCGAGTCGCTGCTGGGTGCGCGCGAACCCTTGCTGGCGGCGATCGAACGGCTGGTGCCGGAGACCCTGGACCTGCAGAAAATCCGTTGTCACGGCGACTACCATCTCGCCCAGGCGCTGGTGGTCAACAATGACTTCATCCTCGTCGATTTCGAGGGCGAGCCGGAGCGGGACTTCGCCCAACGGCGCCGCAAGGAATCCGCCCTGAAGGATGTGGCCGGCATGCTGCGCTCGTTCGAATACGCCGCCGCGATCGCCGTGGATGCCATAACCCGGGATCGTCCCGACGACCGCGACCGACTCGGTGCGCTTGCCGACGGCTGGTGCGCTGCGGTCAGTGACGCCTTTCTCGACAGCTACGCGAGCCAGGTCGCCGGTAGCGCCTTCTGGCCGGCGGACGCCGCCGTCGCCGGGACGCTGGTCGATCTGTTCGCCCTGGAAAAAGCGTTCTATGAGTTGCGCTACGAGCTCGGCAACCGCCCGCAATGGGCGCAGGTGCCGATCCATGGTCTGGTCCGGCTGTGCGGGCGGCTGGCGCCCGCCACCACCGATGGGGAGACAGAAGCATGAACGACGGATCGCCGCGCGTGTGGCCGGGCGCCGCCTACCCCCTGGGGGCCACCTGGGATGGCTGCGGAGTCAATTTCGCGCTCTTCTCGGAGAACGCCGAACGCGTCGAGCTCTGCCTGTTCGACCCCAGCGGGGAGCGCGAACTCGAACGCCTGCCGTTGCCGGAACAGACCGACCGGGTCTGGCACGGCTACCTGCCCGACGCCCGCCCCGGCCTGCTGTACGGCTACCGGGTATACGGCCCCTACGAACCCCACCAGGGGCAGCGTTTCAACCCGCACAAGCTGCTGCTCGACCCCTATGCCAAGTCGATCGTCGGCGAGGTGGACTGGGGTGAGCTGCAGTACGGCTACCAGGTAGGGGCGGAAGAGGCCGATCTGTCGTTCGACACGCTCGACAGCGCGGCCGGGATGCCCCGCTGCCAGGTGATCGACTCTGCCTTCACCTGGGGCGACGATCGTCCGCCACGCATCCCCTGGCACGAGACCGTCATCTACGAACTGCACGTGCGCGGCTTCACCAGGCTGCATCCGGCGGTCGCGGAGGCGAACCGCGGCACCTACGCGGGCCTGGGCTCGGCGCCGGTGGTCGACTATCTGCGCCGCCTGGGTGTCACCGCCGTCGAACTGATGCCGATCCATGCCTTCATCGACGAGCACGCACTGGTGCAGCGCGGGTTGCACAATTATTGGGGTTACAACTCGATCGGTTACTTCGCCCCGGAGCGCCGCTACGCGGCCACCGATGACCACGTCGGCGAGTTCAAGGCCATGGTCAAACGCCTCCACCAGGCGGGCATCGAGGTGATCCTCGACGTGGTCTACAACCACACCGCGGAAGGCAACCAACTCGGGCCGACGCTGTCGTTTCGCGGCATCGACAATGCCGCCTATTACCGGCTGGTGCCCGACGATCCGCGGCATTACATGGATTTCACCGGCTGCGGCAATACCCTCAACATGCTGCACCCCCGCGTCCTGCAGCTGATCATGGACAGCCTGCGCTACTGGGTGCTGGAGATGCACGTCGACGGCTTTCGCTTCGATCTCGCCTCGGCACTGGCGCGGGAGCTGTACGAGGTGAATCAACTCGGTGCCTTCCTGGACACCATCCATCAGGATCCGGTGCTTTCCCAGGTGAAGCTGATCGCGGAGCCCTGGGATCTTGGCGAGGGCGGCTACCAGGTGGGCAATTTCCCGGTCGGCTGGGCGGAGTGGAACGGCAAGTACCGCGACTCGATACGTGACTACTGGCGCGGCGAAGGCGGCCTGATCGGCGAGCTCGCCTACCGTCTCACCGGTTCCAGCGATCTCTACGGGGCCAATGGCCGCCAGCCCTATGCCAGCATCAACTTCGTCACCGCCCACGACGGTTTCACCCTCAATGATCTGGTGAGCTACGACCACAAGCACAACGAGGCGAACGGCGAAGACAACCAGGACGGCGAAGCCCACAACCGGAGCTGGAATTGCGGCGTCGAGGGGCCTGCGGACGATGCCGGCGTCATTGCCCTGCGCGCTCGCCAGAAGCGCAATTTCCTCACCACGCTGCTGCTCTCCCAGGGCGTGCCCATGCTCCTGGCCGGCGACGAACGGTGCCGTACCCAGGATGGCAACAACAATGCCTATTGCCAGGACAGCGAGCTCAGCTGGATGCACTGGGAGCTGAATGCCGAGCAGCGCGCACTGCTCGCCTGGACGCGCCGGCTGATCCGGCTGCGCCGCGGCCATCCGATCTTCCGCCGCCGGCACTTCTTCCAGGGCCGGCACATCCATAACGGCAGCGTCAAGGATATCCATTGGCTCGATCCGGACGGTCGCGAGATGAACACCGAACAGTGGCACCGCGCCCAGGCCCGGGCGCTGGGGATGTACCTGGCCGGCGACGCCATCGAGGACCTCGACACCTATGGCCGGCGCCTGTGGGACGATGATTTCCTGGTGTTGCTCAATGCCGGTGATCAGCCACTGGATTTTGCGCTGCCCAAATATCGCAAGCACGCGAAGTGGCGCCCGGTGCTGGATACCGCGCACCCCAGAGAGCGGGCGCGGCTGGCGAGCCAGACCAGCTATCGCCTCGAAGCGCGCAGTCTGGCGGTGCTGCGCCTGCCGCTGCCGTCCCATGCGACTTAGCCACGCCATGCCGTTCGGCGCCACGCCCGGGGGCGATGGCGTCGAGTTTCGGCTGTGGGCCCCGAGCGCCGGCCGGGTCGATCTGTGCCTGCGGCGGGACGACGGGGAGCGCCACCTGCCGCTGGCGCGCGAGGGCGATGGCTGGTTCCGCCTGACCACCGCCGAGGCCGCGCCGGGCAGCCGCTATCAGTTCCTGATCGACGGCGGCCAACGGGTACCGGACCCGGCCTCGCGGCACCAGCCCGAAGACGTGCACGGCCCCAGCGAGGTCATCGACCCCCTGGCCTTCACCTGGCCGGATGACGGCTGGCGGGGCAGACCCTGGCACGAGGCGGTCTGCTATGAGCTCCATGTCGGCACCTTCAGTGCGCGCGGCGATTTCAGCGCTGTCCTCGAACACCTCGATCATCTGACCGAGCTCGGTATCACCGCCATCGAACTGATGCCCGTGGCGGACTTCGCCGGCACCCGCGGCTGGGGCTACGATGGCGTGCTGCCGTTCGCGCCGGAGGGCCGCTACGGTCGGCCGGCAGACCTGAAGCGGTTGGTCGCCGCCGCCCAGGGACGCGGCCTCATGGTGCTGCTCGACGTGGTCTACAATCATTTCGGCCCGGAGGGCAATTACCTGCACTGTTACGCCGAGCGCTTTTTCGATGCCGGCGTGCACACTCCCTGGGGCGCGGCGATCGATTTCCGCGAACCGGCGGTGCGCGATTTCTTTATCCACAATGCCCTCTACTGGCTCGAAGAATTCCGTTTCGACGGCCTGCGCCTGGACGCCGTGCACGCCATCCACGACGCCGGGCGGGAGCTTTTTCTCGAAGCCCTGGCCACTGCGGTGCGCGAGGGGCCGGGCCGCCACCGCCAGGTGCATCTGATCCTGGAAAACGACGCCAACCAGGCCCACCTGGTCGACCCCGCGATCCTGCCGCGCCCCTATGACGCCCAGTGGAACGACGACTTTCACCACGCCGCGCACTGTCTGCTGACCGGCGAGCGCGACGGTTACTACCGGGACTATATCGAGCGCCCGCTGCTGCATCTGGCGCGCTGTCTCACCCAGGGCCTGGCCTATCAGGGCGAGCCCTCGGGCTTCCGCGGCGGCCACCCGCGCGGCGAGCCGAGCGCCCATCTGCCGCCGCGGGCCTGGGTGAATTTCCTGCAGAACCATGATCAGACCGGCAACCGCGCCTGTGGCGAGCGGCTCGACACCCTGTGCCCGGCCGAGGCGCTCGAGGCCCTCATTGCGGTGCTGTTGCTCGCACCTTCGCCGCCGCTGTTGTTCATGGGCGAGGAGTTCGCCGCCGCGACGCCGTTCCTGTTCTTCTGCGACTTTCACGGTGCACTGGCCGATGCGGTGCGTGAGGGGCGGCGGCGGGAATTTGCCCGCTTCGCCCGGTTCCGCGACCCGGCCGCGCGGCAGCGCATTCCCGATCCGCTCGCCGAGTCGACCTTTGCCCGCAGCAGGCTGGACTGGTCCAGCCGCGAGCGGGACGCCGGCCGCCGGCGCCTGGCCCTGTGCCGCCACCTCCTGAAACTGCGCCGCGAGCGACTGTTCGAGCATTTTCGCCGGCAGGCGGGCGGCTGCGCAGAATACCGGCTCGCGGCAAGCCGTCTGCAGGCGAACTGGCGCTTCGACGATGGCGCCCGCCTGCACCTGCTCGCCAATCTCGGCGCCCGGCCGCAAGCGGCACTGGCTTTGCCCGGCGAGTGTTTGTATGCCCATGGCGACCCGGGTGCACGGCTGCCGCCCTGGTCGGTGCGCTGGCATCTCGAAGCATGAACGGGGACGCGCTCAGCGAATTGTGCCGGCGCTTCGGGGTCGATGATCACTACGTCGATATCTGGGGTGTGCACCGCCCGGTCAGCAGCGCCGCGCAGCGCAGCGCCCTGGCGGCCATGGGGGTATTGTCGGATGCCGACGCCGATGCCGGCGCGGCACTCGCGCGCCTGGTCCGGGATGAATGGCGGGAAATCCTGCCGCCGGTACAGGTATTGGGTGCCGGCGAGCACGCCGAGCTGCCGTTGCGCCTGCCGGCCGGCGTCGAGACCCTGGACTGGCGCCTGGAGTTCGAGGACGGCGGCCGCCATGCGGGCCGGCTGAGCCCGCAGCAGCTACCCTTCGCGGGCGACGCCGGCTTCGACGGCCAGGACTATGAGGAGCGCCGCTGGCGGCTGGACGTGCCCATCCCGCCGGGTTATCACCGCCTGGTAGTGGAGGGCGCAGCGGCGGCGATGTGCACGCTGATCGGTGCACCCGCACAGTGCTATCAGCCGGCGGACTGCGCTGCTGACCGCTGCTGGGGCCTGAGTGTTCAGCTCTACAGTGTGCGCTCGCAGCGCAACTGGGGCATCGGCGATCTCACCGATCTGAAGGGCCTGATGGAGCTGGCGGCACGCTTCGGCGCCGATTTCGTCGGCGTCAATCCGCTGCACGCACTCTACCTGAACAACCCGCGGCACTGCAGCCCCTATAGCCCGTCGAGCCGGCACTTCTACAATCCACTCTATCTCGACATCGAGGCCATCGCCGACTACGCCGAGGATCCGGCGCTGCGGCGCGAATGCGAAAGCGACGACTTCCGCGGCCGGCTGCTGACACTGCGCAATGCCCAACAGATCGACTACCCGGCGGTGGCCGAATGCAAGCTGGGCGCGCTGCGCGCGCTGTTCCGCAGCTTTCGCGACCGACACCTGGGCGCGGACACGGCGCGGGCCCGCGCCTTCCGGCGCTTCGTCGCAGAGCGCGGGGTGTCGCTGCGCCGACACGCCGAGTACGAGGCCCTGCGCGCGCACCACCCGGACTGCTGGGGCTGGCCCCTGTGGCCGGAGCAGTACCGCGACCCCGAAGCGCCGGCGGTGGCCGAGTTCGCCCGCCGCAATGCCGCCGAGGTCGAGTTTTACCAGTACCTGCAATGGCAGCTCGCCGAGCAACTGGAGGCGGCGCTGGAGCGTGCCGCCACCCTGGGCCTGCGCCTCGGGCTGTATCAGGATCTGGCGGTCAGCGCCGATCCCGGCGGCGCCGACACCTGGCGGGACCAGGGGCTGTTCGCGCTGGAGGCGCGCATCGGCGCGCCCCCCGATGATTTCAACCTCCACGGCCAGGACTGGGGCCTGCCTCCATTCGTGCCGGGCGAACTCCGGCGCCGCGGCTATGCGCCCTTCGCGACCCTGTTGCGCGACCTCATGCGCCACGCCGGGGCCGTGCGCATCGACCATGTGATGAGTCTGATGCGCCTCTACTGGGTGCCGCCGGGGGCGAAGCCGGACGAGGGTCTCTACGTCGGGTATCCGTTCTCGGATCTGCTCGGCGTGCTGGCGCTGGAGAGTCATCGCAACCGTTGCCTGGTGATCGGCGAGGACCTCGGCACCGTGCCCGACCGCGTGCGCAGCGCGCTCGAGGAGACCGGCGTGCTCAGCTACCGGCTGCTCTATTTCGCCAAGCGCGAGGATCACTATCTGGCGCCGCAGGAGTATCCGCGCCAGGCCCTGGTCGCCATGGGCACCCACGATCTGCCGCCACTGGCCGGCTTCTGGAGCGGTGGTGATATCGAGTTGCGCTACCAGCTCGGCCTGATCGCCGACGACCAAACCCGCGATGCCCAGATCCTCGACCGCGCCCGGGACCGCCAGGCACTGTTGTTGGCGCTGGAGCGCGAGGGGCTGTTACCCGACGCCCAGTCGGTGCTCGGCGAGGCGCCCTTCAGCGCCCAGCTCAACCAGGCGCTGCACCGCTTTCTCGCCCGGTCACCGGCGCAGCTGCTGGCGGTGCAGGCCGAGGATCTGCTCGGCGATACCCAGCAGGTGAATCTGCCGGCCACGACCGACGCCTACCCGAACTGGAGTCACCGCCTGCCGCTGAACCTGGAGCACTGGCCGGCGAGCACCGGGATCGTCGCTCTGGTGAACGCCATTGCCGGCGAGCGCGGCCGGGCGCCGCGCGCCGCCGCGGCGCCCCGGGTGCGGCCGTTGCCGGCGGCGGGACGGATCCCGGACGCCACCTATCGGCTGCAGCTCAACGCCGGTTTCGGCTTTGCCGACGCCGCCGAACGGGTCGACTATCTGGATCGCCTCGGGGTCAGCGACCTCTACCTCTCACCCATCTTGCGGGCCCGCCCCGGCAGTCCCCACGGCTACGACATCGTCGACCACGCCAGCCTCAACCCGGAGCTGGGCGGCGCCCACGGCCATGAGCGCCTGTGCCGGGCGTTGGCGGCGCGCGGCATGGGCCAGCTGGTCGACATGGTGCCGAACCACATGGGCGTCATGGGCGGCGACAACCAGTGGTGGCTGGATGTGCTGGAGAACGGCCCGGCCTCGACCCATGCCGGATTCTTCGATATCGACTGGTATCCCTCGCAGCCGCACATGCACGGCCGGGTGTTGCTGCCCGTGCTCGGCCAGTCCTACGGCCGCTGTCTGGAGGCCGGCGAGATCCGCCTGTGCTTCGACGTCCAGGCCGGCGCCTTCCACTGCCAGTACTTCGATCACCGCCTGCCGATCGATCCCCAGACCTACCCGCTGATCCTCGCCGCCGGCAACGAGGCGCTGGACGCCGACGGCGGCCTGCGCGCGGCCTTCGAAAGCCTGATCACCGCTCTGGGCAACCTGCCGGGGCGGGATGCGGAAGACGCGCAGCTGCTCGCCGAACGGCGGCGCGACCAGTGCCTGCACCAGCAGCGGCTGGCCGAGCTGTACCGCGATCAGCCGCTGCTGCGCGCGCACCTGGGCATGCTCCTCGAACGTTTCAACGGTGATCCCGGCCAGCCGGCCAGCTTCGATGCCCTGCACGATCTGCTCGAGGCCCAGGCCTATCGGCTGGCCGACTGGCGGGTTGCCGCCGACGACATCAACTACCGTCGCTTCTTCGACATCAACGATCTCGCCGCCCTGCGCATGGAGCGGCCGGAAGTGTTCGACGCCACCCATGCCTGCCTGCTCGAGCTGCTCGCCAGTGGCCGCATCCAGGGGCTGCGCATCGACCATCCGGATGGGCTCTATGATCCGGAGGCCTATTTCGCCCGTCTGCAGGACTGTTTCCGCACCGACAACAGTTCGCGCCCGCTGTATCTGGTTGCGGAAAAGATTCTCGCCGCCGATGAGACCCTGCCCGACAGCTGGCAAGTACAGGGCACCACCGGCTATGAGTTCGCCGCCCAGGTCCTGGGCGTGCTCGTCGACCCCGCCGGCGAGGCGCCGCTCGACGCCCTGTACCGCGACATCGCCGGTCCGCTGGCCGATTTCGAAACCGTACTCTGCGCCGCCAAGGATCTAATCCTGGAATATGCCCTGGGCAGTGAACTGCGGGTGCTCGCCGATCGGCTGGCGCGCATCGCCCGCGCCGACCGGCGCAGCCGGGACTTCACCTTCGATTCGCTGCGCGGCGCACTGGCGCGCACCCTGGCTCAATACCCCATCTATCGCACCTACCTGCGCCCGGACGAGGACAACGAGCCCTTCCGGCCGGCAGTGGAGCAAGCCGCAAGCCGGGCCCGCGACGGCGATCGCGAGCGCGAGCCGGAGCTGTACGACTTTCTGGCCGCCAATCTGCTCGGCGACAGCGCGAGCGGCGCCAGCCCGGAGCTGAGCGAGGCGATCTGGGACTTCGCGCTCGCCGCGCAGCAGCTGAGCGCGCCGGTGATGGCCAAGGGTCAGGAGGACACCGCCGGCTACCGCTATCTGCGCCTGGTCTGCCACAACGAGGTCGGCGCCGAGCCGGCGCGCTTCGCGGTCGATCCCGCGGCCTTCCAGGCCGCCAATCGCCGCCGCCGCGAATGCCGGCCGCACGGGCTCCTGGCCAGCTCCACCCACGACAGCAAGCGCAGCGAGGACGTGCGCTGCCGGCTGGCGGTGTTGTCGGAGGTGCCCGATCTCTGGACCCAACAGGTGCGCGCCTGGCTGGCCCAGCACCGGGCGCCGGCGCCGGATGCCAACGATCGCTACCTGCTCTATCAGACACTGTTCGGTAGCTGGCCGCTGGAGCCCGCCGCCGAGGTCGATTGGCCGGCCTATCAGGAGCGTATCCAGGCTTACCTGCGCAAGGCCCTGCGCGAGGCCAAGCGTCACACCAATTGGCGGCGGCCCAATGCCGACTACGAGGCCGCCATGGCGGACCTGGTCAGCGAACGGCTGGCGTCCCAAGCGCATGCCTTCCGCACCGAGATGCAGGGCCTGCAGGACCGCCTGGTCGGCTTCGGCCTACTCAACAGCCTGGCGCTCAACGCCCTCAAGCTCAGCTGTCCGGGCGTGCCGGACATCTATCAGGGCTGCGAGCTGTGGGACCTCTCACTGGTCGATCCGGACAACCGCCGCGCGGTGGACTATGGGCACCGCGAGCGCCTGCTGGCCGAACTCGAAGCCCTGGATGCCGCGCCGGATGGCTGCGCCGAAGCCGTGCGCGCGCTGCTCGACGAGTTCAGCGACGGGCGCGCCAAGCTCTATCTGATTTGGCGCCTGCTGCGTCTGCGCCGCCGCCTGCCGGAGCTGCTGCGCGACGGCGACTACCAGCCGCTTGCGGTGCGCGGCGCGCGGGCCCCGCACCTGATCGCCTATCGCCGCCGGCTGGGGGACAGCGAGCTGCTCATGCTGGTGCCGCGCCTGCCGGCGGGCCTGTGCGGCGGTCGCCCCGGCCTGCCGCTCGGCGCCGAGGTGTGGCGCGACACGCACATCGAACTCGGTGGCCCGGCAAGGGGCTACCGCGACCTGCTCAGCGGCCGGACCCTGGGCACCGATGGCACCGACGGCGCGCTGGCCGTGGGATCGGTGCTGACCCACTTTCCGGTGGCCGCGCTGTGCGCGGAGGGCTAGTGGGCCACGTGGCTAATTAGGTAACACTCAGAGCCACTGTGCTGGTGCGAATCAAGGCGCGTTTC
>OJBO01000551.1_pt1 | contig 20256 bp, 20 predicted proteins | sample 1590461 | NCBI WGS metagenome assembly OJBO01 (sample SAMN05416836, study PRJEB24817) | seawater metagenome | isolation source: Sea water | place: Canada:Atlantic | collected 2013-07 | reverse complement strand
AGTCGTGGAACGACATTCCGCATGAATCATCGGACAACTATCTTGACAGACTCCGGATGTTGTCGGGCTCATCGTAGGGAGTGCCCTTGGGGAACAGGGCGACCAGCTCGATCGTCTCCGCGTCGGGGTCGTAACGCCAGATCTGCCCGCTGTGTTCGGCCGCGCTGCGGTCTTCCTCGTCGTTCGCATCGGGTCCCTCACCGCGGCTGGAGACGAACCAGATCGAACCGTCCGGATCGGCCCAGGTCCCCTCCGCTTTCTGGATGGGGACTGCGCCCAGGGCGATGACCTGCTCGCGCACCAGCATCTCGCCGTCCGCCGGGTCTGGATTGGGCACCTCGATCCAGCGTGCGTTGAGCAGCATGCCCGGAGTCTGAACGATGGACAGGTCGGTGCCCAACCCGGGTACCGCCAGCGCGGACAGCCGGCCGCCTGCGTGCAGGCTGCCACGGCCGCCCAAGGCGCGGTCGGGAATGAAGCGGTACAGACAGCCATGGGGGCTGTCGGCGTCTTCGGTCAGATAGGCGACGCCCTGCCGATCGAAGGACACGGCCTCGTGGTCGAACCGCCCCATGGCGACGATGGGTACCGGGTTACCGCCGGCCAGCGGATCGACCTCGAACACATAGCCATGGCGTTTGCCAATCGTCTTCGAGGATTCCTCGCAGCTCAGCCAGGTGCCCCAGGGGCTGGGTCCGCCCGCGCAGTTGTCCAGGGTGCCGGCCAGGCTGACCCCGTGGTGGATCAGGCGGCGATCGTGATTGACCACCAGGGTGGTGGTGCCACCCGCCAGGGCTTCCGGGTCGTACACCCTGCCACCGACATGCCGGACCGGCGTCAGGCCATCCTCGGCGACATCGCCGACATCCACTTCGTGGTTGCGCACCAGCACGCTGGCGCCGCCGCGGCCGGGAAAGGCGGCCATGCCGTCGTGGTTGGAGGGCACCAGGTTGCCGTCCGACATCAGGGCATCTTCCCGCGAGAACATGCGATAGCGGAAGCCGCGCGGCAAATCCAGCAGACCTTCGGGATCCTCGACCAGCCGGCCGTAACCGTGCACCGGGCAATCGCCCTCGTCGGTGAAGCGCGCGGGCGGCCGCGGCGAAGCGATCACCCCGCCCAGCGAGCCGGCCACACCCACGGCTGCGGCGCCAAAGAGCATGAAGGATCTGCGTGATACTGGCATGGGCGAACTCCTGGGTAGGCTGCGTGCAGTATGTGTGGCATGGTGGTTCGGCGGCCGCGGGAGGACACCCCAGGCAGGCCGGCAAGCGTGCCCAACCTAGCATGGATTCATGGCAAACCGGTGACCCCGGCATTACAGATCGATGCATCCGCCGCCTGTCCACGCGGTGTGGCGGGCCGGCAATGGGAGGTGCAGTCGGCGGCGGGTCTCACTGCCGCAGATGACTGCCGCAGATGGATGCTGGCAATGGCGGCCCCGGCCGCCGCACCGCCCGACCCGGGGATACCGCCGGCGCGGTTCAGGGCGACCCGCCGGCAGGCACCTCGACCCGCGCCGTCTCGATGCGCGAGGCGTCGCGGATCTTGCCCAGCTCCTTGATGGTGCCCTTGAAGGTCAGGCAGAAGAGGGTGCGGCCGTCGGCGCCGCCCAGGGTACAGGCCACCGGATAGCGGTCCTCGACGCGCACGCAGTGGGTCACCTCACCGCCTTCGCGCACCCGCAGGAAACGGTCGCTGTTGAAGCCGGCCACCCAGATCGCACCCTCGGCATCCAGACAGATGCCGTCCGGCGAGACTTCCAGCTCGGCGAACACACGCCGGTTGGTGAGACTGCCGTCGTCCTGGATGTCGAAGGCGGTCAGCCGTTTCGCCCAGGATTCGGCGAGGATCAGCCGCCTGCCGTCGGGAGTCACCACCGGGCCGTTGGGCACGTGCAGCTCCTGCGCCACCTCGCGCACCTCGCCGGCCGCGGTCACCAGCACCAGGTTGGTGGGCTGGAATTTCTCCCCGGCCAATAGATCGAAACCGATATTGCCGACATAGGCATTGCCGCGGCCATCGACCACCATGTCGTTGATCTCGTAACGGCAGAGCGCGGAGAGGTCCGCGTGCTCGACGAGCTTGCCGTCGACGAGCTTCATCAACTTGCGGTCATGCATGGAAACGATCAGCGGCGTACCCTCGGGCAGAAACCCGATACCAGAGGGCTTGCCCGGCACTTCGACCACGACCTCCCGCGAACCGTCTTCCTGCAGGCGATAGACCCGGTGATCGTGCATGTCCGAGACCCACAGCCGATGGCCACGCCAGCGCGGTCCCTCCAGAAACACGAAACCTTCCGCGAAAACTTCCGTACTCAGCTCTTTCATCTGTCCTCCCGGCCCCTGTCGGGCGTGGGGCTCCGGCCCCGATCATTGTGGTTATTCAGTATGGATCCCGGACCCGATGGCGGCCCGGCATCTCGTCCGCAGCCTAACCGAAACCACGCCGCGCAAGGAATGCCCGCCGGCGCCGGACCGGGTTCAGGCCGCCGCAACCCGGGCGCGGGCCAGCACCCGCCTGGCGAGGGAGAGCGCCCGCAGCTGAGGATTCTTCTTGTCCTGATGGCCGCCCATGCGGGAGAGGATATCGGCGAGCACCTGCAGCGCCCGCAGCAGATGGGGGCCCTTGTTGAGCATCACGCAGTCGGCACGGGCGGCGGCCGCCGCGTCGGTGATTTCCGGCCGCGACAGCGTGCCCTTTTTGGCCAGCGTCTCCAGCACCTGGGTGGCCCAGATCACCGGCACCTGGGCCGCCTCGCACAGCCAGAGCATCTCCTCCTGGAGTTCGGCCATGCGCTCACCGCCGATCTCCACCATCAGATCGCCGCGGGCGATCATCACCCCGAACGGCTGGCGACCGGTCATGCCCAGCAGCATCTCGGACAGGTTGTCCACGCCCGTGGCGGTTTCGATCTTGGCGATGATGGGCAGCGCCGGGGCACCACGCTCGGCCAGCGCGGCACGCAGCGCTTCGAGATCGACCAGCGACCCGGCGAAGGAGAGCCCGACCAGGTCGGCATGGGACGCCACGAAGTCCAGATCGCGCAGATCCTTGGCATTGAGCGCAGGTAACCGCAGATCGGACTGGGGAAAGTTCAATCCCTTGTCGGCGAGCAACCGGCGGCCCCTGGGCCCCGCTTCGGTGATGCGCAGATAGGCCCCCTCGGCCTCGACCCGCTCGACCAGGGCGCCGATCTTGCCGTCGTCGATCCACACCGGCTCGCCGGGGCGCAGCTGGCCGAGGATGCCGGGCTCGCCGCAGGAGATGTGCGCGGGGCACTTCCCGTCGCGCGCCGGCTCTGCCGGCCGGCAGGCCCGCTCCAGCAGCAGGGTATCGCCCTCAAAGAGGCGGATTTCCGCCGCCGGCAGGCACAGCAGGGCACACTGGGCGACGCGGCGGCCCTTGATGCGCAGGCGGAACTCGGTGTCCGGGCCGACTTCCGCGGTGCGCGGCAAGCTGGCGTGCAGCACGCCGGCCTCGTCCAGACGTTCGATCACCAGGTCGCGCTGCTTACCGCGCCGATCGCGCAGCGACAGGCGGTCTCCGGGCGCCAGCGCGGCGATCACCTGCGCCGGGAAGCCCAGTTCATCCGAGTTCGCCGCGGCGCCGGGCACCAGACGCACGGCGCCCTTCAGGCGCAGGCTCTGGGCGGGCACGATCGCGCCGGTGCGCAACTTGGGGCCGGCCAGGTCCATGAGGATGCGGCACTCCCGGCCGGCGGCAGCCGCCGCCGCGCGCACATTGGCGACCATGGCCTGCCAGGCTGCGGCATCGTCGTGCGCGCAGTTGATGCGCGCGCAGTCCATGCCCGCGGCGACCAGGTCGACGGCGAACCGGGGATCCGCGGCGGCCGCCGACGGCAATGTCACCAGGATGTGGCTGGGACGGCCCTCCGGCAGCGGTCCGAACAGGCGCGCACGCTGGTCGAGCAGTGCGCGCCGCCCGGCCTCGAACGAGGCCGCCACCGCCGGCTCAGGTGCGGGCCGGTCGAGCACCGCAGCCAGTAACGCCAGCAGGCAATCCAGGGTGGCGGCGACATGGGCCTCGCTGCGCCCCAGTGAGGACAGCGCACAGCGCGCCAGACGCTCCTGCAGCGAGCGCAGGTCGCGGCTGCGCAGCGCCAGATAGTGCGCCAGGTTGCTGCGCCCGGGCGTGCGCTCGCCGTCGACCAGGCGCAGCATCTGCTCGGCGTCCGCGAACACCGCTTCCCGCAGCCCCTGTATCTCCTCATACAGCGACGCCAGCAGCGGAAAATCCGGCAAGTTGTCATGCCCCAGGGGTTCTGACTGTTCAGGCGAGGGATTCATGGCAACACCGATCTACGAGGTTCCGGCCGACAAGCATTGCAGAACCCTGTGAAGCCTCTGTGTCAGCCGCCGGGCCCGGACGCGGTCCATCGCCGACCGGCGATCCGCATTGTGATCGGGCCGGTTTGCCGGGATCATGGCGACAGCCGGCCCCGGCGCTGCCCGGGCATCGGCGCCGTCAGGTACAGGAGTCCAGCCAGTGGTGCAGAACATTCCGCCCGTGCAGCTCGGGCTCGCCCTGCTGCCGGCGTTCGCGGTCATCGGCATCCAGATGGCCTGGTCGCAGCCCACCGGGCACAGTTGGTACGCCCTGGCGCGGATGCTCGCGCAACTGTTGCTGGTCGGCTATGCGCTGAATTTTCTCTTCGCCGCCGACCATCCCTGGCCGGTGCTCGCGGTGCTGGTGGTGATGATCTGGGCATCCTGCTGGATCGCGCTCGGCAATGTGCCGGATGCCAGGCGCGCCCTGCTGGGGCCGGGTCTGGCCGCCATCGCCATCGCCGGACTCGGCGTGCTGGCGCTGGTGGTGGGCCCGGTGCTGCGCATCGAGCCCTGGTACCAGCCGCGCACCCTGATTCCGCTGGCGGGGATGATCTTTGCCGCCGCCATGAACAGCGTCAGCCTCGCCGGTGAGCGGCTGTATGCCGAAATGAACCGTGGCGGCGACTACCGCACGGCCCGGGACGCCGCCTTCCGCGCCGCGCTGATCCCGGTGTTCAACTCGTTCTTCGCGGTGGGCCTGGTGACCCTGCCGGGCATGATGACCGGCCAGATTCTCTCCGGGATCGCGCCGCTGGTCGCGGCGCGCTATCAGATCGTGGTGATGGCGATGATCCTGGGCGCGTCGGGGATCGCGGCGGCGCTGTTCCTGCACTGGACGGGCGCCCGGCTGGCGCGACCGAAAGGCCGCGAATCCCCCACCGGCGACCTGTAGCGGCCCGATGGCCCCTGCTACACTCGACCGCAACGAGTTCCCCTACCATTCCCTCCAAGGAGCGCACATGCAAAAGTTCTTCACCATCGGGAAACTACTCACCCTGGGCTTCTGGATCCTGCCCTTGCTCGCCCTGCTCGGGGTGTTCGCCCCGCCCTGGGATTACCGCCTGCTCGCCATCGCCTTCGTGGTCTTTCTCGCCCATCTGGGCGAACTGGTGTTCGTGCACGGCAAGCTCCGCGCCGCGGGCCGCGCCGAGACGAGCGATATCGTCATGGTGATCCTGGTGGGCCTGTTCCACTGGGTGCCCATCCTGCGGCAGCGCTGACGCCGCGCGCATGTTCGATCCCGCCGCCGCCGAAGACGAAATCCGCACTCGCGGCTATACCCTGCTGCCGGGCTTTCTGGACGCCGAGTGGCTGACCCGGGTGCGCGCCGCACTCGACCGCGAACTCGGTGCCTATCGCGGCCGCAACAATTTCGAGGGTGAGGCCACCGAGCGCGTCTATACCCTGGTGGCGCGGGATCCGGTGTTTCAGGACATCGTCGAGGACACCCGGGTGCTGGCGCTGTGCGACCGCTTTCTGGATCCCAACTATCTGCTCACCGGCAGCCTGGCGATCTGCATTCATCCAGGCGAGTCCCCCCAACCCTGGCACAACGACGACGCCTTCTACCCGCTGCCCCGGCCGCGGCCCATGGTCAGCCTGTCGACCATGGTCGCGGTGGACGACTTCACCGCCGACAATGGCGCTACCGAGATGATTCCCGGCAGCCACCTGTGGAGCGAGGCCGACATCGGCGGCGACTACCGCAGCGGCGAGCGCGAGACCGACCCGGACTTCGCCGAGCGCATGGCTGGGCTCGGCATCGGCATCGAGATGCCCGCCGGCACCTGCCTGGTGTTCGCCGGCAACCTGCTGCACCGGGGCGGCGCCAATCGCACCGACCAACCCAGGCGCGGCTTTTCCATCCAGTACTGCCAACCCTGGGCACGCACCCAGGAAAACTATTTCCTGACAGTGCCTCAGCAACAGGCGCGTACCATGAGCGCGCGCCTGCAGGCCCTGCTCGGCTATTCGATCCATCCACCCTTCATGGGCCACGCCGCCGGCCGGCATCCGCGCAAGTATCTGCTGGGCGAGGACTGACCGACCCGCGCCGCCGTTGCCGGTATAGTTATTGCGTTTCGGCATCCACACCCCGGGCCGCACAGGGCAAACCCAGCAGTGAACTCGCTCGTCCAGGCACCATCCCCGACCACCGCCGGCTGGTCCGCGCGGCTCGAACTGGTATTGGCGCGCCGCGGCGAACGCACCTCGTTGGTGCGCAATCGGAGCCTGGGACCCTTGCGGGTGCAGCGCCCCTTCTATCCCCGGCCCGACGAGTGCCACGTCTACATCCTGCATCCGCCGGGCGGGCTGGTCGCCGGCGACCACCTGGATATCGACATCCGCTGCGCGCCCGATACCCGGGTTCTGTTCACCACCCCCGGGGCCGGGCGCGCCTATCGCGGCGGCAGCCCCGCACGGCCGCAAACACAGATCCTGAACCTGCAGGTCGCCGCCGGCGCACACGCCGAGTGGCTGCCCCAGGAAAACCTGCTGTTCGACGGCGCCTGGGCGCGCAACCATGTGCACGTGACCCTGGAGCCCGGCGCCCACTACACCGGCTGGGACATCAACTGCCTGGGCCGGCCGGCCGCCGAGGAGCGCTTCGCACACGGCCAGTTCGAACAGCGCCTGTGGCTGTGGCGCGGGGACGAGCCCCTGCTGGGCGAGCGCCAGCGCCTCGATGCCAGCCTGCTCGACAGCCACTGGGGGCTCGGCGGACACCCGGCCTTCGGCACCCTGGTCTCGACCGCGGCCACTGCGGACATGCTGGCCCGGGTCCGCGCGCGCCTCGACGACCCCACGCCCGCGCTGTACGCCGCCGCCACCCTGCTGCCGGAACTGCTGGTGGTGCGCGCCCGCGCCAGTTGCGCCGCGCGGTTGCGGTCGCTGTTTATCGGGCTCTGGCAGGAGCTGCGCCAGGCCAGAGATGGCCAGCCGCCCCCGATCCCACGCATCTGGGCCACCTGAGCCCCATCGTCAGGAGACACCATGGAACTCACCCCCCGCGAAAAGGACAAGCTGCTGCTGTTCACCGCCGCCCTGCTCGCCGAACGGCGCAAGGCGCGCGGCGTCAAGCTCAACTACCCGGAGGCCGTGGCCTACATCAGCGCGGCGATTCTGGAAGGCGCCCGCGATGGCCGCACCGTGGCCGAGATGATGGATTACGGCCGCACCCTGCTCACCCGCGACGACGTCATGGAGGGGGTGCCGGAGATGATCCCCGACGTGCAGGTGGAAGCCACCTTCCCGGACGGCACCAAGCTGGTCACCGTCCACGAACCCATCGTGTGAAAGTGCCAACCGTGCGCGGCCGGCCGATACCGGGCTGAGGGTGCGCGCGGCCCGGCGCGGCCTTTGCCCGGCCGGCTCAACCCGGCCCGCCGTCCACCCGCGCCCGCCACAGCATCGGGCCATAGCAGTACACGAACAAGCCGAAACCCAGGCACCACAGCGCCGCCGACAGGGCCACCGCCAGGCGCGGCGCCACGCCGCTCAGTCCGGCACGCACGGCCGCGGCCGCGGCCACGGCCCCGAACGCGAGCGACATGACCGCCGGCGGATCGAGCGGCCGACCGGTGTGGCCCAGGCTGACGCGCGCCATCATGGCCAGGATCAGACCGCCGATGGTGCCGATGGTGAACAGGTGCAGCGCCGCACTGCCCAGGATCGGCAGACCCAGGTGCCAGGCCGTCAGCCCCAGCAGCGCCGCCACCAGCCAGGCGTAGGCCAGGTGCAGCGACCACAGCAGCGGCACGCGCAGCACGCCGGGGCGAAACCAGCGCGCCAGGCGCAGGGCATGGGCGATCCCCAACAGCAGGAACAGCGGCGCCAGACGCCTGTCCGGCGCCAGCCCCACCCCGGCGAGCGCCAGCCCCGCGAGCAGCGGCAGGCCGCCGTGGGCCAGTGCCTCCAGCCAGCGGCGCGGGGCAATCGGCGCCGGCAGCTGCAGGCCGCTCGCGGTGAACATGGGAACCACGCGCCCGCCGACGATGGCGACGACCGTGCCGATCAGCCACAGCGCGGCCCACACGGCCCGCCGCAGCAACTCGAAATCGCCCGCCGCCAGCGCCCACAGCGCCAGCGCGTCCGTCAGCGTCAGCACCACCAGCAGCGCGACCAGCGGATAGTTGCGCCGCTGTCCGGCGCGCCCGAGCTGCCAGCCCACACGCGCCGCCACCGCCGGCAGGAACGCAAGTTCCAGCGCTACCAGCACCGGCCAGGGCAACCCCGGCCATAGCCAGCCGATGCGCGCCGCCAGCCACAGCGCGAACACTGCCGCGAGCCACCGGCCGCGCAGGCCGGGTGAGCCGGTCCAGGCCTGCACCGCAGTGAGCAGGAAGCCGGCGATCACCGCCACCGCGAAGCCGAACGGCATCTCGTGCATATGCCAGATCAGCCAGCTACCGCGCGGCGCGAGCCCGCCCAGCCAGCCGGCGTAGGCTGCCGCCCACAGCCCCGCCGCCAGCACGGCGAACAGTGCGGCGCCCAGAAAAAACGGCCGAAAGCCGAGCCGCAGCAGCGGCACTCCGGCCGCCGGCCTGGCGATCATCGACTCGCCCGCGGATCGCACGGTCGTTCCGGCTCGCCGGCGAGCGCCTGCTGCGCCTGCCCCAGCAGGGCGGCCATCTCGTCCGCAAACGCCACGAAGCGGTTGTGATCCTGGCCGAGGTCGATTTCCGCCTGTTCGAAGCGCGCGCCCAGGGCCTTCAGCTCGGCCTCGGTGAACAGGCGCTGCGCCATCGGAAACACCATTTCGTCTTCCTTCCAGATGTGGTTCGGATACAGCTGCTGGATGCCGGCGATGGCGCTGCGTGCGGCGTCGCTGGCGGATGCGTCGCCGCCGGCCAGCGCCGCGGTCGCGGTTGCCAGCGCGCCGACCAGTTCGCGCCCCCTGGCGTGTTCACGCAGCAGTCCTTCCAGCGGACAGCCGCCGTGCGGCACGCCCTTGTCCTCCATGGCCGGGAACAGGATGGCCTCCTCCTTGGCGTGGTGGCACTGGTCGGCGAACTCGCGCATGAAGGCGACGATGTTGCGCAGGCGGGCGAGGTCCGGCACACGGCCTGCCGCCAGTTCCTGGTCGATGGCGCTCAGGCCGTGCACCACCTTCAGGATGTAGCGGTGTTCGTGGCTGAGCAGGTGAATGGGGTTGTCGTTAGACATGACGAATACCTTCTGATGATGTCGGGCTGATGGTGTCCGAATCTGCCGCGGCTGACCGCCCGCCAAGGGTAACCCACGCCAAGGCGGGCGGTGATGACGCGCCCGCGTCAGTCCTCCAGCGCCGCCGCCGGGCCGAAGAACTCCCAGTGCATCTGCCCGGCGGGCACACCGAGCTTGCCCAGCATGCGTTTGATGGCGCCCATGAACGCCGGTGGCCCGACGAAATAAGCGTCCAGGTCGCGCGGGGCGGGCATCCAGCGATCGAGCAGTTCGGCGCTCGGACGCCCGTAAGCGTCGGCCTGTGCGGCACCATCTTCCTCGTAACAATAAAACTGCCGCGCCTGCGCATGCCGGGCCACCAGGTCGTTCACCCAGTCGCGAAAGGCGTGCGCCCGGCCGCTGCGCGCGAAGTGCAGGAAGGTCACCGGCCGGTTTTGCTCGTGCGCCGCGTGCAGCATGGGCAGCGTGGGGGTGATGCCGACGCCGCCGCTGATCAGCACCAGCGGCCGGCTGCCCGGCTGCAGCACAAAATCGCCGGCCGGCGGAAACAGATCGATCGTCGCCCCGGTGCCGACCGCATCGTGCAGGAAATTCGAGACCAGCCCGCCCGCCTCGCGCTTGACGCTGATGCGATAGGTCGACCCGTTGGGCGGGGCCGACAGCGAGTAATTGCGCCGCACCTCCTGGCCGTCGACGGTGAGTTTCAGACCGATGTACTGGCCCGGCCGGAAGGCCATCACCGCGCTGCCGTCGGCCGGTTGCAGGTACAGCGAGACGATCTCGTCGCTCTCGATCACCTTGCGCGCCACCTGAAACGGCCTTGCGCCGCGCCAGCCGCCGGGCGCCGCCGCGGAGTCTGCGTAGACACCTTCCTCGGCGCCGATCAGCAGGTCCGCGAGTTGCTGATAGGCCGCCGCCCAGGCATCGATGACCGCATCGGTCGCCACTTCCGCGCCCAGCACCTCGCGAATCGCCCGCAGCAGGCAAGCGCCGACGATCGGGTACTGCTCGGGCAATACCTGCAGCGAGACATGCTTTTGCACCACCTGCCCGACCAGCGGGCCGAGCGCGTCCAGGTGGTCGATGTGGCGGGCGTATTGGAGGATGCCGTTGGCGAGTGCCCGCGGCTGCGCGCCGCTGGCCTGGTGGGCCTGATTGAACAGCGGGCGCACCTGCGGGTACTCGTCCAGCATGATGCCGTAGAAGTGGCGGGTGAGCGCCTCGCCGCCGGCTTCGAGCAGCGGCACGGTGGCTTTGACCAGACTGCGGTGGTGTTCGGAAAGCATTGACTGACTCCATGACGGTGTGTTGATCGGACCTGGCCGGCCGCGCGTCCACCCTGCCGGATGATTGCGTGCAACACGGTTTGCCCGCCCCGCATTGCACCTCTCACGTTTCGTGCCATGCAGGAAAACCGCACGGTTACACGCCGGCCGCCTTATCGATGTCAGAATGACAACCCTTCAATGAAGTCGATACGACACCCAGGAGCAGTCAAAGTGACTCCACCCCAACAGCTCGCCGCGTTCGCGCAGGTGGTCGAAACCCTGGCCCGGGACGAGCCCGACGAGGCCCCCTACCGGCACCTGCTGGAAGCCGCACTGACGCTTTTCCCCTGTGACGCCACTGCGCTGCTGCGTCTGGAAGGCGACACGCTGCAACCGCTGGCAGTGATCGGACTGAGCCACGATACGCTTGGCCGGCGCTTTCGCCTGCAGGACCACCCGCGCCTGCTGACGCTGCTGCAGCGGCGCGGCCCGACGCGCCTGGCGGCCGACTGCCAGCTGCCCGACCCCTACGACGGCCTGGTCGAAGGGCGAACCGGGCAGCTCGAGGTGCACGACTGCATGGGCTGCCCGCTGTACGTCGACGAACGTCCCTGGGGCCTGCTGACGCTGGATGCGCTGAACCCGCAGGCCTTCGCGGCGGTGGATCTGGCGGTGCTGGACGCCTTCGGCCGCCTTGCCGCGGCCGTGGTGGCGGCCGGCGAGCGCATCAGCGGGCTCGCGAAGCGCGCTCAGCGCGAGCAGCAACTGGCACGCGCGCTCGCGCAGGATCCTGCGCCGCTACGCCATCGCGACCTGGTTGGCCACAGCGCGCCCATGCGCCACCTGCAAGCCGAGATCGACACGGTTGCCGCCACCGACCTGACGGTGCTGATCGGCGGCGAGACCGGCGTCGGCAAGGAACTGGTGGCACAGGCCATCCACGCCCGCTCGCGCCGTGCGCAGCAGCCGCTGATCACCCTCAACTGCGCCGCCCTGCCGGACAACCTGGTCGAAAGCGAGCTGTTCGGCCACGTGCGCGGCGCCTTCACCGGCGCAGTACGCGAGCGCTGCGGCAAGTTCGAACTGGCCGACAGCGGCACGTTACTGCTGGACGAAATCGGCGAGCTGCCGATGCCGGTGCAGGCCAAATTGCTGCGCGTGCTGCAAAGCGGCCAGCTGCAGCGCCTGGGCTCGGATCGCGAACACCACGTCGATGTGCGCGTGCTGGCCGCCACCAACCGGGAGCTGGCGGCGGAAGTCCGCGCCGGGCGTTTTCGCGCCGACCTGTACCACCGGCTCAGTGCCTATCCCCTCACCGTGCCGCCGCTGCGTGAGCGCGGCCGCGACGTGCTGCTGCTGGCCGGCGGCTTCCTGGAGGAAAACCGTGTGCGCCTGGGCCTGCGCGGCCTGCGCCTGGCCGCCGACGCGCAGCAGGCCCTGCTGCACCAGCCCTGGCCCGGCAACGTACGCGAGCTCGAACACCTGATCGGCCGGGCCGCCCTGCGCGCGCGGGCGCAGCAGCCGCAGCGCCCGCGCATCCTGACCGTGCATGCGCAGCATCTGGATCTGCTGCTCGCCATCGGCACCGCCCCGGCCGCAGCCGTGCCGGCAGACCGCGCCGCCGATGCCCCGACCGGCACCGGCCTGCGCCAGGCGGTGGACGAACTGCAAACCCATCTGATCCGCGCGGCGCTGAGCCGCCATGCCGGCAACTGGGCCAAGGCGGCGCGCGAACTGCGCGTGGACCGCGCCAACCTGCACCGCCTGGCTGGCCGGCTCGGACTGAAATAGACTCGCTGCGCAGCCCCCGGAGCGGCTGCGTCTGGCACAAAGTTTGCTGATCCCGGTTGAGCGCCGGACCGTCACTTTCGTCCCACAAAGGAGTCACCTCGCATGATCCCCGGAGAACTCGACACCGCGCCCGGCGAGCTGGAACTGAACGCCGGCCGGCCGGTGGTGACACTCAGCGTCGCCAACACCGGCGACCGGCCCATTCAGGTCGGCTCGCACTACCATTTTGCCGAGACCAACCCGGCGCTGCGCTTCGACCGCGGCGCCGCGCGCGGCATGCGGCTCGACATCCCGGCCGGCACCGCGGTGCGCTTCGAGCCCGGCCAGACCCGCGAAGTGACGCTGGTGGCCTATGTCGGCACGCGCGCCGTGTGGGGCTTTCGCGGTGAAGTGATGGGTCAACTGGAGGCGCAGCAATGAGCCGCATCGACCGCCGCGCCTATGCCGAAATGTTCGGCCCCACCACCGGCGACCGCGTGCGCCTGGGCGACACCGAGCTGTGGATCGAGGTCGAGCGCGACTTCACCGTCTACGGCGAGGAGGTCAAGTTCGGCGGCGGCAAGGTGATCCGCGACGGCATGGGCCAGAGCCAGGCTACGCGCGCCAGCGGCGCCCTGGACACCGTCATCACCAACGCGCTGATTCTCGACCACTGGGGCGTGGTCAAGGCCGACATCGGCATCCGCGACGGGCGCATCGCCGGCATCGGCAAGGCCGGCAACCCGGACGTGCAGCCGGGCGTGACGCTGGTCATCGGCCCGGGCACCGAAGTCATCGCCGGCGAGGGGCTGATCGCCACCGCCGGCGGCATCGACGCGCACATCCATTTCATCTGCCCGCAGCAGGTGGAGGACGCGCTGATGTCCGGCATCACCACCATGCTCGGCGGCGGCACCGGACCGGCCACCGGCACCAACGCCACCACCTGCACCCCCGGCGCCTGGCATCTGGCGCGCATGCTGGAAGCCGCCGAAGCCCTGCCCATGAACCTCGGCTTTCTCGGCAAGGGCAACGGCAGCCGGCCCGAGGCACTCGCCGAGCAGGTCGAGGCCGGCGCCATGGGCCTCAAGCTGCACGAGGACTGGGGCACCACGCCGGCGGCCATCGACAACTGTCTGAACGTCGCCGAGCATTACGACGTGCAGGTCGCCATCCACACCGACACACTCAACGAATCCGGCTTCGTGGAGGACACCCTGGCCGCCTTCCAGGGCCGCACCATCCACACCTACCACACCGAGGGCGCCGGCGGCGGCCACGCGCCGGACATCATCAAGGCGTGCGGCGCCGCCAACGTGCTGCCCTCCAGCACCAACCCGACGCGGCCCTACACAGTCAACACGGTGGACGAGCACCTGGACATGCTGATGGTCTGCCATCACCTGGACCCCGGCATCGCCGAGGACGTGGCCTTCGCCGAATCGCGCATCCGCCGCGAGACCATCGCCGCCGAGGACATCCTCCACGACCTGGGTGCCTTCTCGATGATCGCTTCGGACTCCCAGGCCATGGGCCGGGTGGGCGAAGTCATCACCCGCACCTGGCAGACCGCGCACAAGATGAAGGTGCAGCGCGGTCAACTCCCCTCGCCCGGTGGGAGAGGGGCCGGGGGAGAGGGAGACCGCGCCGACAACTTCCGCGCCCGCCGATACATCGCCAAGTACACCATCAACTCCGCCATCAGCCACGGCATCGCCCACGAAGTCGGCTCGTTGGAGGCCGGCAAGCTCGCCGACATCGTGCTGTGGAAGCCGGCGTTCTTCGGCGCCAAACCGGCGCTGATCCTCAAGGGCGGCGCCATCGCCGCCGCGCCCATGGGCGACCCCAACGCCTCCATCCCCACCCCGCAGCCGGTGCACTACCGGCCCATGTTCGGCGCGCTCGGGCCCGCCATCGCCTCGACATGCCTCACCTTCGTTTCCCAGGCCGCGCTGAATGCCGGCGTGCCCGAAAAGCTCGGTCTGAAACGCCGCGCCGTGGCGGTCAAAAACACCCGTGCCATCACCAAGCGCGACATGGTGCTCAACGACTACCTGCCGCTGATGGAAGTGGATTCGCAGACCTACGAAGTGCGCGCGGATGGGATTCTGCTCACCTGCGAGCCGGCCAAAGTGCTGCCGCTCGCGCAGCGGTATTTTTTGTTTTGAGCGCGGCTAGCGCGCGGTTCATAGCCGGGTCCACTGCAATCAAGCATGGCGTGGGCGGCCAAAACACGGCGCAATGCGCTACGCTTATTGCGCCCTGCGCGGGCTGCACTCGGCTGAGCATGGGCGCCGGCCCCAAGGTCCGGCAGTAGCCATTGGCCGCTGGTAAGATGAATCCAAAGAACTTTGTTCACACCGCGCATTACACGTACATCGACGCAGCGCTTCGAGCGCGGTGGGATACGTTCTGCACCCTCGAAGCTGAGATGGCAGAATTTGTGCCGAAACCGATTGATGAATATGGTTCGCACCGCGAAAAAGAAATCGAACGCTTGCGCATACTGAATCCCGATGCTTCAGTTGAAAGATTAGTCGCCTCTGTAGATAAGCAAATTCAGTTTCTTTCGTCACACGATTGGCAGTTCCATGAACTTTTCGATCAGAGGCACATGATAGGGTACGTAGATGTGATAATGCTTTCCTATGCCCTCTGCGAGGCGTTGATCAACGCCATATTAGCAATTGGCCTTGCAAATGCCGAGTCAGTCGAGCTGTTCCCTCTATTTGAAAAGGCAGACTTCAAGAAGAAATGGCTCTTTGGACCAAAGAGCTTTTCCCCCACATATCGGTTTCCGCATGGAACAGGTCTGCACGAAACGCTTGTCATGCTTTCCCGGCAACGGAATGCGCTTGTTCACCACAAGATCGAGCTTGAGGTCAATGGCACCAAATTACTTGAAGGTTCTGGGTTCGAAAGGAAGCAGTACGATGAAGAACAGCGCTGGCTTCGACGCTTTTTTAGCCTCCCATATGATCTTGCAGAGTTCATCCGAGAATCCATTAAAGGAGTACCGCTGATGCTCTTGTTCGACCGAAAACCTATCGAGATCGCAGCCGCACATGTCGGTGCCCAAAAAGCCTCAGCCGCCCGGTAGGTTGGCTGACGCAGGAAGCCTAAGATCGTGTCGGGGTGCAGCCCGCCCGACCGAGCGCTTTTTGGGGGCGCTTGAATGCGATGTACAACCCGCAGGCCTCGCAAGCGTATCTTTCAGGCGAGCGTTGAATCTGTTGGGCTTCCTGCGTGAGCTTAGCTCATGGAAATTCCACGTTTCAATGCCGCAACTCATCGCGAATAAGGGGTTATTTATGAAAGCGATTATGGCGTTTCTACTGGTCGGGCTTCTCTCAGGGTGTGCCACCGTCGGCACTCTTCAGCCCGGGAGTGGTGGTTCTACATTCGAGGTGCGGGGCAAGGCTTACGACGAAATATGGAAGGCATCTGTCCGTGCGATGACTGCCAACCTGACGATTGTAGAAAGTGACAACGCATCAGGGACTATTAAGTCAGAAGCGCGCACAGGCATGACGACATGGGGTGAGGTGGTCGGGCTTTTCATACGGCCTACTTCAGCCGAGGCCGATCGGTACACTGTTGAGGTTCAGAGCTTGAAACGTCTCCGTACACAAATTACGGGGCAGAATTGGGAGCCGTCCGTGATAGCAAATATCAAGGCAGAGCTCGGAATATGATATCCAATCTCGATAGGTTGGGCTGACGCAGGAAGCCCAACATCGTAAACACCGGGAATATCGGGGCACAAAGGTTGCCGGCTGCAACCTGCCCGACGGAGCGCCTTCTGTGCGTGATGCTTGGGTGGGGTGCAAAACGCGCAGGCTTCGCAAGCGTGTGTTTCGGACGGGGGTTGGTCTGTTGGGCTTCCTGCGTCAGCCCAACCTACAGGGGGCTGTATAAACTCTAGGCCTGACCCCGTATGCCTACGAGATATCAAAGCTGGCCGTCGAATGCGCGGCACGGTACTCTCCGGGCGATTTGGCACTTGGCATAGACCCCCTATAGGTGCACGGCGCGATGACAACATTCAAAGATCGACTGGGTCTCGCGTTGCGGGTGTGCAGCGCAATTGCCGCGCTCGCGCTGGCCGGATTGCCGGCACAGCCGGCATCCGCGGCCGGGGGAACACCCCGCGACAGCCTGCTGGTGCTGGATGCCTCCGGGTCGATGTGGGGGCAGATCGACGGCGTCAACAAGATCGTCATCGCCAAGGACGTGGTCGAGGCGCTGACCTACGAGCTTCCCGCGCAGCAGCGGCTGGGCCTGGTGGCCTACGGGCATCGCCGCAAGTCGGACTGCGCCGACATCGAGACGCTGGCCGAGGTCGGCACCGATCGCGAGGCGCTGCGCCGGCAGATCCGCACCCTGACCCCGCGCGGCATGACGCCGCTGTCGGCTTCTGTGCAGCACGCCGCCGAGAAGCTGGACTACAGGCGCCAGGCGGCGACGGTGATCCTTGTTTCCGACGGCAAGGAGACCTGCGACGCCGACCCCTGTGCGGTCGGCCGCGCGCTGGAGAAGAACGGTCTGGATTTCACCGTGCACGTGATCGGCTTCGACGTCACGGTCGAGGAGCGCAAGGGCTTGCAGTGCCTGGCGGCGGAGACCGGCGGACAGTTCCTGGCCGCCGACGATGCCGCGCAACTGGCAGCGGCCCTGTCCACGGTGGCGGTTCCCGAACCACCGCCCGAGCCGCCCGCGGCCGCACCGGCCACGGTGGTGCTCAAGGCCACGGTCCTGGACGGCGGGCCGCTGATCCAGTCGAAGCTGGACTGGTCGATGACGCCGGCAGACGCCGCAGCCCCGCCGGACGGCGACGGCGCGTTCGCGGGCTTCGCTGCCGATGGCGTCGGCGTGGCCGAAACCGAGGTGCCCGAAGGGCCTTACCGCGTGCGCGCCACCTGGCACGGCTGGGCCGACGGCAAGCCCCGGCACGGCGAGCGCGAAGTTCAGGTCACGGCCGGCAAGACCCATGTGTTCACGATCCCGGTGGACCTGGACCTGCCGGTCAAACTCGATGCCCCGGCCACGGCGCCCGAAGGCGCGGTGATCGACATCGGCTGGCAGGGGCCGGATGAACTCAACACCCTGCTGCTGGTGACCGAGCCGGACGCCGCGCCGGACGATGCGATCTTCTTCGTCTCGCCGGCCAAGGTGCCGGCGGCCAGCCCGCTCAAGCGCGCGCCGCTGCAGATGCCGCCGCGCGCCGGCCGCTACGAGCTGCGCTACACGCTGCGCCAACCGCAGGTGGTGCTGGCGCGACAGGACATCGAGATCACGCCGCAGCACTTCACCTTGCAGGCGCCGGATACCGCCAGCATCGCCAGCCCCCTCGATATCGTCTGGGGCGGGCCGCTGAGCAAACACGATCTCGTCACCATCGTGCCGGCCGGCGATGCGCGCGCCTTCGACAACGCGCGTTACAGCGCGCGCCTGGTGCCCGGCAAGCCGGTGCGGCTCACCACGCCGGGTGAGGCTGGCGACTACGAAATCCGTTACGTGATGGGTGCCGCCTACACCACCTATCCGGGCATGCAGTACGCGGTGAAGGCGACGCGGCCCCTGCGGGTCGAGGACGTCAGTGCCAGCGTCTCGGGTCCGGCGACCGCCGAGGGCGGCTCGACCATCAACGTGACCTGGACCGGGCCGGACGGCTGGGACGACGACTGGATCAGCGTGGTGCCAGTGGGCCAGGGCCACAACCGGGACAGCTATGTGGCGCTCAAGCGCGGTGCCGGCGACGCGCCGGGCACGGTCGAGATCCGCGTGCCGGCCATTGCCGGCGACTACGAGATCGCCTATCTGGTGAACCCCGGGCGCAAGGTGATCGCGCGCAGCCCGATCCGCATCGAGGCTTCCACCGCCAGCGTCCAGGCGCCCGCGACGATCAAGGCCGGGCAGGAGATTCCGGTGCACTACCGCGGTGCCGGCTTCGCCGGTGATCGCGTGGTGATCGCGCCCGCCGACACCCCCGACGGCAAGATGTGGGGCTACACCGTCAACTACGGCTTTGCGGCGAAGCCCGCGCGCGAGGCCGACGGCGAAGGGAAGATTCCCGCCCGCCGCACCGCCGAACCCGGCCAGTACGAGCTGCGCTACGTCACCGGCCTGCAACACCAGGTGCTGGCGCGCACGCCGGTGGAGATCACGCCATGAGAATGGCATCGCTGATGCTGTGCATGCTGCTGCTCGCCGCCTGCGGCAAGCCCGCCGGCTCGCCGTGCAGCATCTCCGGCAGCGGCTTCACCGCCAGCCACGACTGCGCGACGAAGTGCCTGTCGCGCTGGGCCGTGAACTGCCCGGACGGCAGCCGCGTCACGCCCGGCGTCTGCGCCGGACGCAAGGACTGCAACCCGGGGTCCTGCCCGGACGGCCAGGCCTGCTACGCCTTCGACGATCCCTTCGAGGAACGCAGCTACTGCCTGCCCGACAACGTCTGCGGGGCACCCCTGTCCGCCGACGCGCGCCTGCGCTGGGAGCGGGACTCGGCCGGTGCCGCCGCCGCCAAGCGCGCCGAATGGGCCGCGAAGTTTCCGCAACGCAGCGGCACCGTCACCGCACCCGCGGAACCCCTGAAGTCCGAACCCTGACGCCCAAACCCTGACACCCAAGCCTGGAGCACGCCATGAACCTTCCCGCCGCCCCCACTCTTGTCGCGCTGATGCTTGGCAGCCTCGTGCTGAGCGCCTGCGGCCCGGCCGCCGACAGCCCCGAGGCGCGCGAGAAGCAGATGGAGGACTACGCCGCGCAGCATGGCCTGGACGTGGATGTCAGCGTCGGCGCCGATGGCAAGGCGGTGGCGATCACCCAGGAGACCGGCGGCAACACCGTCACCACCGGCCAGAACCTGGAGCGGCCGGCGGACTTCCCCGACGACGTCAGCCTCTACCCGGGCCTGCGCATCCTGGCCGTGTCAGACACACCGGCGGGCCGCATGCTGCAGGGCCAGAGTGACGACGACACCGCCGCGGTCGCCGCCCACCTGCGAGAGCAGATGAAGACGCAGGGCTGGGACGACGAATCACTGCCCGCCACGGCCGGCGCGCCGATGACCTCGCTGCGCTTCGTGAAAAGCCGTCGTACGGTCAGCATCAACCTGATCGGCACCGGCGCGCAGACCCAGGTCCAGATGCTGCTGCAGACCGGCGGATGAGGCACGGCGCGGTGGCGCTGGCGCTGCTGCTGGCCTGTGCTGCGAGCGCGGCAGGACCGGACTTCCACACCTCGCCGGCCTGCTGGGACGCGCCGCGCGTGGTTCACGCCGGCCCGCCTGCGGCGGAGTTTGCCAACCGCCTGCACCTGATCGATGTCCCCGGCGGGGCGACCCCGGCCGGCGATCAGCTGCCCGCACCCGAGGGCGCCGCGCGCCTGTGGCTGCGCAACCCGGACACCACGCAGCCCGGGCCCTGGGGCGCGGCGTTGATCGTGGATGCACCGGGGGCGCCGCGCCGCAGCCTGCTGATCGAGAACGTCGGCGGGCCGATCGCGCCGCGCTGGCTCAACGAGCGGCTGATCTTCCTGCGCATCGTCTGGGGCCGCGCGCTGTTCAGCGACCTGATCCTCGACGCGCAAAGCGGCACGCTGCGCTATCACGAGCAGGCGCACGACGGACGCAACGCCTTCGAGCAGTACCAGGCCTGTCTCTTATACACATCTGACGCTGCCGACGAATAGAGAGG
>OJBO01000538.1_pt1 | contig 20649 bp, 19 predicted proteins | sample 1590461 | NCBI WGS metagenome assembly OJBO01 (sample SAMN05416836, study PRJEB24817) | seawater metagenome | isolation source: Sea water | place: Canada:Atlantic | collected 2013-07 | reverse complement strand
GAGATCATGCCTAGTCTCGTGGGCTCGGAGATGTGTATAAGAGACAGGTATTAACTCATCCGCGCTTACTGAGTTAGGGAACGCATCACTTAAGATTGCGTCGCCCTCTGAAGATGCTCCTAACGGTAAGGTTAGCGGCAAAGCGGGCGGTAAAGTTAGCGGCAAAGTTTCTCCACTTTCTAGCCCGGCATCCCCTAATTTCGCTTGAGACATTAGCCCGCCGTCACCAAAAGGTGGCACTAAGTTTTTTAATACATCAGAGAAATCAGATAGACCAGAAGCCGCATCAGTACTGAGGTCAAGGTCTTTTAAATCTAGAGTCCCACCCAGCGACATAAACAGTGATGTCAGTGGATTGGTTGTTCCCGTCGAGTTCATACCGGAATCCTGCGTTCATAGGTTATTCGGTATATTGCAAAGGGAGGGCCAACATTAGGAATTGCTATTTTTTAATATCGGCCATGAGTTCTTCGCGCACAGATAGATACTCTGTTTTAAGAGCGTCGATGGCCACTGACAAACCCTCAATGCGTTGTTCTTTCGCGGCGTCTTCGATTTTTTGAGCCTGCTGACTTAACTCAACAGCACAGATATTACTGCTCGCACCTTTAAAGCTATGGACAGTTTGACGAAGCGATTCATAGTCTGCCGCTTCTAAATACAGGGTTAGTTCTTCAATACGTGAATCCGAGTCTTTGATGTATAACTCTAAGAGTGGTGAAAACTCTTCTTCCATAATCTCTCGAAGATCACTAAAAGCCGCTTGATTCAATTTAGTCATCGCAAGCCTCTGAACTCGGAAAGGCGTCAGTGGTTTGGGCTGACTCATTGTCCGTTTTTGACTCAATCGGCCAATGAATAACTGCCTCCACAATGTTGCCCTTGCCTTTATACTTTAGCGAACGACAAATTGAATTCAGCAAGGGAATGCCTCTGCCTGAATACGTGTTGTCCGACGCTTTGAACAAGACACTATTATCGTATTCAAAACCATCACCGCTGTCTTCTATAGTTAATGTGAGATCACCCGATGCATCATCACCAGTATGTTGCATAGTGACCCGAACATAACCATCTTGCAGTGAAGATACACGTTCTTCTCGCAAACGGTAATATTCCATAAAACCATCCGCCGACCCCTTTAGTGATGATTTTAAACCCAGCACTCCATGCTCAAATGAGTTAGAAAATAACTCTGCCATAACGGTATACAGCTGCCCGCCAATAGCACGCAACCCAGGCACTTCCATCATAATGTGATTCATCAAAGGGACAGGATTGAACGTTCGCAACGTTGACGCTTCCATATGATATTCCATGCGCCAATCCATAGGGCCACGAGAGTTGGCATTGGCATTATTACTATTTTTATCCTGACCACTATCTTCACGGGTATCATGTAAGGATTCAGACATAATGACTTCAATCAAGGTGGTATCGTCGTCCTGTTCACTCTCCCCAATAAACTCGTTCACAACCGTTTGAATATCATCAAATACATTGAGCGGCGAAGCACTGTTTCGAATCGTATGTTGAAGCTGATCTTGGCCAAACATTTCGCCAGCATCATTGCGTGCTTCAATGATGCCATCAGACCACAGAAATAACCTATCTCCCATGGCCATAGGAAACTCAGACATTTGGTCATTAAATTTATCCCCCGACAGAACACCCAGTGGTAAATGACGCGAGGATAAGGTTTCTATTGATTTACCATCCGCTCTCAGGAGATAACAGTCAGGCACTCCCCCCATCCACACACGAACCGATTGACGATCCGGGGCCAAATCAACGGCGGCAGAGCAACAAAAAAAACCGACCGGCAACACACTTTTAAGCTTTTGATTAATCTCTCGCAAAACTTCGCGTAAGCCAAAGCCCTTGGCCGTCATACCATAAAAGATATCAGCCATCGGCATAGCGCCAATAGCGGCGGGTAAACCGTGCCCCGTAAAGTCGCCTAGTAGTACATGCATCCCCCCACTGGGCTTACGTGCTGCCAACAACACATCGCCATTAAAGACGGCCAACGGCGACAGTTCATATCGAATATTGTCAGCATTCAAACAACCCGCATGTGCAACGTTGTCGTATACCGCTTTTGCCACTCGCTGTTCTTGCAGCATGTGCTTATTGGCACGTGCGATTTCATCGCGCTGATGCAATAACGTACGATGCATTTCCGACATACGGTGAAACGAGTTAATTTTGGCTTGCAGAACAATATGGTTATACGGTTTGGTCAGAAAATCATCGCCGCCAGATTCTAAGCAATCTGCCAAGCTTTGAGCATCCGAAAGTGAGGTCAAAAATATGATAGGGACGAAATCTTCATTCGCGATTTCTTTGATTTTCCGAGTCGCATCCTTGCCATTTAGGCCAGGCATCATGACATCCATCAAAACAATTTCAGGATTATGCTCGCGAAATGCATCGACGGCTTCAAAGCCATTACTCACTTCAATAACTTCGTTGCCTTGATTGCGCACAACCCGTGATAATACCTTCCGATCTACGCTGTTATCATCAGCGATAAGTACTTTGTAAGCCGCCATAGATAACTATTACTGTATTGTGAAAAGCTGCTCAAAGTTAGAGATCGTGAGAATCTTCTTCACGTCTTCATTGCAGTTAGTGATACATATTGCAGAATTATCACCGCCCGCATGATCCCGCAAAAGGAGTAACATACCTAATGCAGAGCTATCCAAGTAAGTAGCAGCCCCTAGGTCGACAACGTAACTGCCGACGCCATTACTATGCTCATAGGCTTCTCTAAACTCTTGATGCGCACTAAAATCAAACCGCCCGTCAACCTTAATGATCAACTCGCGACCTTCACCCTCTAACGATGCACGTACAGACATACTAAGATCTCCAGAAAAAAATTATGCTTTAAGTATTAGCACAAAAGTCAGGATATTCACGCTTCTCGCGCGTATTTCATTATATTTGATGCAATCTTCTGCAATGGCACCAAGGTATCCACGGCTCCAATCTCATAGGCCGCTTTGGGCATTCCCCAAACAACACATGAGGCTTCATCTTGGGCCATGGTAAGGGCGCCATCATCATGTAGGCGCTTCATCGCTACCGCACCATCTGCGCCCATACCGGTCAGCATCACTGCAACTATTCCTTTGCCACCGCACACCTGCAGTAAAGAATTAAACATAATTTCAACCGATGGCTTATGACGGTTTTGTTTAGGGCCATCATCAATGACCGTGAACAGTTCATGTCCTTTGCGTCGGAACTGAAGATGTTTCCCGCCCTGAGCAATAATTACTCGACCATTCTCAACCTTCATATTGTCTCGTGCTTCAACCACCTCCACCGGGAAACGATTGTTAAGCCGTTTTGCCAAGGAGGCACTAAACACTTCAGGAATATGTTGCGTAATAACCACAGGAGGACAATTCACAGGCAGGCCCGCTAACACTTCAGCGATGGCTTCTGTGCCTCCTGTCGATGAGCCGATAGCAATAATACGACGGTAGTTTTCGTCTTTTTCGCGTGTAACAATTCTTGGGGTACTACGTGCTTTTACGTCCGTAAACTGTACTCTTGCACAAGAAGCGATACGTACTTTTTCGCACAAATGATGAGAAAAGCTTAAAAAAGCTTCTTCCGTTTTGGCCACAGGCTTACAAATATAATCCACGGCCCCCATTTCTAAAGCTTCGAGTGTTTCCGGTGCCCCTTTCGCCGTTAAAGTCGAGACCATAACGACGGGCATAGGCCGTAAACGCATTAAGTTACTGAGAAAATGAAGGCCATCCATCCTCGGCATCTCAATGTCTAACGTCAGTACATCAGGATTCAGCTGTTTTATTTTATCGCGAGCAATAAGAGGGTCACTTGCAACCCCGACTACTTCAACATCACTCGTTTTCGAAAATATCTCAGTGAGCATTTTTCGGATAAGTGCTGAATCATCAATAATAAGTACTTTAATCTTTTTCATAGTTATACAGCTCAGAAAAGATCAATGCCGCTGTCTCCTTGTGCTTTATCTTCAAAGTTAACTTGCTTGTGGTATTTCGTTTCGCGTTTAACCAAGGTATCATTTTTAACATTTGAAATTCGACGCATTTTTACAGCGCCGGTATCAGGAAAATACAACACCTTACGCGCGTAAACATCACCAACATCTGAACTTGCTATCGCCAAGTTTTCACTTTGTAAGTAGCTATACACAAATAAAATATTTCGCTGCCCAATGTCACTCATTGACGCGATCATCTGGCCACCGCCAAAAATCTTTACTTCTAAGTTTTCACGTCGGCCGCCACGTTTTAATATTTCGTTGATCAGATACTCCATCGCCCAGTTACCATAGCGAGATTCTTGTGCTGCGGGATTTGTCCCCCATAGCTCGCTGGAGTGATCATTAGGTGCAGGCAACATAAAGTGGTTCATACCACCAATACCCATTACCTTATCTCGAATACAAGCTGACACACACGAGCCAAGTACCGTCGCAATCATCTCACCTTGTGTAGAGACATAAAACTCGCCCGGTAGAATCTTGGCGGCCCAGGTGTTATGAACAGCATCCCAGTATCGAACAACGTGCTCAAATCCCGGAAGTGGTTTAGGTTCTGGCGGTCTGGAGTTAAGCATAGGCTTCCTCCCTTAATAGAGTTTTCGGTAAATAGTATTACCTACCGATTCAAATCGATCGGATAAACCGTTAATCGATTCAGAATGCCCGATAATTAAGTGCCCACCTACAGGTAAGTAATCAGCGTAACGATCGAACAATTTTTTCTGGGTATCACGATCAAAATAAATGACGACATTACGGCAAAATATGACATCAAATGGCCCACTCATAGGCCAGCTTTCTAATAGATTTAGGCGCTTAAAATGCACCATATCCAAAATACTTTTTTTAATTTTTACCTGAGTAGTATCTTTGCTTTTTTGAAAATACCGCTCAATCACTGGATCAGGAACAGTTCCTATATGATCAACGGGATACACACCGTTTCGTCCCGTCTCAATCACATTAGAATCAAGGTCTGTCGCCAAGATCTTAATATCCCAAGACGCAGGAAAGGCAGCGTCCGCCAATGTGAAAGCGATGGTGTAAGCTTCCTGCCCGATAGAGCAACCAGACGACCAAATACGAACACGCTTGTCAGTCTTTTCTTTAAGCTCAGGAATAACCGTCGATTTCAAATAATCAAAGTGATGAGATTCACGATAAAAAGAAGTCAGGTTAGTAGTAATCAAATTGATAAAGTCCGTCGATTCTTTCTCAAAGTTCTTATTAAGAAAAGTGAGATACTCTCGAAAGGTACCAATACCTAACTGCCTTAAACGACGGGCAATGCGCCCGTAAACCATGTTTGCTTTGTGACGACCCAGCACAATGCCAGTGTGTTTATAAGCAAGGTCAGCGATTTCATCGAAATCGCGCCCTGTCATTAAAAACTCTTTGTCTTCACCCAGCAGAGAGCTCGCTAGCGTCGATGCATTCATGGGAAATCAAAACTCCTCCCACTCGTCAGTATTACTGACAGACAGACCACCTTGATTAGCGACAGGGGCTGGCGCTCGCGAGACAGGGGCCGGTGCTCGACTGGCTATCGCCAATGCTGCACTACCACCACCTTGGCTGTTCAGAGTAAAGAACTCCATCAGCTGTGACATCTCTTGTGCCTGCCCTGACATCGCTTCCCCCGCCGCGGTTGCTTCTTCCACTAACGCCGCATTTTGCTGGGTCATTTCGTCCATCTGTGCAACCGCACTGTTTACCTGATCAATGCCCGCCGATTGCTCTGAAGCTGCGGTACTAATTTCTTGAATCATGGAAGACACACGATCAACAGCACCAATAATTTCAGACAGGGTTTTACCAGACGCATTCACCAGAGAAGTGCCTGCTTCCACTTTATCGACGCTGTCACGGATAAGATCTTTGATTTCTTTCGCAGCACCCGCAGAGCGCTGAGCAAGATTTCGTACCTCACCAGCCACAACCGCAAATCCTCGACCCTGCTCGCCAGCTCTTGCCGCTTCTACTGCAGCATTCAAAGCAAGCAAGTTCGTTTGGAAGGCAATCTCATCAATCACACCGATAATGTCAGAGATCTTCTTACTTGCTTGGTTAATCTCATTCATGGCATCGACGGCTTTGCTGACTACATCCCCCCCTTCTTGTGCCTTGCCACGAGCTGAGTTGGCCAGCTCATTCGCATGTACCGAGTTTTCACTGGTTTGCTTAACAGCACTGGTCATTTCTTCCATACTGGAGGCCGTTTCTTCAAGACTGGACGCTTGTGACTCAGTACGCTTACTGAGATCCGCGTTCCCCTGTGCAATTTCACTTGCGCCTGTGGTCACCGTCGACGCCGACTCACGAATACGGGTAATGATTTCAGTTAAACGCTCAACGGTAGAGTTAGCATCCTGTTTAAGCTTGCCGAAAGACCCCATGTATTCTTTATCAATCTGTCGCGTTAAATTTCCGTGGGCTAGGGCATCAAATATTCTTACCGTATCCGCCACCACATCATCGGCAATACCGAGCAAACGATTTAAACCTTCCGCTAAATTCAAGAAGAAGCCATCTTTTCCGGATATTTCGATCCGACGAGATAGGTCACCCGCCGCAGCGGCTTCAACAATGGCATCAATTTCTTTCTCAGCACCTACTTCTTTTGTGCGATCCGCCCACTCAACCACGGTGCCTAAGCGCTCACCTTTTTCACTAACAATTGGGTTAGCAATCAAAGAAAAAGTACGTCCACCAACGACAATTTGCGTGGAATATGTCTGCGTTAAAGCAGATAGCATCGATCGCTGATGCGCTGGATTTTTGTGGAATCGATCAATATTTTCACCTACAAGGTGCTTAGCATCAAAGCCTGGAAGTTCCTTACGAAGATCGGATTCAGCATCACGCATCATGCTCTTAACTGCATCATTCATGTAGATGATATTACCATCTCCATCAGCAATCATGGCGTTAGCCGTCAAACAATCAAGCGCTTGTTTCACCTGCGAGTTTGCATTGGAAATGCGTACCTCTTCTTCTCGTGCCTTCAACGTATCGGTAATATCAACCCACTCCACTACCGTACCAACACGCGTGCCATCGGTCCCAATCCAAGGGGTCGCCGTCAGTTCAAAGTTTAACGTATCAAAATTTAAGCGAGTATTATACGGCTCAGTAATTTCCCTTACCATTTTTCTCTGGTGGCTAGGGTTTTTATGAAAACCGTCAACATTAGTACCCACCAACGAATCCACTTTAAAATTAGGCAAATACTTTTGCAGTTCGGGCTCTCTTCCCCTCAACATCTTCGACACTTCATCATTCATATAAATAATGTTCATATCGTTATCTGCTAGCATCACGTTTGCCTGACATAGCTTTAAAGCGTTAGCGTAGTTTGCCGTAATAGCATTCTCTTCGGCCTTAATTTTTTGCGCAGTAATATCTGAAGCAAATTTAACCACTTTGTAAACACGACCGATTTCATCTTTAATTGGGCTGTATGTCGCTTGAATCCATATGGTATTTCCACTTTTTCCAAAACGCTTGAATTCAGCCTGCTGGAATTCACCACGGTTCAATGCATCCCAAAACTCGCCATACTCACGTGAGCGTGAATATTCTGTGTCAACAAATAAGCTGTGATGTTTACCTTGAATCTCATCCAGGCGATAACCCAATGTATTCAGGAAATTATCATTGGCCGTGATAATCGTTCCATCGGTATTAAATTCAATCACAGCTTGGCTTTGATTCAGAGCTGTAACTATTCCTTCAAGTTCACTAATAGCTTGAGGGTCTTTGGTTTCAGATGACAGAAGGTCTTTTAAAAATTTCATAATATCCATTCCTTACCTGTTTTAGGTAATATTTCCGCCATGCGGCTAATCAGTGATAACTTGCTCTGAGAGCACCTGTAAGTGGAGGTCAAGCAACTGCTCAACATCCAGAAGGATGACCATTTTTTCACTGACGTTTACCAAACCTTTGATAAAGTCAGAGTTCTCATCTTCTGTGAGTTCTGGGGGTTTACGCGCTTCCGTATCTGCAATGGTATAAACATCAGATACAGCATCGACAACGATACCGAGTACACGCTCGCCTTTATCACTATCAAATTTCAAGATAATAACCACGGTAGTTGCGGTGTAATCGGCTTCGGTTAAGCCAAAACGTAAGCGTAAATCCATAATAGGAACAATGGTGCCACGTAGATTAATAACACCACGAATAAAAGGTGGAGAATTTGGAATCAGAGTCGGTGCTTCCCAACCTCTAATTTCTTGTACTGCAAGAATATCCACACCATATTCTTCACCGGACATGATAAATGTCAGATATTGCTGTTCATCGGCGAGGTGACCTTCGACCACAAGACTCTCTGCTGCTACTTCTGCCATGTTATTCCTCACGCTGCTCGTTCAGGACGATGTGAATTGTTTTTCACAGGCACTAATTTTTTATCAATACTGGATATATCAATAATTAATGCGACAGTACCATCCCCAAGTATTGTGGCACCTGAGATACCCGATACTTTTTTGTAGTTCTGTTCAAGGCTCTTAATAACGACTTGCTGTTGACCTAATAAGTCATCAACAACAATACCGATTTTTTCGGTATCCCCTTCAACGACCACCAGCATTAGATTCTCAGAACTGTCATCGGCTTCGCGTAGCCCGAAGACTTGATCCAGACAAACAATAGGGATGTATTCATCCCGTAATTGCATAACATATTGCCCTGCTGTTACTCGATTGAGCGAGCTGCGACTGATCTGAATAGATTCAACAATGGAGACGAGTGGGAAGATGTAAGTCTCGTTGCATACCTGCACAAGCTGGCCATCAAGAATGGCAAGTGTCAGAGGCAATCGAATAATAAATGTTGAGCCTTTATGGCGCTGAGAACGAACTTCTATAGTGCCGTTAAGCGCTTGAATATTTTTACGAACAACGTCCATTCCGACACCACGACCAGAAATATCACTGACAGCATCGGCGGTTGAAAAGCCCGGCAAAAATACCAATTGATGTATTTCTTCAGGTGATAGATTGTTTTTCTCTGGTACTAATTTCTTTTCGACAGCTTTTCGTAAAATCTTTTCTTCATTCAGGCCTGCACCATCATCAGCCACTTCAATTACGATATTACCGCCCTGATGATAGGCATTGAGAGTAATGGTGCCCTCTTCTTTTTTACCTGCGGCAATGCGGTCTGGGGTTGTTTCTAAGCCGTGATCCATTGAGTTCCGCACAAGATGAACCAAGGGGTCACTGATTTTTTCCATTACCGTTTTATCAAGTTCAGTCTGCTCACCCAGCGTCACTAGGTTTACTTTTTTATCTAATTGATTACCAAGATCACGCACCAAGCGTGGAAAGCGACTGAATGCAAAGCTGATTGGCATCATGCGAATTTTCATGACGCTCTCTTGAAGCTCTCGGGTGTTTTGTTCTAACTGAGACAAGCCTTCTTGTAACTTGGCTAAACGCCCTAAATCGAAATTACTACCAAGTTCACCCAGCATAGATTGGGTGATAACCAGCTCACCCACCATATTGATCAGGCTATCTACTTTATCGATAGAGACTCGAATAGAAGAGCTTTCTGCCTGTTTTTTTACTGGTTTTGCGGATTTTTCCGCTTTGACTTCCGCAGCTTTGACTTCCGCAGCTTTGACTTCCGCAGCTTTGACTTCCGCAGCTTTGATTTCCGTAGCTTCGACTGACGTTGGCTCTACCTCAGCGACAGACTCTGTAGATGCCGCACTCGATGCTTCCTCAATATGATTGTCAGCATCTGAAGGTTCAGTGTCACTGGTATTATCTAGCGACAGATATTCCAAATCACATTCATCTTCAACCCACTCGAACACGGCTTTTATGTCTTCCAGTGGTACAGTTTTAGTGACTTTCAAATCCCACTTCAAGAAACATTCTTCTGGGGTTAAGCTAGAAAAATCAGGAACGTCATCGCAATACGACGTTACTTCTAGGCAGTCATCACCCACAATATCTCGAAGTTCACGGAACATTCTAAAGGGTTCATTCCCGGTCAATAGCAGGTCACGATGTGGGCTCATTTTGATTAGCCAACCCTGCCCATCCCCAGTTGTACTAGGATCTTCGTCTTCAATAGGCGCTGCGGCCATATTTAAAATTACTTCAAACTCTTTTCGCAATTGAGCTGGACGCTCTGCCTCAGGCTCGTTGCCTCCCTGCATGTCTGACAACATACCGCGCAAGCAATCAACCGACTGTAAAAACAAGTCGATAAAGTTTGCCTGCATTGTTCGTTGTCCTGAACGAATCTCATCCAGTAGTGTTTCAACAACGTGAGTAAATTCAGAAATGGGCATAAAGCCAAACGTTCCAGCGCCGCCTTTAATAGAATGAGCCGCTCGGAAAATTGTATTTACGGTTTCTTCATTAACGTCATCGAGATCCATTTCAAGGAGCTCGCTCTCCATCACATCAAGCCCCTCGAAACTCTCTTCGAAGAAAATCTGATGAAATTGCGACAGATCAACACTCATTGTTATTTACCCCAAAACCCGCTTGATCGTGCTGAGAAGTTGGTCAGGGTTAAACGGTTTTACAATCCAACCGGTCGCTCCTGCCTGCTTTCCCTGCATTTTCATATCACCCGCAGACTCTGTAGTGAGCATTAACATGGGAATAAATTTATAACCTTCCTCTTGTCGTAAGTTCTTCACCAGTTCAATGCCGTTCATATTTGGCATATTCACATCAGTAAGAACTAGATCGAAGGTGTTGCCCTTGGCGATCTCAAGTGCTTCTACACCATCGGACGCTTCTTTTACGTCATACCCTGCGCCCTTGAGTGTGAAGCTGACCATTTGGCGCATTGAAGCCGAATCATCTACCGCTAAAATACTGACCATAGAGGTTCTCCTAACATAGTAACCGGAGTTATTGAGCAGAAAGGTTAAGAGGCTCTGTTAAGCCTAAATAACCTGCTGTTTCTTTAAGGTTGTCTGAAACGTTCTCCCAGGTAATATCATGTCCTGTTTGAGCGAGCGTTTTTTTCAAACTGATAATCATTTGTAAGCCTGCGGTGTCGCTAAACTGAACATCACCAGCTTTAAGGGATAGGTCTGCACCTGTAAGTAATGCGGTCTCAAACGATTGATATAAGCTTTCAGCCTGATCGATACTGAGCCGAGTGCCACAATCGATGGTGGTTTTTTCTGCCATTTCAATAATTCTCGCCTTAACCTAAATCTAAGGTTAGACGGCTTATTCGAAGCTGCCAGATGATTAGCAAAATATTCCGTTTAGACATAGGCAAAGAAAAATACGAAGAAAACTACTGCGTAGTACAAGCGTATGAGGCTGGCTCGTTACCCGCTAAAAGGCCCAGACAAGGGGAAAAGAGGGGGATTTGAAAGATCAGCTATGATGCACAAGATTCTGTTCACATATAAAAAAATGATACCAAGGTTAATCCAGAGTACTAGAAAGTCAGGTTACCTTTATCTGTAGCGTAATCGCTCAGGTCTAGTTTCAACGAATACAGCTCAGACTTTATCGACGGCGATTGGCCCACTCGTCAGATTCTTGTTGTTCGAGGCGGTTTAACCCTTGTTGATGCTCTTGCTCTAGACGCTCGATCATTTTTTCTAGGGCGTCTGCTTTGTTATGCGTTTCTAAGTAGGCATTTCTGGCGGAGGTGTTTTGCGCTTCTAGCTGCGAAATCTGCGTTTCTTGTTGCAACAACGCGGATTCAATCTGCTGAATAAAGTCGAGTGAGTTATGAATATTCCCGGCACTGACGGCGCTTGCTGATGGCGTTGTAATCTGGTGACGGTAATCATTAATGTAGGAATTTAGCTGGGTACGTTTCTCTTGCTCTGCGGTTAATCGTTGTTGAATATCGCCCCATCGCTGTAAAGCGTCTTTCTCTTCACGACGGGTTAAATCAAGTACGATTCCAAGCCGACGAGCACGGGGATGATGGTATCCCATTAGGCTTTACCCGTGCCGGGAAAGAGATCATTCATTGCTTTTTTACTACTCGCAATATCTGCACCTTCCGATAACCCCTGACGTAACATGGCTTTGATAATGGGCATACGCTCAATAGCTACATCCAGCACTTGGTCACTGCCTGCTTGGTAAGCGCCTACAGCAACTAAGTCTTGATTTTGACGATAATGTGCCATTAATCGCTTACATAGCTGTGCTTGCTGTAACCATGAATCGTCAACAATTTGTGGCATCACCCGGCTCACCGAAGCTTCAACATCAATCGCGGGGTAGTGCCCTTCTTCTGCCAAACGCCGAGAAAGAACAATGTGACCATCGAGAATCGCTCGGCTAGCATCCGCGATGGGGTCTTGCATATCATCCCCTTCACTTAGCACGGTATAAAAGGCGGTAATGGATCCGCCACCCTGCTGACCATTACCTGTGCGCTCGACTAATTTTGGCAGCTTGTTAAATACGGAAGGCGGATAGCCTTTCGTCGCTGGAGGCTCACCGACTGCGAGTGCGATTTCACGCTGCGCTTGTGCATAACGAGTCAATGAATCCATCAGCAGTAATACGTTTTGCCCTTGGTCACGAAAAAACTCGGCGACGGCCGTGCAATACATGGCGGCTCGTAGGCGCATTAATGGGGAATCATCCGCTGGTGACGCCACCACAACAGCGCGCTTTAACCCTTCAGGCCCTAAGATTTCATCGATAAATTCTTTTACTTCTCGTCCACGCTCACCAATGAGACCCACGACAACGACGTCCGCAGTGGTAAATCGAGTCATCATCCCCAAGAGTACACTTTTACCCACACCGGAGCCTGCAAACAAACCGATACGCTGACCCCGGCCTACCGTCAGTAATGCATTGATAGCCCGGATACCGACATCTAAGGTTTCACGAATGGGAGCGCGATGAAGTGGATTAATATATTGCCCTTGCAAGTGCCCTGATTCGGTATTCATTAGCGGGCCACCCAAATCTAGCGGTCGGCCAGAGCCATCAACCACACGCCCTAATAAGGAAAAACCCACAGGAACGTCAGCCGCACCTTGTAAAGGCCAGACTCTGGCGCCGGGGCGTAAACCATCCACTTGCTCGACCGGCATTAAAAAGATACGAGAACCATCAAAGCCAACGACTTCTGCTTCAATATCCCCGCCGTCTTGACGCTCTACTCTACAGCGATCGCCAATGCGTACATCAATGCCCACAGCTTCTAACGTTAAGCCGACCATCCGGATGAGTTTTCCTGAGGTACGCGGCGAGTACGTATACTCTGGGGTCACGTCACTCCAACGGTCACTGAGGCTCATTACTGTCATCCTCATTCGATATTAGCGTCGCGTCGTCGGAATAATCCGAGGCCTCACCCATTGAAGAAACCTCGTTTGTGGTATTACCGACATTTATTTGATCGTCTGGCTCAACATCCTGTAATTCGGACGTTTCTAGATCAGAGTCGCCACTATCTTTAAGCGCCTCGGTACTTTCTGAATTATTTTCTGAATTATTTTCTGAAACAGCATCAGCACCTTCACTCACGTGCTTGACTGTTGCGTGTTCATCTTCATGTTCGTGTTTGTATTCGAGCGCTTCGTTTTCTAACGCCTCTGAAGATGCGTCATCCTCAATGTCTGACTCACGAAGCTGTGTCGCTTCAGCAATTTCATCATCATTAGGATAGCCGTCAGCGTTGGATAACAAACGCTCAGCTAAGTGCAAAATTGCTTGCTCAAAATGTTCGCTGGTTGTGTATTCAATGAGTGAGGTTTGACTTTCAATGCGGCAATCACCGGCTGACAGTGACTTATCAATATGGACTTTAACGGTTTCAGAAAATGGAGAAAGGAGTTCCGCGTCTTCTGCTGCTACATAGACCCGTGCCAGCTCTTCACCGTCGGGCAAAGAGGCGATGGCATCATCCACATAGGTTTGAATCGCTTGCGCACCCCCTGATAATTCATGCCTTAAAACTTGTTCGGCTAAACGAGTTAATAACAAAACAATCACATCGGGAAGTTGGGCATCGCGCTCGCGTAACGACGACTGCAATGACACAATAATGGCACGAAGCCTTGTCACTTCCGCCGTGACGTCGTCGACACCATTAGCACGGCCTTCTGCAAAGCCAGCATTAATACCTTCTTGTTTACCACTGGCAAAGCCGTCTTTGTGGCCTTCTGCTTTACCTTCTGCTAGCCCGTCATCGTAGCCATCTTTATGACCTTGTTGACGCCCTTCTACCCGCCCTTGCTCTAAGCCATCGTTGTAGGCTTCGCGACGGATTGTCTCTAACTCGTCGGCGGTAGGATAACTGCCTGCGCTGTTATTTGTCTTCGATTGATCGCTCGCCGCGTCCAGATTTTTTTTAGCTTCCGCTTTGGCATCTTCTTCGGCTTCACGCTTAACGACATGCACAGGCGGTTCTGTCCAAAAAGGCAACCGCCAAGGTCGAGCGTCGCTAATATCTTCTGCTGAAATAGGCGAATCTCTTTTTTTCCCGCCGCTGTTACTGCTCATCTTAGACCATGGCCTCGCCACCGCCGCCTAACATAATCTCGCCTGCATCGGCGAGACGACGCGCAATGGTAAGAATTTCTTTTTGAGCGCCTTCCACATCGCTGAGTTTGACTGGGCCTTTGGCATCCAAATCATCACGCAGCAATTCGGCCGCACGCTTCGACATGTTCTTGAAGATCTTTTCTTGAATACCCGGATCGGCTCCTTTTAATGCCAACACCAAAAGATCCGTGGAGACTTCACGCAGCAGGGTTTGAATACCACGATCATCGACATCCGCCAGATTATCAAACACAAACATAAGGTCTTGAATCTGTGTGCCGAGGTCTTCATCGACTTCTTTAATCTGCTCCAGCAATTCAGAGGCAATCGTACTGTCAACGAAGTTAACAATACTGGCAGCGCATTTAATGCCGCCCATTGAAGTCGTCTGTGAACCTGCTTTACCAGAGAATTGACGCTCTAGAATATCGTTGAGTTCTTGCAGCGCCGCTGGCTGTACCGCTTCAAGTGCCGCGACTCGCATAATAATATCGAGTACCACTTTTTCATCAAAATTAGCCAGCACTTCTGCCGATTGGTCTGCGTCTAAATACGACACCACAATGGCTTGAATTTGCGGGTGCTCATGTCGAATTAAATCAGAGACTTGGCGTGGCTCCATCCATTTCAAAGAATCCAAGCCTGTGGTATTTCCACCTAATAAAATTCGATCAATCAAGGCGCCAGCTTTGTCGGTGCCTAAGGCTTGAGTCAGCATATTTCGAATATAATCGTCTGAACCTAAACCCAACCCAGTTTGGCCACTCACTTCATCTAAAAATTCAGAGACAACGCCTTCCACTTGCCCTTGGTTCACTCGGGTAAGGGTCGCCATTGAGGAGCCCACACGTTGCACTTCTTTTGGCCCCATGTGCTTAAGAACTTCTGCGGCGTCTTTTTCACCCAACGACATTAATAAAATAGCGGCCTTTTCTGTACGGCTCATTTTTTCTAAACCGTTGGCTTGTTCTGGTAAGTTATCAGGCATCGTCGTTTATCCATTGAATAACAAGTTGAGCAACGCGCGCCGGATCTTCAGCAATTAATCCTTTAAGCGCATCCAACTGGCGTTCATAGCTTTCTGAAGCACCCGGCAATAAGTATTCATCCATACCGGCTAAGGTGACTTTATCGTCATCTAACCCTGCTTCAGCGTCTTCTAAATCATCAAGCAGCACGTCACTGTCTTCACGACCTTTATTGGCAATACTTTTAATGGTTGGTCTGATCACACCAAAAATAAGTATCAGCACAAACAGACCCGCTAATACTTGTTTTACTAGCTCCCAGAACCAAGGTTGTGTCCAAATATCTGGATCACCTAACAGCACCTCACCTTCAGCGACAAAAGGGGAGTTAATAACGTTGACACTATCACCACGAGCGGCATTAAATCCAACCGCGTCTTTAACTAAAATCTCTAGTCGCTGAAGATCGTTATCTGACCAAGATTGTAATTCAGCCACACCTTCTGCATTTATAACGGCCTTATCATTCACCACAACCGCAACAGTAAGACGACGAATGTCTCCAATCGAATGCTGGCGATAACTTAATGTGCGGTCCACTTCATAATTTCGGGTCGCTTCTGAACGGCTTTTTCCTGCTGCGCCTCCAGCACCACCAGCACCGGTACCAATCGCTTGCTCTGGAGCTGTTGCTTCTGGTGGAGGCTGATTCGATAGTGCCCCTGGAATGCCACCACCGGCTTCGGCCGTGTTGGACTCATCAATCACCTTCTCGCTACGCAGTGCGATTAAATCAGGGTTAAATAATTCTTCACTCTCTTCGCGTACCGTGAAATCAATGTCCGCAGAGACTTGTGCCTTGTAGTTGTCACTACCAAGCACAGGACGCAAAATATTACTGACGGCTTCTTCAATCGACTCTTCAACTTTTGACGAATACTCAAGCTGTCGAGTCGCTAACATCTCGTCACTGTTTTCTTTAATTTTCGATAATAAGTTACCCGTTTGATCCACCACAGATACATCAGAACGTTCCATTTCTCCAATGCTGGACGCCACTAAGTTAATCACAGCTTCTACTTGGTCGGGTGATAATGTACTGCCTGGATATAACTCAACAAATACCGAAGCACGCGGTTTGCGTTGATCACGAACAAACACCGACTGTTTAGGAATCGCTAAATGCACTCTGGCATTACGCACCGCTTTAACACTCGAAATCGTACGAGCTAGCTCGCCTTCTAATCCACGACGGTAACGTGCGTTTTCAATAAATTGACTGGTACCAAGCGCACTGTCTTGATCAAGAACCTCTAGGCCCACCGATTTATCGTCAATTAAGCTGGCAGCGGCAAGTTTCATTCTTGCTTCGTGTAAATCACCTGCTTGTACCATCAATACTTGCGTCACAGGGTCAATCTGAAACGGAATACTTTCTCGCTGTAAAATCTCAACAATGTCTTGGGCATTGTGATCTTGCATGCGATGAATCAATGGCTTATACGTGGGTTCTTGTGACCAAATTAGAATGGCAACAGCAATCGCAACTAACAGGGCTACACCACCAATAGCAATGATCTGGCGCGCCATCGGTAAGCTGTTAAAGCCCGTTAATAATGGATGGCTTGCTCCACCTTCACGGTCATCATTGCTCGACGTTGATTGCGGTAAGTCCGATGATGAAGAAGCGCTGCTATCGCCTCCGACACCTGCGCCCGCTTGTGCTGGTACATTTTCCATAGGTCAGCCCATCACACCGGCATGTTCATAACGTCTTTATAAGCTTCGACCAGTTTATTCCTAACCTGTGTCATTGCTTGAAAAGAAACGCTGGATTTTTGTAACGCGATCATCACTTCAGGAAGATCGATAGAGGGGTCACCTTGCTCAAAGCGATTGGCTAAATCCGCGGCGACTTTTTGATTTTCATTGACGTTATTAATCGCATTTTTAAACATGTTCTGAAATTCAGGAACGGTATTATCACCATTCACTGCCGCCGTTGCGTTTTCAGCTTCCTTGGCAATACGCGAGGTAGCGTTAGTTTCTGTTTGTGGACGAACACCCTGAACGGCTTGTTCATTCTGGCTACGCAACTGATCTTTCACCTGACGCATTTGCATCAGCACAGAACTCACATCGACACGATCAACCATAACACTACCCTCTCAGACATCTTGTGCAGTGAACTTCTCTAACGATTTTTTGACACTTTTTTGAGAAATTCACACGTTATATCTGACGTTGCAAAGCCCTTGCCAATATTTTAAAAAGCGACTGTTAGTTTTAAGCGGACATCACCATTGATTCAACATCAACACCTTCGTCACGTAAACGTGCAACCTTGTAACGTAGGGTACGTGGACTAATACCCAGACGTTCAGCAGCGTCTTTACGGCTTGGCTCTTCTTTCAGTGCTTTAACAATCAACTCCACTTCTCGCGTTTTAAGATCACTGCCTAGCTCTCCCTCATCTTGAGAGGCTTGCATAGCCGTCATTGTCGTGTGATTGTCAAAAGTCCGACTGCCTGGAACAGGCGTTAGAATAAAATCGTTTGCAGTTAATTGAGCACCGCTTTGTAAAATAAGGGCGCGCTGTAACGTGTTGTCTAATTCACGAACATTACCCGGCCAACTGTGCGTGAGCAGTTTTTGCTCAGCATCATTGCTCATTGAAGGCATCGGGCGTTTTAGCTTATTCGCGTGATGAGCAATCAAGCGGCGGCTTAATGGCAGAATATCGTCACGGCGTTCGCGCAGTGGCAACCATTGCAACGGAAATACTGTTAAGCGATAGTAAAGATCTTCACGAAACTTTCCTTCAGCCACATAATCCGCCAACTCACGGTTGGTCGTAGCAATAATACGAACATCGAGATCAATGGTTTTTTTACCGCCTAGGCGCTCGACCTGACGCTCTTGAATCACTCGCAGCAGCTTGGCCTGTAAGCCCATGTCCATCTCGGTAATTTCATCGAGCAAAATAGTGCCACCTTCCGCCTGCTCAAATTTACCCGGCATTGAATTATACGCGCCGGTGTACGCGCCTTTTTCATAACCGAACAACATGGCTTCAAGCATATTTTCAGGAATAGCCGCACAATTAAGCGCAATAAATGGCGCTTTTTTTCGCGGTGAATGCTGGTGAATGTATCGCGCTAGCACTTCCTTACCTGTGCCACTTTCACCACTAATCAGTACCGTAGAATCCGTAGCGGCAACACGCTCCGCCATTTGAAATAGCTGCTGAGATGCCGCCGCTTCACACACAGGCTGCGAATCATCATTATCGTCAGAGCCGCTCATGGTGTATGGCTTGAGCAGCTCGTCCAACTCACGTAGCTCAAACGGTTTCATTAGGTAATCATCCGCGCCTAATTGCATCGCCTTAACGGCTTGCCCGACGTCACCGTAAGCCGTCATGAGCAATACCGGCAACCACGGATGCTCCTGTTTTACTTGGTTTAATAACTCTAAGCCATCCATGCCCGGCATATTAATATCCGACAAGACAACGTCCAAAGTATGGCTGCGTACAATCGCCATCGCTTCGATACCGTTAGGGGCTTCCAACACATCAAAGCCTTTGATAACCAGAGTATCAACAACGGCTTCACGCAATTTAGGATCATCTTCTACAACTAATAAACGCATGAGGTATTCTCCGATTAACCGCGAGACAGCGGTAAAATAAGTTCTGCAGACACACCACCCAGTGGGCTATCCGTCAGGTTAAAGTCACCGTGATGTGCTCGCACCACCGCTTGCACCACCGCTAAACCGAGGCCTGTGCCATTGCTCTTAGTGGTAAAAAAAGGTTCCATCATTCGTGCTCGTTGCTCAGGTTTTAAGCCCGGGCCGTTATCCATAATTTTTAAACACAAACGATTTTTAGCGTCGCTCGTTGCAACAATTCGAATAAGAATGGGATGTTCACCCGACTCAAGTGCATTATTAACAAGGTTCATCACGGCACTGATTAAGGAGTCGCGATTGCACATCAAGGTTGCGTTAGGGATTTGAATGTCAAACTCGCATTTAGCCTGATACTGGGCCAGAGGGACTTCCATCGCGGCGGCAATGCCTTCAAGCAATTCCGTTACCGTTGAATCATCATTTAATGGCGCTTCACCACGAGCAAAAATCAACATATCGCGAACTTGAGTTTCGAGATGATGCAGGCGCTCTTGCAGCTTTCCAGCAAAGCGTAATCGATGATCTTCAGCCAGTGCATTATTGGATAAATGGCCCGCGTACAAGGTAGCCGCCGCTAAAGGCGTACGAATTTGATGAGCCAGCGAAGCCACCATTTTTCCCATCGCAGATAAACGTTCGTGCTGTGATAATTGCGCCTGTAAGGCACGCGTTTCTGTCATGTCAGTGAGCAGAATCAACTGCCCGCCTTCATTCACCATCGCCGCTGTACGTAAACTCACACGACGGCCATCCACTAAAGAAATTTCATGACCATCATCACGACGTGGTTTAAAGCACTGTTTAATTAGATTACGCCAGCGCTCTCCTACCAGAGTGGAAAACCCAGAAGCTGGCAACAACAAGTCATCTGCGGCTAAATTACTTTGTACAACCACACCGTTTGAATCCAGCAACAACACACCTGCTGGCAACATCTGTAAAAGGCTTTCCATGCGATCAGCAAGGCGTTCTTTTTCTGCCAATTCTTGCATACGTTGAGCGGAGACCGTGGCTAATTCACCACTGAGCTGCTCAACCTTTCCTTCGAGGAATGCATACGAATCAGAGAGTTGTTGTGACATCTCATTAAACATATGAAATGCGCGCTTCAACTCGGTTGGATCAAGCGGGTTTTGATCAACCAGATTAGAACTCAGTGCAGCAGTCGCCATAAATACCTCATCAAACCACCAAAAAACTGGCGGAAAACCGTCATTGATAGGTATTGAGCAATTAGCGTGCCTGCATCACATCTTTTGTCCGTCAGACAGGCTTTGACGGAATTCAATTCAAAAAGACCGACAGTGCATACTGCTGTCACTCTTTATTGAATCATATTTATTGAAAACTCAGCTCCCTTTCGGGGCTTCGCCCCCGGCCCCATGCAAGGAGAGGTTTCTCCTTACGA
>OJBO01000537.1_pt1 | contig 20696 bp, 21 predicted proteins | sample 1590461 | NCBI WGS metagenome assembly OJBO01 (sample SAMN05416836, study PRJEB24817) | seawater metagenome | isolation source: Sea water | place: Canada:Atlantic | collected 2013-07 | reverse complement strand
CGAGATCATGCCTAGTCTCGTGGGCTCGGAGATGTGTATAAGAGACAGGCTTCATAGCGCGCGACCGCACGACAGCCGGCATTGACCACTTCCCTGCCCTGCGGCACAAGCCGGGGCATGGCCAAACCCCAAGTCTCTTTCACCTGCCAATCCTGCGCCGCCCGCTCCAACAAATGGGCAGGGCAATGCGACGCCTGCGGCGAATGGAACACCATTGTCGAGGAAACTCCGCTGTCCGCCGGACCCGGCAAGGCCTTGAAAGGCGCGCGCGGACGCAGGCTGACACTCACCGACCTCGCGACCAAGGAAGCGCCACCGCCGCGCAGTTCCTCCGGCATGGACGAATTCGACCGCGTGCTCGGCGGCGGGCTGGTCCCTGCCTCGGCCATTCTGGTCGGCGGCGATCCGGGAATCGGCAAATCCACCCTGCTCTTGCAAGCAGCGGCAAGGTTCGCGATGGCGGGGCTCAAGACGTTCTATATCTCGGGCGAGGAAGCCTCGGCGCAGGTCCGCCTGCGCGCGGCCCGACTGGGGCTGACGGATGCGCCGGTAAAACTCGCGACCGAAACCTCGTTGCGCGACATCATGACGACGCTGGACGAAGAGAGACCCGACCTCGTCATCATCGATTCGATCCAGACCATGTGGTCGGACAACGTGGAAAGCGCGCCCGGCTCTGTCTCCCAGGTTCGTGCCACGGCGCAAGAGCTGACCACCTTCGCCAAGCGGCGAGGATCAGCCGTTGTCCTCGTCGGCCACGTCACCAAGGAAGGGCAGATCGCTGGTCCGCGCGTGGTCGAGCATATGGTCGATACCGTGCTCTATTTCGAGGGTGAGCGCGGGCACCAGTTCCGCATCCTGCGCAGCGTCAAAAATCGCTTTGGCCCGGCGGACGAGATCGGTGTGTTCGAGATGACCGGCAGCGGGTTGGCCGAGGTCACGAATCCCTCGGCGCTGTTCCTGTCCGAACGTGGCAAGCCCGCACCGGGGTCCGTCGTCTTTGCCGGGATCGAGGGGACGCGCCCGGTTCTGGTGGAATTTCAGGCCCTTGTCGCCCCGACCCCGCATAGCCAGCCGCGCCGGACCGTCGTGGGCTGGGATGGCGGGCGGTTGGCGATGATCCTCGCCGTGCTGGAATCGCGCTGCGGCATCCCCTTCACGGGTCTCGACGTCTACCTCAACGTCGCAGGTGGTCTGAAGGTCAGCGAGCCGGCGGCGGATCTGGCGGTGGCCGCGGCGATCCTGTCAGCGCGCGAGGACGTCGCCCTGCCTGCGGACAGCGTGGTTTTCGGCGAAATCTCTCTTTCTGGCGCGCTTCGGCCCGTCGGACAGACCGAAAACAGGTTGAAAGAAGCGGCAAAACTTGGTTTCACGTCCGCAATAGCCCCGGCCGGTGGAAAAATCACCGGGCGAGAGGGCATGAGCCTGCGCGAAATGCCGGATTTGACGGCAGTTGTGGGCGAAGTATTCGGCGCAGGCTAGGCGCAACATAGGGACGAATGGATGGAAGGTTTCACAGTCATCGACGCCGTTGTCGCGGTGGTCATCGTCCTTTCGGCGCTATTGGCCTATTCGCGGGGTCTGGTGCGCGAGGCGCTGGCCATCGGTGGCTGGATCGCGGCCGGTTTCCTGGCGTTTCTCTTCGCGCCGCAGGTGCAACCGCTGGTGAAAGAGGTCCCCTTCATCGGGCCGTTCATCTCGGACAATTGCGAGTTGTCGATGATTACCGCCTTCGCGGCTGTCTTTGCGGTCGTCCTTTTGATTGCATCGCTGTTCACACCGCTCTTTTCCTCGGTCGTACAGAGGTCCGCGCTTGGCGGGCTGGATCAGGCGCTCGGCTTTTTGTTCGGTGTGGCGCGCGGCCTGCTCTTGGTGGCGATCGCCTTCTTTGTCTACAACACGGTGTTTTCATCGCAGAGCACCCCTATGGTCGACAACAGCCGCTCGGCGCTGGTCTTTGGCCAATTGACCGGCAAGATCGAACAAGAAGACCCGCAGCTTGCCCTCGGGTGGGTGACGACCCAATATGAACAATTGATCGGCACCTGCGGTCAGTAACCAAAGGTCCGGGTCACGAATCATCCCGGCATCGCACAGCCGTGTGATCCTGTCGTGACACGGCCTGTCAAAGGTCCTATGAGGGCCGCAGGATGCGCATGGATTCGGAGCACGACTTGTCCCGCCAGACCTCGACCCCCCGGAAAGACCTTTTCGACCTACAAGAGAAATCCCTGCCGCAGCTGCCCTGGGATGACGACAAGCTCCGGGAGGAGTGCGGTGTCTTTGGCGTTGTGGCCGTCGCGGACGCGGCAAGTTTTGTGGCCCTTGGGCTGCACGCGCTGCAACATCGCGGGCAAGAAGCCGGCGGGATCGTCAGTCACGATCTTGAGCACGGTTTTAATTCTGCGCGTCAGCTGGGCTATGTGCGCGACAACTTCACCTCGGCCGATCTGATGGACACCTTGCCGGGGCCGCTGGCCATCGGGCATGTGCGCTACTCCACCGCCGGCAGCAAGGGACAGACCGCAATCCGCGATGTGCAACCGTTCTTTGGCGAATTTGCCATGGGCGGCGCGGCGCTGGCCCATAATGGCAACATCACGAATGCGGATGCCCTGCGCAGAGAATTGATCGAACGTGGCGCGATCTTTCAAAGCTCGTCGGACAGCGAATGCATCATTCACCTGATGGCGCGGTCCCTGCAGCGCAATATTCCCGACCGGATGGAAGATGCGCTGCGCCGGGTCGAGGGTGCGTTTTCCGTTGTCGCCATGACCGAAGAAGAGCTGATCGGCGTGCGCGACCCGCTGGGCGTTCGCCCGCTGGTTCTGGGCAAGGTGGCGGATGGCTGGTGCCTCTCGTCCGAGACCTGTGCGCTCGATATCATCGGCGCGGAATTCGTGCGCGAGGTCGAACCGGGCGAGATGGTCGTGATCTCGGAGAAAGGCGTGGACAGCCGCTTTCCCTTCCGCAAGCGGAATTCGCGGTTCTGCATCTTTGAGCATGTCTATTTCTCGCGCCCCGATTCGATCATTGGCGGACGCTCGGTCTACGAAACGCGTCGCCAGATCGGTGTCGAACTGGCGCGCGAAGCTCCGGTGGACGCCGACCTCGTCTGCCCCGTCCCCGACAGCGGGACACCGGCGGCGATCGGCTTCAGCCAGGAATCGGGCATCCCCTACGCCATGGGGATCATCCGCAACCAGTACATGGGCCGGACCTTCATCGAGCCGTCCGAGCAGATCCGCAACATGGGCGTGCGGCTCAAACTGAACGTGAACCGTGCGCTGATCCGCGGCAAGCGGGTGATCCTGGTCGATGACTCGGTCGTGCGCGGGACGACATCGCGCAAGATCAAGGAAATGATTCTCGATGCTGGCGCGGCGGAGGTGCATTTTCGCATCGCCTCTCCGCCGACCTCCTGGCCCTGCTTTTACGGTGTCGACACGCCGCAGCGTGAAAAGCTGCTGGCCGCCACGATGTCCGAAGAAGAGATGCGTGAACATTTGCACGTCGACAGCCTCAAGTTCATCTCGCTCGACGGGCTTTACCGCGCGGTCGGCGCGGCAGAGGGGCGCAATGCGGCCTGCCCGCAGTATTGCGACGCCTGTTTTTCCGGTGAATATCCCGTGGCCCCCTCGGATATGCTGGAAAAGGGCTTTGAGCTGAAGGCAGCCGAGTAGGCGCAAAGGCGTCTCATCACTGTCTGGCGGTTGATGGTGCAATCACGCCCCCGCGACCAGAAGCCGTCATAGGCCGAAGGGCGCCTGTTTCTGCGGCGCGAACGGCGATGCCTCGCGCATGATATGGCGGCGCCGCCAGCCCCACTTTCATTCCGGTCGCGACTGCTGCATCCCCTCGCCCTGCGCCCTCAATGGCGTTTTATGCGAGAAGGATTCCGAGAATGCCAAACACCCCCGACGACCGCGCCAATTCAACGACGCCCGCGAACGTCGCAAAGATGGCAACGGAAGCTCAGGCGCTGGACCTGGGCGGTGTCGCTCTCTTGGGTACGATGGTCGAAACCACGGGACCAAAGGCCCTGTTGCGATTGGAAAACGGGACGGTTCGCAAGGTAGCGCCCGGAGACCGGATCGGGATGGTTCGTGTCCGGGCTATCGGCGAAGGCATCGTGCAGATCACCAGTCTTGGCGCGGTGGAAACCCTGTTGATGCCCAACGGCTAGGCCGGCCGACGCCGCGAGGATCTTGACGGTTGCGTCCAAAGCGGCCAAACCCCCGCCATGACTGACAAGATCGCCCTCATCACCGGTGCGTCGCGCGGCCTCGGGACTGCGCTGGCCAAGGCGCTCGCGCCGACCCACCATATCGTCGCTGTCGCACGGACCGTCGGCGGGCTCGAAGAGCTTGACGACGCGATCACCCAGGCCGGCGGGACCGCGACGCTGGCCCCGATGGACATCACTAAACCCGACGCGATGGCGCAGCTGTGCCGGTCGATCCATGACAGATGGGGCGGTATCGCGCTGTGGGTCCACACGGCGATCCACGCGGCCCCGCTGACCCCGGTGGCGCATATGGATGCCAAGGATTGGACAAACTCCGTGGCGGGCAATGTCACCCCGCTTGGCCATCTGATCCCCTATATCGCGCCGCTGCTGGGGCGTGACGGGCAAGCCGTATTCTTTGACGACCCAGCGGCGGCGCAGATGTATCACGGCGCCTATGGGGCGAGCAAAGCTGCCCAGATCACCCTCGCCCGCGCCTGGGCTGCGGAAAGCGCGAAGTCCGGCCCCAAGGTCCACGTTTTGACCCCAGCGCCGATGCCGACCGCTACCCGCGCACGGTTCCATCCCGGTGAGGACCGCACCGCCCTGACCCACCCCGATGCCGAAGCCGCACGGCTTTTGCAGCTCCTGGACTGACGCGTGGTCGAAAATCCCAACAGCTATATCGCCGCACAGCCCGAGCCTTTGGCAAAGTCGCTGCGCGCCTTGCGTCAGTTGCTGGCCGCCCGGATCACCCACGCCGGCGTGGCGGTCGAAGAGGTCATGTCCTACGACATGCCGGGTTTTCGCATCCTCTCGGGTCATGGCACCGGCAAGATGCTGATTGGCTACGCTGGCTGGACCGCGCACCTAGCGATCTATCCCCATTCGGGCGGCGTGTTGGGCCGCATGACGCAGGAAACGCGCGGCATGAGCCAGACCAAGAGCGCGTTGCATGTGCCCATCGGCGGGCTACCGGACGAGCGCGTGGTCGACAGGATGATCCACCTTCGTCTCGATGAAATGGACTGACCGTTCCCTTGCGAGGGGCGCGTCGGATGCCTTGCCATAGGCTCAGACGGCGGGTTTGGTGGATGATCACCGGCGGAGGAAAACGTCCTGCCCTACGATTTTCACCACGGGGCGGGTTCACCCAGCTCAGGCGACACATCTCAGGCCTATGCCCGCTTGCCCGTCTGCGTCCCCGATTGTATGCAGGACAAAACGGGCAAGCGGGGCAAAATATGCGTATTCTCATCACCAACGACGATGGCATCAACGCACCCGGCCTCAAGGTTCTGGAGGATATCGCCAACGAGCTTGCCGGGCCAAAGGGTGAAGTCTGGATCGTCGCCCCCGCGTTTGAGCAATCTGGCGTCGGGCACAAGATCTCCTACACCCATCCCTTCATGATCTCGGAAATGGGACCACGCCGGTATGCCGCCGAAGGGGCGCCAGCGGATTGCGTCATGGCGGGCTTGCATCAGGTCCTCCCCGGTCAGCCGGTCGACCTGATCCTTTCTGGCGTGAACCGGGGAAACAATTCCGCAGAGAACGCGCTATATTCCGGGACACTTGGCGGCGCGATGGAGGGCGCCTTGCAGGGCCATCGCGCGATTGCCCTGTCGCAATACCTCGGGGCGGAGACGATTGACCTGCCCAACCCCTTTGAGGGCGCGGCACACCATGGCGCCGAGGTCATTCGCAGAATTCTCGCCTCGGACCCCACGCAGGGAAGTGCCTACGGGGTCTTTTACAACGTCAATTTTCCACCCTGCGCAGCTGCGGATGTGGCCGGCGTGCGGGTCGCGGCACAGGGCATCCGGCCCGGCACGCGCTTCGCGGTCGAGCCGCATCTGTCGCCATCGGGACGGACATTCCTGTGGGTGCGCGGCACGGATCAACGTATCACCTCTGCGCCCGGCACGGATGCGGCGGTCAATCTGGAACGCTACATCTCGGTCACGCCGATGCGCGCCGATCTGACCGCCCATGACCTTTTGGAGAGCCTGAAGGCCATCGAATGACCGACGACGAGACCATCGCCGAACGCAAGATGCAGTTCCTCTTCGCGCTGCGATCCCGCGGTGTGACGGACAGCCGCACGCTGGCCGCGATGGAGCGCGTGGATCGTGGCGAGTTCGTGCGCGGCCTGTTCGCGGCACGCGCCTATGAGGACATGCCGCTGCCGATCGCCTGCGGGCAGACGATCTCCCAACCCTCAATCGTCGGGTTGATGACGCAGGCGCTGAATGTCCAACAGCGTCACCGCGTGCTGGAGGTTGGTACCGGCTCAGGCTATCAGGCCGCGATCCTGTCGCAACTGGCGCGCCGCGTTTATACTATCGACCGCCATCAACGACTGGTACGCGAGGCGCAGGCGCTGTTTGACCGCAAGGGATGGGGCAATATCACGACATTTGCCGCCGATGGCAGTCACGGGCTGGCGGATCAGGCCCCCTTTGACCGCATCATCGTGACCGCCGCCGCAGAGGACGCCCCCGGGCCGCTCTTGGCTCAGTTAAAGATTGACGGTATCATGGTGGTGCCGGTCGGCCAGTCGGATACGGTGCAAAGCCTGATCCGGGTCACCCGTCTAGAGACGGGATACGACTACGAGGAATTGCGCCCGGTGCGCTTTGTTCCGCTGGTCGAGGGCCTTGGTAAAGAAGACGAAGGCGCCTAAGCGTCAAAATGGGTAGACGAAGCTCCGACACAACGGGGTGGTGTGAGGGATCGAACAGATGCGCGACAAATCCGACAGCTCGGGTCATTTCATGGGCGGGGCCTACCGTCATCGCAGGGCGTTGAGCAAAGTCCTGATGGCCGGAACCGCCGTATTGGCGCTCAGCGCCTGTGAGCAAGGGGTGGACATGGACCTGCGCGGTGGATTGGGTGGATTTTCCACCACCGATGCCGCGCGCACCTCTACCGCCAGCCGACCGCAGCCGGATAATCGCGGCGTCATCTCTTATCCCAACTATCAGGTGGCCTTGTCCCAGCGCGGTGATAGCGTTTCGGATGTGGCGCGCAGAATTGGCGTGAACCCGCAGCAACTGGCCGATTACAACGGATTGCGTGTCGATGATCGCCTGCGCAAAGGCGAGGTCTTGGCGCTGCCCACACGGGTGGCCGAACCCTCCCCCGCCACGGGGGCTGCTGGTGTGGGGCCGATCCTGCCGAACGGACAGGTCGACATCGGGTCGATGGCCGGTGCGGCGATCGATCGTGCGGGCGATCAGCGCGTCGAAGTCGCCACCCTGCCGCCAGCGGACAACCAGATGACCGGGCAGGAACCCGTGCGCCACCAGGTCGTGCGCGGAGAGACCGCCTACACGATTTCACGGCTTTACAACGTGCCGGTGCGATCGCTGGCCGACTGGAACGGGCTGGATGAGAATTTCACCATCCGTGAAGGGCAGTTCCTGCTGATCCCCGTCGCCTCCGCCCAGCCCCCAGCCTCGTCCGATGCCTCTGCCACCGGAACGACGGAATTGCCGGGGGCCGGCTCACCCACCCCGGTCCCACCGAGCGCGGTTGCACCGCTTCCGGCGGAAAAGACCGAACCGATCAAACCGGCAGCCCCCGTCGCCGCCGCTACCGCTGCGGCGACCGCCCCGGTGGAGACGCCGACCCTCGCGCCCGACCTCGGACAGCAACAGACCGCCACGACAAAGCGTGCGGCCATGGATTATCCGGTCAAGGGTCGCATCATTCGGGAGTTTTCGCGCGGCCGCAGCGACGGAATCGACATTGCCGCCGATCCGGGAACCGCCGTCCGCGCGGCGACCGCCGGAACCGTGGCCGCCATCACATCAGATGCGGACAACGTCCGTGTGATCGTGGTGCGCCACGAGGGCCAGATGCTGACGATCTATTCCAACGTCGACAATATCTCGGTGAAGGAAGGCACGTCGGTCTCGCGCGGGCAGAAGATGGCCGAAATCCGCTCCGGTGCATCGTCCTACGTGCATTTCGAGGTCCGCAAGGGTCTCGAAGCGACGGACCCGATGGCTTATCTGAACTGAGAAATCGGCGGTTTGGGCGTGGGCTGAAGGCGCTGGCGGTGTGATCGGAGAAGTTATGCCCCGCGATCCATCGCGCCCCCGACGGTTACTTGCCCAAGGGAGATGAGGCGCGCGACCTTCAGGTAATCTTGACGCCGTGACGGCCCGCGAGGTCGACGAAGAATTGCCAGGCGACACGCCCCGAGCGCGCGCCGCGCGTGGCCTGCCATTCGATCGCTTCCGCCTTTAGTGTCGCCGGATCGACGGTCACGCCATAGGCGGCGCAATAGCCCTCGATCATCGCCAGGAAGTCGTCCTGATCGCAGGCGTGGAATCCCAGCCAGAGGCCGAAGCGATCCGAGAGGGAGACCTTTTCTTCGACCGCTTCGCCCGGATTGATCGCGCTGGAGCGTTCATTGTCGATCATCTCACGCGGCATCAGGTGCCGCCGGTTCGAGGTGGCGTAGAACAGGACGTTCTCGGGCCGCCCGGCGATGCCGCCGTCCAGTACCGCTTTGAGCGATTTATAGTGCTGGTCATCGTGGCCGAATGACAGGTCATCGCAGAACAGCAGGTAGCGATGCGGCGTTGCGCCGAGAACCTGCATCAGCCGCGTGACCGTAGGCAGGTCATCGCGCTGGAGTTCAACGATTTTCAACGCGTGGCCGCGCGACAGGCATTCGGCGTGGATCGCCTTGACCAGGCTCGACTTGCCCATGCCGCGTGCCCCCCAGAGGAGGGCGTTGTTCGCCGGCAGCCCCTTGGCGAATTGCAGGGTGTTGGCGAGCAAGGTGTCGCGCGATCGGTCGATGCCCACCAGCAGGTCCAGTGCGACGCGCGAGACGTTTGGGACCGGCTCCAGCCGTTCGGGATCGCCGTGCCAGACAAAAGCGTCTGCCGCAGAGACGTCGGGAGTCAAAAGCGGCGGCGGGGCCATCCGCTCCAACGCGGCGGCGATTCGGGGAAGGGCGTCGTCAGTCATCGTCATGGATCAAGTATCATTCCGGTCTTTGTCGTCGTCCAGATGCGCCGCGATATCGTCGTCCTGTTCGAACTCATCCTCCAGCGGGTCGCCGAGATCGGCGTCTTCATCGTCGTAATAGCCATCGGCGCGCAGTTGCTCCTCGCGCTTGGTCTCAACCCGGCGCACGAGGAAGATCGAGACCTCGTAGAGCCCGTAGACGACCACAAAGAGGATAACCTGCGTGATGACATCCGGCGGGGTCACGAGGGCCGCCAGCACGAGGATCGCGACAGAGGCGTATTTGCGCATCCCGCCCAACCCTTCAGAGCTGACGAGGCCGGCTTTGCCCATGAGGGTCAGAAGGACGGGGAGCTGGAAGCACAGGCCGAAAGCAACGATGAACTTGATCGTCAGCGACAGGTATTCCTGCGCGGAGCCCTGAAAAGCGATGCCGGCGATGCCGTTGGTGACCTCTTCCTCGCCAAGGACCGAGCCGGGCTGCTGGAAGCCGAGAAAGAAATCAAAGGCCAGCGGCGTGATGATGTAGAAAGCAAAGGATGCGCCCAGCAAAAACATCACCGGCGAGGCGATCAGGAACGGCAGGAACGCGCCCTTTTCGTTGCGGTAAAGGCCCGGTGCCACAAAGCGCCACATCTGGTAGCTGATGAATGGAAAGGCCAGGAACAGCCCCCCAAGCAGGGAGATCGAGATCGCGACAAAGAAGCCTTCCTGCAGCTTGATGAGGATCAGACCGCAATCGCCGGTCTGACCACGCGCGGCCATGGCATCGCACAAGGGGCGCGTCAGAAAGTTGAAGATCGGGTTCCAGACGGTGAAACAGATCACCATGCCGATGATAAAAGCGATAGCGGAATGGATCAGCCGGGTGCGCAGCTCGGCGAGGTGCTCGATCAGCGGGGCGGAGCTGTCCTCGATCTCGTCATTCAACGTGCTCATGCGCTGCCCTCAGGGGTGTCGGGTTTGGGCTTCGGCGTCTTAGGTTTGCTCGCCCGTGGTTGGGTCGTCTTCGGCGTCGAGGTGCCTGCATCGGCTGATGATCCCGCGATCTTGGTCGAGGACGCGGCGCGTGTGGGTTTGGAGGAGGCCGATTTGGCTCCGCCCGCCTTGGCGGCGGTTTTCGTCGGGCTTCGCTTGGCTGCGGGTTTGGATGCGGTGGCGCCGGGCGATGTCGCTTTCCCAGGCGTCGACTTTGCAGTAGCGGCTTTCCCGGCGGACGATTTGGCTGTCGCTGCCTTTGACGCGGGCTTTTTGGCGGTCTTAGGCTTTGACACCTCGGCCTGCTTCGCTTCGGCCTGATTGTCGTCAGTCTGCGCGCTGGCGGCGGCCTCAGCTTCGGCATCCGGACGTTTCTGGGCACGCTCGGCGGTGGCTGCATGAATCTTCTTGGCGGCAGCGGCGCGATCTTCGGCCAGCTTTGACGTGTTCGAAGAGGGATCCCACTTGGTGAAATCCGCCGCGTCCTTGACCTTGTCCAGCCCGTATTTCGCGGGGTTGGACAAGCCGCGCAGGCTGTCCGTCGCCTCTTTCACGCCGGACTGATCAGCCGCGTCTTCCATCGCGCGCGAAAACTCGCGCGCCATGCCCTTCGCCTTGCCCATGTAGCGACCCATGTTGCGAAACAACACGGGCAGATCCTTGGGGCCGACAACGATGAGGGCGACGACGCCGATGAGCAGAAGCTCGGTCCAGCCCATTCCGAACATTTAGGATCAGACCTTGTCTTTTTCTTCCGGCGTCACGTCGCGCGCGCCGTCGGCATGAGCGTCGTCCAGTTCGTTCTGGCCTTCGCTGACGCCCCGCTTGAACGAAGTGATGCCTTTGCCGACTTCGCCCATGAGCGACGAAATCTTGCCGCGTCCGAACAGGACCAGCACGACGACGGCGATCAGCAGAAGGCCGGGCAGGCCGATATTGTTGAGCATTGTCTTTTCTCCCCTGGCTCCGGGCTGGTGTGATCGCCCGGGTCGAAAGTCCGTTCGTATCTAATGGGTCAACCCCGGAAGGGGAAGGTGCAATCCCTGAATTGTGAGAATATTCGCTCAGCCCGCAGACAGCCGTCCGAGGGGGCCACAGCGGGCAGGCTAACCTGTCACTGGAAAGACAAAACAGCGATCACGCCGGATGGTCAACCACAGCGGCTTGCCCGGCTTGGGCAGGAACACATTGGGCACCGTCGCCTTGATGGTGGAGCCGTCGTAGTCCATCCGGAATTCGACGAGGCTTTCGTTGCCCATGAAGCGCGCCCGCGTCACCACACCGCGCGCTGGCGTGCCGTCCTGCGGCGTCGATAGCGGGCCGGAGCCGTTGCGGTCGAAGTCGATTTTCAGATGTTGAGGCCGGATCACGATGTCCACCGCCTGACCGTCCGGCACGCCGGGGGCAAGGAACTGGCCAAAGGGGCTTTCGGTCAGCGCCCCACGCACGATACCTCGTATCACATTGATATCACTGAAAAAAGCCACCGCCTCCTTGTCGATCGGAGCGTTGTAGATGTTGTAGGGCGCGCCTTGCTGGACGATCACACCGCGTCGCATCAGGGCGATCTCATCCGCCATGCGCATCGCTTCGTCAGGTTCGTGGGTGACCAGCAGAACGGCGGTACCCGCTTCTTTCAGAACGGCGAGCGTGGTGTCGCGGATCTCGTCACGCAGGCGGTTGTCGAGACCCGAGAAGGGTTCATCCATCAGCATGATGCGCGGATTGGGGGCCAATGCCCGTGCCAGTGCAACGCGCTGCTGCTCACCCCCCGACAATTCATGCGGCCAGGCGTCGATAAATCGCCGCAGGTTTACGCGGTCCAGCATGGTTTCGACCCTCGCGCGGCGCTCGGCCGCGCGGCCGGTCAACCCGAAGGCGACGTTATCCGCCACCGAAAGATGCGGAAACAGGGCAAAATCCTGAAACATCAACCCGATCCGGCGGCGTTCGGCGGGGACATTGGTGCGTGCGTCGCTGATCACCTCGCCGTCGACGAGGATCGCGCCTTCATTCTGCATTTCGACCCCGGCAATCATCCGTAGCGTCGTCGACTTGCCACAGCCCGAAGGCCCCAGCAGGCAGGTCACCTGCCCCGGCAGGATCGACAGCGACACGTCATCGACCACCGCGCGGCCCTCGAACCGGCGGGTCAGGTTGCGAATCTCCAGTCGTGGTATCTGCCCGGTCACGGCGCGCCCTTCTCCCAAGCGAAACACTCGGGTTTCGCAAGGGATTACCGCCGCGCTGCGCGGGACGCAACCGGGCGCGATCAGGCGGCAGTCAGCTCAAACCCGGCGGAGTCACGGATTTTGCCGTTGATCTGAAGGTACAGGCGGTGCGGCCCCGGATGCAGGCGAAAGGTGGTCGCATCCCCCCGCATCATATGCTGTTTGGAGAGGGTCAACGGAGCATCGGGCGCCACCCTCCCCTGTCTGAGCTTGAAAACCTTGCGGCCCGGCCGGCCCGAGGGGCGGTGAAATTCGAGGATATAATCGATCAGAACCACGCATGTCTCTGGTGCGGTGAGCGTGATCGCCATGTCCAGGGCCTCACCGATCCGGATGATGGGCGAGGCCAGCGTCAGCTCTGCCGTAAGGGTTGCCTCAGGATCATATCCAAGGAGAGCGAAGGCTTGGGGGTGGCCCGCTTTGATCAAGCCCCGAAGGGCATGGCGGGTCAGCCATGCGACCTCTTCCTTCCGCCGCGCCTCGGCCTGCCAGCGGTCAAGCCGTTGCAGCACGGCATCTGCGTCGACCTTGCTGATATCGTTCATGTGATTGGCGACAGACCTTGTGACGAACCTTGCGTCATCCTCGCGCAACCGGTCGAGCAGCGGCAGCGCGCGTGCAATCGGTGTGGTGATGCCGATTCCCCATGGTAGCCTGGGCCGGGTCCCTTCGCTGACCAGACGCCGGACGTGGTAGCTGGGATGGTGCGCCCAGACCTCGAAACGCGCATAGCTATCGTCCGGCCATCGGTTGATGACATGGCGGATCGCGTATTCCATCGAAAAGCGTTGCGTCAGCGCCTCCAGCAGATCCAGCGTGCGATCCCGGTGGTGCTCCAATCCATGCGCGACGGCGTATTCGCCAAGCGGTGCATAGATGAAATCCCCGAAATCCCCATCCCTCCGCGTCGGGTCCAGCGGCGGCGGCAGCGCGGCCTCGATGATCTCTGCCGCATGCGCGAAATCGCTCGGCAAAGCCGGGGCGAGGCATTCAGCGATCCAGGCCATTCGCTGCTTCAGCTCCAACTCCGGAAACCGACCCAGCACCCGGGCTTCAAACTCAGGATCGAAGCCCGGATCGACAGCGCGGAACCGGGCCGCGAGGTCGCCGACCTTTGTCGCGTTGAAAAACAGGTCTTTCAGCGGCGCGCCCTTGGCCATCAGCGTGTCGCTCAGAGCGTTGCGTTAAAGGCGCCGCCGTCCAGCAGGATATTCTGCCCCACCATATACCCCACATAAACCGAGCACATGAAGGCACAGGTGGCCCCGAACTCCTCCGTCGTTCCGATCCTCCCCACGGGGATCGCATCGTTGCGGTTGCTGGCAGCCTGATCCGTGCTGATACCCTCGCGCTCTGCCGTGATCTCAACCAAGGACGTCGCGCGGTCGGTCTGATGCAGACCGGGCAAGAGGTTGTTGATGATGACACCGTGGGGCGCGACCTGCCGCGCCGTCCCCGCAACATAGCCGGTCAAACCTGCTCGTGCGGAGTTCGACAGCCCCAGCTGCGCGACCGGCGATTTGACAGAGGCCGAGGTAATATTGACCACCCGCCCCCATTCGCGATCAATCATGGCCGGCAAAAGCGCCTTCATCAGCGCGATCGGCGCCAGCATGTTGGCATCCAGCGCCTTGATAAAATCCTCACGATCCCAATCCGGCCAAAAGCCCGGCGGCGGCCCGCCCGCATTGTTGACGAGGATGTCAGGCGACTTGGCGGCCTCCAGGACTTTGGCGCGGCCCTTTTCGCTGGTGATGTCAGCGGCGACAGTCGTGACGGTGACGCCGTGCGCGCGGCGCAGCTCCTCCGCGGTCGCCTCCAGCGCCTCCGCGCCGCGCGCGTTGAGGACCAGATCGACCCCGGCGGCGGCCAGCGCATCAGCACACCCCCTGCCCAATCCTTTGGATGAAGCGCAAACCAGCGCGCGTTTGCCAGCGATACCAAGGTCCATGTCGTCTCCCCCTTGCGGGCACGAGGCCCGGCTATGTTAAAGGCTCAGCCGTTTTCGCAACAATGACGGCAAATCACCTGGGACTTGCCGGTTTGCCGCCACAATCGACGCCTATACCCCTTAGTCATGCCGAACCATCTCGGCAGAGGAAAGGTGCAAAGCGCAATGATTTCTGCAATCGCCAAGCCTGCCGCGTCGATTCCGGTCTTTCGGGCCCGGGACCTGAGCTGTGTGCACGGCGCGAACGAAGGGGATGAATTGACCTTTGCGGATGATTTGATCCCGGATGACACATATTGGTTCTCCGAGGGCGCGACGCAGGCCCGGCTGGCCGTCGAATCCTCAGAGGCAGGCGACATCTGGGTCGGCGATGAGACCGGCGTCGGAACGCCGGGCGCCTCCATCCACCTTGATAGCTGCCTCACCTTCATGTCACCCGACGGGACGACCAGCGAGGTGCTGGTGCTGGTGGAGGTCGACCCGAACGGCAATGCCGCCGCGGTCTATGCCCTGCCGCTGTCCCCGCTTTCTGCAAAGACGGACTACACGCTAGTCGGAATCGACGCCGAGGACGCGGCGCATAAGTTCGCTGAACTCGCCTGCCTCTCCTTCACCCGTGGGACGATGATCACCATGGCCTCGGGACGTCAGAAACGGATCGAGACGCTACGTGTCGGCGACCGCGTCCTGACCCGTGACAACGGGGCCCAGGCAGTCCGCTGGATCGGCCATTCGACTGTGCGGGCCGTTGGCGAGTTCGCCCCGATCGTGATCACTGCGGGAGCGCTGAGCAACGAGGCCGACCTAATCGTCAGCCCGGATCACCGCCTCTTCATCTATCAACGCGAGGATGCCATCGGCGCAGGCCATCGCGAAGTTCTGGTCAAGGCGCGCCATCTGGTGAATGGCGACACAATCGTCCAACAGGATGGTGGGTTTGTCGAATACTACCAACTGCTGTTCGACGGTCACGAGATCATCTACGCCGAAGGGATCGCCGCCGAGACGCTGCTGGTCGATACACGCAGCCGCCCCGCCCTGCCGCCTGAACTGGACGCAACACTGGCGCGCGCTCTGCCGGAACATACCGCGCGCGCGCATCTCAAGTTCGAGGTTTCCAAGGCGCTGCTGGACACTCCCGATGCCGCAGCGACCCTGCGCCGGGCTTCGGGTCGCACCCTGCCGCACTGAAAGCGCGCTGGGCTGGCCCAGCACCGCCAGCTTGCGCCGCATCCCGGCCCCCGCTATATGCCCGCCATGCTGGACACGCCCCCAAACCGCCCGAAATTGCCGCCCGAAATCGCGCGGCGCCGCACATTTGCGATCATCTCGCATCCGGATGCCGGCAAAACCACGCTGACAGAGAAATTCCTGCTCTTCGGCGGGGCGATCCAGATGGCGGGTCAGGTCCGCGCCAAGGGTGAGGCGCGACGAACGCGCTCTGACTTCATGCAGATGGAAAAGGATCGGGGCATCTCGGTCTCTGCCTCCGCGATGTCGTTTGACTACAAAACCTTTCGCTTCAATCTCGTCGACACGCCCGGCCACTCGGATTTTTCCGAAGATACTTACCGGACGCTGACGGCCGTGGATGCCGCCGTAATGGTGATCGACGGGGCCAAGGGGGTCGAGAGCCAGACCCGGAAATTGTTCGAAGTCTGCCGTTTGCGCGACCTCCCCATCTTGACTTTTTGCAATAAGATGGACCGCGAAAGCCGCGATACCTTCGATATAATTGACGAAATACAGGAAAACCTTGCGATTGACGTGACTCCGGCCTCTTGGCCGATCGGCACCGGCCAGGAATTCATCGGCTGCTATGACATTTTGCGCGATCGGCTGGAACTGATGGACCGCAAGGACCGGAACCGCGTCGCGGAGACGGTCGAGATCAACGGGCTGGACGACCCCGAACTGGCTCGTCACGTGCCCGCGCATCTCTTGTCCAAGCTGGTCGAAGATATCGAAATGGCCAAGGAACTCTTGCCGACGCTCGACCCGCAATCCGTGCTCGAAGGGCATATGACACCAATCTGGTTCGGCTCTGCGATCAACTCCTTCGGGGTGAAGGAGCTAATGGACGGGATCAGCGCATATGGTCCCGAACCACAGGTGCAATCAGCCGAACCACGCAAAATTGCCCCCGAGGAAACCAAGGTTTCCGGCTTTGTTTTCAAGGTACAAGCCAATATGGACCCGAAGCACCGCGACCGGGTTGCGTTCCTCCGCATGGCCTCGGGACACTTTGAACGCGGCATGAAACTAACCCATGTGCGCACCAAGAAACCGATGGCGATCTCCAACCCGGTGCTGTTCCTCGCAGCGGATCGGGAACTCGCCGAAGAGGCTTGGGCAGGCGACATCATCGGCATTCCCAACCACGGCCAGTTGCGGATCGGCGACACGCTGACCGAAGGCGAGGCGCTGCGCGTCACCGGCATTCCTTCTTTTGCGCCGGAACTGCTGCAATCGGTCCGCGCCGGCGATCCGATGAAGGCCAAGCATCTGGAAAAGGCGCTGATGCAGTTCGCCGAAGAAGGTGCCGCCAAGGTATTCAAGCCGACCTTCGGGTCTGGCTTTATCGTCGGCGTCGTCGGGGCGCTCCAATTCGAGGTACTGGGCAGCCGGATCGAGATGGAATATGGCCTGCCCGTGCGTTTCGATCAGTCGCAGTTCACCTCAGCCAGATGGGTGAAGGGTGATCGACAAGCCGTTGAAAAGTTTGCAGATGCCAATAAGCAGCATATCGCCTTGGATCACGACGGCGACGTTGTTTACCTCACCCGGTCGCAATGGGATATCGACCGGGTCGAGCGTGACTATCCCGAGGTCGAGCTGACTGCGACCAAGGAGATGTCGGTCTGAGGTCCCTCGCGTGCTCGGGCTTGCAAGCGCCGGGATGTGGGCGCAATCTACGCGGATGAGCCGCCCCGATGTCACGCCCCAGCACACGCAAACCCCACCTGTGGATGAGTCGGATAACTTTCGCCAAATCAGGAATTTGGAATGGGAAGCTCATCCGCTTCCCCTGCCCCCGACAGGCCCGCCGACATGGGGTGTGGTGGCCACGGTGCGCGGCTCGACGACGCAGATCGCACGCTTCATCGCCTGGCATCTCGACCTCGGGGCGCAGAGTGTGTCGATCTACCTGGATGAACCCGACGCGCAGCAGATCAAGGCCCTCGCCCATCCGCGCATAAAGCTCGTCGCCTGCGATGACGCGCATTGGACCCGACGTCGCACGAGGCCAGAGCAGCACCAGTTGCGTCAGGTGCGCAACGCCACCGAGGAGTGGCGCAACACGCGGCATGAGTGGCTGGCACATATCGACGTTGACGAGTACCTTCTGCCGCCCCGCCCGATGGACGAAATTCTGCGCGATATCCCCGAGGATTGCGCGCTGTTGCACCTCAACCCGGTCGAGCAGCTCGCCGACGGCGATGGCACGGCCTTCAAACGCACTGCCGCCGATGTAGGGTTGAAAAAGGCTGATCTCGCGAAGGTTTACCCGACCTTCGGCCCCTACCTGCGCGGCGGGTTCCTCAGCCATTTGGAGGGCAAGAACCTGCTCCGCGCAGGCGGTCAACCGCGCGCGCACAAGGTCCGTTTCGGTATTCACATGGCGTTCTGGCAGGGCGCGCGGATTTCCAACCGGATCACCCTGCCCGACCTGCCCCTCGGTCATGCCCATGCCCCAGATTGGCGCAGCTTTCGCGACCATCTTTCCTTTCGCCGAAAGAAGGGGTCCTATCGCAACAAGGAGGGGGAGCGCTTTCGCCTCGCCGAATTGCTCGATCTGCTCGAAGAGACCGAAGGCGAGGCCGGTTTTCGCATGTTGTTCGACGAAGTCGCCAGTGCCAGTCCGGACCTTCTCGCCCGTCTTGGTGAACGAAATATGTTGCTGCGGTATCCGCTGGATTTAGATCGCGCGCTAGCCCGTTGGTATCCGGAGATAAACGCGTGACCACCTGGGGCCTCGTCACGACACTCAAGGCACCGCTGCGCAGCATTCTTGAGTTCGCGGCCTGGCATCTGGAATTGGGTGCGCATCGCCTCTTCCTTTACCTCGATGATCCTGAGGGGCTGGAACCCGGCGCGCTCGACCTTCTCCGCGATCATCCGAAATTGCGCGCGATCCTCACGGACGACGCCTACTGGCGGCAGCGCGGTCGCAAGCGCCCGGCCCGGCACCAAGTGCGCCAGACCGCGAATGCCTCGCATCGCTATAACAGTGGCGCGGGTGTCGACTGGCTGGGTCATATCGACGTCGACGAATTTCTCGTGCCCGACGCCGCTCTCTCTCACCTGCTCGGGGGTCTGCCCGCGGATTGCCATGTCGCCCGTGTCCGCCCGATGGAAGCACTGGCGCAAGAGGACAAAGGCGACCACTGGGTGTTCAAAACACTGACGCTGGACCGGGCCAAACGCCGCAAGCAAGCCATCGAGGTCTGGCCGACCTACGGCGAATACATGAACGGTGGTTTCCTCAGCCATGTTGCGGGCAAAATCCTCGTCCGCACCGGACTGGATGATGCCGATTTCCGCATCCACAACGTGTTTTCCAACGATCAGGAGAACCCCGGTTCGGTTGAGCTGAGCGGCGTGGCCCTTGCCCATATGCATGCCCGCGACTGGGCCGACTGGCTGGCGCAGTACCGCTTTCGTCATCAAAAAGGCTCCTACCGCGCCGAGTTGAAACCCGACCGGCCCCGGGACAAGGGTGGCATGACCCTGCACGAGCTGTTCACCATGATCGAAGCGGAGGGCGGCGAGCCCGCGTTACGAGATTTTTTCGACGAGGTTTGCGCGGCCTCCCCGCCGCATCTCGACCGTCTCGCGGGGGCGAATTTGCTGCGCGAGGTGCATCTGCCGCTTGATGCGCTGCGCGAGAAGCACTTTCCGGGCTTTGACGGTTAACCAAGTCCGTTACCAATTTGACGAAACACGATTTTTCGGCTATGCCCGCTCCACTTAGGCCGACCTGACACGTGTTCAGGGCCATACGGGCGTCCGGCCGCCCTAGCTGCGCGGGCCATGACGTGTCCGCAAACAACGGATACGCATGACAAAATTTACTGATCTGAACCTGGACCCGAAGGTCCTCAAGGCCATTTCCGAAGCCGGCTACGAATCGCCGACCCCCATTCAGGCCGGTGCCATTCCCCCCGCGCTCGAAGGTCGCGATGTCCTCGGCATCGCGCAGACCGGGACGGGAAAGACCGCCAGCTTCACGCTGCCGATGATCACGCTTCTGGCCAAGGGGCGCGCCCGTGCGCGCATGCCGCGCAGCCTTGTACTGTGCCCGACGCGTGAACTCGCCGCGCAGGTGGCCGAGAATTTCGACACCTATACCAAGCATCTGAAACTGACCAAAGCGCTGCTGATCGGCGGCGTTAGCTTTAAAGAGCAGGATCAGCTGATCGACCGTGGCGTCGACGTTCTGATCGCGACGCCGGGTCGTTTGCTGGACCATTTCGAGCGTGGCAAACTGCTGTTGACCGGCGTGCAGATCATGGTCGTGGACGAAGCGGACCGCATGCTCGACATGGGATTCATCCCGGATATCGAGTTTATCTGCGATAAATTGCCCGACCAGCGTCAGACACTGCTGTTTAGCGCCACCATGCCTGCGCCGATCGAGAAGCTGGCGAAGAAGTTCCTCGACAATCCAAAGCGCATGGAAGTGAGCCGCGCAGCATCAACCAACGAGAACATTACCGCGTTCAAGATTCCGGTTAAGAATCGTGAGAAGCGTTCCACGTTGGAATGGCTGCTGCGCAACGATCTGGTGGATACCGCGATTGTCTTCTCCAACCGCAAGACCACGGTTCGCGAACTGAACAAGGCCCTGCAACGCAATGGCTTTGCCAGCGGTGAAATCCACGGCGATATCGATCAGGCCAGCCGCAACGCCGAATTGCAGCGTTTCAAGGACGGCGAGATCAATATCCTCGTCGCGTCCGATGTCGCTGCGCGCGGTCTGGATATCAAGGGCGTGAGCCACGTCTTCAATTACGATACGCCGTGGCACCCGGACGACTATGTTCACCGCATCGGCCGTACAGGCCGTGCCGGCGCCAAGGGCCGCGCGTTCACCTTCGTGGGTGAAGGTGATGACGAGGCCATCGACAATGTCGAGAAGCTGACGGGCGCGAAAATTTCGGTATTCGGCAAGAAAGACGTTCGCGTCGAACTGCCGAAGGCCGAGCCGAAGAAAGACAAGCCGAAGCAGGACGCGCCAGACCGGTCCTACGATGCCGAGGAGAAGCGTGAGGAGCTGTCTCTTATACACATCTGACGCTGCCGACGAATAGAGAGG
>OJBO01000520.1_pt1 | contig 21266 bp, 20 predicted proteins | sample 1590461 | NCBI WGS metagenome assembly OJBO01 (sample SAMN05416836, study PRJEB24817) | seawater metagenome | isolation source: Sea water | place: Canada:Atlantic | collected 2013-07 | reverse complement strand
ATGCCTAGTCTCGTGGGCTCGGAGATGTGTATAAGAGACAGGCCTACGAGCAGGACAAGGTGATCGGTGCAGTTTGCCACGCACCCGCCGTGTTCAAAAACGTGGAAGTGAAACCGGGCCAGAACATCGTTGGCGGCCGGGAAGTAACGGGCTTCACCAACAGCGAGGAAGAGGCGGTTGGCCTTAGCGGCGTAGTGCCTTTCCTGCTGGAGGACATGCTGAAGGAAAACACCGCCACCTACACCCGCGGTGACGACTGGGCACCGCACATCGTGGTGGACGGCAAGCTGATTACCGGGCAAAACCCGGCCTCTTCCGAGGGGGCAGCGAAGGCCGTTGTGCAGGCTCTTCAAGAGGCCTGATCCGGCAGTAACTGCAGGATGAATCCAGGGCCAGATGAATCTCATCTGGCCTTCTTTTTTGCTCCCAGCTTACTCCCCTGCGTGACTAATCAACTCGCCCGGAGCGCCCAGCTCCAGCAATTGACGAATGTGATCAGGTATCGCCACCTTGCCCATCACCGAAGGCTGAATCAGCACATAGGTGACGTCCGCATCGGCAATAAATCCGTCATCCCCATACCGGAAAAACTCCAGATGCAGGGTAAATGAGGTGTTTCCGATTCGCCCGGCGCGAATGCGGGTTTCCAGAACATCGTCAAACTTCGCCGGAGCCTTCCAGTTCACCGTCAGGCTCACCACCTGGATATCCAGGTCCTGATCCAGCAGGTGCTGATAATCGCCAAACAGGGTGCGAATGTATTCGTTGACAGCAATATCAACGAAATCCGCATAACGTGCGTTGAACACCACGCCCTGGGCATCGCATTCACCATAGCGAACCCGGAAGCGAAAACGGAAAGGCAACTCACCAGCCATGACGCGCTCCGATTAAAGTTCAGTTACTGTCGCCAACAGCTTCTCATATCTGTGCTAACGTTTTGAGGAATATCTCAAAAAAGCTGGCCATCGCTATGAGCAACCCCAAGCACACCCTTTTCTGGATGACGCTGTTCCTCGGCGTGGTCGTCATCGTCGGCGCCCTGATCCACAAGCCCCTGATTTCGGCCTTTATGGCCAACTGGGTTTTCAATCTGCTGATTCTCGGGGTTCTGATCATCGGCATCGCCCTCACCTACCGGCAGGTGTTCGTGCTGTTTCCGGAACTGAAGTGGATCGCTCAGTTCAGAACCGGACACGCCGGCCTTTCGGTGGTTCAGGAGCCCAAGTTGCTGAAGCCGCTGGCAAGACAGCTCGGCGAGGATGCAACCAAGGACCGGTTCACACTGTCTACCCTTTCCCTTCGAACCGTGCTCGATGGTATCCACTCCCGCATGGACGAACAGCGGGAAATCACGCGCTATTTCATCAGCCTGCTGGTCTTCCTCGGCCTGCTGGGTACTTTCTGGGGCCTGCTGGGCACCATCAACTCGGTCGGCCAGGTCATCACCGGACTGGATATGAGCCAGGAAGACTTCGGCAAGGTGTTTGCGGAGCTTCAGGAAGGCCTGCTTACGCCGCTTGAGGGCATGGGCACCGCGTTCAGTTCCTCTCTGCTGGGATTGGGCGGCTCACTGATACTGGGCTTCCTGGATATCCAGGCCGGCCATGCCCAGAACCGCTTTTATGACGGCCTCGAGGAGTGGCTGACCGGTGTGACCAACCTCGTGGACCGGATAGACGACGAGAAAGACCTGTCATGATCGGTTCCAGGCGCCGAAGCCGAAGCACCACCAACGTCTGGCCGGGATATGTGGATGCCCTTTCGGCCTTGTTGATGCTGGTCATATTCATGCTGCTGGTCTACGTGGTCAGCCAGCTCTACCTGTCCCAGACACTCTCTGACCGGGATACCCAGCTCGCCCGACTCAATGCCCAGTTGAACGAGCTCTCGGAATTGCTCGGCCTGGAAGAAAATAGAAGCGAGGCACTGGAAAATCAGTTAACCAGCCTTCAGGACCGGAACAGCAGCCTGGTCGGTCAGCTGGAATCCACCCGTGAACAACTGATGCGGCAAACCGCCATGGCCGATGCGCAATCGGAGCGACTGGCCAGCATGGAAGAGTCGATTGACGAGAAAGACGATATATCGGCCAGCCAGCAGGCGATGATCCTGAGGCTGTCGAATCAGATAGCCTCCTTGCGAGAGCAACTCAGGCAGATTGCCTCGGCGCTGGAGCTCCAGGAACAGATGACCGCCGACAAGGAGCAGGAACTGGAACAGGTCAGCAGACGGCTAAACACCCTACTGGCCGAGCGCGTCAACCAACTCGAACAGTATCAGTCCGAGTTCTTTGCCCGGCTGCGGGATATTCTGGCCGGCAACGAAAATGTCCGGATCGTCGGCGACCGTTTCTTGCTGCCGTCCGAACTTTTGTTTGCTTCCGCCTCGGCGGAACTGGGCGAGGAAGGCCGGCAGGAGCTCGACAAGCTTGCCAAACTACTGCTGGATGTTTCCGCCAAGATTCCCGAGGACGTAGACTGGATCCTGAGGATTGATGGTCATACCGATGTCATACCTATCAATACCCCGAGATTCCCCTCGAACTGGGAGCTGTCCACCGCCCGTGCCGTGGCAGTCGTGCGCTACCTTGCAGCGCAGGGTGTACCGGAACGGCGCATGGCGGCGGCCGGATTTGGCGAGTTCTTCCCGGTGGCGGAAGGCACCTCTCCGGAGGCGTTGCAGAGAAACCGGAGGATTGAGCTGAAGCTCACGGATCGTTGATCGGGCGCAGCATAGTACTGCGCCCGATCAGTCGGCGATCAGAAATGAATAACCGTCCGAATGCTCTTACCCTCATGCATCAGGTCAAACGCCTTGTTGATGTCTTCCAACGGCATTTCATGGGTAATGAACACATCCAGCGGGATCTCACCCTTTTCGGCTTTTTCCACATAGCCCGGCAGCTCGGTACGACCTTTCACACCGCCAAAGGCTGAACCACGCCAGACCCGGCCCGTAACCAACTGGAACGGACGGGTGCTGATTTCCTCGCCGGCACCGGCAACACCGATGATAGTGGATTCACCCCAGCCTTTGTGGCAGGCCTCAAGCGCTGCGCGCATCAGTTTCACGTTGCCTACGCATTCGAAGGTGTAGTCGGCGCCGCCGTCGGTCATGTCGACAATCACTTCCTGAATCGGCTTGTCGTAGTCGTTGGGATTAACCACATCGGTGGCACCCAGCTGTTTGGCGATGTCGAATTTGCCCGGATTGATGTCGACGCCGATAATCCGGCCCGCCTTGGCCATCTTGGCTCCGATGATCGCCGCCAGGCCGATGCCACCCAGGCCGAAGATGGCAACAGTGGCGCCTTCCTCAACCTTGGCAGTGTTCAGTACCGCGCCGATGCCGGTGGTGACGCCGCAGCCAAGCAGGCATACCTTGTCCAGGGGCGCTTCCTTGGGAATTTTGGCCAGGGAGATTTCCGGCAGTACGGTGTATTCGGAAAAGGTGGAGCAACCCATGTAGTGATACAGCGGCTGGCCTTTGTAGGAGAAGCGGGAGGTACCGTCCGGCATCACGCCCTTACCCTGGGTTGCACGAACAGCGCCACACAGGTTGGTTTTACCGGATGTACAGAATTTGCACTCGCCGCACTCAGCCGTGTACAGGGGAATGACATGATCCCCTACTTCCAGGTTTTCTACTCCGGGCCCAACGGCTTCGACAATGCCGCCACCTTCGTGGCCCAGAATGGTCGGGAACAGTCCCTCCGGATCCGCACCCGAGAGGGTGTACGCATCGGTGTGACAGACACCGGTGGCAACGATGCGCACCAGAACCTCTCCCTCCTGGGGCGGTGCAACGTCAACTTCGACAATTTCTAGCGGTTTGTTGGCTTCAAAGGCCACCGCGGCACGGGATTTAATCACTGTCGGACTCCTGTTGAATTCGGATCTGTGTTTTGGATTTCACGCCACGATGTGCCGGCTGTTCGTTCATTCTAGACGAAGTGCGCAACCAGATGGGCGGCGAAATCTTTTTCGGAACTGGCTCGTATCTTCTCACAGCTGACAGATACCGAGAGAGGAGCTTTTACGTTGCACACGCTTTACTGGTTTACACGGGACCTTCGCCTGCACGACAACGCCGCGCTGCTGGCCGCTTCAAAGTCCGATATGTTGCTCTGCGTCTACGTGGTGGATCCGAGATGGTTCGCGCCCGGGCCGCTGCAGAGTAAGGCCATGGGCGACCACCGCTGGCGTTTTCTCTGGCAAAGCCTGATGGCGCTTGAACGAAGCCTTCGGCCGTTGGGGCAGAGACTCCATATTGCCTATGGCGAGCCGGAAACGGTCATCCCGGAACTTGCCCACGCTCACAGCATTGAGCGCATCGTGCGCTCCCGCCTGCCGGGCACTCAGGAAGCCGGCCAGTGGCGAGCCATCAAGGATAAACTGCCCAAGACCCTGTTCCAGCAATTCGAGACCCTGAGCATGTTCACCGAGGGCTCCCTGCCGATGGCCCTCGAGGATTTGCCGGATACCTTTTCCCAGTTCCGCAAGCAGGTTGAGAAAACCGGTGAACGCTGCTCCGAACGGTTGAGGATTCGCACGCTGACGGCCTTGCCCCCGCCGCCCGGCTTTCCGGAAGACAACCGGGGCGACTGCCCGCCCATACCAGAGCCCGTGCACCCGTTGCAGTTCATGGGCGGTGAAGCGGCAGGACTGGGTCGGCTGAAGGAATTTCTCTACGACAATCACAGCATCGACCGCTACAAAGAGACCCGCAACGCTCTGGATAGCTGGGATGCCTCCTCCAAGTTCTCGCCCTGGCTGGCCAACGGATGCCTCTCGGTTCGGGAGGTGGCCGAAACCATCATCGAATACGAGGCCAGTGAGACCAAAAACGAGTCCACCTACTGGCTCTGGTTCGAGCTCCTCTGGCGCGAATACTTCTACTGGTACGCCCTGAAACATGGCGCCAACCTGTTCCGCCGGGACGGCGTCCAGCGCAAACGCCGGCATGGCACCTTCTACGGCCATCGTTTCAAGGCCTGGTGCCAGGGCAACACCGAATATCCGATCGTGAACGCCGCAATGAATCAGCTGCGGGAAACCGGTTACATGAGCAACCGGGCCAGACAACTGGTCGCCAGTTGCTTCATCAACGAACTCGGGTTGGACTGGCGCTATGGAGCGGCATGGTTTGAGGAGCAGTTGATCGACTATGATGTAGGGAGCAACTACGGCAACTGGCAGTACCTGGCTGGCGTAGGGGCGGACCCGAGAGGCCTGCGGCAGTTCAACCTCGAAAAACAGACGCAGCAGTACGATCCCACCGGCACCTTTATTGACCGCTGGGGCGGGCATGCGGATCAGCCCGTAGGCTTACACACAGTGGATGCGGCAGACTGGCCCCTGTAGTAAAAGGCGAATCGCCATGGCGGAAATGACGGACAACAGCAACTCGGATGCAGCACGGGAGACACTGGCCCGCATCATCGAAACCAGCTCACCGGCAACCCTGGTGAGTTGCGGCAGCCTCGCAACCGAAATATCGCGGATGTGGCAGAACCACCAGGATGGCGTCGATGTTCGAACTCTCGACACCATCGACCCCAACGCCAGGCTGCAAATCGACCGGGTTGCAGACCTGGCGCTGATAACCGGCACCCTGGAGCACCTGCCTCATGATGAAGGCGCCCTGCTGCTGGGCCAGCTAAGAAACTATGGCACCCATCAGATCGCGGTGCTGGTTGGCGAAGCGCCAGGCTGGGCCTTTACTGATTTCATCGGCCTTGGCTTCCGTCGCCATGCCGAACTGGAAAATGATAACGGCGCACTCACGCTGTACACCTACAATCTGGATACTTACAACCACAAACGGGCCTGGAACAATCCAGAGAACTGGGCCAATCCGGAAATGTGGGGCAAGGCATGGTGGTAAAAAGCACTGAAGTGAACAGTCCGTCTTCTCAGAAACTGAAGCCCAGTACGATCAGGATCGGTACCCGTTACCGGGCCAATCGCCTGAAAGGCCCCTACGACGCCATCGTAATTGGCTCCGGCATCGGCGGCCTGACCACCGCAGCCTGCCTGGCCAAGGCGGGCAAGAAAGTCCTCGTGCTTGAGCAGCATTACACGGCCGGCGGTTACACCCACAGTTACGCTCGCAACGGCTACGAATGGGACGTAGGCGTCCATTACATCGGCGACATGGGCTCTCCCCACACCCTGGGCCGCAGGCTGTTCGATTACATCACCGACGGCAAGCTGGAATGGGCCCCCATGGACGAGAACTACGACCGCTTCTTCCTGGGCGAAAAGGTCGTGAATCTGCGCGCCGGCAAGGAAGGGCTGCGTCTCTCCCTGCTCGATGCCTTTCCCGATGAACAAGAAGCCATCGACCAGTATGTAAAGCTGCTGGGCAAGGTGGCAGACGGCATGCAGTGGTACACACTCTCCAAGCTCGCCCCCGGCATATTGAGCCCGGTTATCAACAAAGGACTGGATGTCGCCCTGCCTGACTGTTTCAACAAGACCACGTGGGAGGTGCTGAGCGAGCTCACCAACAATCAGGAACTGATCGGCGCTATCACCGGCCAGTGGGGCGACTGCGGCGTCACGCCGATGCAGTCCAGCTTTATGGTCCATGCGCTGATTGCCAAACATTACCTCTACGGTGGCTTTTACCCCGTCGGCGGCGCGTCGGAAATTGCCAAAACTATTATCCCTGTTATCCAGCAGCCCGGCGGTGAAGTCTTTACCTACGCCGACGTCACCGACATCCTGGTGGAGAAAGGCAGGGCAACCGGCGTTCGCATGGCAGATGGCGAGGAAATCCGGGCACCGCTGGTCATCAGCAACGCCGGAGTTATCAACACTTTCGAAAAACTGCTGCCCGCCGAGTCCGCCGAAAAGATCGGCTACAAGAGCAAACGCCAGCACATCATTCCCTCCATGCCCCACATCGGCCTCTACATCGGCCTGAAGGGCACACCGGAGGCACTTGGCCTGCCGCGGACCAATTTCTGGATCTATCCCAGCGCGGACCACGACGGCAACGTGCAACAGTTTCTGGATGACCCGGACAACACCGAGTTCCCGGTGGTCTACATCTCCTTTCCGGCAGCCAAGGATCCGGATTACCAGAACCGCTGGCCAGGCACCTCCACCATCGAGATCGTCGCCCCGACGACCTGGGAGATGTTCGAGCCCTGGCAGGACACCATCTGGGGCAAGCGGGGCGACGACTATGAGGCCCTGAAGCAGAAAATCACCGACCAGTTGCTGGAAGTGATGTACGAGAAACTGCCCCAGCTGCGCGGAAAAGTGGATTACGTGGAAACCTCAACGCCGCTTTCCACCGCCTGGTTCTGCCGTTACGGCCGGGGCGAGCTCTACGGCCTTGACCACAACCCCGAGCGCTTCGAACAGGAGTGGCTGAAACCCAAGACCGACATCCCCGGGCTCTACCTTACCGGCCAGGATATCCTCACCTGCGGTGTCGTGGGCGCAATGATCGGTGGACTGGTCAGCACCCTGGCCATTCAGGGCTGGCGCGGGGCCGGTCTGGCGAAGCGTATTTTCGTGGGGTAACAGGGGTTGCCCAGACCGATTTGCGCCGATTGCGGCATGCATCCGAATATCTGTGTTTGCGAAGCGTGTACCCCCGTGCGAAACCGCACGGGGGTGACGATACTGCAGCACCCGACCGAGGTCGGCCATGCCAAGGGTACCGTTCGTATCCTCACCCGGTGCCTCGCAAATCTCAGGCTCTTCACAGGCGAAATGCCGGGCGATTTCCATCAGGCCGGGTTTGATTCCGTCGCCGGCAGTCATCACCCGGCCCTGCTGTTTCCGGGGCCCGGCAGTGAGGCGCTCGAAACCTCAGACGTACGCCAGTTCGATCACTGGATCATTCTCGACGGCACCTGGCGCAAGGCCGCCAAAATCCTTCACCAGAACCCGGAACTCTCTGCATTGCCGCGTTTCCATTTCGCCAGTCCGCCGGCCTCCGCCTACGCCATCCGAAAGGCGCCCGGAGAACACCGCCTGGCCACGGCAGAGGCCGTCGCCTATCTGCTCAATGTGCTTGAGCCAGAGCTGGATACCCGACCAATCGCCCACGCCATGCGCACATTGGTCGACAAACAGCTGGCCCAGATCCCGGCCCGGCTGCACAGGCACTACCAATAGACGAGGCGGGTGAGACGACTGGCCAGCTCAAACGTACTCTGGGAACACGTTAGTCAAACAGAGAAACCCCATGTCAGAGCAGTTTGAACCGGCGGACCTCTCCCGCATCATCGAGATGGCGTGGGAGGACCGCACACCCTTCGAGGCCATCGAAGCCCTCTATGGCCTTCGCGAAAAAGATGTTATTCGCCTGATGCGTCGTGAGCTCAAACCCGGTAGCTTCCGGCTATGGCGCAAGCGGGTAACCGGGCGCAACACCAAACATCGCCAGCTACGACCCGAGGGTGTAGACCGCGGCTATTGTCCGACCCAGTACAAGCACCGATAAACGCCTTGTCATTGGCATTGACGGCGAAGCTGCGCGATCATGAGCACTCAGGCATCAAGCAAGTGAGGAACCCTCTCGATGGCATTGTTCAACCAGAAAAACGCCCGGAAACAACTGGACGCCGAGGCGGGCAAGGTGCATCGGGCGGATCTGGAAACGCTGCTCGACCGCCAGCGCAGTATTGAAGAAAAAGTGAAAGAAAGCGGCAAACTGTCTCGCTTCAGCGCCGACATCAAGCTGATGTTTTCGATGATCCGCGATTACTGGTACGGCAATTACCGGAGCGTTCCGTGGAAAACGATCGCAGCGGTGGCCGGTGCGCTGATCTACGTGATGAACCCCCTCGATGTCATTCCCGACCTGATTTTCGGATTCGGTCTGGTGGACGACGCCGGCGTTGTTGCGCTGTGCCTGAAGCTGGTGGAGTCCGATATTCACCGCTATGCTGCCTGGAAAGAGCAGCAGGAAGAATCTCAAACAGGGCCAGTGCGAATTGATTAATTTCTGAACTGGCGGTATTCTCCCGCCCCTGCTGTTGGGATACCTGAATCAAATCTGGAGTTGTCGTGGATCTAGCCACTCTCATCGGTCTTGCCGGCGCTACACTGCTGATCGCGTCTGCCGTTATTCTCGGTGTTTCACCTGCTGTATTTATCAATCCGGCCTCGCTGTTGATCGTTGTGGGCGGCACCATGTTCGTCGTGCTCGCCAAGTTCAGCGTTTCGCAATTTTTGGGGGCTTTCAAAGCGGCCGCCCGCGCCTTCAAATTCAAACTGCCGGAAACCCAGGCCAGCATTGAGGAGTTGGTGGAGATCGCCAACGTAGCCCGGAAAGAGGGCGTGCTGGGCCTCGAAGGCAGGGAGATCAGCAGCCCTTTTTTGTCCCAGGGCATTCAGATGCTGGTGGACGGACAGGACAGCAAAACCATCAAGGAGCTTCTGAACAAGGAGCGTCTGATGACTCTCGACCACAATCGCTCTGGCGCCAAGGTCTTCACGGCCATGGCGGACGTGGCGCCGGCGATGGGCATGATCGGCACACTGATTGGTCTGGTTCAGATGCTGTCGAACATGGAAGATCCCAAATCCATCGGCCCGGCCATGGCGGTCGCCCTGCTGACCACGCTTTATGGCGCCATGATTGCAACCATGTTTGCAACCCCGATAGCCGACAAGCTTTCTCTGCGAATGACCGAGGAAGCACGCATGCAGTCCCTGTACATTGATGCACTGGTTGCCATCCAGGAAGGGACCAATCCCCGTATCATTGAGCAGATGCTTTCAAGCTACCTGCCACCCAAAGAACGTGAAAAAGTGGCCGAAGCAGAAGGCGCGTAACCATGGACGAGTTACCAGAAGAGGAAAAGCCGGGGATTCCGGCGTGGGTTGTCACCTTCGCCGATCTCATGTCCCTGCTGATGTGCTTCTTTGTTCTGCTGCTGTCCTTTTCCGAGATCGACGCCCAGAAGTTCAAGCAGATTGCCGGTGAGCTGTCCAAAGCCTTTGGCGTCCAGCGGGATGTGCCCGCCCTGGAGATCCCGAAGGGTACCAGCCCCATTTTTGACAAGTTTTCCCCTGCGCCGCCCGAGCCCACGGTGGTCAACGAAGTCAAACAGACCACCACGGACGAAGCGCCGGAGCTCCAGACCCTGAAGAGCCCCACCGACATGGCCGTTGAAGCCGCCATGGAGGAACAGATGCAGGAAACCATGGACGATATCCTGAAAGTCCTGGAGCCGGCGATCGCCGATGGGCGCATCAATGTGAGTGAGGATCAGCGGCGAATCGTGATTCGGGTTGAGGAAAAAGGTTCTTTCCCTTCGGGCTCGGCTCAGCTGACCTGGGAATTCGAGGGCTTGCTGCTGGATATGGCAGAAGTGATTGATGGCATCCCTGGTGACCTGACGATCGAGGGACACACCGACAACGTGCCTATCCGGACCGACCGTTTTTACAGTAACTGGGACCTCTCCGCCGCCCGTTCAGCCGCCGTTGCCAACGTTCTGGTTGCCCGGGACCAGGTGGAACCCACCCGTCTGTCCGTCACCGGTCTGGCGGATACCGAGCCGCGGGTACCCAACACCTCTGCGGAAAACCGCGCCAAGAACCGGCGCGTTGAAATCATCATTGATCTCTCCGGCCCGATGCAGGAGCAGGAAGTACGCCTTCGGGAACTGATCCAGTCCGAATCGGATGATGCCGAATCCAGCCTAGGGATCGAATCCGAATCCGACAGCTCGACACCAAACGAAATCAGTTGGTAAGCGCACTCTATTTTGGTGCGCTACACGCTAAACCGCACAGTATTAGTGCATTATTAGAGTGAAAATAGTACCTCACATTTCTAAAAGCCCCCTCAACTGCCCTTCAGCTCTTGATATGCCTTGTTTTGGAACAGCTCTTGCTTTAGCTGCACCTCAACAATGCACAAGTCAACGTAAACGGTCCGATAGAGGCCGGACACACAACATCAGGAGCGAAAACCCGTGGACATCACGAGTGCAGTACATACCCTGACAGAAAGCGCCAACACGCTATTCATCCTTATCGGCGCCATTATGGTGCTGGCCATGCATGCCGGCTTTGCCTTCCTGGAAGTGGGCACGGTTCGCCACAAGAACCAGGTCAATGCCCTCGTCAAGATCATGACCGACTTCGGCATCTCCGCCGTGGCCTACTTCTTTATCGGCTATTACATCGCCTACGGCAGCCATTTCATGAGCGGCGCCGCCGAGCTCACTGCTGCCAACGGCTATGATCTGGTGAAGTTTTTCTTCCTGATGACGTTCGCCGCGGCCATTCCCGCCATCGTGTCCGGCGGTATTGCCGAACGCGCCAGGTTCTACCCGATGCTGATTGCCTCAGGCCTGATTGTCGCCTTTATCTATCCCTTCTTTGAGGGGCTGATCTGGAACGGCAACTATGGTTTCCAGGGCTGGCTGGAGAACCAGTTTGGTGCATCCTTCCACGACTTTGCCGGCTCCGTTGTAGTGCACGCGGTGGGCGGCTGGATCGCCCTGGCGGCCGTACTGGTTCTGGGTGCACGAAATGGGCGCTACCGCAACGGCAAGGTGGTGGCCTTTGCCCCCTCCAACATCCCCTTCCTCGCCCTGGGCGCCTGGATTCTGACCGTCGGCTGGTTTGGCTTCAACGTCATGTCGGCCCAGACCCTGGACGGCATCAGCGGCCTGGTGGCCGTGAACAGCCTGATGGCCATGGTCGGCGGCATCCTCGTCTCCATGCTGCTGGGCCGCAAGGACCCGGGCTTTATCCACAACGGCCCGCTAGCGGGACTGGTGGCGGTATGTGCCGGCTCTGACCTGATGCATCCGGTAGGCGCTCTCGTGACTGGCGGCGTAGCAGGCGCCATCTTCGTATACCTGTTTGAATGGGCGCAGGCCAAGATCGAACGGCTGGACGATGTTCTGGGTGTCTGGCCCCTGCACGGTGTCTGTGGTGTCTGGGGCGCGATTGCCTGCGGCATTTTCGGCCAGCAAGCGCTGGGAGGCCTTGGCGGCGTCAGCCTGATGTCGCAGATCATCGGCTCAGTAGCCGGCGTGGTTGTGGCCTTTGTCGGCGGCCTGATTGTCTATGGCGCAATCAACGCCATCTCCGGCCTGCGCCTGACCGAAGAGGAAGAATTCAACGGAGCGGACCTGAGCATCCACCGGATTGGGGCGACCGCAGTCGAGTGACGCCGGTTCACGGAGCAGTTCACTCACCGTATCCGGTCAGCTCCATATAGCCGACCCCGTCATGGCTGCCGGATACCGACACCGGGCTTTCCCAATATGGGTAAAGCCCGGTGTTCCGATAGTCCCCCGCTGGCGCAGCCACCTCCAGGTTCAGGCCAAAGTCTGGCACTTCCAGACGCCATGCACGGGGATAACCGTCGCTTTCAGTTAATGGCCTCAGGCTGAGCTGATCGGCGCCAAGGGCGATCGGCTTGCCATCAGCCGGAATCCAGGTTCCGGCACGAAAGCCACCGTCTTCTTCCCTGAGCTGGAAAGCCATCAGTTTGTCGCCCGAATGCAGGTGCAACGCAAACCAGTCCCAGCCCTGCTGGCCGGATTTCAGAAACTGGCTGCTCCACTCCCGGTCAAACCAACCCTTCCCACTTACGTCCAACGTCTGATCGCCCAGGGTGACCCTGCCGTCGATCTGAAGGTCCACCAGGCTGAAATACATGGAACCCTCGCCATCGGCGGATTTGGCGCTGAAACCCTGATCGCCATGGGCTACGGGCTTTCCGGTGATGCTCAGGGTCAAATCGTAGGACCAGTTATCCGCCGCGACCTGCAACCGCCATGAACTCTGCCCGGGTTCAGCCTCAAGCTGCCAGTCGTCCAGCCACACGGCGATCGGCTCTGCCCGGGCTCCGGCGTGGCCAACGTCTCCCCGGGCCAGCTTCTCTGCGAAGTAGTGCCGGGTATCAAAGCTTACTGCGGCGTGAGCCATCCAGGCGGCTTCCAAAGGCCAGTTATTTGCATCCGGAGGCTCAGCGTCTGCCGGCCTCGGCTCGATTGCCTGGCGGAACTGGGTCCATTGCAGGCCAAGGGGCTCGCCATCCTCTGTCTTCAAATTGGCGGTCAGGTACCACCATTCGATCCGGTGCTGCGGGTGGGGGCCATAATCCTCGGGAAACGACAGCCGGTCTCCCGGCCCGGGCTGCAGAAAGGGCACACCGGATTCGTTATCCGCGATGCCGGCCAGTCCGGCAAAGCCTGTCTCTTGCTGTGGCTCCGAACAGCCAGCCAGAACCACGGCGAACCAGAGGAAGATCCAGCGCCTCATCGTTCACCTCCTGCCAGGGCATTGGCGTTTACGGGTGCGACCGTCGGCGATTTCAACTGGCGGCTCATCAGTAAGGCGATGCTGAGACCGATCAGCATGCTGAGCACACCAAGCTCCAGCCAGAACCCCGGATAGACGGCCATGGGCAGGGACCAGCCAAACGCGATGGGATTGATCCGATGCACCAGCACCCAGGTCAACCAGACACCCAATGGCAGGGCCAGCAGGGCAATGGCACCGGTCAACGACACTGACAACCGGACCAGTTGGGCCGAAGCCTGCCTTCGTGACAGCCCCCACACCACAAGCAGCCGGAAATACCAGGCACGGGTCGAGAAGAACACCCAACCCATCATCAGCAGGGCGATGGCCGACAGGATGAGTGTCAGGGTGGTCATGGCCCGGGTCAGCAGAAAGGTCTGGTCGAAAATGGCGGAGGCAAGCTCCTCAATCGCCCGGTTGTCCCGGACCGTCAACGAATCAACCTGCCAGACCTGCTTTAGCCCATTGGTCACCTCCTCGATGGAGAGATTGCCTGGCGATACCGACAGGCTCTGAAAGCCGGTGGTGAAATCCGCCGGCAGAACCGAAGGATGAATCAGGATCTCGCCGGCAGGACGCCCATAATCCGGATAGATAGCCAGCACGGGAAATTCGAAGGACTGGCTTCCGAAAAGTACCGTCAATGTCTGGCCGACCGCTATATCCTGCCGGCGCGCCAGCTGTTCATTCACCATCACGCCCTGGCCCTGTTGCAGTCGCTGCCAGGGCTGCGGCGCTGATTCAAACAACTCCCAACCGGTCACCAGTGGGCCAACGGGACCGATGGCAAAGACGTCTACCCTCGTTTCTTCCTCATCCTCGCCGCCCGGCAGGGTTGCCCGGCCACGAATGACCCGGTGCCACAGCCCGGAAGCAGAGAGCCCCGGCTGTTCAGCGAGCCAGTCGAGAGCCAGGGCAGCATCTGCTGATTCCGGGACTTCGACGTAATAGTCCGCTTCCAGTCTCTGCGCCAGCCACCGGTCAAACGTACTTTCAAAAGTCGTAACCAGTGCCTGCACCGCAAGGACCATCGCCATGGCGAACTGCAGGGCTACCAATGGCAAGGCCAGGCGACGAGCCAGCACGGCAAGCTCTTGATGGCGCCAGCGTGCCTGCAGATCCCTGTCGTGGCCGGACCGCCAGTCTGCAAGCGAGGCAATCAGCCTGGGCGCGAGAATTCCCGCCGCCACGAAAACCATGGCCACGGCAATGAAAAGCCAGAGCAGATCGGTGACCCACACCGTCAAGGCGAGGCCTGCGATCAGAACCAACAACACCAGGCAGCCGTATCGGCGGTTGCCTCCCATAAGCCCCCGGAAAATTGGCCGGAGGAAATCCGCCAGGCAAGCTACCAGAATCACGGCCATCATGGTGACAAGCGGCACCAGCCAGCTCCCGCCCTGGCCTGCGTATAACGGCTGATCGAAGAGCCCTTCAAGCGCCTGCCCGAAGCCGCTGCCCAGACCAGCCGCCAAGCCAGATTCCGGGCAGGACACAAACCGCAGCCAGCAAGAGGATCTCGACAACCAGCAAGCGGTTCACCCGGCCATGGGGAACGCCAAACCGATGCAACAGGGCAAAGCTGTCGCGACGTTGGGCCAGGCCGAGCAGGTAAACACTTCGCACCAGCAAAGCGGTAATGAGGAGAACCAGGATCCCGAGGGCATCCAGATTCAACAGGAAACTGTCACCCAATTCACCGGTAGCCGGGCCAACGCTGAACGGCACCAGCTGATAGCCGGGTGGTAGATCGCCCTTGCTGTGGTCATCAGATACCAGCAGCGACAATTCGCTGCCCTGCTCACGGGCCAGTTCCGCCGCTTCACTGATATCGACAAAAGGCCGGCCATTCAGCTCCCCACCCCAGGGCGACTCCTGCCCTCCGGGGGTCTGGAAGCAGCCCGCTGCCAGAGGGTCGACACCCACGACTCGACCGCCTTCCGGCTCGGAGACCTCCAGCCAGGGCATGACACAAAGCCCGGCTCGACGCAGCTCCACGAAGTCGTCCACAGTTACGGGGCTACCATCTGTGCGAGCCACCTGCTGGCGCTCGGCCACCGCCGACTCGCTCTGGTCGAGACTGGCCCGGGCCTGGCTGGTGAGATGGTGGACGCCCGTCCAGAGCATAGTGGCAAGCACAATCATGGCGGCCAGGGCCAGCAACTGGAGAGGATGGCGACGGTAGTGGCTGAACAGCGCGGCCGGGAGAGTCATCGCGGGCTCAGGTTTGCGGCAGATGACCCAGATCCAGATGCTGGCTGCAGCGGGTAGCCAGTTCGGGATCGTGGGTAGCGAGGATCAGTCCGCAACCATGACGGGCCTGCAGCTCGAAAAGCTGGCCGATCACCGCCTCGGCGGTATGCCGATCAAGACTGCCGGTCGGTTCATCGGCAAGAATCAGGGCCGGCTTCATAGCAAAGACCATGGCAAGCGAGGCACGCTGGCGCTGCCCGCCCGACACCTGATCCGGAAAGCGGTCCGCAAGCTCGCCAATGCCCAGTCGCTCCAGCCAGTCCCGGCAATCGTCCTCGGATTGACCAGCAAGCCGGGCCCGAAAACGCACATTGTCCAGCAGCGACAGGGCGGGCATCAGATTGGCTTCCTGGAACACCACACCGATCTGTTGTCGGCGTAGACCGCCCCAGCGCGCGTCGGCCTTGCTTGCGGCCTCCGTTGACCGGGCATCAAATGTTTCTCCGAGCACCTGAACAGTGCCTGAATCGGGCTTTTCCAGGCCGCACAGGATGTTCAACAGAGTGCTTTTTCCGGACCCCGAGCGACCTGTCAGCGCCAGCGATTCACCCGCTCCGAGTTGCAACGAGAAATCGGTAAGCACCGGCACCGGCTCATCGCCGCTGCGAAACTGCTTGTTCAGGCCTCGGGCCGATAGCAAAGAATCCACCATGCTTGTCCTGTCACTCGGGCGCCCCGATCGGCTCTGCCATCTCGCCATGCCGCCGTGCGCGCCATTCCCGGAATTGCTCCAGCCAAGAAAGCAAGGCAGGAACCACCAGCAACACCAGAAGGGTCGAAAGCCCCAGACCAAACGCGATGGACGTGGCCATGGGAATCAGGAACTGGGCCTGCAGGGACGTCTCGAACAACAGGGGCAGCAGACCACCGATCGTTGTCAGCGATGTCAGCATCACTGCCCGAACCCGCTGTACCGCCGCTTCGTTGAGCGCATCGGTGATGTCCAGCCCTTTTTTCCGCTGCTGGTTATAGAAGGCTACGAGGATGATCGCGTTATTGACCACAATCCCGGACAGACCGAACAGGCCAAACAGGGAGAGAATGGTTAATTGCAGCCCCATCAGCCAGTGGCCCAACAATGCGCCCACCAGGGCAAAGGGAATGATGGCCATGACAATCAGTGGCAGGCTCCAGGACGCAAACACCCAGGCCAGCACCACGTACATAAGCGCCAGACCGATAACCAGGCCGGTTTGCATATCACCCAGGGTTTCCCGCTGGTCGGCTGCCCGGCCCTCGAAGCTGTAACGCACGTTATAACGACTGGCGATGTCGGGAAGGGCCTCGGCCTCGAGGCTGGTGAGGATCTGATCGGTGGTGCTGACCCGGGTGTTCAGTCCGGACGTCACCTCAACGGCCAGTCGCCCTTCGGCGTGTCGCAGGGCCTGGAAGCCCTGTCGGTGATCCAGGTTCATAACCTGGGTCAGGGGCACAAAACGACCGTCCGGAACCCGGATCGTGATACGAGACAGGGTCGAAAGCCGCTCGCGCTGATCTTGTGGCAGCTGTACACGAACTTCCACTTCATCCCGGCCATCCTGGTAGATCTGGGCAATGCGACCATCAAAGGCCGCCCGGAGCTGGCGACCCAGATCCGACGTGGTCAGCCCCAACGCCTCACCATAGGCACTCACCTGGTAAATCAGCTGCTCCCGCCCCCAGGGCATGTCATCTTCCACATCAAGTACGCCAGGCAGCGTCGACAGCGCCTGCCCCAGTTCGTCGGCGGCCTGCTTTAGGCGTTCAGCGTTCTCACCGGTCAGCCGCACGTTGACGTCGCGGCCAGGAGGCCCGGCCTGGCGCTCGGAAATCGTCAGGTTGTCCAGCCCGGCGGGGGTCTCCAGCCGGCTGCGCCACTCGGTGATGAATTCCGGGTTGCGCACCGAACGGCGGTCGGAAGGCACCAGTTCGATCATCATTGAGCCCAGTTCGTCACCACTTCGGGAGCTGCCCTCGGCGCCCTGGGTTGCACCCCGTGTCGTTACGGCGTGAAGGATGAAATCGCCACCCAGGGCTTCTTCCGTCTCATTGAGCGTCGTCTGCATCTGGGTCAGGAAATCATCCACCGTGCCGCGATCGGTGCCGGCCACAAAGCTTGCGTTGGCATAGAAGACCGAGGGCTCCGGGGTCGGGAAGAAGTTGAAACCCAGCCGACCGCCGGCCAGCAGGCCGATGGTCACGATGGCCAGGGCCAGGGCACTGGCGACCGTGGCGCCCCGATGCTGGAGACTGTATCGGGAGAAGCGCCGGAACCGGCCTTCCCGGAACCGGTCGAACCGCTGTTCAAAGCCCTGCCGGAAACGTTCAATCGGGCCCGGCTTTTTCGGCTCCGACGCCTGAGATTTTTTCTTGCGCCGGGGTACAAAGGCATGGCGCAGGTGCGCGGGCAACACGATAAAACACTCAAGCAGCGAAGCGACCAGAACACAGATCATCACCAGTGGTATATCACCCAGGATATTGCCGATGACTCCGCCCACCACCAAAAGAGGCATGAAGGCCGCAACGGTGGTTAACGACGAGGCCAGTACCGGCCAGACCATGCGTTTCGCTGCACCTTCCGAGGCATAGATGGACTCCTCTCCCATTCGGGCATGGGCATCGGCATCCTCGCCCACCACAATGGCATCGTCGACGATCACCCCCAGTGCCATGATCAGTGCAAACAGGGAAATCATGTTGATGGAACCACCGATCAGCCAGAGCACTGCCATGGCCGCCAGAAAGGCAGTGGGTATCCCGACGGCCACCCACAGGGCCACCCGACCCGGCAGAAACAGGTACAACAGACAGATCACCAGCACCAGACCGCCCAGACCGTTTTTCACCAGCAGGGAAATACGATCATCCAGCAGTTGCCAGGTCTCATCGTACACCTCCAGTTCCACCGTTGGCGGCAGCACCGGCCGAGTATCCGTCAGCCAGTTTTCCAGGACTTTGGCCGCTTCCAGCGAATTGCCGTTTTCCGATCGCTGCAACTGCAGCTCAACCGCCGGCTTGCCGTCCTTTTCCAGCGTTACCTGGCTCTCACGGGCCTCCTGACGAATGATGGCGACATCGCCAAGATGGAGCTGAACCCGCTCACCACTGAGCACCGGAATGTTCTCAAATTCCTGCGGGCTGCGTCGCTGCTCAACCGCGCGCAATTCCCGGGTGGCGTCCTGCTGCGCCATCATGCCCGCGGGCAGGTCGCGGGAAATGGCCGCCACACGTTCCGCTATCTGTTCCAGTGAAAGCCCCAGTGTCTCGAGCCGCTCCACCGGTACATCAATGCTGATCTGCTGTTCCGGCAGGCCGCGGATCGACACCCGGTCAATGCCGCGCTGGAGCAGTTCATCTTCAAACCGGTACGCCATCTGCCGCAACTCACTGCGATCGACATCCCCATAAACCAGCAACCGGGCCACCGGTTCATAACGCTCAATCCGGGTGACCTGGGGCTCCTCCGCCTCGGCCGGGAAGTTGGTGAATTCGTCCACCTGCTGGCGCACGTCATCCAGGGCCTGGATCGGGTTGGTGCCCTCCTCGAACTCAAGCGTGATGGACGAGACACTCTGGGCCGAGGTGGAGGTCATTTTCTTCAGACCATCGACGCTTCGCAGTCGCTGCTCAAGGGGGTTGGTGATGCCCTGCTCGACGTCCTCGGCGGAGGCCCCACTCCAGACCACGCGGACACTGACCACGTCCAGGGCAAAGGTCGGGAAAAACTGGATATTCATGCGGGTGAGTGCCAGTACGCCACCCAGCAGCATGACCAGCATCACCAGGTTGGCAGCGACCCGATGGTGAACAAAAAAACCGATGACGCCCTTTTTCCGCCTCATTGTGCCGAAGCTCCAAAATCCGCGACATCCACCTTGAGGCCGGTCACCGCATTGGGCAGGTGTGTGGTGATCAGTTGCGCGCCAGACACCAGGGCTTCGCCAGACACCAGAAGGCGACGCTCGCCATTGCTACCCCGGGCTTCGCCAATGCGCTCGATCCGGGCGCGCTCCATCCGGCCATCTGAGGACATCAGGTAGACGCTGTCGGCACCGTAGAGGGCGCTGAACGGAATCGACACGGTATTGCTGCGGGCGGCCCGCTCCAGGGTCACGGGCAACAGGCCCCCCGGCCGTATTCCCCCGGCCTCGCCCTCAAGTTCAAGAATGGCTTCAGTACCGGAGGCATCGCTGGTGCCGGCGAAGCGGGTGAGCCGGAACCGGTGCTGATCCCCCTCGCTGGTGGCCGTCAGGGTTTCCCCGCGGGCCAGCGCATCCAGCAGCTCGCCACGGAACATCTCCGGGACCCGGGCCCTGAGTTCAAGACCATCCACGGGATAGAGCGACAGCAGCGGTTCGTTTCGGCTTACCTGATCTCCCTCGGCAACCCGGATATCGGTCACCATGCCGTCGAAAGGCGCAACCATACGGGCTCGTTCGGCATCCCGCCGCGTGCTGAGCAGGTTTGCCTCGGCCTGGGCCAATTTTGCTTCGAGGCTCTGCAGCCGAGCCGGGTGCTCTTCAATCGCGCGCTGCCGGGTATTCACCGTCAGCTCGGCTCGTGCGGCAGCATCGGTGGCCGCCTCCAGCGCTTCGCGGGAGGCCAGGTTCCGGCTAACCAGCGATCGGGTTCGCTCCAGCTGTCGGCGGGCGTTCTCGAGAATCGCCTGCTCGCTGGCCAGCGCTGCCTGGTCATTCCGATAGCGCACCTGCTCCGATCGGATCTGGGCTTTCAGATCGTTTACCTGAGCCTCGGCCTGAGCCAGGGCGGGTTGGATATCGGCCTCATCCAGAGCCACCAGAAGCTCTCCCTCACTGACACGCTGCCCCTCCGTTACCGGTCTGGCACCGATACGGCCCGCCAGGGTAGCGGTTACCGTCAGTTGCTCAGGCGCAAGAACCTCTCCGTAAAGGGGCAAAACCGGCGTGTGGGTTCCCGGCTCAACCTGCTGAACCTGAACACGCCAACTCCGCTCGGTGGCACTGACCTCTGCAGGCTCCGGGCGTGTCATCTTGAGAATCATGAAACCGGCGATACCGACGGCGAGAATCAATACGGGAATGAGTCGTTTGGACATTACTTGCTGGCCAGCTAAGGTAAAAAAAGCCCGTCGGGCTGTTAGGTTCAGACTACTATACAATCAAGGCTCGTTTTCGGATCGGACAAGCCTGGGTCCTGCGTCAATTAGAGCCTGTAAATAAATCTGTGTAACTGCCCACCCCATTACAGGTGGCCGTCCAGGCGGTCACCGAATTCGATAATAAAGCGATTCAATGCCGGCTTCCAATCACGGATCGGCATGGTCCATTTCTTTGATGCCTGCTGGATCGCCAGGAAGGCCACTTTTAGTGCCGAGTCATCGGTAGGGAACAGCTTGCGACGTTTGGTCGCTTTGCGGATAACGCTGTTCAGTGACTCAATGGCATTGGTGGTGTAGATGACCTTCCGGATCGCCGGAGGGTACTCGAAGAGCGTGATCATATTGTCCCAATGGCTGTGCCAGGAGCGAGAGATCTGAGGGTACTGGCTATCCCAGCGTTCGCCAAAGGCCTCCAGCGCCTGCCGGGCTTCGTGTTCCGTAGCAGACTGGTAGATCTGCTTCAGGTCCGCAGTAACCGCCCTGTAGTCCTTCCAGGACACGTAGCGCAGCGAGTTCCGAACCATATGCACGATGCAGAGCCTGTCTCTTATACACATCTGACGCTGCCGACGAATAGAGAGGTGTAG
>OJBO01000513.1_pt1 | contig 21566 bp, 23 predicted proteins | sample 1590461 | NCBI WGS metagenome assembly OJBO01 (sample SAMN05416836, study PRJEB24817) | seawater metagenome | isolation source: Sea water | place: Canada:Atlantic | collected 2013-07 | reverse complement strand
GCGACCGCATCCAGCCGGATGATCTGCACGCCATTGTCCACATGCAGGCGGATGATACGCAAAAACTCAAGCAGCACCTCGGGGTTGCGGAAATCAAGGTCGATCTGGTCATGGCTGAAAGTGCACCAGACATGGCGCGGGCCGCTTGAGGTTTCTACCTCTTGCAACAGCGGCGTCGTGCGCGGGCGCACCACCTCGCGCAGATCATCCTGTGGCGAGGCTTCGAAAAAGAACTTGTCATAGGGGGCCTGCCCCTGACGGTAGGCGTTGAACCAGCTCCCCTGGCTCGACACATGGTTCAGCACCAGATCGGACATCAGCGTGAAATCGGCGGCGATGCGGTTTATATCAGGCCAATCCCCAAGCTGCGGGTTCACCGCGCGAAAATCGGAGACGGCAAACCCGTCGTCAGAGGTATAGGGGAAGAACGGCAGGATATGCACGCTGTTCAATGTACCACGCAGGTAGCGGTGCAAGAAGTCGTTCAACAAATCCAGCGGCTTATGCGCCCCGTCCACGATAGAGTTGCCATAGGTGATCAGCAGCGCGTCACGTTCCGACCAAAGCGTATTGCCGGCAATCCGGCCTCTTTTGCGGCGGGTTGTCCCTTCGGGCCAGAAGGCATCAAGCACCATGCTGGAAAGGATGTCGGCATCCAGATCGGGATAGACCTCTGCCAACACCGCGCTGAGCCGAGAGCCGAGAGAACGGGTACTGTCCGTCATGATGTCCTGCCTTGCCTGAATATCCTTTCCCAAAACCCTAACGCAGCCGCGCCGGTGTGACGAGCAGCCAAAAGCGGCGCCCCCATAATCCTGTCGCCGCAACCCCCTGCGGCGCGTTTTGAGGCAAGCTGCACAATCTTGAAGCATTGCGCAGATTGAACGCCCGCAGATCTAAAGGCCCCGTAATTATGACGCGTACCAAAGCCAGCACGCCCAGCGCGCGCCGTCATCTACTGCAGCGCGTGTGGTTTCTCCCTCCGCTTCTGCATGGCGTCTGACACAGTTTCACCGTGCACCGTGTGCCGCGCACGCCCAGCTTGCTTAGAGCGGTAAAGCGCCGCATCGGCGTCCGACAGGACATCTTCGGCCACGGCGTCCTGCCCCGCTTTGACCCATATGCTGCCGATGCTGGCAGAGACCTGGCACGCCGCGCCATCAAATTTGATCGGCTGTTCCAGTCGCGTGATAATCCGTTCGGCGACCTGTGCCAGATGCGCGCTGCCGGCAACCCCAGGCAGCAGCAGGGTAAATTCGTCACCGCCGACGCGGGCGACGGTGTCGATGTCCCTTGTTGCCTCGACCATGATCCGCGCCGCGGTTTGCAACACGTGATCCCCCGCCGCATGGCCCAGGCTATCGTTCACCGCCTTGAAGTAATCCAGATCGATCTGCATCACGGCAAACTCCTTGTTCCCCGCGATAAGCCGCGACAGCACGTGATCCATCGCGCGCCGGTTTTTCAAACCGGTCAGCGTATCGGTAAACGCTTGCTCCTCCGCCGCGATCTTTGCGACCTCAAGCTTCTGGTTCAGCGCACGCGATGCCGCCATCGCCGCCGATTTTGCCTCCATCAGATAAAGCATCTCGACCGCAAGGTCGGTCGGCGCGAAATCGGCATTGCTCAGACGATGGGTGCGGACGCCGTTCAGGATCGATAGCCCGAATGACAGGTTTATCAGACAGTCGGTTTCCGAGCTTTCAATCTGTTCGTTGCCAAAAGGCAGCGGGACCAGAACCCCCTTAAAAATCTGCTCGGGCCGGTCATGCAACGCCAGATGCAGCTTGCGCCCCGCCATTGGCCGGATTTGCGCAAGACTGTCGGCCATATTGGGTCGGCGCATGACAAACTGGTCGAAAAAATTGCTCCCGATCCAAGTGCCACGATGGCGCAGTTTTTGGATGGTGGGACCCACATGCCGGATACGACCGCAGGGCTGCACGATCACATGCATCGGGCATAGCACATCCAATGCCGCCTCATAAGCTGCCCCACCTGTCACCCGCGTGCACCCAGATCAAAGCTGCGCCCCTGCGCGTAGTGCCGGTCAATAATCGTGACGGTAATCACCTCCCCCTCCGGTGGGGCGGCTTTGCAATCAAGCAGGGCCAATGTGCCATAGTCATCCGCAATCACCCGCATCACGCCCATCATCACATAGCCAAAGCCTTGCACCTTCCCGCGACAGGTGAGCGTAAAGCGCCAGTCATCAAGCTGCGCGACCTCCATCTGGGGCAGTTGCAGGTCTTCCACGGCGAGGGTGGCACGTTCTGGCAAGTCGTTGAGAGAATGCAAGAACTCTTCAAAATCGTCGCCGCCAAAGCGCAGCAAGCGCCGCACGCCTTCGCGGTCGGGGTTGGACACAAGCCAGGCACCCAGATCTTCCAGAAGATCGGGGATCGCGCGTTTCATCACGGCAGACAGGCGGTTGATAACCCGCGGCGTGATGGCATCGTCATAGGTGAGCATCGGTTCGAAATCCGCCGTGCCCATAACGGCGCAAAGATCGGCGCGCAGGGCGACCTGCGCCCAGACACGGTGGCCAAAGCTATCCAGCACGAACCGTTGGATCGTATGGTTGATCAGCCCGTGCATCGCGCCCCTTTCCGCCGTTTCACGGGGAAGATGGCGGAGGAGAGTTAACAAAGACCGAAGGCTAAACCTCCGACGCGGCGGAATGCGCTTTGGTTTTGTCTCAAATGCAAACTAGCTGTCAGCCCTGCGGGTCATGCTTCTGCCAGTCCAGCCACGCGGGCAGATGGCCGATGTCGGGCAGCACCACATCGGCGGCCCCTTCTAGGTCCTGACGTGTGGCCAGCCCCGTCAGCACCGCAACGCAGGCCATACCCGCCGCACGGCCCGCCGCCATATCGTGCAGGCTGTCACCGATCATCGCGACTTCCGACGGGTCCACCCCCACGGCTTTGGCAAACGCCAAGAGCTGCCCGGGCGTGGGCTTAGCACCGTGGCCGCTATCGAAACCGGCGATAAAGTCAAAATATCCGGTCACCCCCGCGCCGCCCAAATGCGCGCGGGCGGGCGCCTCGGCGTCATTGGTGGCGACGCCAAGCACCAGCCCGCGTGCCTTGAACGCCTCTAGCAAGGCAACCAGCGGCACCGCCTCTGCCTGAGGGGCGTTTTCGGCCTCGTGGTTCAGCAGGTCCAAGAGATCCGTCTTCGCCATCTCGACCACATGGGGGGCCAGCGCATCTACGACCTCCCCCGGTGTGCCCGCAATAACGATGCTGTCGGGCGAGAATCTCTGCGTCCCGTAATCAAAGCCGATCTGCTGCCCCAGCAAAGCCGCTCTCTCTCCGTCTCCCTTGCTGATCCGGGTCAGAAAAGCATTGGCCCATGCCTCCCATGTGGCGGCGAAATCGAACAGGGTTCCGTCTTTGTCGAACAGCAGGGCTTTGATCATTCTCAAGTCCAATTCATCTGCGCGCCGCCCGGCAAAGACTGCCGCGCCTGCATGATACGGTCGTAGGGCACATTAATCGTGTCGCATAGCCCCGTCACCCATGCGTCATCCATCATGATAAAATCAAGCACAGCGCCAAGAAACACCGGGTCACCCGCTTGCGTGCGCAGGTCTTCGGCCGAGGCACCGGTTGCCCCCATGAATGTCGGCATGAGGTCTTCGTTGACGGCCAGCCAACCCAGCGCCTGCAAGGCGACTGTTTCAGCGGCATCTTGCTTCATCATATTAAATTCCCTCGCGGCTTCATAATCGAAACACTTTGTTAACCATTCACGGCAACAAAGAGCATTCAAGCCAATTACACGCGAGCGGAGATTGAAGACAAGTGCCGGGTAAAGTCCTTATCGTCGATACTGTTGCCACCAACCGCATCGCACTGAAAACCAAACTCACGACGGCCTCTTACGAGGTACGCGAGGCGACAGCGGTATCACAGGCCGTTGAAATAGCGCAGCAATGCGCGCCAGACATCATTATCGCGACGCACCACCCGGGTGGCCAAGATGCCACGCAACTGTGCCGTGCGCTTGCAGCGTCCCCCCTAACATCACGCATGCCGGTTTTTGCGCTTGCTGACGGGGGTGATCCGGCGATCTGTATCCATTTATTAACCCAGGGCGCACAGGAGGCGATGGTAAAGCCGGTAAGCGACTTTCTTTTTCTAGGGCGGGTGCGCAGCATCATACGCGCACGAAATACGCCTGCCCCGTTTTATATGCACGAGTCTCTCTGCCCCGCGCCCGGTCTAGCGGAACCCGCCGGTGGCTTTGCGCTTCCGGGAAATTTCCAGATTGTCAGCAGTGGCCAGCCGCGGGCATCGGCCTGCCTGTCGCAGCTGCGCAAACGACTGGGCGGCATGGTGACACAAACGACGCCCCGCGATGCGCTTGCCTGTCTCAGGCAAAAGACCCTGCCCGACGTGTTTATCTTGACCCTGACCGGCGCGGACGAGACGGATGAAGAGCAGCTGCGGGTGATCTCTACCCTGCGGGCGAATGCAACCGCGCGCCACTGCGGTATCCTTGTCCTGCAGACGCAGCCCCACCCCGTTGCCGCGGCACATGCGCTGGATCTGGGGGCAGATGACCTGATGCAGCACGGCTTTAACGCCGAAGAATTGGTGCTACGGCTTGAAGGCTTGTTGCAGCGCAAACAACAGGGGGACACGATCCGGCGCGACGTGGATGCCCGCCTGCGCGAGGCGGTGTTTGATCCGCTTACCGGTATGTACAACCGCCGCCATGCCCTCTCGGAAGTGGCACGTCTTGCGGTGCGCATGCGCCAAAAAGGGTTACCGCTGGCGGTGATGCTGGTGGATATAGACCACTTCAAACGGGTGAACGATGCCTTCGGCCATGCCTCCGGCGACGCGGTGCTGGTCGAAACAGCGCGCCGGCTGAAATCATGTCTGCGCCCGCTGGATGTCGCTGGCCGCATCGGAGGCGAGGAGTTCTTGCTTGTGCTGCCCGGAATAACCGAGGACGAAGCGGCGCAGATGGCCAAGCGAATTTGCCGCGCCTATCGCACCACGCCGTTTACCATCCCCGCAAGCGTGCAGCCGATCCATACCACCATCAGCATCGGGCTGTGCATCGCGCAGCCGGAAGACAGCCCGCCTTTGGGCACATCGCAAAGCGCACAGGATCTCGTCGCCCGTTTGATCGACCGTGCGGATCAAGCCCTGTACAGCGCGAAACACGGCGGGCGCGACCGAGTGGGGCTGATCCGGTCGGCCGCATGACGGTGCCACGCGGGATATTTGCAATGCGGCGAAAAACACGCCACTCTCGTGCTTGCGCGTTTAGCAATAGCCCGGACGCGTATCCCAGCCCTACAACAAAGGCCTCGCCATGCTGCCCGATAAACCGATGACCGGTATTGCCATGATGCTTGGCTTTTGCATCATCGCCCCTGTGGGGGATGCGATCGCCAAACTGCTCGGGGCATCGGTGCCGCTGGGTCAGGTGGTCTTCCTCCGCTTCGCCGTCCAGCTGCTGATATTGCTGCCGATTGTGATTTTGACCGGTCGGCCCCTGATCCTGCGGGGCAAAACGCTGTGGCTGACGTTTGTGCGCACGCTGCTGCATGTCATCGGGATCGCGATGATGTTCTCCGCGCTGAAGTACCTGCCGCTTGCCGATGCGGTGGCGATTATCTTTGTCATGCCCTTCTTCATGCTGTTGCTCGGCAAATATGTCCTGAAGGAAGAGGTCGGCCCCCGTCGGCTAATCGCGTGCATCGTCGGCTTTTGCGGCACGCTGCTGGTGGTGCAACCCAGCTTTGCCGAGGTCGGCTGGCCCGCCTTGTTGCCCGTTGGCGTTGCGCTGAACTTTGCCCTGTTCATGCTGGTGACGCGTCAGATTGCGAAACACACCGACCCGATCAGCCTGCAAACGGTCAGCGGGTTTATGGCCTTGGTGATTATGCTGCCGTTCCTGGCCCTTGGTCAGGGCATGGCGCTGCCCGCCTTGGGATGGATCGCGCCTGACACAACAGATTGGTCGCTGCTAATCGCCATGGGCGTACTGGGAAGCATCGCGCATCTGCTGATGACATGGTCCCTGCGCTACGCCCCCTCGGCAACGCTGGCCCCGATGCAATATCTCGAAATTCCCGTGGCGACGCTGGTCGGGTTGATCGTTTTTGGCGATTTCCCCAATGCGCTGGCGGCGCTCGGCATGGGGATCACTATGGCCGCGGGGCTTTATATTATTCTGCGAGAGCAGGCCACCCAGCGGCGTCTGGCCGCAGCAACGCTTGTGCAACCTGCTGCATGAGGTCCCGTGGCACCATCAGCAGCGCGGCGGGGCGGTCCATCGAAAGCGTCAGGGCACCTGTGGCACGGTTCGATGTGCCCAAGCGCCCAAGCGGCGATAGCTCCAGCCCGTCAAGCGGCCACTCCAACCCGCGGCTTTGGCCCCGCACTGCGGCCAGCGGATATACCGACACCACATCGCCTGCCCGCGTCGGCAGGGTTATGTTTGGCGGTGCGAGAAAGATAAGCTGCGTGCCAGCGATCAGCAGGCAGCGTTGGTGCGGGTGGCGCGCCAGACTGCTCAGGGCCGCAAGCTGATGGTCCACGCGCCCGCCCGAAAATCCGACCGCCACGATCAAGGGGGCAGCCACCGACCGCAGCGCTTTGTCAAAGTCCGTCGTCTCTTGCTCTGCCAGTTTGAACTGACGCGCAGACGGGATGCGGGACAGGGTTTCGGACGATACGGAATCAAAGTCGCCGACCAGCGCCGCGACCTCTGCCCCTTGGGCAACGGCCAGATTGGCCCCACCGTCGACCGCTACGCACATCGGCGCAAGCTGCAGCGCGTCTTTCAGGTCATCCGGACCCACCTGCCCGCCCCCAACGACCGTTATAGGGCTGTTGCTTGCAACAAACGTTGTTTTCACGGCGATTTACCTCAAATTGGAAACAATGCCGCAATTTTGACATTAAATGATACGTTGCAGGGCACAGATTCGAGCCGAATTGGTCTTGAACCTTATGGTAAACAGTAAGCTGCAAATAGGCAGAGGACGACCATCCGATGATGAATAACAACAAAATTCTGACGGTCTCATACGGCACTTTCTCGTGCACGTTGGAAGGCTTTGACGATTCATTCGGCACCATGAAGGCCATCGCGGAGTATTTTCGCGATTTGTCGTCGGAGGATCGGTATTTCGGTGCAGAACCCGCACAGCCCGATGCGGAGATGCTGGCACATATCGCCCAAAAAGAGATTTCGCGCCGTGTCGAGGCGCGTCAGCAAGACGGACAGATTGTCCTGAGCGCACAAACGCCCGAAAAAGCCGCAGCGCAAGCGCAGCAAAGCCCTACCCCTGTAGCTGCACCTGCCAGCCCGTCGGTTGTGTCGACCTCCTTTGCGCCCCGCGGGCCTCAGGAAATTTCCGCCTATTACGACGCCTACAGCGTCAACGCCTTGAAAGCCGACACAGCTAAAACCGCCCCTGCAGCTCAGGCAGAAACCGCCCCTCAGCGCGTTGATGCGGTCAGCCGCGCCGTCGAGACACCGCAGCCTGCCTACGACGCCCCTGCGCCGCAGGCCGAAACCCCCAAAGCGCCACCCGCCGAGGTGGATATCGTACCCGGCCAGCCCGACGAAGACGTCGAGGCGTTCTTCGCCGATAGCCCACGCACCACTGTGACCCTCGACGACCAGGACGCCGAAATCCAACCGGTCGCGGCACCCGCCGTCGACAGCATCGCGGCCAAACTGCAGCGCATCCGCGCCGTGGTTGCCAATCAGGATGCGCCCGCTGCGCAACATCCCCAGATCTCTGGGGATGACACTGCAGACAAAAACGAGGCAAAAACCGATGATGTGATCGCCAGTGCTATTCACGACATCGAGGATGCCTTGAATGCGGATGATACTGTCGAAGATATTGCCCACGCACGTGAAACCGATACGCAGGTTGAAGAAGCCGCAGCGCCGGCCGAAACTGCGACCCAAGACGATGACGCCTTAGAACAGCAGCCTGACCCAACAACGCAAGACGACGCGTCCGACGAAGATGATGCGCAGAACGACGACACAGCTGAAAGCGAAGAGCTTGAAGCCGTCGAAGATACCGCGCCGCGTGGTCGCGTGCTCAAGGTGAAACGCGCCGACATCGACCGCGCCATCGCCGCGGGCGAGCTGGAAGAAGTCAAAGAAGACGCCCCCGCTGTGCTGGAAGAGACCGATAGGCCCGCCGCGCGCCTCCCGCGCGATCCAGAATCGACGCTCTCGGACGAGGACGAAGAAGATTTGGCACGCGAGCTGGCCGAGCTAGAAGCGACATTGCCTTCTGCCTCCGCTGACACGCTGGCCGATGCGCCTGATGAGGATGCGGACGCCGCGGAAGACGAGATCACTTCGGAAGACGAAACCAGCGCGGAGGACGTATCAGAAGATACAGATGCCGAAATGTCAGAAGACGACACTGAAACGGCGGCAGAGCCCGAAGCCGAAGCGCCCAAAGATGCCGCGCAACGTCGCAGCCTGCCAACGCTCGACGCGGATACCGGACCGGACATGAACCGTCTGCTCGCCGAAACCGACAACCAGATGGACGAACCCGAAGCCGCCACCCGCCGCGACGCGATCACCCATCTGCGTGCAGCCGTGGCCGCGAAAAAGGCCGACATCGCCCTTGGCGCGCCCGCCACGACAGAGCAGAAGAACAACGCCTACCGCAGCGATCTGGCTGAAGCGGTGAAACCGCGCCGTCCCGCGACGACCACCGCCCGCACCGAGCGTCCGGCAGAACCACGCCCTGCACCGCTCAAACTGGTGGCGGCACAGCGGATCGACACCCACCAGCCGCGCAACGTCACCCCTGTACGCCCCCGTCGCGTGGCCGCAGTCGCGCCAGCCCCCGCGCCTGTTCCACAGGCCGGTGGGTTCGCTGAATTCGCCGAAGAGATGGGGGCGACCAAACTGCCCGACCTGCTGGAAGCCGCAGCGGCCTATATGGCCTTTGTCGAAGGGATGGACGAATTTTCGCGCCCGCAGCTGATGAACACAGTGCGCCAAGGCGGTGCCGATGACTTTAGCCGAGAGGAAGGCCTGCGGTCGTTTGGCCTACTGCTGCGCACCGGCAAGCTTCAAAAGCTGGACGGTGGCCGGTTCAAAGCGTCAGAGCAAATCGGCTTTCAGCCAGATGAGCGCGCCGTCGGATAAGCTGGACAAACAGAAAATCCGAAACGCAAAACGGCCCCCTCGGGGGCCGTTTTTTTATTGTGATGTAAGGTAAAGTATCCGCAAGCCAGGCCGGCCAAATCGGTTCTATTCAGCGTCGTCGCGCGCGTTCGGGTCGGCTTGACCAATGCCCTTGAACACGAACTTGAGCGGGATCGCCCAAACCACGCCAAGCGCAATATAGATCAGCAGTTCAACCCAGAACGGCGGCCGGTCAAACAGCGACACCGCGACGACAGCCGCAATGATATAGAGCGGCAGACCGACCAGAAGAATGACCAGCGCCCAACGGCGTCGTGCTTTATATCCAAGGGCCATCGTTGTGTCCTTTCATCAGGTGCCAAGGGCCCCGCAGGGCCCCCGGCGATATAGATCAATCGGCGAAGGGGTCAGTGACCAGAATCGTATCTTCCCGCTCTGGCGAGGTCGACAGCATCGCGACGGGGCACTGGATCAGCTCTTCGATGCGGCGCACGTATTTGATCGCGTTCGCGGGCAGATCAGCCCAGCTGCGCGCGCCTTCGGTGCTTTCGGACCAGCCCGGCACTTCCTCGTAGATCGGGGTACAGCGCGCTTGTTGATCGGCTGCCGTGGGCAGGTAATCGAGCACTTGACCATCCAGATCATAGCCGGTGCAGATCTTGAGCGTCTCAAACCCGTCAAGCACGTCAAGCTTGGTCAGCGAGATGCCGGTCACGCCACTGGTGACACAGGTCTGGCGCACGAGGGCCGCATCGAACCAGCCACAGCGACGCTTGCGCCCGGTGGTGGTGCCGAATTCATGGCCGCGTTCGCCCAGACGTTGACCGTCGGCATCGTCCAGTTCAGTTGGGAACGGGCCTTCGCCAACGCGCGTGGTATAGGCTTTGACGATCCCTAGCACATAGTTGATCGCGCCCGGACCAATGCCGACACCCGTCGCCGCCTGCCCTGCAATCACGTTAGACGAGGTGACGAAAGGATAGGTACCAAAGTCAATGTCGAGCAGCGCGCCTTGGGCACCTTCGAACAGGATACGCTTACCGGCTTTGCGCTTTTCGTTCATCACCTTCCAGACAGGTGCAGCATATTCAAGGATCTTCGGCGCGATCTCTTTGAGCAGTTCAACCAACCCGTCGCGGTCAATCGCTTCGACGCCCAGACCCTTACGCAGCGGATCGTGGTGCTGCAACGCGCGGTCAACACGGGCTTCAAGCGTGGCAGGGTCGGCCAGATCGGCAACGCGGATGGCGCGGCGACCGACTTTATCCTCGTAGCACGGGCCGATGCCGCGACCGGTGGTGCCGATCTTGGTGCCCTTCGACGCAGCCTCTTCGCGGGCGCGGTCCAGCTCGCCGTGGTAGGGCATGATCAGCGGCGTGTTTTCCGCGATCATCAGCGTTTCGGGCGTGATCTCGACGCCTTGGGCGCGGATCGTTTCGATTTCTTTCAGCAGGTGCCACGGGTCAAGCACAACACCGTTGCCGATAACCGAAAGCTTGCCGCCGCGTACAACGCCCGAAGGCAGCGCGTGCAGCTTGTAGACCTTGCCGTCGATGACCAGCGTGTGGCCCGCGTTATGGCCACCCTGAAAGCGGGCGATGACATCGGCTCGTTCGCTGAGCCAGTCAACGATTTTGCCTTTTCCTTCGTCGCCCCACTGGGCGCCTACGACTACGACGTTGGCCATGAAGATATTCCTTTAACAGTTCAAATAACCGTGCAAACCCGTGGAGGTATAGCGACGACCGCCAAGGTCCGAAACTGTAAAATGCAGCCAAAACGCCGCGGCGTCACATTTCTCGGCATTTATCGGCCTTGGGCGGTAAAACTTGAACCCGCCCCCATAGACTTTGGCGCGGTAGCGCCGATATTCCAAGCCAGACCAAACAAGGAAGTACCACAGATGGGTTTTTTCATACGTTGGGCCTGCGCTTTTGTGCTGTTAACCGCGACCTTTAATCCGACGTCTTATAATTATGTCACATGGGTCATGCGCTACGGCCATATGAATCTGTCCATCGCCGTCTTGCTGGGGCTGCTGCTGCTCATCGGCTACGTTGTCTATCTGCGTGCGACGCTGCGCTCTATTGGCGGGCTGGGGATGTTGCTGGTGCTGGCACTGGTCGGGGCCAGCCTCTGGGTGCTCTATGATCTGGGGGTCCTGCGGCTGGACAACGGCAGTTTTAACCTGTGGCTCGGCCTAGTCGCACTGAGCTTTGTACTGGGCATCGGCCTTAGCTGGAGCATCTTTCGCCGCGCCGTGTCGGGGCAGGCAGATGTGGACGATGTGGAAACCTGAAGCGAGGTTTCACACCGGCTTTCTGCCCAAGCGAGGCTACGCGGGCCAATCCTCCCTTGCCCCCATAGGCAAACTTGCCTAGACACGCCCAAAGTCAAAACCGCAGAGCCGTAGGTACCAATGGAAAATGTAGTCCTGATTGTCCATCTCATTCTGGCCCTTGGCCTGATTGCAGTCGTGTTGCTGCAACGGTCCGAAGGGGGCGGCCTTGGCATGGGCGGTGGGGGCGGCGGTGCCGTTTCCGGTCGCTCGGCAGCCACGGCGATGGGCAAACTGACCTGGATCTTGGCCGCGGCCTTTATCGTGACGTCGATCACATTGACCATCATCGCGGCAGAAAAATCCGCCGGCTCCTCGGTCATCGACCGTCTGGGCGGCACGCCACCAGCTCTGAACCAAGGTGACGCACCAGCGCTGCCCGAGACCGATTCACTGCTGCCGCCGACACCTGCGGAAAACACACCGCAAGTTCCGACTGCGGATTAATCCAGACACTACAACAGCTTGAGGTTAGGCCAAGTTACGCAACAGGATGTTGCGGCTTGGCCTTGCTTTTTCCATCCGAATCCTGTTAGGTATAAGTCCCGTGATGCTGCGGTTTTCCGCAGCTCAATTGCTTGGCTTTTGCCGCATCAAATCTGAACTCACGGGGGCCTTCATCACATGGCACGCTATATTTTCATCACCGGTGGTGTGGTTTCCAGCCTTGGCAAAGGCCTTGCCTCTGCGGCGTTGGGGGCCTTGCTGCAAGCGCGTGGCTTTTCCGTCCGTCTGCGCAAATTGGACCCGTACCTGAACGTCGATCCCGGCACGATGTCGCCCTTTGAACATGGCGAAGTTTTCGTGACCGACGATGGTGCCGAAACCGATCTGGATCTGGGCCACTACGAACGCTTTACCGGCGTCGCGGCACGCAAGACGGATTCGATCAGCTCTGGTCGGGTCTATTCCACCGTGCTCGAGAAAGAGCGGCGCGGCGACTATCTGGGCAAGACCATTCAGGTGATTCCCCACGTCACCAACGAGATCAAGGATTTCCTGCATGTCGGCGATGACGAGGTCGACTTTATGCTGTGCGAAATCGGCGGCACGGTGGGCGACATCGAGGGCTTGCCCTTCTTCGAAGCGATCCGCCAGTTCAGCCACGACAAACCGCGCGGCCAGTGTATCTTTATGCACCTCACCCTGCTGCCCTATCTGGCAGCCAGCGGCGAGCTGAAGACCAAGCCGACGCAACACTCCGTCAAGGAATTGCAAAGCATCGGGATCGCGCCGGATATTCTGGTCTGCCGTTCAGAACACCCGATCCCCGAAAAAGAGCGCGAGAAGATCGCCCTTTTCTGTAACGTCCGCAAAGAGGCCGTGGTTGCGGCCTATGACCTGAAAACCATCTATGACGCGCCGCTGGCCTATCATGCCCAAGGGCTGGATCAGGCCGTGCTGGACGCGTTCGATATCTCCCCCGCACCCAAGCCCGAACTGTCGGTCTGGCGCGATGTCTCTGACCGCGTGCACAACCCCGAAGGCGAGGTCAAAGTCGCCATCGTCGGCAAATACACCCAGCTTGAAGACGCCTATAAATCCATCGCAGAGGCGCTGACTCACGGTGGCATGGCCAATCGGGTCAAGGTCAAGATCGAATGGGTCGATGCAGAGGTCTTTGATCAAAGCGACGACCTGTCCTCGCACCTCGAAGGGTTCCACGCGATCCTCGTGCCCGGCGGGTTTGGCGAACGCGGTACCGAAGGCAAGATCAAGGCCGCGCAATACGCCCGCGAGCAGAAAGTCCCCTATCTGGGGATCTGTCTGGGCATGCAGATGGCCGTCATCGAAGCCGCGCGTAACGTGGCGGGCCTGACGACTGCGGGCTCCGAAGAGTTCGACCACGAATCCACCGGCAAAAAGCGTTTCGAACCCGTCGTCTACCACCTCAAGGAATGGGTGCAGGGCAACCACAAGGTCGAACGCAAGCTGGACGACGACAAAGGCGGCACCATGCGTCTTGGTGCCTATGACGCGACGCTCAAAGAAGGATCGAACGTGGCCAATATCTATGGCACCACGTCCATCGACGAGCGTCACCGTCACCGCTATGAGGTCGACACCGCCTACCGCGAGAAATTGGAAAAGGCCGGGCTGACCTTCTCGGGGATGTCGCCCGATGGCATGCTGCCCGAGATCGTGGAATGGTCCGATCACCCGTGGTTCATCGGCGTGCAGTTCCACCCCGAGCTGAAATCCAAACCCTTTGATCCGCACCCCTTGTTCAAGGACTTCATCCGCGCTGCCAAGGAAATGTCGCGGCTGGTCTGACCCTCGCGAAAGGCGGCCATCGGCATGCTCAGCTACCAACATATCTACCACGCCGGCAATCTGGCCGATGTTCACAAACACAGCTTGCTGGCGTGGATGTTGGGGTATCTGACGCGCAAGGACAAACCGCTGTCCTATCTGGAAACCCATGCGGGTCGCGCGTTGTATGACCTGTCCGACACCCCTGCCCTGAAAACCGGCGAGGCGGCGCAGGGCATTGGCCGTGCCCGTGGCTGGTTCGGCAATACGCATCCCTACGCGCAGGTGCTCGATCAGATTACGCGTGAGCAAGGGGCCGATGCCTATCCCGGTTCGCCGCTCTTGGCCGCCAAGCTGCTGCGCGACAGTGACAGCATCCATCTGGCCGAACTGCATCCCGGTGAACATGCCGCGCTTGATCTGGCGATGTCGCCCTATAATGCCAAGTGTCATTACCGCGACGGGTTCGACATGGCTTTTGCCCTGACGCCCCCCACCCCGCGCCGTGGCCTGATGCTGATCGACCCGAGTTTTGAGATCAAAACCGATTACGTCGATATCCCGCGCCACATTGGCAAGCTCGCCCGCGCATGGAACGTCGGCATCATTGCGCTGTGGTATCCGATTTTGACCAGCAAGGCGCACCAGCCCATGCTCAGCGCGCTGATGGGGGCCCACCCCGAAGCACTGCGCCACGAGGTCAGCTTTGCCCCTGCCCGCCCCGGTCACGGGATGGTCGGATCGGGCATGTTCGTGTTGAACCCGCCATACGGGCTCAAGGAAGAAGCGGCCCGTCTGACGGCCAAGTTCAAAACTCTCCCCAGATAAGGAGCTACCGATGCCCAAAGGATACTGGATCGCAAATGTCGACGTCCGTGACGCCGAGGTCTACGACAAATACCGCGCTGCAAATGCCAAGCCTTTTGCCGATTTCGGGGCAAAGTTTCTGGTCCGCGGGGCCACGCCAGACGTCCGCGAAGGTACGTCACACCCGCGCATCGTTGTGATCGAATTCGCCTCTCTTGCGGATGCCGTGGCCTGCTATGAAAGCGACGGGTATCAGGCGGCCAAAGACATCCGGTCGTCGGTGTCGGATGGCAATCTTGTCATCGTCGAAGGCTATGACGCCTAAGGCCACGAACAGCAGTTGTGTGCGCGTTTAGAATTGCGCTTTTTATACATCACCCCTTTGCGAATATGGGCCAATTGGAACGTCCGGCTTTGATTTGAGTTAGCCTACAACGCCCCGAACGATAAAGAGTTGCCATGTTTGAACGTCTATTCCCCCGCCGCAAGCCGGACCCCAAGCCGCTGCCACAGCCGACCCCACAGCTTGCGCTTGGTGCATTGCTGGTGCGTGTGGCGCTGGCCGATCGCACCTACCGTGCGGCCGAAGTCGGGCAGATCGACCGCATTCTGGCGCAGACCTTTGGTTTGAAACCGATCGAGGCGGCGAAACTACGTGCCACTTGCGAAGCCTTGGAACGCCACGCGCCGGGCACGCCTGAATTCGCGCAAATCCTGCGCGAGGAAGTCGCCTATGACGACCGCAAGGCGCTTGGCGATGCGATGTGGTCCGTGGCGCTGGCCGATGGGGCGCGCGACGACGACGAGGAAATTCAGCTGCTGGCGATCGAAACTGCGCTTGGGCTCAGCGACAAAGACATGTCCGCCGCCCGCGAAAAAGCGTTGAAAGCTTTGTGACCTTGGCCTCACGCCGCAACCGCTCTATATCACGCCCATGTTTGCAGAATTCATCAAACGGCTGACCCAGCCTGATCCCGCCCAGCTTCCCGATGGGGATGCCCGCCTTGCGCTGACCGCGCTGTTGGTGCGCATCGCCAAATCGGATAATGAATACGCCCCGTCCGAGCGCGCGCGGATCGACCAGATCATTGCCAAACGATACGCGCTGGATGCTGATGACACCGCCACGCTGCGTGCCGACGCCGAAGCGCTTGAAGCCGAAGCCCCCGATACCGTTCGCTTTACCCGCGCGATCAAAGATGCCGTGCCCTATGACGCCCGCCTTGCCGTGATCAAAGCGCTGTGGGAAGTCGTGCTGGCTGACGGCATGCGCTCTGACGAAGAAAACGCATTGCTGCGTTTGGTGGCCAACTTGCTGGGGGTCACAGACACCGACAGCGCCATCGTGCGCAAGCAGATTGAAGACAAAGACTAGTTTACGCGCAGGCGGTGAATTTACGCGGGGTCAACCGTTGAATTATTGGGCGAAACCCAAGTTCTGGATTGCAAATCCCCCTTAAAATCACCTTAACTTGCTGCGGAATGCACAATAAGGCAGCACAGTGACAGATCAGCCCCCCGTTATTGAGATCAACAATCTGCACAAGGCCTATGGCCCTCTGGAGGTGCTCAAGGGGGTGTCGGTCAAGGCCCCGCGCGGGCACGTCATCTCGCTGATCGGGTCGTCCGGCTCCGGTAAATCGACGCTGCTGCGCTGCTGTAACCTGTTGGAAGACAGCCAAGAGGGCGATTTGCGCTTTAACGGCGAGGCCGTCACCTGGAAAGGCACCGGCCACCACCGCCGCCCTGCCGATCCAAAACAGGTGCTGCGCATCCGCACGAACCTGTCGATGGTGTTCCAACAGTTCAACCTGTGGTCCCATATGACGATCCTGCAAAACGTGATGGAGGCCCCGCTGACCGTCCTGCGCCGCGACCGCGCCGAGGTTGAGGCCGCCGCGCGGGCCTATCTCGACAAGGTGGGCATCGGCGACAAATGCGATGTCTATCCAGCGCAGCTGTCGGGCGGCCAGCAACAACGCGCCGCCATCGCACGCGGGCTGTGTATGGAACCCGAAGCACTGCTATTCGACGAACCGACCTCGGCGCTTGATCCCGAGCTTGAACAAGAGGTCGTCAAAGTCATCAAGGATCTGGCCGCCGAAGGGCGGACCATGATGATCGTAACCCATGATATGAAACTGGCGGCCGATGTGTCGGACCACGTCGTTTTCCTGCATCAGGGTTTGATCGAAGAACAAGGGGCCCCCGACGCATTGTTCGGTGCCCCTAAATCGGAACGTCTGCGCGGGTTCCTCTCGGCCACCCACGCGGACTAAAAAACGACCAAAAAACAATAAACTGGGAGACTTCAAAAATGAAAACACTCGTTCTTGCCACTGCCGCACTGGCGCTCAGCACAGGTTTCGCCATGGCAGATGCCCACGGCAAAACCATCCGTATGGGGACCGAAGGGGCCTACCCTCCCTATAACTTCCTGAACGATGCTGGCGAAGTAGACGGCTTTGAGCGCGAAATCGGCGACGAACTGTGCGCCCGTGCCGAGCTGACCTGCGAATGGGTCACCAACGAATGGGATAGCATCATCCCGAACCTGACATCGGGCAACTACGACACCATCATCGCCGGCATGAGCATCACCGACGAGCGCGAAGAAGTGATTGATTTCACACAGAACTACTTCCCGCCTGCGGCCTCTGCCTATGCCGCGAAATCGGCTGATGCCGACATCACAGGCGGCGTCGTTTCCGCGCAGACCAGCACGATCCAAGCGGGTCACGTCGCCGAATCCGGTGCCACCTTGCTGGAATTCGCCACCTATGACGAAACCGTCGCAGCCGTGAACAACGGCGAAGCCGACGCGGTTTTCGCCGATAAGGACGCATTGGTCCCCACGGTCGAGGAATCCGGCGGCGAGATGGTATTTGTCGGTGATGACGTACCACTGGGCGGCGGCATCGGCCTTGGCCTGCGCGAAAGCGACACAGAGCTGAAAGCAAAGTTCGACACCGCCATCCAGTCGATGAAGGATGACGGCAGCCTAAACAAGCTGATCATCAAGTGGTTCGGCGAAGACGCCAAGACATTCTGATCCTGATCGGGGCGGCACGTCTGCCGCCCCTTTTCTCTGCCTACCGATCTGACTAAAGACCCCAATACAGACGCCCGCAAAAGGGCGCATACCACCGGGACATTTCGCTATTTTTGCTTGCACCGACCCAGAAACGCTTTCCGGCCTGTCATGGCTGACGTGCTACCTGACCACGGGCAAGCATTTGGCTTTCTATGGCGCATTCGGCACAGTGTTGCTGTTGCTTGCCATCACCGCCCCCGCAGCGCTTGCCTTTGGCTTTGGCGGCGCGATGGCCGCACGGTCACCCTTTGCACCGCTGTCATGGCTGGGCCGCACCTATATCGCCGTTGTGCGCGGCGTGCCGGATATTGCGTTCTTTTTATTTTTCGTCATCGCCTTGGATCAGGGCATTGAATACCTGCGCCACAAGGTGAAATGCCCCGACTGGGATCAACCGATCCGTCAGGGCAGTGACTTTCTGGTCTGTCAGGCCGCCAAAATGCCGCTTGGGAATTCGGCGCAATGGGTCCACGAAGCCTATGGCTTTTCGCTCGCCGTCCTGACCTTTGCGATCGTGTTCGGTGCCTTTGCGGCTAATGTGCTTTATGGCGCGATGCGCGCCGTGCCACGGGCGCAGATCGAAACCGGCGAAGCCTACGGCATGAGCCCGCGCCAGACCTTCTGGCGTATCCTTGTGCCGCAGATGTGGGTCTATGCGCTGCCCGGGTTGGGCAACCTGTGGATGGTGCTGATCAAGGCAACCCCGCTGCTGTTCTTGTTGGGCATCGAAGACATCGTGTACTGGGCGCGTGATCTGGGCGGGGCCAAGACGCCGCGCTTTACTGATTACCCCCACCCCGACTGGCGCATGTGGTATTTCCTAGCACTGCTGGTCTTCTACCTTTGCTTTACCCGGGTGTCTGAAATCGTGCTTGACCGGCTGATGCGGCGACTGACCAAAGGTCAGGCCACCGCCGGTGGTGAAGCGCAGCGAAAGGCCGCCGCATGACCTGTTGGGAAACGATCCAATCCTACGGGCTGCGCTCGCTTGGCTATGGTGAACGGCTGCTGCCGCGCAGTGACTTTACGCTGTGTGATCAATTCACCCTGATCGGGTCGGGCATGATCTGGAACGTCTACTACGGATTTTTCGCGCTGATCAGCGGCTTTCTGCTGGCAACGGTTCTGGCCGTGGGCAAGGCGCACCCCAGCCCTTGGCTGCGCAAACCGTCGGAATGGTTTATCTTTCTGTTTCGCGGCTCGCCGTTGTTCATCCAGTTCTTTTTCGGCTATTTTTTGTTCCTTAGCCTAAAATCTGTGCACCCGTTCTTTGATATGTTCACCTCCGCGTGGCTCGGGGCGTTGATCGTTTTGTTCTTTAACACCTCCGCCTACTCGGCCGAGATTTTCTATGGCGCGCTGCAATCCATCCCCAAAGGCGACACCGAAGCCGCTGATGCCTATGGCATTTCGGGCTGGCCGCGTTTCAAGCGCATCGTCTGGCCGACCATGCTGCGTTTGGCCTGGCCCGCCTATACCAACGAGGCGATCTTCTTGTTTCATGCAACAACACTGGTCTTTTTCACCGGTTTTCCGGCGCTGCAACAACGCGGCGATGCGCTTTATTATGCCAGCTATTTTGCGGATAAAACGTTCAACCCGTTCATCCCCTATCCCATTCTCGCCGGCTATTTCATTCTACTGACACTCGTGATCATCTCTGTCTTCGGGCTGATCAATCGCCGTCTAAACCGCCACCTGCCCCAGTCATCGGTGCGGAAAATTCGCTTGCGTCTAAATCTGATCCGGTAGTATCTATTTTTTGATCAAATTATTTAGCGCGTGGGCGCTACTTTCGGTTTTCATGTTTTAAGAACACCGTTCACGCCCGCCGCTTGCAAGGTGTGATATGAAAAACTGGCTTCGCAAACATCCTCAGGTCCGCACAATCCGTGTGGCCGCCGCCGACCTGAACGGTCAGGCCCGTGGCAAGCGCATCCCTACGCGTTTTGCCGACAAGGTCGTAGAGGACGGCACGCGCTTTCCGATGTCGGTGCTTAACCTCGACATCTGGGGCGAAGACATCGACGACAGCCCGCTGGTGTTCGAAAGCGGCGATGCCGACGGCATCCTGCACCCGACAGAGCGTGGCTTTCTACCGATGCCATGGCTTGATGCGCCGTCCGCCCTGCTGCCGATCTGGATGTTCCACGAGGATGGCCGCCCCTATGGCGGTGACCCGCGTCATGCCCTGCGCGCGGTGGTTGATCGCTATAAATCGCGCGGGCTGACACCGGTCTGCGCAGTGGAGCTTGAATTCTTTCTGATCGACGATTCGGGCCGCAAGCTTCAGGTGCCCCTGTCGCCGCGGTCGGGCAAACGCCGCAAGGCGGCTGAAACCCTGTCGATCCGCGCGCTTGACCAGTTCGATGAATTCTTCACCGACCTTTATGACGCCTGCGAAGAGATGGATATCCCCGCCGATACCGCGATTTCAGAAGCAGGTCTGGGCCAGTTCGAAATCAACCTGATGCACTGTGACGATGCCCTGCGCGCCGCCGATGATGCGTGGCTGTTCAAGATGCTGGTCAAGGGACTTGCCCGCCGCCACGGCTTTGCCGCGAGCTTTATGGCGAAACCCTACGAGGATTACCCCGGCTCTGGTTTGCACACGCATTTCTCTGTGCTCGACAAGAACGGCAACAACGTCTTTGACGACGGCGGCCCCCAAGGCACCGCGATCATGCGCCACGCCGTTGCGGGCTGCATGAACGCCATGGCCGGTTGCGCGCTGGTCTTTGCCCCTCATGCCAACAGCTTTGACCGGATGGTCCCCGGTGCCCACGCGCCCACGGGCATTTCCTGGGCCTATGAAAACCGTACCTCGTCGATCCGTATCCCGTCGGGCAGCCACAAGGCGCGGCGTATCGAACACCGTGTGTCGGGCGGCGATGTGAACCCCTATCTGATGCTGGCCGCCGTACTGGGGGCCGCGATGAACGGCATCGAAGACGGGGCCGAACCCCCTGCCCCGATCACCGGCAACGCCTATGCCGCCGAACTGCCGCAAATTCCAGGCGACTGGAAATCCGCGATCGATGCCTTCGAAAACTCGGAAGAGGTGAAACGCATTTTTGCCCCCGAAATGGTGCGCAACTTCATCCTAACCAAGCGCCAAGAGCTGCATTATATGCAAGAACTGACCCCGCAAGAGCAGGTCGAAATCTATCTGGACACGGTGTAAACAGATGGCGCGCATGAAAATCGGCATCCTCCAGACCGGCCACTCCCCCGACAACATGAAAGACGCGCTTGGCGATTATGGTGATATGTTCGTCAAACTGCTGGGCGGGCATGATTTTGACTTTCAGATTTGGTCGGTGGTTGATGGCGACTTCCCCGCCTCTGCCGTGGATGCGGATGGTTGGCTGATCACCGGATCCAAACATGGTGCCTACGAAGACCACGACTGGATCCCACCGCTTGAACAGCTGATCCGTGGCATACGCGACGCAGGCCGCCCCTTGGTCGGCATCTGCTTTGGCCACCAGATTATCGCCCAAGCCCTTGGCGGCAAAGTCGAAAAATTCGCGGGGGGCTGGTCTGTCGGCCGGACCGAATACACCATCGACGGCGAAACGCTGGCGCTGAACGCTTGGCATCAGGATCAGGTTACCGAACTGCCCCAAGGCGCAAAGGTCGTCGGCGCATCAGATTTCTGTGCCAATGCCGCCCTCCTTTATGATGATCAAATCTGGACGATCCAGCCCCACCCCGAGTTTACGCAAGATTTCATCGACGGGCTGATCCGCACCCGCGGCAAAGGCGTGGTGCCCGATCACCAGCTTGAATCTGCCTCCGCCCTGCTGGACGCCCCCACTGACAACGCGAAAATCGCCGACCACATTGCAGACTTCCTCAAGAAAGAGAGATTATGATGTCCGACTGGCTTGAAGAGCTTCCCCCCGC
>OJBO01000507.1_pt1 | contig 21765 bp, 18 predicted proteins | sample 1590461 | NCBI WGS metagenome assembly OJBO01 (sample SAMN05416836, study PRJEB24817) | seawater metagenome | isolation source: Sea water | place: Canada:Atlantic | collected 2013-07 | reverse complement strand
ACGCCGATCTGGGCAAGCGGATGAAACCGGGCTCGATCCTGGCCACCAACACCTCAAGCCTGCCATTGGCGGAACTGGCGAAGAAGGCCAAGACCCCGACACGCTTTGCGGGGCTGCATTTCTTCAACCCTGTTTCCAAGCTGGAACTGGTCGAGGTCGTGGCGCATGACAAGACCTCAAAGGCGACGCTGGACAGGCTTTCCGCGTTTTGCGGTGCCATCGACCGGCTGCCGGTCCGTCTGCGTGATTATCCGGGCTTTCTGGTGAACCGCGCGCTCACGCCCTACCTGATGGAAGCGATGGTCCTGATGGACGAAGGCATCGCCAAGGACGTGATCGACCGCGCCGCCATCGATTTCGGGATGCCGATGGGGCCGGTCGCGCTGGCCGACCAGGTCGGGCTCGATATCTGCCTGCATGTGTCCGAAAGCCTGAAGGCAAATCTCGACAAGCCCATGCCCGACATATCCGCGGCGCTGCGCGAGAAAGTCGAGGCAGGCGAAACCGGCAAGAAGGCAGGCCGGGGCTTTTACGACTGGTCCGAGGGCACACCCCACCCCGAACCTAGGGCCGAAGGCCCCGATGGCTTGGCCGACAGGCTGATCCTGCCGATGCTGGATGCCTGCGTCGAATGCCTGCGCAAGGACGTGGTCGGCGACCCTGACGAGGTCGACGCCGCGCTCGTCTTCGCGACCGGGTTCGCTCCCTTCCGCGGCGGGCCGATGCATTACGCAAGGTCGCGCGGGCTCTCCGAGGTGGCCTCCAAGCTCTCGGAACTGGCCGAACGGCACGGCCCGCGCTTCACGCCCGACGCGGGGTGGTCCGGCTTTGGCTGACGCCCCCCGGATCATGACCGATGCGGATGCGTTGGCCGCACGGATCGTCGCCGATACCGGCGGCGACATCCGGCTGGCCTTGCCACTGGGGCTGGGCAAGCCGGTGACGCTGCTCAATGCGCTGACGCGCGCGGCCTGCGAAGATCCCTCCATCCACCTCTCGATCTTCACCGCCCTGACGCTTGAGCGCCCGTCGCCGGGGTCGGATATCGAAAAGCGGTTTCTCGAACCCGCGATGGACCGCCTCTTCGGAGCCTACCCCGACATCCTCTATGCGCGGATGCTGCGCGAAGGCAGCCTGCCGGCGAATATCGAACTGCGCGAATTCTTCCTTCTGGCGGGCCGCTGGCTGGGCGTCGAGCGGATGCAGCAGAACTATATCTCGGCGAATTACACCCATGCGCGTGATGTGCTGATCGCGCAGGACCCCAACGTCCTGATCCAGCTTCTCGCGCGCGACGGAGATGGCTACTCGCTCTCCTGCAATACCGACATCACCGCCGATCTTCTTCAACGCCGCGCGGCGGGGCAGATGGATTTTCTGATGGCGGGCGAGATCAACGATCAGCTGCCCTTCATGCACGGTCCCGCCGCCGAAATCGACTCCGCGACATTGCAATACTGCCTCGATCCGCCGCGCCAGTTTGAACTGTTCTCGGCCGTGCGCCAGCCGGTCTCGGATGACCATCACGCTATCGGCGCCCATGTCGCGGGGCTGGTCCGCGATGGCGGCACGCTGCAACTGGGTATCGGCAAGACGGGCGATGCCGTCGCCCATGCCCTCATCCTGCGCCAGAAAGGGCGGTTCGCGCCCCTGCTCGACGATCTTTCGCCCGGTGCCGACGCCCGGACAACCGGTTTTGAAACCGGGCTTTATGCGGCGGCAGAAATGCTGGTCGGGGGGCTTCTGGCCCTCTTTGAGGAAGGGATCGTCAAACGGCAGGTGGACGGCGCCGCCATGCGCGCCGCGGCCAGCGCCGGCCATGCCACCGCCACCGACCTGGCCGACTACCTGGTGCGCAAGGGCCTGGCCTTCCGCGACGCCCATGAGGCGGTGGGCAAGGCGGTGGCCGCGGCCATCGCCGGCGGCCGGGAGCTGGCCGAGTTCCCGCTGGACGAATTGCGCGGCTTCGCGGAACTGATCGATGAAGATGTCTACCAGGTCCTGACCCTGGAAGGCTCGGTCGCCGCGCGCGACCATATCGGCGGCACCGCACCCGATCAGGTCCGCGCCGCGGTGGCCCGTGCCCGGGAGCAGCTGGCCAAGGCACTGGCGAGCCAGACCTGAAGCTGAGGCGGGAGCAGAGCCCGCCATTCGCACCGCCGGGCGGGCGGCCGTTATAATGGCGCGCTCTCCCCGCCGTCGAACCTCTACCATGCCGCGCTTCTCCGCCCTCGCCCTCGCCCGCGCCCTGCTGCCGCTGACCCTCCTGGCCGGGCTGGCGACCGGCTGTGGCAACAAGGGCCCGCTGTTTCTACCGCCGCCCGCGGTCCACGAGCCCGAGGGCGCTTCGCCGCCGGCCGCCTCCCCGCCCACCACCGGAGATGCCACTACCGAAGATGCCACCAGCGAAAATGCCGCCAGCGGCGAGGCCGGATCCCAGGCGCCGGCAGCCAGCGGGGACTGACCCGCGCCGCCCATGGACCACTTCCACAGCGAACACAACGAACTGTGCTGCGAGAGCGTTCCCCTGACGGCGATCGCGCGCGCCCTGGGCACGCCCACCTACGTCTACAGCAGCGCTGCGCTTGCCGCCAATTACCTGGCCTACGCCGAGGCCCTGGCCGGCACGGATCATCTGATCTGCTACGCGGTCAAGGCCAATTCCAATATCGCGGTGCTGAACCAGTTGGCGCGGCTCGGTGCCGGCTTCGACATCGTCTCCGGCGGCGAGTTGGCACGGGTGCTGGCCGCCGGCGGCGATCCCGCCAGGGTGGTCTTTTCCGGGGTGGGCAAGAGCACTGCGGAGATGGCCGAGGCGCTGCGCGCCGGCATCCACTGCTTCAACGTCGAATCCGCCGCCGAACTGGAACGGCTCGACCGGGTGGCCGGCGAACTGGGCCTGCGCGCGCCCGTCTCGCTGCGGGTGAATCCGGACATCGACGCCGGCACCCACCCCTATATCGCCACCGGCCTGGCGGAAAACAAGTTCGGCCTGCCCATCGGCGAGGCCCGGGCGTGCTATGCGCGGGCCCGGGCGATGCGCCACATCGACATCAGGGGCGTCGATTGCCACATCGGCTCCCAGCTCACCGCGCTGGCCCCCTTCGAAGCCGCGCTGCAGCGCGTGCTGCTGCTGATCGCCGAGCTGCGCGCCGATGGCGTGCCCCTGCGCCATCTCGATCTGGGCGGCGGTCTGGGGGTGCGCTACGGCGATGAAAACCCGCCGCCGCCGGCGGACTATGTCGCCGCCCTGCGCCGGCATACCGATACCCTGGGCCTCTGCCTGCTGATCGAGCCCGGGCGCTCGATCGCGGCCAGCGCCGGGGTACTGCTCACCAGGGTCGAATATCTGAAGGAAAACCAGAGTCGGCATTTCGCCATCGTCGACGCCGCCATGAACGACCTGCTGCGCCCCGCGCTCTATCAGGCGTGGATGGCGATCGAGCCGGTGACGCCGCGGCACGACGCGCCGGAGCGCCGCTACGACGTGGTCGGCCCGGTCTGCGAAACCGGCGATTTTCTCGGCCGCGGCCGGAGCCTGCGCCTGGCGGCCGGCGACCTGCTCTGCGTGCGCGGCGCCGGGGCCTATGGCTTCACCATGAGCTCGAACTACAACAGCCGGCCGCGCGCCGCCGAGGTCATGGTCGCGGGAGACCGCTTCCATGTGGTCCGCGACCGCGAGACCACCGCCGATCTGCTGCGCGGCGAGCGACCGCTGCCGGGCTCCTGAAGTGCTGCTGCGCTTTACCAAGATGCACGGCCTGGGCAACGATTTCGTGGTGCTGGACGGCGTCACCCAGGAGCTCACCGTGACCCCGGAAATGGCCCGCCACCTCAGCGACCGCCACTTCGGCATCGGCTGCGACCAACTGCTGGTGGTGGAACCGCCGCGGCGCCCGGACGTCGACTTCCGCTACCGCATCTTCAACGCCGACGGCAGCGAGGTCGCCCAGTGCGGCAACGGCGCGCGCTGCCTGGCCAAGTTCGTCCGCGACCAGAGGCTCTCGGCCCGGCACAGCCTGCGTGTGGAGACCAACGCCGGCGTGCTGGAACTGGCCAGCAAGGGCGGCAACCAGTACCAGGTCAATATGGGCGTACCGCGCCTGGAGCCCGCCGAGATCCCCCTGGCGGTAGCCGCGCGCGCCCCCAGCTACCATCTCGACATTGAGGGTCGGGCACTGGAGTTCCGCGCCCTGTCGCTGGGCAACCCCCATGCCGTGTTGCTGGTACCCGAGGTGGCCGGCGCGCCGGTCGCCGAAATCGGTGCCCCCCTCGGCGCCCACCCCTGGTTTCCCGAAGGGGTCAATGTCGGCTTCATGGCCATCCGCGATCGCCGCGAGATCGACCTCCGTGTCCATGAGCGCGGTAGCGGCGAAACCCTGGCCTGCGGCAGCGGCGCCTGCGCCGCCGCGGTGGCGGGCATCCTCGGCGACCTGCTAAACTCGCCGGTGCGCGTCAACCTGCCCGGTGGCGCCTTGACCATCGACTGGGCCGGAGAGGGCGAGTCGGTGTTCATGACCGGACCCGCCGTTACCGTGTTCCAGGGACGCATCCGCTATGAGCCCAAAAAATTCCGACAAGGCCTCCCTCCGGGTTGAAGAAGCGCGCGTCATCGAGCATCTGCGAGCCCATCCCGATTTCTTCGAGCGCCACCCGGAAGTGCTGGAACAGCTGCAACTGCCCCACCACAGTGGCACCGCGGTCTCCCTGATCGAGCGCCAGGTCGGTGTCCTGCGCGAGCGCAACCTGGAAATGCGCCAGCGCCTGAACGCCCTGCTCACCACGGCGCGCGACAACGACAAGCTGTTCGAGAAAACCAAACGCCTGGTGTTGGCACTGCTGGAGGCCAAGCAACTCTCGGAAGTGGTGGATGCCCTCTACCACAGCCTGGCAGCCGACTACGACGTACCCTTTTTCAACCTGGTGCTGCTCGGTGAGGCCACAACCCTGCCCGCGAGCAACGCCCGGGTGGTGGGACTCGATCAGGCACACCAGAGCATCGGCGCCCTGCTGCGCAGCAACCGCGCACTCTGCGGGGTACTGCGCAGCGAAGAGTTGCAGTTCCTGTTCGGCGACACAGCCCAGCAAGTGGGCTCGGTGGCGGCGGCGCCGCTCTATCACGGCCGCGTATTCGGCATACTCGCCATCGGCCACCCCGATCCCAATCACTACCGCAGCAGCATGGGCACCCTGTTCCTGAGCTACATCGCCGAAGTGCTCAATCGCATCTGCCCGCGTCTGCTGGCTTGACACCGGGCCGGATCCACAGTGACCGGAACCCCAGATCCCCAACAACTGACCGCCTTCCTCCGCCACCTGAGCGCCGAGCGGCGCTGCTCGCCGCACACCGTGGCCGCCTACCGGCGCGATCTCGAACTGTTGCGGCGCTGGTCTGCAGAACAGGAGTTGGGCGCGCTGGATGCCCTCCGCCACCACCATATCCGCCAGTGCCTGGCTCAGCTGCACGGCCGCGGGCTGTCCAGCGCCAGCCTGCGGCGCTGGCTGGCCGCAGTGCGGGCCCTGTTCCGGTTCGCCCGCAGCCAGGGTTGGGCGCCAACGGACCCCTGCCGCGGGATCCGCGCCCCCAGGGGCCCGCGCAGGCTGCCCGAGGTGCTCGATGTCGATCAGGCGCAGCAACTGCTCGACGCGCCGGCCGGGAACCAGCCGCTGCAAATCCGCGACCAGGCCATGGCCGAGCTGCTCTATTCATCGGGCCTGCGGCTCGCCGAACTCGCCGCGCTGGATCTGCCCGAACTCGATCTGGCGGCCGGGATGGTCCGCGTCACCGGCAAAGGCAACAAAACCCGGCTGCTGCCGGTCGGCGCCCAGGCGCGCGCCGCCCTGCGGCACTGGCTGCGGCTGCGCGAATCCTGGTGTGGGCCCGAGCAGCGCGCGGTATTCGTGAGCGCCGGCGGTCGCCGCCTCGGCCACCGCGCCATCCAGACCCGCCTGGCGCTGCTGGGCCGTCGCCACGGACTGCCCGGCCGCCTGCACCCGCACCTGTTGCGCCACTCCTTCGCCAGCCATCTGCTCGAATCCAGCGGCGACCTGCGCGCGGTGCAGGAGCTGCTGGGCCACGCCGACCTCGCCACCACCCAGATCTACACCCACCTGGATTTTCAGCACCTCGCCAAGGTCTACGACAGCACCCACCCGCGCGCCACGCGCCGGCCGTCGGACCCGGACGAATAGGCCCGTGGCCGCGCCCGCCGGACATCGCGGCGGGGGCCGCCGCTCCTACAACCGAATCGGCACCTGTAGGAGGCCCACCCCCGGGCCGATGGGTTCGCGGTGGCATCAACGCCTCGCCATCGCGGCGGGGGCGCCACTCCCACAGGGACGCCGCTGCCACAAGCGCGCCGCTCCTGCAACAACCGCGCACAGCGCCTGTAGGAGGCCCGCCCTCGGGCCGATGGGTTCGCACTGGCACCAACCCCATGGCTATCGCGGCGGGGGCGCCGCTCCCACAAGCGCGCCGCTGCAACAAGCGCGCCGCTCCTGCAACAACCGCGCACAACGCCTGTAGGAGGCCCGCCCCCGGGCCGATAGGTTCGCACTGGCACCAACCCCATGGCTATCGCGGCGAGGGCGCCGCTCCCACAAGCGCGCCGCTCCTGCAACAACCGCGCACAACGCCTGTAGGAGGCCCGCCCTCGGGCCGATAGGTTCGCGCTGGCACCAACTCCATGGCTATCGCGGCGGGGGCGCCGCTCCCACAAGGACATGACCCCAGCGGATCGCGCCTTCCGCGGGCAAAGCTTGCTCTGCTTTATATCGTGCGTGATATTTTTATCGAGTAGGCCACTTGCATGCCTACATTTATCACGAACGATAACTTTTCTTTGCCATCGGCCGATCCGGCTGCTATTTTTTACCGTACGATACCTTTTAAAGGCGCGGCCATGACAGAGGAAGAACGCCTGTACGGCGCGGTCCAGACCGCCGGGGAACTCGGCCGCCTGGCGCGCGCCCACCGCAAACAGCGGCACCTGACGCTGGAGACGGTCTCCGGGCTCGGCAACCTGAGCACGCGCTTCCTGTCGGAGTTCGAGCGGGGCAAGGAGACGGCCGAGATCGGCAAGGTCCTGAAGGCGCTGCGCACCCTGGGGCTGGAGGTCATCATCCAACCGCGCGGACGGACGCCGACCCGCCATACCGACAAAACCCGTTAGGCGACCCCATGAGCGACGGCGACACCCTCAACCTCTGGTGCGAGCAGCGCCGGGTCGGTCAGCTCTGGCGCAATCCAACCGGAGCCATCGGCTTTCGCTACGATCCCGAGTGGATCCCCGGCGGCGGCTTCGCCGTCTCCCATTCCCTGCCGCTGGGCATGGGGGAATTCGCCCCGGAGGAAGGCATCGCCCAGCGCTGGTTCGCCAATCTGTTGCCCGAGGGGACGGTGCGCGAGCACATCGTCCGCGACCTCAAACTGCCGAATACGGATTTCGACCTGCTGCGCGCCATCGGCGGCGAGTGCGCCGGCGCGCTGTCGATTCTGCCCGCAGACCGACAACCATCGGGCCGGCGGCAGTACCATCCGTTGACGGACAAGGACCTGGCCGACCTGGCGGCGCGCCGGGGACACATCTACGCGGCCTGGCCGGCGGAAGAGCGCCCGCGATTGTCGCTCGCCGGCGCCCAGGACAAATGCCCGGTACTGATGCGTGGCGATCAGGTTTTTCTGCCGCAGGGCGAGGCGCCCTCCAGCCACATCCTGAAGTTCGAGCTGGCCGACTACCGCCATCTGCCCGCCTACGAGACCTTTACCACACAGCTGGCAGCAGCCATCGACTTGCCGGTCGTGGACATTGCCCTGCGCACCGTCGGGCGAACCCGCTATGCACGGATCGCCCGCTATGACCGCGTATGGGACAAAAGCGGCGAGGTGCAGCGATTGCACCAGGAGGATTTCTGCCAAGCCCTGGGGTACGGGCACGAGAAAAAATACCAGGAATACGGCGGGCCGTCCTTCGCGCAGTGCTACCGTCTGGTGCAGGAGGTCTCCAGCGAGCCGGCCATCGATGTGCAACACCTGCTGCGCTGGCAGATCTTCAATGTACTGGCGGGCAACTCGGACGGCCACGCCAAGAACCTCTCCCTGTTGCACCTGACCGATGACGCGGGCCGCCCGCAGATCCGATTGGCACCGTTCTATGACCTGGTATGCACGCGCGCCATCGAGCGCATCGATTACCATCTCGCCTTCGATGTCGGCGGCGAACGCAATCCCAGTGTGATCTCGCCCGCGCACTGGGAAGCGCTCGCCAGGCAATGCGATGTGCGGCCGCGATTCCTGGCCAACCTGGTACAGAAAACCGCGGACGCGCTGCAGGAGAGGATCGGCCCGGAGCGAGAAAAATTCGAGGCACGTCATGGCGCCTATCCAGCGTTGCAACGCATCGGGAAGGTTATTGCCACACAGTGCCGGCGTATCGCGAAGCGGTAGCGGACTCACAGCTTGCCAGCCTCCCCGGTCTGAAGGCCGGTGACGCCTACCCCATCGCGGCGGGGGCGCCGCTCCCGCAACAACCGCGCACAACGCCTGTAGGAGGCCCGCCCCCGGGCCGATAGGTTCGCACTGGCACCAACCCCATGGCTATCGCGGCGAGGGCGCCGCTCCCACAAGCGCGCCGCTCCTGCAACAACCGCGCACAACGCCTGTAGGAGGCCCGCCCTCGGGCCGATAGGTCGGCGGTGGCATCAACGCCATCGCGGCGAGGGCGCCGCTCCCACAAGGACACCGCTCCCGCAACAACCGCGCACAACGCCTGTAGGAGGCCCGCCCCGGGCCGATAGGTTGGCGGTGGCACCAACGCCATCGCGGCGGGGGCGCCGCTCCCACAAGAGCGAGATCACCGCCGCAGCAGACGGCGCGCCGCCCGCAGCGGCAATGCGATCGCCCACCGACCCCATCGCCCCAGACGACCAGTGCCGGCGATCTTTTCCAGCAGATAATCGAGAAAATCCTGCGTCACCCGCAGCGCTCCCGCTTCCGGATCGACCGCGAATGTCCGGTGCGGCACGAGCGGGGGCTGGGCTCCTGGCCCGGGCCCGGGAATCCCGCTACCCAGGGGTAGCGGCATGGCTTCCCGGTAGGCGGCGGCCATGGCCGCCGGGGTCCACACGGGCAGGCGGGCGATCTCGGCGCGCACCGCATCGAGCCGGGCGCGATCCCCGTCGAGTTGCCGCAATCGCGCCAGCAGGGAGCCGGCGTCCGGCTCGATCAGCCAGCCGGTGCGGCCGTCCTCGATGCGCTCGGCGAAGGCGCCGAGCCGGGTCGCCACCGGTGGCACCCCCAGCATCCACAGCTCACTCAGGGTGTAGCTGAAGGTCTCGGGTACGATCGACAACAGCAGCCCGGCATGGGGCCCAATCTCCGTCAGCAGGGCGGGCAGGTCTTCGAGTTGGTAGGACCGCGTTACCTGCACCCCGGGGATACCCTCGAACTCCCGCCCCTCGTCGCCGCAACCCAGCAGGAACAGATCCGCGAAATCCGTCAGATCGGCCAGCCCGGCGCGCAGGATTTCCGCGCCTTTCTGCGCCGCCAGGCTGCCCAGCACCAGCACGCGCAGGCGCCCCTCGGCGGGCGGCGCCGGCAGCCGCGGCAAGGGGGAACTGCCGTTGGGGATCACGGTGGCCGGCACCTGCGCAATCGCCGGCGCCAATTGCCGCAAATGGCGGAACACGGCCTCGCTGGGCGCCACCAGGTGCACCCCGGGGCGCTGCAACAGCTCCAGATAACGGGCGCGGATATCCAGCCAGTGCCCGGGTTCGGAATCGGCAAAATAGCGATTGAGCGGATTTTCGGCAAAACAGGCGCTCAGCCGCTCGCGGTCGCAGTTCCCGCACACTCCCCCGAAGTGGATCGACAGCGCGGGACAGAAGGGAAAGAAATCGTGCAGCGCCACCAGGGTGGGCAGTCCGCTGTCGAGGGCATCCAGGGAATGTCCGATCAGCGAGGACACCAGCACCAGATCGACCTCGAAGTCGCGCCGGATCTCGGCCAGGATACGCCGGTAGTGATAGTGGGTAGCGGCGACCGAGCGGATCGGCAAATCCAGCTTCCATTCGCGCAAGGGCGCACCAGGGCCGGCGCCCGCGTAGAGCGCCAGTCGGTAACCGAAGGCACTCCAGTCGCCCAGCGAGCGCAGCACCAGATGGTGGCGTTCGCCGTCTGCCGCACAGAGATCGCGCACCCAGCGCCCCAGGCCACCGCCCCAGCTGTGGGTGACGTGCAACACCACCGGCCTCAGTGCCGGTACCGGCGGCGGCACCACCGCCGGGCCGCCGCTCAGGGCATCGGCCAGCTGGCGGCGCAGCAAATTCAGGGGGTGATGGGCATTGAAGGCACGGACGTCGGCGTCTTCAGGAGGCAAGAATACCTCCAGCCTGCCACCGGGCCAGTGAGCCAATGTCCAGTCGCAGGCCACCGCCGACCAGCCCCGGGCGCGCAGACGGGCAGCGAGATTGCCCGCCTCGGCGAGCGCTCCAGCGGCGGCGAGATCGGCCAGGGCGGCGGCGCGGAACAGGCCACACACCGGCAACACCAGCGGCACCTCGAACATGAGATCGCGGGTAAACCGCGCCAGCCAGGAGCGTAGCTGACGGGCCTGGATCCAGCCGGGCCGGGCGCCCGCATAAGGCGAGAACAGCTGCAGCGCATCGCACAGCGGCATGGCCACACCGACCTTCGGATCCAGGCGCAGAGCGCGCGCCAGCAGCGCCACCCAGTCGTCGGACAGCTCGGCACCGCCGCGTACATAGGCGATATCCCGCTGCGGCTGGGCGGCGTGTGCCGCGGCGAGCGCGACGGCCATGTCGGCCTCGGGCGGCAACGGCAAGGTTTCATGGTCCGCTGTCGCTGCGCTGCCAGCAGGCCCAGCCACCAGGACCTCCAGCTCCGGCAAGGCAGCGTGCCAGGCAGCGATGGCGCGCTGCACCGCAGCCGCCTCTGTCTCTCCCCGCAGATGCAGGCAGATCAGGGGCGCAATCGGCTCCGGCACGGGTCAATCAGCCCGGCAGCAGGCGGGTCAGACGCCGCGCCAGCGCCAAGGGCGCCAGCAGACAGGCGCGGCCCCAACGCCCCAGGCGCGGCGAACAGCGTACGCGCACTGCGGTGTAATCGAGAAATTCGCGCAGCACCTGCCCATAGGGGGCGTCGGCCGGCGCCAGGAAACTGCCGGCGGCGGCGTCCGAGGGCCCATTCACCCGCCACCACTGCAGGTAGCTGGATCTGGGGTCAGCGGTGGCGAAGGGGTCGGGAAACGCCCGTTGCAGATCGGTCCGGGAGCGATACACCAACCGCTGGCGGGGCTCGATGGGGGTGCCGTCGTCGAACTTCGACCAGCGCGCCACGCACCCGCCGAGCTCGGCCTGGCCCTCACGCGCGCACTGGTCCAGATACCACTGGCGCAATTCGAGGAGCGCGGAATTATCGCTGCCGTACTTGTTCAGCATCAGTTCCTGGGCACCACTGTCGAAACCCGAAAAATGGTAGAAACCCAGGGGAGCGCCATTGATCAGCACGCCGGTTGCCAGACTGCCGGTTACCTGCCTGTGAGTGAGATTCCAGGTCGCCACATTGAACCCAGGGTCGCGAACGATACCGACCTCCGGGAAAAAACAGGGTGCCAGGTCCATCCAGCGCTGGTCGGTAAACAGCCCGCGCGAGAAATCGTCGTAACAGAAGCGCCGCAGGCGCTCAGCCCACCAATCCACCAGCCGCCGCCCCTCAGCGTCGCCACGCGCACCCAGAAAACCCAGGTTGAAGACCCCGTGCTTGAGGCTCGCCAGCTCATTGTCGATCACGGCCTGCAACGTCTCTTCGGGCGCGCACTGATGGGGCGTAAGAATGGCACTGTGTCTGTCGAGCTGCGCGCAAAGCTCGTCCAGGCGGCCGAACACCACGGTATCCGGGTCGAAATAGAAAACCTTGGCGGCACCGCAATGGTCGAACAGGTACTGAAAAGCCGGCCCCTTCACCGCAGTGCACAGCTCCACCAGGGTATGGGCGAACAGCCACTGAGGGTCCTGCCCGAAGCCCAGCTCGTCGAGGCCGATCAGGCTGTCGAAGGGCTCGTCGGCCAGGGTGAAGCCCTGTGGCGGATCATCGCTCAGCACCAAGTGAAAACGGATCTCGGGGGCGAGCCGCTTGATGGACCGCGCCAGTACCCGTGCCTTGGGCAGGTAATTCGCGGTGATGCTGGTGAACGCCTGTACGGGTGAATCCATCAATCGAGCCTCAGCAGGCGCCGGAGGCGCCGCGAATACCGCCAGGTCCGGGAATTGAGCACCGCCTCATGGCGGGCCTGGAGTTCGGCAAACTGCTGCTGCACTACTCCAGAACGCGCCTGCAACTCCTCAAACCGCTGCCGCTCCACCGTCAAGCGCTCTTGCAATCGGCGGATATCCGCCTCGCGGTCGCGGACAAAGCGCTGGGCCTGAGCAAGCGCGGCGGAAACCTGGGCGACATGTTCCCGGACCCGCGCCAGTTGGTCACCCAGCCAGGCGGCACGGCCGTCGCGCTCGGCGATCAATTCTTCCACGGCGGTGCCGCAATCCGACAGCAACCGCCTGCCCCGGGCCCGGGTGACATTGTCGCGCCACGGATGCGCCGGATCGGTGCGCAGGAAATCCATGACCAGAGCGTGATACTCCGGGTGGCGCTCGGCCATGGCCGCGGCCCCCTCCGCCATCAGCGCTTCTCGCTCCGTGCCGAAACTCACCGAGCCCTGGTGGAAAACGAAGACGTCGGCGCAGAGTACGTTGCGCCAGCCGGCCTTGGCGGCGCGCATGCAGAAATCGGTCTCCTCCCCATAGCCGCGTGGAAAGCGGTCGAGGTCGAAGCCGCCCAGGGCCGCCCAGCAGGCGCGCCTGAGGTACAGGCAGAAGCCGACCCCGGTGGGCAGATCCAGGCATTGGCCGGCATTCACGGTTGCGAACAGGGCATCCAGTTCCGCCAGGGTCCAGCCCGCTGGCAGGAGGTTGGCCTCCAGCATATTGGGATAACTGCAGATGGAGCCGTTGTTGGAAAACGGCGTGATGGTGCCGATCCGGACGTCGCCCTCGGCGCAGGCCCACAGCCGGTCCAGCCAGTCGTTGACCACTTCGGCATCACTGTTGAGCAGCACCGCATCGCGCTCGGGATGCAGCGCCATGGCGCGGTTGACGGTGGCCACGAAACCCAGATTCTCCGGGTTGCGCTGCAGGCCGATGCGCCCGGCCGCGGCCTGTTCGTCCAGCCAGGCCGACAGCTCCGGCTCCGGGCTGGCGTCATCCACCACCACGAGCTCGAACGGCGTCCGGCAGCGGCTGCCCAGCACGGATTCGATGCAGCGACGGGTGACCTCGAAACCGCGGTACACCGGCACGATGACATCTATGATCGGAGCCATAGGTTCCCTGTCGGGGCGAAAATCGGCGAGCATTGTAGCTGGTGCGGGCGTGCCGGGCGGCCGATCACGCCGGGCGGAGAGCAGCGCGACTCACGCATAGCCGAACTGGCGGCAATAACGCGACCTGAGGTGCTGGGCCCGCAGGGCAGCCGCCTCCGGCCCCGCGCAGACTGCCGCGACCACCTGTGCGTGCGGCTTTTCGCGACTTTCGTTGACCCGCTCCAGCTCAAAGCCTTCCAGGCCCAGGCGCTCGGCCACCCAGCAAATGCCCTCCTCGACCCGCTCATAGCGCAGTACATAGAGCTCGCACCAGCCGGGCGCCGCATGGAAACAGAGCCCCTGTTCCACGCTCTCCAGTTGGTCGACTTCCGCGCCGGCCGCGGCGCCGAAATGGGCATAGAACCAGCTGATGGGCAGCAGCGTCATGGCTGCAAAGGTCGCCAGGAACAGATCGCTCTCGGCGTCCCCGGTGGACTCGATCAGGCGCGACCAGTCCCGCGGGCCGGACAGGAAGGCATCCGGGCCGCCGGCCTCGTCGAGCCTGGCAGCGATGGTCCCCAGGAGGCGGGGCAGCACCGCGCGGATCAGCTCCTCCTCAGTATCCGGACTCAGGCCCCAGTGGCGGCCGAGCGCGGCGAAGCCGGTCAAATAGCCTTGTAGATCCTGCACCAGGCTGGCCCGCAGCCAGTCCAGGGGTTCGCGGGTCACCGATACCAGGGTAAACCGGGTCCCCGGCCGCAACCCCGCGCGAAAGGCGTTGATCTCCCGGGTGACGCGGATATTCTCGACGAACTGCCCTAACCTGTGTTGGTAGAAATAGTCCGCGCCACCGGGATACAGGAGTTGTTCCAGTATCTCTTGCAGCATTTCCGCGCCCAGAAAGTGCGACTGCACCGCGGACACGCCGGGCAGGCGGTCCAGGGAATCGACGATGGCGCTGCTGGCCACCTTGCCGAACTGGAACACGACCACATAGTGGGCCGGCGGATCCCCGGCGACCGCTCCCGTAACCGGGGGACTGCTGCCAACTTCCTCCGGCGCTGGTTCCGGCTCCCCACCTGGCCTGCGCGCCGACAGGATCCGGCCAAGCACGCGTTTGGCGAAACGAACCGGCGCGGACATCAGGATCCTATCCGCAAGCTGCATGCGTGCCTCCTCCAGAGCGCGGGCCAGCAGGTGCCAGGACAATGCCGCCGCTGCCATATCCCGGCAATGTTTGAGCGAAACCCGATAGGGCTTTTGCAGCTGCCAACTGTATCGCTCACGCGGCATGCAGTGGTTTGATGCGGGCCACCTCTTTCCCGATTGCCTCCGCGGCGTCCCACAGATCCACTGCTCGCTGGGCATTGAGCCAGAATTCCGGTGTATTACCAAACAGACGCCCCAGCCGCAGGGCCATTTCCGGGCTGATACTCCGACGCTGCCGCAGTATCTCATTGATCGATTGCCGCGAAACACCGATGGCTTCGGCCAAGCCGGAAACAGCAAGCCCATAATCGGGCATGAAATCTTCGCGCAGCATTGCCCCCGGATGGGTTGGCCGACGCTTGATCCCGGTGGTATTCGAAATGCTCATATCACTCGCCTGGTTCAGTGCTGATCGCAGACTTCCACGTCATAGGCATCACCGTCCGCAAACATGCAGCCGATTACCGGGCGGGACCTTCAGGTCGCGCAGCCGCGTAGCCAAAGCCACGCACTCCAGCTTACGCGCGGCCCGGCAACCTCCGTTGGAAACCGCCTGGCTTTGCCCGTGACATGCAGTTTCTAGGTGCGCTGGTCCGCGCTGGTCCTGGCGGCTACCGTCTTTCATTGCCGCCGCCCGAAGCGCCGCCGAACCAGCCCGATCAGCGGCCGCTCCACCAGGTGCCAGGACAATGCCGCGGCGGCCACCGCAGCAGCGGCGACTGCCGGCAGCAGCCAGGGCAGCGCATAGCCCTCGGCGGGCGGTACAACGCTCTTGATCCAACGGAGCAGCGGATTGTGCCAGAGGTAAATGCCATAGCTGATTACACCCAGATAGTGCATGGCCCGGTTGGCCAGCAGGTACCGCAGGATCGCAGCGCCGCCGGCCGCGGCCAACACCACCGCCGCGACGGCGGTACAGAACAGCGGCGTCCACAAGAAGGTGATGGGGGCCAGCGTCCAGTACGCCCGGTAACCGAAGTGCATCCAATAGAGCAGCCCACCTGCCAGCACCAGCCCGGCCACGGCCAGCAGCTCCAGGTGCCAGCGCCGAGCGGCGAGCCAAGCGTGCACCTCGGGATTGCGAAACAGCAGGGCGGCCGCCATGCCCAGGGCAAAGGAATCCAACGAGCCCGGCAGCTGGTAGCCGAACAGAAAGCGGCCCCCGGGTGCCAGCTCGGCGGCCCATACCTCGATCGTCAGCCAGCGCCAGATCAACATCGCGGCAAAGGCGACGCCCAACAACGGCCAGAGCCAGCGCCGCTGCAACAGCATCGCCAACAGCGGCAGCGCCAGATAGAAGGAAAATTCGATCGGCAGTGTCCACCAGACATCATTGAGCATGGTCACGCCCAGCGGCTCGGGCAGGAACGCCATGCCCAGATACCCCACCAACTCGCCGAGACCACCGATCAGCCAAGCGCCGTCGACCTGCCAGGCGATCAGCAGCAGGATCAACAGCTGCAGGTAGTAACCGGGCAAGACGCGCGCGCAGCGCCGAGCCAGATAGGGCGGCACAGGGGGCCGGGCGCGGCGCCCCGCGCGCCAGTCGACATAGGGCAGCGCGAGCAGGAACCCGGAGAGCACGAAGAACACCTGCACCCCGGCCCAGCCGATGCTGAACAAGGGCGTGAAATCCAGGCTCAGGCCGCCCAGCTCCAGGGTCATCCGCCGCGGCCCGGCGGCGCCCCAGACATGAAACAACAGCACCCACAGCGCCGCGAAGCCGCGCAGCCCGGTGAGCGCGGCGATTTCGCCGTCGCGCGTCGCGTCACCGGCGGCGGCGGTCAAGCCAGGTTTCCGCGCACCGGCAGCGGGTGCAGCAACAGCTCGCCGAAGCCGATCCAGGTACCGCCGTGGACCCAGTGCTGGATACGCCGCTCGGCGGCGTGGCAGACCTCGACATCCGCTGCGCTGAGCGCGTATCCGCAGCGGGCCGCGATCTGCAGAAACAGGGTTCCCAGGTCGATCGGCTGGCCGCGGGCCGGCGCCGCGCAACTGGATACGCCCAGCAGCGACAGCATCAGGCCCCGGTAGAACAGATGGGCGAAGTCCAGGCCGCCGTCGAGAGTCCATTCCAGGTCGATAAAGGTGCCGGCGGCGCCGTCGACCATCAGATTGCGCGGCACGGCGTCGAGCAGGTGGCCGTCCAGCCGCGCATCCCAGCCGATATCAGCGCGCGGCAGGCCGGCGTGAACCGCCAGATGCTCCAGCCAGACGGCAGCCCAGGCGGCCACTTCCGCCGCTGTCCAGCCGGGCTCGTTGAGCACCTCCAGCAACCGGCCGTGCCAGAGCCTGCCGGGCGCGAATTCGGTATCCGTCAGCTGCTGGCGCAGCGGCAGGTCCGACGCCGCGGCAGCGGGCGCCAGGCGGCGGCTGTCCACCCGCCAGCGCGGGGTCGTGGGTGCGGCGGTGCGGCGCCAGAGCCGGCGCCGGGGCGGCGGGTTGGCGTCGCGGACGGCCACCTCCTTGGCGAACTGCGGGCGGCGCTCCACGGCATAATGGTGCGCCAGCGCCGTGGCCGGCGGCAGCGCCGCGGCCGCCGGCGCCGCGGCCACCAGAAAGGAATTGGCCAGGTCGCCGCCCAGCCGGTTGCGCAACACCGCCCGCCAGGCCTGTTCCAGGGAAAACAGCCAGGCCGGCGGCAACTGGGGGTCGGCGGTCACCGTAGCGGCGACCAGCGGCGTCAGGTCCAGGCCGTGATCCCCCGCCACTGCGGCCTCCGACAGCACCGCCACCGGCAGCTTGTAGTCGGGGAAGGGATACCACCAGCGGGTCGCGCCCAGGCCCGCCGCCGCCAGCCGGGCGCCCAGCTCGGCGCGGCCGAAGGTCACCACCCCGTCGGGGCGATAGCGGTCCTCGATGCCGAACATGGTCTCCGCTACATGATCCTCCGCGCAGCCGGCGAAATACTTGAGGCCGAGCGGATTCTCGATCGCCAGCAGCAGCGCGCCGCCCGGCGCGAGCAGCTCCCGCACCCGCGCCAGCATGGCGTCCACCGGATCCGCGTCCGCCCCGGCCGGGAACAACAGCCGGGCGTACTCCAGCACCCCGACCAGGGTGACCAGGTCGAAGCCCTCGGCCGTTGGAAAGTCCTGCAGGGTCTCCGCCACCACGGCTACGTTGTCGAGATCGGCACAGCGCGCCGCGGCGACCGCCGCGCGGCGCGGGCTGCCCTCCAGGGCCAGCACCCGGGCGCCGGCCTCGCCCAGAAAGCGCGTCAGGGCACCGCAGCCGGCGCCGATTTCCAGCACCGAGCGTCCCGCCAGCCAGGCCGCGAAGGGCCGCAGCAGATTGGCCCGCCTGGGGCTCAGGTGATAGCGGCTCGGCCAGTCCGTAACGGCCGCGCTCAGCTCGGGCGAAAGCACGCTGCGATCCTCCGCCGCGCGCACCCTGGCCAAGAGCGCGGCTTCCACGGCGTCGCCATCGGTGTAGGCGAATTCCGGTCTATCCCCGGCGGGAAGCCAGCAACGGGTTTCGGCGTCCAGCCGGTAGCCGCGAGTCGACAGCCAGGCAAAGGGCGCTGCCTCCGTCATCGGTGGCTCAATCCCGGGCCGGGGGGTTGGCATGAGTCACTACGATGACCTCCGACGGGAGCGGCGCCCTTGCGGGAGCGGCGCCCTCGCCGCGATAACCACCGCGAACCCATAGGCCCGGGGCGGCCCTCCCACAGCCGCCGATTCGGTTGTAGGAGCGGCGCCCTCGCCGCGATAGCCATGGGGTGGGACCGCCGCGAGGCCGGTGCATCCGGCGCCTGCCCCGTCACCCTCATTTCTCGATCAGGTAGTAGAGGCTGCCGCGATCCTCGGGGCGCGGATTGCCGTCGAGGGTATTGAACAGCGTATCGACGATGTGCCATCCGCGGCCGCGGATCATGCGGTCGAAGGAAGCCCGCGAGAAGCGATTGCCCCAACTCAAACCGGGCGCCGGCCTTTCGAAATAATCCGCTTCCTCGCGAGCCAGAGAGACCACGGTCTGCACGATCAGATAGTGATTCGCCATTCGATAGGACAGATCCAGCACGGCTTCCGGGTCGTCGACATGATAGAGACCGCCGACGTTGGCGACCACATCCGCCCGCTCCTGCGGGGGAACGTCCTCGATGCGCGTGCGCCGAAAGGACGCCTGGTGCAAACCCAGCAGGTCGCGCATCCGCTCGGCATTGGCCAGATGCCCCTCGCGGTCGTCGTCATAGCCGGTGGATCGCGCCGCGCCGAAATGGGCCGCGAGCAGCGCGTAGAAACCATCGGCGCAGAACAGCTCGGCGAAGCTGATCTCTCCATGGCCGCGACAGCGCAGGCGGGCGAAGGCGGTGAGCACATAGGCCGCGAGCACCGGCGCCTTGGCCTGTTGGTTGCGCGCATAGATACCGGGTAGCTGCGCGGTGGGCATCCCCAGCCAGGCAAAGTCGTGGTACAGGGGCCCCGGCGGCGGACGTTGTTCGTTCATTTCCACAGTCTCTCCATCGCCGGCCGGGCATCGGCGGAACCAATGCCAACGCCGCCCGACCAATCACCCCGCCACCTTCTGGTGGATGCGCCTGCGGCTTATCCACCCTACAAGGCTCGTCCATCCCGTAGGCCGCATCCGGCGATCCCCGGCGAATCGCGCTGCAACCTTCTGGTGGATGCGCCTGCGGCTTATCCACCCTACAAGGCTCGTGCATCCCGCGGGCCGCATCCGGCAATTCCCGGCGAATCGCGCTGCAACCTTTTGGTGGATGCGCCTGCGGCTTAGCCACCCTACAACGTGCCCATCCGGTAGGCCGGATAAGCCGGCCGACAGGCCGCGCATCCGGCGTATCCTACAGCCGCTGCGCCACCGCCTGCAGGTTGGCCAGACCCACAGCACCGGAGCCGTCCCGCACCTCGAAATGCAGGCAATCGTAGCGTCGGTCGAGGGGCACGATTTCCTCGCCCTCCTCGCTGGACACGCCGGCCGACAGCAGGTAGGGGCCGGCTCCCAGGTGCAGTTGCAGGGCGAAGGCGATGCACACCTCCTCGCCTTCGGCAACGGCCAGGGGCACAGGATACACCGCCGCGCTGCGGGTACTGTTGCCGAACACGGTGACACCATCCGGCGTCTTGATGAACAGCCCGAAGATGGCCCGCTCGCAGGCGCGCTCGAACCGGGCGCGCAGCACTACCTCGATCGGGCTGCCGGCTTCCAGGCTGGTGCGGTGCCCATCCTCGCCGGCCAGGCTGATGCGGACGTCCGCCAGGCGGGCGCCACCATTGCCCCAGCGGTACTCGCTGGAGAAATAGCCGGGGCGCTGCTCCAGCGTCTCGGCCCCGCTGGCGATGGGTCCGGGCCGCGGCGCCGGCGGCGGTTTGCGGGGCTGGGGCTGGTTCCGGGCGGCGTCATCGGTGCCCAGCATCAGCTCCAGGTACTGGTTGGTCACCGCGCGGGGCTCGCCGTCGGCGATCAGGCGGCCGCCTTCGAGCAGCAGCGCGCGGTCGCAGTGGCGCACCACCTGTTCGGTGGAATGGGTGACCAGCAACACGGTACGCCCGCGACCGACCAACTCCTCGAAGCGGCGGAAGCACTTGGTCTGGAACTGCACGTCGCCGACCGACAGCGCCTCGTCGACGATCAGCACCTCGGGATCGACGCAGGAGGCGACCGCGAAGGCCAGCCGCACATACATGCCCGAGGAATAGAGCTTCACCGGCCGCGCGGCGAACTCGCCGATGTCGGCAAACTCGAGAATCTCCGGCAGGCGTGCATCGATCTCGCGGTTGGACAGCCCCAGGATGGCGGCATTGATGCGCACGTTCTCGATGCCGGTGAACTCCGGGTTGAAGCCCGCGCCCAGCTCCAGCAGGGCCGCCAGCCGGCCCTGCACCCGGAAACTGCCGGTGGTCGGCTTCAGCACCCCGGCGAGGATCTGCAACAGCGTCGATTTGCCGGAGCCGTTGCGGCCCAGCACTCCCACCACCTCGCCGCTCGCGACCCGAAAATCCAGGCCGCGCAGGGCGCTGTGTACCTGATAGTGCGGACGCCTGCTGAAGAATTGCAGAAAGCGGTCGCGCGGGTGGGCGAAGATGCGATAGTCCTTGGTCAGGCCACGCACCTCGATGGCGCTGCCAGCCGCCGCCTCAGAGGGCATCGGCGAAGCCGTCCCGCAGCCCGCGAAACACCCCCAGCCCGGCCGCCGCGCAGGCCAGCGCCGCGCCCCAATAGGCCAGATAGCTGCCCATCGCGGGCAGGGTGCCGTCGAACAGCAGCCCGCGCAACGTTTCGATGGGCAAGGTCAGGGGATTGACGTAGAGAAAGGGCCGCACCGCCTCGGGGGCGGCCTCGATGGGATAGAGGATGGGCGACAGGAAGAACAACGCCGTCACCACCAGGCCGATCACCTGGGCCAGATCGCGGAAGAACACGGTCAGCGCGGCCAGCGCCCAGATCGCGCCCAGCGCCACCAGAGCCAGGGGCGCCACCGCCAGCGGCGCGAGCAGCACCGTCCAACCCGGCAACCCGCGCTGGACCACTACGAACACCAGCAACACGCCAAAGGTGGGCAACAGGTGCGCCAGCGCCACCAGCAGCTGGGACACTCCCAGCACTTCGAGCGGAAAGGGCGTTTTCTTGACGAAATTGACGTTGCCGAGCACCAGCGTGGGCGCCCGGGCCAGACACTCGGCCAGAAAACCGTGCAGCAACATACCGCTGAACAGGAACAGGGCGAACTCCCCGGCGCCGCCCTCGCCGACGCCCTGCCAGCGGTGCTGGAGGATGACCGCGAACACCAGTGTGTAGATGGATAGCAGCAAGAGCGGCGCCAACACCAGCCAAGCCAGGCCGCCCAGGGAACCACGGTAGCGCAGGGCTACATCGCGGGCCGCCAGTTGCGCGGCCAGCCGCCAGGGAAAGCGCCCGCTCATCGTAGGCCGGATAAGCCGCGCAGCGGCGCATCCGGCGATCCCCGGCGAACCACTCCGCAACCTTTTGGTGGATGCGCCTGCGGCTTATCCACCCTACAAGGCTCGTGCATCCCGTGGGCCGCGTCCGGCGATCCCCGGCGAACTGCTCGGCAAGCTTTTGGTGGATGCGCCTGTGGCTTATCCACCCTACCAGGCTCGTGCATCCCGCGGGCCGCATCCGGCGATCCCCGGTGAGCCAGCCCACAACCTTTTGGTGGATGCGCCTGTGGCTTATCCACCCTACCAGGCTCGTGCATCCCGCG
>OJBO01000505.1_pt1 | contig 21808 bp, 18 predicted proteins | sample 1590461 | NCBI WGS metagenome assembly OJBO01 (sample SAMN05416836, study PRJEB24817) | seawater metagenome | isolation source: Sea water | place: Canada:Atlantic | collected 2013-07 | reverse complement strand
CCCCCTGGCGCTGGCCGGTACCCTGCTGACCGGCGGCTATATGGCCCGGGCCTTGTGCCTGCTGTGGCGAGGCTCCGGCGAAACCCGACCGGTTGCCGGTAGTGCCTGGATGCGCGTGGGCATTTGGGGGTTGGCGGTCCCTGCCACGATTCTCGGCCTGGCCTTCGGCCCCATCGAGGCCGTTCTTGATCTGCCCGCCGTCACCGCAGGCACATTGGCCGTGCTCCTCGGGCTTCTTGCTGCCGCGTGTGGCCTCGGCCTGGGCTGGCTCGTGCCGGCTCCCCGCCTGCTAGGTCCGGTCTATCCGTGGGCGCGACGCGGACTTTCCGTTGGCGGTGGGCTTACGGTCTGGGTCGGTAGGCCAGCAATGGCTGTAGCCCGAGGATGTGAGCGTTTGGAAGGGCGTCTGTATGAAGCTGTGCTTTCTCTTGGGCGCGCCGGTCTCTTCCTTGCCTCTGCGGGCGAGCGAACGGAGCGGGGCTTGTTCAAGATTGTGCTTTGCGTGGGCAGAGTGAGCCTGAGGGTCGCGACCTACGTGCGGTTTGGAGATGAACGCCGTATCGACGGCCTGATTTTCGCCCTGGTGGCGGCTGTGCGTGCACTGGGTGCACGAGCCCGAAACCTCCAAAGCGGCCTCATCCACCACAGCCTGGCGATCAGTGCGGTCGCAATCGCCGTCACATTGGCTGTTCTGCTTTTTGCTTCATCGACGAGCTTTTAGAGGAAACCCATATTCATGTTACCACTTGTCTCGCTCACCCTGTTTTTGCCGCTGGTCGGCGCGGTGCTGATTCTGTGTCTTCCGAAGCCCGCAACGCGTACGGTACACGTCATAGCGATTATTACCGCCGCCCTTACACTGATCGGTGCTCTGTCCATGTGGTTTCAGGGTGCGAGCGGTGCAGGCTTTTCCCAGGTCGAAGAGCTGCAATGGATACCGGCCATCGGTGCCGCCTACCGGGTGGGAGTTGATGGGATCAGTCTGCCTTTGGTGCTGTTGAGCGCCGTTCTTTTCCTGGTTGCTGTGATCTATGCGTCGTCGCTTCGTGAACGTCCGCGCGCCTATATTGCTCTGGTACTTCTTCTGGAAACTGCGTCTATCGGTACCTTTACAGCCCTCGACGGTATCCTGTTCTACGTCTTCTTCGAGGTTTCCCTTGTCTCCATGTATTTCATGATCGCCGGGTGGGGCCACGAAGACAGGCAACGGGCAGCGTTGATGTTTTTTATATACACCTTGCTGGGAAGTCTGCCGCTTCTGCTTGCTATCCTCGGGCTTTATCTGGGCAGCCCCGAACCGACCTTCGACATGCGAGCCTGGATCGAGAATCCGCCACTGGAAGGGGCGGCGGCTATGTGGGCATTGGTCGCTATGCTGATCACCTTTGCGGTAAAGATCCCCGCGGTGCCGCTGCATACCTGGTTGCCTGCCGCTCATGTTCAGGCGCCGACCGTCGGCAGTGTCATCCTGGCCGGCATCATGCTGAAGTTCGGCACTTACGGATTGGTCCGCTTTGCCCTGCAAATGACCCCCGATGCTTTCCGTGAAGCGGGGGTCGTTGTTCTGATCTTTGGTGTCGTCAGCGCGCTCTACGGGGCTTTTGCCGCCCTGGCTCAGAGCGACCTCAAGCGCCTGGTTGCCTACACCTCAGTTAATCACATGGGCTATGTGATCGTCGGCGTCGCCGTGGCCGCACTGACTCTGGACTCCTCGGTGCGTGCCGTCGCGCTGGATGGTGCCGTGTTGCAGATGTTCAGTCACGGTCTGGTTACCGGCGCCCTGTTCTTGCTGGTGGGCATGATTCAGGACCGCGCCCATACCCGTGAAATGGGTGAGTTCGGCGGTCTGCTCAAGACGGTCCCGATGCTTGGCTGGTCATTTATATTGGCGGCCTTTGCGTCCCTGGGCCTGCCGGGGCTGGCGCACTTTCCGGCTGAGTTCCAGATATTTCTCGCCACCTTGGGTAGCGCGCCCGTAGCGGTTGTTGTGATTCTGGGCATTGCCATCATCGCTGGCACCTTTCTCAAGGCGTTGCGCGAAACCTTTCTGGGCGAGCCCAGACAGCGCTGGCAGGCCATGCCCGATCTCAGTGTACGGGAATGGCTTGCCGTGGCGCCACTGCTGGTACTCACGGTTGCCACCGGCGTGGCACCGTCCTGGGTGCTGGACATCATTCACCGGACCACATCGGCGCTGGTGCTGTAATGGCCCGTGATCTTGCATTATTGATTCCGGAAATTGCCGTACTGTTAACGGCTGTCGGCGCGCTGATTGCGGAAATGCTGCGCCGGCCGCGAATAGCGCTGGTGGTCTCGGTCATCGGGCTGCTCGCTGCCACGGGGCTGACGTTGCGTCTGATTGGCGCGGACACAACGGTGTTCGGCGGCAGCTTCCGGATTGACGAACTCAGTGTCTGGGCCAAGCTTATTCTGTTGCCGGCCACCGTGCTCTCCATGCTACTAGCGCGAGTGGATGTGCGAGGCACCGCGCGTGAGGGTACGGTCTACAGCCTGCTGTGCTTTGCCACCCTCGGCGCCCTGGTTCTGGCCGGCGCGGGCGATACGATGTTCCTGGTGTTGGGCACACTGTTGACCGGCCTGGCCACCTTCGCCTTGGTTGCCTACCCGGATACCGACCCGGCCACCGAAGCCGCCATGAAATTCTTCGTGTTTGCCTCGGTCACCGGTGCAATCATGATTTTCGGTCTGAGTTACTGGTTCGGTGCCGCCGGCTCCACCTTGCTTGCTGATCTGCCGGGCATGGATACCATGCCTATGGCCGTCATCATCGGCTTTGTGGCTGTCGTTATCGGCCTTGGCTACAAGGCATCGCTGGTTCCGTTTCATTTCTGGGCGCCAGATGCCTACGAGGGCGGGCCGCTGTCGATAGCGGCTTACCTGTCCGTGGTGCCCAAGATCGGGGCTCTGTTCGCACTTGCTCAGGTGGTTCGCGGTCTGCCCCCGGAAAGTGGTTGGACTGCCGTCATCGCGGGTCTGGCCGTTCTGACCATGACCTACGGCTATCTCGCCGCGCTGGTGCAGGATAACGTCATCCGGCTGTTGGCGTATTCTTCGATTGCCCAGTCCGGCTACTTTCTGCTGGGCATCGTCGCGGTGGGTTCAAGCAAACTCGCGCTGACATCGGTTATCCTGTTTGCTGCCGCCTACGCGGCCATGAACCTGGGCGCTTTTGCCGTTACCGCGGCAACTGGCCGTGTGCTGGATGCGTTCCGTGGGCTGGGCCGTGCAAAGCCGGTGACCGCAATCGCAATGGTGGTCTTTCTGCTATCGCTGGTCGGGATTCCGCCACTTGCCGGCTTCGTTGGGAAGTTCCTGCTGTTCGCCGCCGCCATTGATGTCCAATTCACCTGGCTGGCGGTGGTTGCAATTGCCAACAGTGTACTTTCACTGGCGGTATATCTGCGCATTGTCGTGCCCATGTACCAGCAGGCGGCGACGGAATTCGCGCCGGTGGGCAAAGCTCTTGGCACGGTGGTAGTGACAACCTTTGCTGCCACGCTGATCCTCGGTCTGGCGGCCCAGTTCTTTCTCTTGGGACTGGTAGCGTGGTCGTCGTCCTAATTCCTCCCCTGGCGATGTTGGCAATCGTGCTGGCAATGGTTACTGCACGAAGGCCTCAATCGGTGCGATGAAGCCATATTAGTAGACAACACAGTCTGTGCGGTACCTGCTTTCAAAGCAGCGCCAGTATGAAGCCTTCAGATACCTTGCTCTACTCGATTATGCCCGCGGAGTTGCTGTTTCCTGCAGGTCTTGATTTATGGCAGTGAGTAGTGCGCTCTGCTGACTGAGGCCGGCTGGAAACAGTCTTGTGAATTTGATCGGGATCAAAAATTGAGAACGATTGCTCTGCTGATTCAGTTCCGTTTCAGGCTGGGCGGATAGGATGATGATTCAGAACAGGAGGGGGTATGTCGGACACGGTCAATGAGTTGCTGGTCAACTACTGGGCAACCGGTTTTTTTGTGATCGCTGCCCTCGGCTTATGTGCCTTCATGGCAGGCGTTTCCAGCCTGCTTGGCGGGCGCAGCCATGGCGTCAGCAAAACCATCCCGTTTGAGTCCGGTATTGTCGGTGTCGGTGACGCCCGCCAGCGGTTTTCCGTCAAGTTTTATCTGGTCGCGATGCTCTTTGTGATCTTCGATATTGAGGCGGTGTTTCTGTTTGCCTGGGCGGTTGTGATTCCGGAAACGGGCTGGAGCGGGTTCTGGGGCGCGGCGGTTTTTATCCTGATACTGCTTGCCGGCCTGCTCTACGACAGTCGCTCCGGGGCGTTGGAGTGGGCCCCCGAGGGTTCTCAGGGACACGGGGAGGGCTAATCGTTCGGTTCCAGGGTGTATTCAGTTCCCGATGATTGTCGTCCGGACCTTGATCACTGTCAGCAAACCTTTATATGGAGACCAGCCATGCCTTACAGACTGACACGGGCCGAGGAAGAGCAGGAATCCAGTGACCGTTACCCGATGGGGCGCCGGCAGTCATCGGAGGAATACGTCAAAAGCCAGCTTGAACGCAACGTATTCACCGGCAAGCTGAGTGACGTCCTCAACTCGGCGGTGAACTGGGGGCGCAAGAACTCCTTGTGGCCCTATAACTTCGGTCTGTCCTGCTGCTACGTGGAAATGACTACCGCATTTACCTCGCCCCATGACATTGCGCGCTTCGGGTCGGAGGTGATCCGCGCCTCGCCGAGGCAGGCCGACTTTATGGTGATAGCGGGTACCTGTTTCATCAAAATGGCTCCGGTTATTCAGCAGCTCTACGATCAGATGCTGGAACCCAAGTGGGTCATTTCCATGGGCTCCTGCGCCAACTCTGGCGGTATGTACGACATCTATTCGGTGGTTCAGGGGGTTGACAAGTTCTTGCCCGTGGATGTCTATGTAGCGGGCTGTCCGCCGCGGCCCGAGGCCTTCCTGCAGGCACTTCAGTTGTTGCAGGACTCGATTCAGGAGGAGCGCCGGCCGCTGTCCTGGGTCGTGGGGGATCAAGGGGTTTACAAGGCCGAGATGGGGTCCCAGCGGGAGCAGAAACGGAGCCAGCGAATCGAGGCCACCGAACTGAGGACTCCGGACAAACTCTGAGCGCCGCCTCCCGATTTGCCCAACCTTGACAGGAGATGAGTCAGCATCATGAGCACAGACGCTCTCGACAGGCATGCACCGGCCCAGTCCGGCATTGACCGGGCCCTCGGGCTTCTGGACGGATTCCGGGAACACATCGAGCACGTTCAGCCTACCCTGACCGGGCTTCCGGTGCTGTGGGTGCGACGTGAGCGGATAGTGGAGATACTGCGCCACCTGAAGGCGCCGCCGGCGTCTTTTTCCATGCTTTACGATCTCTCTGCCGTGGACGAGCGGCTCCGTGCCCACCGTGACGGGCTACCAGCCGCGGATTTCACGGTCTTCTATCATCTGCTGTCGGTGGATCGTAATGAAGACCTGATCATCAAGGTGGCGCTGACCGGTGGCGACCCGAACCTGCCAAGCGTGACCCGGGTGTTTGCCAATGCCAACTGGTATGAGCGGGAAATCTGGGATCTGTTCGGCATTACCGCAACCGGCCATCCCCATCTGCAACGGCTGCTCATGCCGCCCACCTGGCATGGCCACCCATTACGCAAGGACTATCCCGCGCGGGCCACGGAATTCGACCCCTACACCCTGACAGTGGAGGGGCAGCAGACGGAGCAGGAGGCGCTGAAATTCGAACCGGAAGCCTGGGGCATGCAGCGTGAGCGGGATGGCAGCGAGTTCATGTTCCTCAATCTGGGCCCCAATCATCCCTCTGCCCACGGTGCCTTCCGGATCGTGCTTCAACTGGACGGCGAGGAGATCATCGACTGCGTGCCGGATATTGGCTATCACCACCGGGGCGCGGAAAAAATGGCCGAGCGCCAGACCTGGCACAGCTTCATTCCCTATACCGACCGCATCGACTACACCGGCGGCGTAATGAACAACCTTCCCTATGTCCTTGCGGTTGAGAAACTGGCGGGTATCGAGGTGCCCGACCGGGTCAAGACGGTCCGGGTGATGATGGCGGAGATGTTCCGTATTAGCAGCCATTTGCTGTTCCTGGGGACCTACCTGCAGGATCTGGGCGCCATGTCGCCGGTGTTCTACAGCTTCACTGACCGCCAGCGGGCCTACAAGGTGATTGAGGGCATCACCGGTTTTCGCATGCATCCGGCCTGGTACCGGATCGGCGGCCTTGCCCAGGACCTGCCCGTGGGCTGGCAGCAACTGGTGCAGGAGTTCCTTGACTGGATGCCGCCGCGGCTGCGGGAATACGAGCTGGCCATGATGAAAAACGCCCTGGTGCGGGAGCGGACCCGGCATGTGGCTGCCTTCACCACCACCGAGGCCCTGGAATGGGGCGTGACCGGTCCCAACCTGCGGGCCACTGGCTGCAACTTCGATCTGCGCAAACAGCGGCCCTATTCCGGCTATGAGAACTTCGACTTCGAGGTGCCTCTGGGGCAGCACGGAGACGTTTTTGACCGGGGTCAGCTGCGTATTGAGGAAATGCGGCAGAGCCTGCGCATTATCCAGCAATGCGTCGATCACATGCCCGCGGGCGACTACAAGGCGGACCACCCGTTGACCACCCCGCCACCCAGGGAGCGGATGTTGCAGCACATCGAAACGCTGATCACGCACTTTCTGCAGGTGTCCTGGGGTCCGGTTCTGAAACCCGGCGAATCCCTGCAAATGGTGGAGGCCACCAAAGGCATAAACAGTTATTACCTGACCAGCGACGGCAATAACATGAGCTACCGAACCCGCATCCGGACTCCGAGCTTTCCGCACCTGCAGCAGATACCGTCCTTGATGCGCGGAGGCTTCGTGCCGGACATGATCGCCCACCTGGGCAGTATCGATTTCGTAATGGCAGACGTGGATCGCTGATGATGGCAACAACCCCGCACACAACCGAACTGATCGGCAGTGACCGTTTTGAACTGCACCCGGACGACGAAGCCGCGATTCTCCGGGAAAAGGAACACTACGAGCAGCCCCAGGCCGCTTGTATCGAGGCGTTGAAAATCGTCCAGCGCCGCCATGGCTGGGTTCCCGACGGTGCCATCATGGCCGTTGGGCGGTTGCTGGGCCTGGGATTCGCCGCGGTGGACGGCGTGGCTACCTTTTACAGCCTGATTTTCCGTCAGCCGGTAGGGCGCCATGTGATCCTGGTCTGCGACAGCAGCTCCTGCTTCCTGACCGGGTATGAAACGCTGAAACAGGCCCTGGTGGAGAAGCTGGGAGTGGACTACGGCGCCACCACCGCCGATGGCCGCTTCACCCTGTTACCCGTGTGTTGTCTCGGCGCCTGTGACGGTGCCCCGGCGCTGATGATTGACGGCGAAACCTTCGGGCCGGTCACACCGGAGGATCTGTCCGACCTGCTGGAGGGCTACGAATGAGCGGATCCACCTCAGGTCAAGGCAACCCGCTGCGTTATCACAGCCGGATACGGCAATCCGGTACCGAGCGTCAACCCGAAACCCATCCGCTGACCTGGAGGCTGAGGGACGACGGCGAGGTGGTCTGGCTCGGCGAATATCTGGATAAGGATGGTTATCAGTCGGTCCGCCGGGCATTGGCCGAGAGCGACCCCCAGGGCATCATCACCGTGGTGAAAGACGCCAATGTGCGTGGCCGGGGCGGCGCCGGTTTTTCCGCTGGCGTCAAGTGGAGCCTGACGCTGCAGGGGGGTGACATGCCCCGGGGCTACCTGATCTGCAACGCGGATGAAATGGAACCGGGCACCTTCAAGGACCGGTTGCTGATGGAGCAGCAACCCCACCTGCTGATTGAGGGGATGATCCTCGGAGCCCGGGCCAACAACGCCCGGCAAGGCTACATTTTTCTGCGGGGTGAATACGTGGAGGCGGCCCGGGTGCTGAACCGGGCCATTGATGAGGCCCGCGAAGCCGGCTGGCTGGGGCCGGATATTGATGGCAGCGGGTTCGATTTCGACATCGCGGTGCATACCGGGGCGGGGCGCTACATCTGCGGCGAGGAAACGGCTCTGATCAATGCACTGGAGGGGAAGCGCGCCAATCCCCGGGCCAAGCCGCCGTTCCCCGGCCAGTCCGGAGCCTGGGGCAGGCCCACGGTGGTTAACAACGTCGAGACCCTGTGCAACATACCCGCCGTGATTCTCCATGGCGCTGACTGGTATCAGAACCTGTCCGGCAACCGTACCGGTGACGGCGGCACCAAGCTTTATGGCGTGTCGGGGCCGGTTGCGGAGCCGGGCCTCTGGGAGCTGCCCATGGGCGTCACCGGGGCCGAGCTGCTCGACCGGGCCGGGGGGCTGCAGCAAGGCCGTCGGCTCAAGACGTGGTTGCCCGGCGGCACCAGTACCGGCTTCCTGTTGCCGGAGCATCTGGAGCTGCCCCTGGACTTTGACTCTATCGCCAATGTCGGCAGCCGGCTGGGCACCGGCCTGATGATGGCGGTCCCCGAGGACCGGGGCATGGTATCGCTGATGCGCAACCTGGAGGAGTTCTTCGCCCGGGAATCCTGCGGCTGGTGCACTCCGTGCCGTGATGGTCTGCCCTGGGTGGTAAAACTGCTCCGGGACCTGGAAAAGGGACAGGGGCAGGCCGGCGACATCGAATTGCTCGACAAGCTGGCGGCGGACTGTGGCCCGGGGCTGACCTTCTGCGCCCTTGCCCCTGGTGCCGCCATGCCGCTGGAAACAGCGCTGCGGCACTTCCGGCAGGAGTTTGAGCAGGGCATTGGCAAGGTAAGCGGCGACACCCGGGGCGTTCCGGACCGGGTCGCAGCGGACGCGCCGGCAAACAACCGTTAGTTTCAACAGTCACTTTCAACAAACAGTGATCGTACTTTCTAGGTGAAGGCAGAAGCAAGCATGGCGACGATTCACGTGGACGGAAAAACCTACGAGGTCAACGGGGCGCACAACCTGCTCCAGGCCTGTCTGTCACTGGGCCTGGATATTCCCTATTTCTGCTGGCATCCGGCCATGGGAAGTGTCGGCGCCTGTCGCCAGTGCGCGGTGCGCCAGTACAAGGACAAGGACGACAACAAGGGCGTTCTGGTCATGTCCTGTATGACCCCGGCGGCGGACCAGACCCGAATCGATATCGATGACGAGGAAGCCCGGGCTTTCCGGGCCAGTGTGGTGGAGTGGCTGATGATCAATCACCCCCACGACTGCCCGGTGTGCGAGGAGGGCGGCCATTGCCACCTGCAGGACATGACGGTAATGACCGGCCATGACCGCCGCCGCTACCGGTTCAACAAGCGCACTCGCCGCAACCAGTACCTGGGGCCGTTCATCGCCCACGAAATGAACCGCTGCATTACCTGCTACCGGTGCGTGCGCTTTTACAATGACTACGCCGGTGGCACCGATCTGGGCGCCTTTGGTGCCCGGGACAACATCTACTTCGGACGATACGCCGAAGGCACACTGGAAAGCCCGTTCTCCGGCAACCTCACCGAAGTCTGCCCCACTGGGGTGTTCACCGACCAGAGTCATTCCGATCACTACACCCGAAAGTGGGACCTGCAGTATGCCCCCGGCATCTGCCACCAGTGCGCGGTCGGTTGCAACATCAGCCCCGGGGAACGCTACGGCGAGATTCGCCGCATCGAAAACCGCTACCACGGTGAGGTTAACAGCCACTTCCTCTGTGACCGCGGCCGGTTTGGTTACGGATACGTCAACCGCGCCGACCGGCCACGGGTTCCGGAATGGACCGAACGGCCGGGGCAGGAGGCCGTGACGCTGGGGGTGGATCCGGCCCTGGAGCGTATCACCGGCGCCCTGCGTCAGGCCCGGCGCATCATCGGCATCGGATCGCCCCGGGCCAGTCTGGAAAGCAATCACCAGCTATTGGCCATGGTGGGGCCGGAAAACTTTTCCACCGGGATAGAGTCCCGGGAGCAGGCGTGCCTGGCCATGATGAACCGGCTGCAGGAAACGTCGGGACTGCCCACCCCGACACCCCGGGAAATAGAACGCCACGATGCCATTCTGGTGCTGGGCGAGGACCCGGTCCAGAGCGCCGCGCGCCTGGGGCTGAATCTGCGTCAGGCTGTGCTGTCACGGCGGGAAGAACTGGCTGAACAGATCGGCGTGCCGGCCTGGAATGCCGAGGCCGTCAAGACCCTGGGGCAGGACCGGTACCACCCGCTGCACATTGTCTGGCCAGCGCCCACCGAGCTGGACAGTGTCGCTGTCGCCCGCCATGCCCTGGCGCCGGATGATATCGCCCGGCTCGGTTTCGCGGTGGCTCATGCCATCGACCCGGCGGCGCCCCCGGTGGACGGCCTCGACCCGGCCAGCCAGGAGCGGGCCGGAGAAATCGCCGTCAGCCTGTTAAAAGCGGCGCGGCCGCTGGTTGTCAGCGGCGGCTCCCTCGCCAGCGAGGCCATCCTGGAAGCCGCCGGTGCGGTTGCCCGGGCCCTGTCCAGGCGGGCAGCGCAGGGTGGGCTGGTGTTGATCCGGCGGGAGGCCAACAGCACCGGGCTGTCGCTCATGGGGGGGCAGACACTGGACTGGGCGCTGGATGAGTTGAGTGAGGGCCGGGCCGATGCGGTGGTGGTGCTGGAGAACGACCTGTATCAACGCCTGCCCGCCGACCGGGTGGAGCAGGCCCTGGCCCGTGCCAACACCCGCGTGGTGCTGGACCACCAGCGGACGAGAACCGCCGAGGGGGCGGACTTCATCCTGCCTGCTGCCAGTTTCGCGGAAGGGAGCGGAACCCTGGTAAATCTGGAAGGGCGGGCCCAGCGCTTCTTCCGGGTGTTCGAACCGGCCTACCTGCGCCCCGAGACCCGAATTCACGAGAGCTGGCGCTGGTTACACACCCTGGCCGCCGGGCTGCGGGGCGAAGCCCCCGGGGATATCAGCCTGGATCTGGCCACCCGGGCCTGCGCCGGGGCCCATCCAGGCCTGGCCGGGATTGTGGATGCCGCGCCCGGGCCCGATTATCGCATAGAGGGCCTGCGGCTGGCCCGTGAGCCCCAGCGTTACAGCGGCCGCACCGCCATGCGCGCCAACCTCGATGTAAATGAACCCCGCCCGCCACAGGATACCGATACACCCTTCGCTTACTCCATGGAAGGCTACAGCGGATTTGACCGGCCCCGGCAGCAGATACCTTTCGCCTGGGCGCCGGGCTGGAATTCCCCGCAGGCGTGGAACAAGTTCACCGATGAAGTGGGCGGTCACCTGCGCGGAGGGGACCCGGGCATAAGATTGATTCGGCCTCAGCCCGGCCATCGCGAATACCCCGACCCGGTCTTTGATGACGGCGCCACTGACAGCAGCGGGCTGCGGGCGCTGGTGTTGCCACGGGTGTTCGGGGGCGAGGAAACGTCTGCCCGGGCTGAACCTGTCCGGCAGCGGATGACCGCGCCGGTGGTCATCCTGGCCCGCCCGGATGCCGAGGCGCTGGGCGTGCGCGACGGCGACAGTCTGACGCTGCTTGGTGTGCGTGAGGGCGACAGCCTGATGCTGTTTGGCGGTCCGGACATTACGGTATCGGAGCAGGAAGACTGGCCCCCCGGCTGGGCTGGCCTGCCCGCGGGATTGTTGCCCGGCCTGGGGCAGGGCGCGATACTCACTTTAGGAAAACCCACGGGAGGTGAGTCATGAGCTGGTGGACTCCACAACTGGCAGCCACTCTCTGGGCCATGTTCCAGGCGCTGGTGATCCTGCTTGCCGTGGTCGTGGTGGGAGCGGCACTGACCGTGGTCGAACGTCGGCTGCTGGGCCTCTGGCAGGATCGTTATGGTCCCAACCGGGTAGGGCCATTCGGCACTCTTCAACTGATTGCCGATATGCTGAAGATCTTTTTCAAGGAAGACTGGACTCCGCCCTTTGCCAGCCGCGCCCTGTTTATGCTGGCACCCAACCTTGCCTTCGCTTCCCTGCTGCTGTCTTTCGTTATTATCCCCATAACACCGGGGTGGGGGGTGGCGGACATGCACATCGGGCTGCTGTTCTTCCTCGCGCTGGCCGGCATCAACGTCTACGCGGTGTTAATCGGTGGCTGGGCCAGTGGCAATAAGTATGCCTTGCTCGGCGCGTTGCGAGCCTCGGCCCAGACCCTGTCCTACGAAGTGTTCATGGGGCTGTCGCTCATGGGTGTGGTGGCCATGGCCGGCTCCTTCAACCTGCGCGACATCGTCGCGGCCCAGGAAGGCCTGTGGTTCGTGATTCCCCAGTTCCTGGGTTTCGTCACATTTCTGATCGCCGGCATCGCGGTGACACACCGCCACCCTTTCGACCAGCCGGAGGCGGAACAGGAACTGGCGGATGGTTACCATGTCGAGTACTCCGGTATGAAGTTCGGCATGTTTTTCATTGGCGAATACGTGGGCATGGTGCTGGTTTCCGCGCTGATCGTGACATTGTTTTTCGGCGGCTGGCAGGGCCCCTGGCTGCCACCCATTGTGTGGTTTGCCCTCAAGACCAGCTTCTTCCTGATGCTGTTTATCCTGCTCCGGGCATCGCTGCCACGGCCCAGGTATGACCGGGTGATGAGCTTTGGCTGGCGGGTGTGTCTGCCGCTGACCCTGGTCAATCTGCTGGCTACCGGGGCGGTGCTGCTACTGACCGGTTCATAGGGAGGAAAGATGCGAAAAAACAAGGTGTTGTCGGTGTTATGGCTGATACCGGCCAGTTGGTCGCTGTTGCGTACCATGTGGATGGTATTCATGCACGGCTTCCGCAAGCGGGAAACCGTGAACTATCCGGAAGAGGAGGTTTATCTGCCTCCCCGGTACCGGGGCCGCATCATACTCACCCGGGATCCGGACGGCGAAGAACGATGCGTGGCGTGCAACCTTTGCGCGGTGGCCTGCCCGGTGGATTGTATTTCCCTGCAGAAAGGTGAAAAAGACGACGGCCGCTGGTATCCGGAGTTCTTCCGCATCAACTTTTCCCGTTGCATTTTCTGCGGCATGTGTGAAGAGGCCTGCCCCACCTCCGCCATCCAGTTGACACCGGATTTCGAGATGGGCGAGTACCAGCGTCAGCAGTTGGTGTACGAGAAGGAAGATCTGCTGATCAACGGCCCCGGCAAGGACCACGACTACCACTTTTACAAGGTTGCCGGCATGGCTATCGCCGGCAAGGATAAAGGTGAGGCACAGAACGAGGAGGTCCCGGAGGATGTCCGTACGCTTTTACCCTGACCAAAAAAGGAACTACTGATGGAGCTGGGATTCTACCTTAGCGGCCTGGTGGCGGTGCTGGCCACGGTCGGTCTTATCAGCGGCTCCAGTCCGGTGCATGCGGTGGTGTACCTGATTGTTTCGCTGATTGCCGTCGCCCTGGTGTTCTTCGCCCTGGGTGCGCCCTTTGCCGGTGCTCTCGAGATTATCGTCTATGCCGGCGCCATAATGGTGCTGTTCGTGTTCGTGGTGATGATGCTCAACCTGCGTCCGGAGGCCAAGCGGGATCCCCTGTGGCTACGTCCGGGCTACTGGCTCGGGCCGTCGCTGCTGGCTCTGGTGTTGCTGGTGGCGCTGGTGGCGCTGATCAGCGACGGGCAGGCAGGCATGACCATTGACGGTGAGCTGATAACCGCCCGGGACATCGGCCTCACCCTGTTCGGCCCATGGCTGATAGTGGTGGAGCTGGCCGCCATTCTGCTGCTGGCGGCGCTGGTGACGGCGTCCCACGTGGGCCGGCGCAACAAACCCCGGGGCAATCGCAACCGTGGAGGCACCCGATGACTGGTATCCCGATGGAGCATGGCCTGATCCTGGCCGTTATTCTGTTCAGCCTGGGGTTGGCCGGGTTGATGCTGAGGCGCAGTATGCTGTTCGTTCTCATGAGCCTGGAAGTCATGCTCAATGCCGCCGCGCTGGCCTTTGTGGTGGGCAGCACCGCCTGGAACCAGCCGGACGGGCAGGCCATGTTCCTGCTGGTCATCACCCTGGCGGCAGCCGAGGCCAGCGTCGGCCTGGCGCTGATGATACAGCTTTACCAGCGTTTCCGTTCACTTGAGCTGCACGAAGTCAGCAGGATGCGTGGATGATGATGGCTGCGACTTTACTGTCATTTCTGTTACCTCTGGCCGGTGCCATTGTTCTCGGCTTTTCCGGCGGGCGGCTGGGACCGCGGGCCAGCGCGGCCATTGGCGTGGGCAGCGTGGGGCTGGCCGCGCTGGCCACCGCCTGGGCGCTGCTGACCTTCTCCGGCGACAGCCAGGGGTTCACGCTCTGGACCTGGGTTTCCGTGGGCGAGTTCCAGCCGACCATGGGCGTGGTGGTTGATCGTCTCTCGCTGGTCATGATGTCGATCATCACCGGCGTGGGTTTCCTGATTCACCTGTTCGCTGTCTGGTACATGGTGGGCGAGGCCGGTATAACCCGCTTCTATGCCTGGATGAACCTGTTTGTGTTCAGCATGCTGGTGCTGGTGCTGGCCGATAACCTGCTGTTGCTGTTTCTCGGTTGGGAAGGCGTTGGCCTTTGCAGCTACGGCCTTATCGGCTACTACTATCAGAACGAAGCTAATGGGCGGGCGGCGTTCAAGGCGTTTATCGTGACCCGCACAGGTGACGTATTCCTTGCCCTGGGGCTGTTCCTGATCTTCGTGGAACTCGGCACCCTCGATATCGGATTGGTGCTGGAGCAGGCACCACGGGTCTGGGCCGAGGGGAGTGTCACTGCCAATCTTGCGGCCTTGCTGGTCCTTGGCGGTGCCCTGGGCAAGTCTGCACAGGTGCCGCTGCACACCTGGCTGCCGGATGCCATGGCAGGCCCCACTCCGGTGTCGGCCCTGATCCACGCGGCCACCATGGTGACCGCCGGCGTTTATCTGATTGCACGCCTGAACGGGCTGTTCCTGCTGGCACCGGATGTGATGTGGCTGGTGGGCATCATCGGAGCCCTGTCGCTGTTGCTGGCGGCCTTCGCGGCCCTGGCCCAGACCGACATCAAGCGGGTGCTGGCCTATTCCACCATGAGCCAGATCGGCTACATGTTCCTGGCGCTGGGGGTCGGGGCGTTTGACGCGGCCATTTTTCACCTGATGACCCACGCCTTCTTCAAGGCATTGCTGTTCCTTTCAGCCGGGGCCGTTATCATCAGTTGCCACCATGAACAGGATCTGAGCCGGCTGGGTGGGCTCTGGCGCAAACTGCCGGTCGCCTATGCCGGTTTCCTGGCGGGGGGCGCGTCGCTGGTGGCATTGCCGCTGGTAACCGCGGGCTTCTTCAGCAAGGACGAGATTCTCTGGCAGGCCATGGCCTCGGGCCACTACGGACTGTTCGCGGCGGGTCTGACCGGAGCCGTGCTAACCGGCCTGTACACGGTGCGGCTGATCCTGGGCATTTTTCATGGCCAGCCCCGCAGTGATCATGCACGCCATCCCCGGCCGGGCACCAGTCCCCTCAGGCATCACCTGCCTTTGGCAATCCTGGCCGTGCTTTCCACCTTCGTTGGTGCCTGGCTGTACCCGGGGCTTGAGGTGGTGTTCCCGCCGCCCCCCGATGATGCCACGAACGCCGGCCACACCCTGTTTCAGTTCCTGGCGACCGGAGCGGTGCTTGCTGGCCTGGCTCTGGCTGGCTGGCTGTTCCTGGCGCGGCGCCGGTGGCTTGACGCAAAGGTCGGTCGGGGCCTGGGGGCGCGGCTCTGGATCCTGTTCAACCGGGCCTGGGGCTTCGATGCCCTGTTCGACCGGACACTGGTCCGGCCCTGGCAGGCCCTGGTACGCGTGCTGCGTTTCGACTTTATTAACCTGGGGATGAACCTGCCGGCCGTGATTGCCCGCCTGTGCAATGCGGGCCTGGTGCGGTCCCAGGACGGCCAGCTGCGGACTTACGCCAAAGTGATGGTATTCGGTGCCACGGTGATACTGGTTGGCCTGGTAATGACTCAGGGAGGTGGCGCATGATTCTGTTCTGGCTGATTCTGATTCCCTTCCTCGGTGGCATGCTGTGCTGGCACTCGGAGCGTTGGGGCGAACAGGCGCCGCGCTGGATTGCCCTGGCCACCATGCTGTTCGTGCTGGCGGTCAGCGTCGTGCTTTGGGCAGGCGGTGATTTCAGCGCCTATGGCGCCGGCGAGAGACCGTGGCTGCTGGAGTGGCGAGTCCCCTGGATTCCTCGTTTTGGCATCGAGATTCATCTGGCTCTGGACGGCTTGTCGCTGATCCTGATTGCGCTGACCGGCTTTCTGGGTGCCTTGGCGGTACTTTGCTCATGGAAAGAGATTGTCGAGCGGGTGGGCTTTTTTCATCTGAATCTGCTGTTTGTTCTGGGCGGCGTGGTGGGTGTGTTTCTGGCGCTGGACCTGCTCCTGTTCTTCCTGTTCTGGGAAGTGATGCTGGTACCCATGTATTTTCTGATTGCCCTCTGGGGGCACAGCGGCTCCCCGGGGCAAACCCGGATTCGTGCCGCCACCCGCTTCTTCATCTACACCCAGGCCAGCGGCCTGCTGATGCTGGTGGCGATCCTTGCGCTGGTGTTCGTGCATTACACCAGCTCCGGCGAGATAACCTTCAGCTATGACGCACTGTTGAACGCCGACGTGCCCGACAATCTGTCCTTCTGGATTATGCTCGGGTTTTTTATTGCCTTTGCGGTGAAGCTGCCTGTCGTGCCTTTTCATGGCTGGCTGCCGGATGCGCACGCCCAGGCGCCCACTGCCGGCAGCGTGGACCTTGCGGGCATTCTGCTGAAAACCGCCGCCTACGGCATGCTGCGCTTTGCGATTCCGTTGTTTCCGGAACAGTCCCAGGCCTTTGCGCCGGTGGCCATGGCGCTGGGGGTCGTGGGTATTATTTACGGCGCGGTCCTGGCCTGCGGCCAGCAGGATATCAAGCGGCTGATTGCCTATGCCAGCATATCCCATATGGGGTTCGTGCTGATTGCCGTTTATTCCGGATCCGAACTGGCGATCCAGGGCGCAATCGTACTCATGGTGGCCCATGCGTTCTCCAGTGCCGCTCTGTTCATTCTCAGTGGCCAGCTCTTTGAACGCATTCATACCCGGGATATGCGTCGCATGGGCGGGCTCTGGGGCCGAATACCGGTGTTGCCCGGCGTGACCTTGTTTTTCCTGGCGGCCTCTCTGGGGATGCCCGCCACGGCCAATTTCCTTGGCGAGTTCATGGTACTGTTCGGTACCTTCCGCAGCGCTCCGGTGGTGGTGGTCATCGCCAGCGCCGGGCTGGTGCTTGGCGCGATCTATTCACTGCTGATGATGCAGCGGGTGCATTTCGGTCGCGAACAACAACCGGGCCTGCTCGCGGGTCCGGATATGCGGGAGTACGGCATGATGTTGGCCTTGATCGGACTCACCCTGGCAGTGGGCCTGAATCCGCAACCCCTGCTTGATACCACGGCGTCAATGGTCCGGCCGGTGGCGGACCTGTTCATGGCGGGCCCGGTCCGGGCAGGAGGGATGAACTGATGCTGACCCTGATCGATCTTGTGGGGCTGCTGCCCCTGCTTATTGTCGCCTCGACAGCCGTACTGGTAATGCTGGGCGTCGCCTGGCGACGCCACCACGGTGGTACCGCGGCGGTCACTGTCAGCGGTCTGGCCCTGGCCCTGGCGAGCCTGCCGCTGGCCTCGGCCGCGCCCTCTTCGCCGCCGCTGATGATCTTTGACGGCCTTGCCCTCATGGGCAGCGCGCTGGTGTTGGTGAGCGGCCTGTTTATCGCCGCCATGAGCCATGGTTACCTGGCCGGCTACAGGGGGCCGCGGGAAGAGTTTTACCTGCTGTTGCTTTGCGCGGTAACGGGTGCCCTGGGCCTTGTGGCCAGCAACCACCTGGCCACCCTGTTCATCAGCCTTGAATTGCTGTCGATGCCTTTGTACGGCATGGTGGCGTACAGTTTCCGGACAGAACGGTCCCTGGAGGCGGGGATCAAATACCTCATATTGTCCGCCGCCGCCACCGCCTTTCTGCTGTTTGGCATGGCGTTGATCTATGCCCGCACCGGCCACCTTGAGCTGACGGCACTCGCCGCGGGGGTTGCTGGCAGTCCGGACCCCTGGATTCTGGGCGGCGCCGCACTGTTACTGGTGGGGCTGGGGTTCAAGTTGTCCATCATACCGTTTCACCAGTGGACACCGGACGTATACCAGGGAGGTCTGGCGCCGGCGACCACTGTGCTGGCCACGGTGAGCAAACTGGCGGTGTTTCTGGTATTGCTGCGGCTGGTACTGGTGGCCCCGGTCTTCGGCAGTGGATGGCTCCTTGGCCTGATCAGCCTGCTGGCTCTTCTCAGCATGTTCGGTGGCAACCTGCTGGCCCTGTTCCAGCCTGACCTGAAGCGCCTGCTGGGCTACTCTTCCATCGCCCATATGGGCTACCTGCTGGTGGCCGTTATAGTAGGTGGCCCCCTGGCGTTGGAAACCACCGGGGTTTACCTGTTCACCTATATTGTGGCCACCATGGGGGCGTTTGGCGTGATTATGCATGTCTCCGGCACTGGCAGTGGCGAGGATGCCTCCGGGTTGCACCATTACAGGGGACTGTTCTGGCACAGCCCCTGGCTGGCAGCATTATTGACTCTGAGCATGTTGTCCCTGGCCGGCATTCCGCTGACCGCCGGATTCTTCGGTAAATTCTATATCATCGCCCTGGGTGTGGAAGGCAGCCGGTGGTGGCTTGTTGGAGGGATCGTTATCGGCAGCGTTATCGGGCTGTTCTACTACCTGAGGGTGATCGTCACCCTGTATCTGCGCGAACCGGGTATGCAGCAGGCGGTGGCGGATGCCGGCCGGGGTCGGGTAGAGAAGCTCGCCCTTCTGATTGTTGCCGTCTCAATACTGCTGCTGGGTATTTACCCGGTGCCGTTTATTGACTGGGTGGCGGGTCTCGCCTGGGCGGCCAGGCTTCTTTGACTTAAATCAGTATAGCCTCGGCTGGTTTCAGATTGTTCCCTATTTTCAGTGTCAGTTCAGTTGTGGGTGATTAACTGTCATTTTCAAGCCGAAGAACCGGAGCGATCCTTCTTCAGCTCACTGACGAGGAGGCGAAATGAATACGAAGTTTTGCAAAGTGACTGCGATCTTCTCCAGCCTGGACTTGAAGAAAGTAGAGGATGCGCTGATCGCGGCTGGTTTTTCCGGTATGACGGTGTCTAAAACCCATGGCCGTGGCAGATATAAAAACTACTATGCCAAGGACACCATGGCCGATTCCGTTCGCGTGGAGATATTCACGGAAGCCGAGCAGGCAGACGAGATCGTTGACCTCATTGCCCGGACGGTGCACAAGGGGCTTGCCAGCGACGGAATCATAGCCGTGCTGCCGGTGGAAGACCTGCTGCACATCCGTGACTTCAAGGAGGCCCAGTGATCGGGTATCGCTGTGTTTTATGTCTTTGTGACAAGGTGAGGGGAAGGCGGGTGCGGACATGATAGGCGTCAACGAGGCTGGGACTGGTATCGGAGCCATGATGTCAGACAACAGAAATGGCGCGGTCGAGATTGCCGGCGCCGGGCCGGCCGGGCTGGCAGCCGCCATCACACTGGCGCGCGCGGGGCGGTCAGTCATCGTGCATGAGGCCCGGGCCGAGGTGGGGCACCGCTTCAAACGGGACCTTCAGGGGCTGGAGAACTGGAGCACGCAGCAGGATGCCCTGGCGGTGTTGCAGGAACTCGGAATCACCACCGACTTCAAGCGAGTTCCATGCCGCCGGGGTACCGCCTTTGATGCCTGGGATTCCCCGTACGCCATTGAGAGCATTGAGCCGCTGTTCTACCTGGTGGAGCGTGGCTCCGGGCCAGACACATTGGACACGGCGTTGCTGAGACAGGCCAGGGAACTGGGCGTGCAGGTGCATTTCAAAAGCCGGCTGCGGCATGCCCGGGGCCCGGCCATCCTGGCGACTGGCCCAAAGGCCGCCGATGCCATTGCGGTCGGCTATCATTTCGATACATCCATGCCGGACGGTTTCTGGGCAATTTGTGATAACAACCTTGCCCCTAAAGGGTATGCCTACCTTTTGGTAATGGGAGGCAAGGGAACGGTAAAGAGTTGCATGTTTACTGGTTTCAGGGATGAAGCAAAGTATGTGGAGCGAACTGTCAGTGCGTTTCAGAGGCTGGCCGGCATGGAGATGATGAATCCTCAGCCGCACGGCGGTGTTGGAAACTTCCGTATCCCTGTAACCGCATTGTCCGGGGTGCACCCGGTAGCGGGTGAGCAGGCCGGTTTCCAGGATACGCTGTGGGGCTTCGGGATGCGCGCGGCCATCACCTCCGGCGTGCTGGCCGCACGCAGCCTGCTGCATGGTGACGACTACAACCGGCTTTGGCGAGAATCCCTGGAGCGTCCGATGGCGGCGGCGTTGGTGAACCGCGCGTTTTATGGGCTGCTGGGTAACCGCGGTTATCGCTGGTGCATGCGCCGCCAGGAAAACCATCTGGATGCGCGCGAGTTTTTGCGCCGTCTCTACCGGCCCACACTTGCCAGGCGTCTGCTGGCGCCGTTGGCGGGTTTGCATTTGCGGAGCCAGCGACGGGATATAAGCTGCAATCACGTCGACTGCGGCTGTATCTGGTGCCGGCATGGCCGGGAGTGGCATACGTAATGCCAACCGTTCGCAAGGACTTCGGAGTTGAGTGATGGATGAGTCGATCAGTCACAGTGGAACATCGTATTATTGTGATCGTACTTGTCTACGTCTGGCAATGGTGGCAATCATCAATAGTGTAGTGTCGCTGACCGCCACACTCGTGATTGGTGTGGATGTGCAGTTGTCTGTAGGGCGGTTTATATGATGCCCGGGGCTCCGGCATTCATTGCCGAGGGTGATCACAGCCCTGACGTCTGAGATCAAGCCAGCCTCTGTAGAGCCAACGCAAACCAAAGAGCGAGACTGTTGGAACGATAATCCACTGCGCTAGAGGGGCGATACCTGTGCCAAGGAAGGGAAACAGGGGCATAGAATCATTGTAGCTCCAGCGCTGGCCTGCGCCTGTGGCCCAGGCTTCAAAGACTATGGTTATAAGCAGACCGGTAGCAAAATACGCTCCTAAAGCATGGCGGCGCCACCGCCCCTGTATCCAAAAGCCATCTTTAGTTGCCGCTGCGGCGACGCCATAGGCAAATAGTGCAATATTGGCATCGCCGATTGCCGCCCGCGTGCAGAGCCAGACGACCGCACCATGGGACGCCTCCATCATCCCTGTAAAGAAAGGCACCTGGATCATTTCCCAAAAAAAATGCAGCAAAAAGCTGACAGACCAGATTAAAAAAAACAGGAACCAGCCTCTACGTGATGGTCGACGTGAACAATGCATAATCTATCCAGCCAATCTAATAACTTCAGGCAGCCGAAGTTGAAATCGCAACCCTTCATCGCAGCGGCCTCCTGACCACCCGATAATTCGGAAATGGCCAGAACCGGTCCACCCAAAAACAACGGCAGCAGCAAGGAGATAACTCGTCGGTTCATTGCGGCCATCTCGATTTCATGCGCCAAATGGTCGGATTGCATGCTTGGCGCCCAGTATGCCTTTCAATAGTGAGCAATCATAGCACCTCTCCAAGATGGGCGCTGGGGGCGAAATAGCCTCTTTGATGCGTCGTCAGGTCTGACAGTCTGACGGGTGGGGATGTCAGTACGAAAATCGGGAAAATGAAATTTAGCTGAAAATTCAGGTTCGTTTCAGTTGACCACTACAAGCTTTGTGCGTCAAGATTAAGTGCCGTTTAACTGGCACATCCATATTGAGGCAATAAATCGTTGTCGGTATGAAAATTAAAATAAGGAGTTTCAGGTGAGCAAAATCTTCAAATCAATAAGCGCTCCGCTGGCGATA
>OJBO01000504.1_pt1 | contig 21817 bp, 20 predicted proteins | sample 1590461 | NCBI WGS metagenome assembly OJBO01 (sample SAMN05416836, study PRJEB24817) | seawater metagenome | isolation source: Sea water | place: Canada:Atlantic | collected 2013-07 | reverse complement strand
CCGGCCCGAGGGAGGTTGCTCCCCGGCGCCGGGGAGCAACCTCCCTCGGGCCGGAGAAGGACCGGTTTGGTGTGTTGAAGGCGGTGCTGGCGGCGGTGCCTTGGCTGCAGGCCGGTATGGGTATCGCGATTCTGTTTGCAGCGGGCCTGGTACCTTGGGCAACCGGCAAAGTGCTGGGAGCCATGGATCAGCAAATACTGGCTATTGATGTGAACGGTGAGTTTGTCGGAGACAGTCGCGTAGCCATTGAACGTCAGGCGGGGAACTGGATCGGTAAGAGCTATTTCTCGACCGATCTCTCGGACATCAAGGCCGATCTCGAGAAGCGGCCCTGGGTTGAGACAGTTGCGATACGCCGGGTATGGCCGGATCGCCTGGTGATCGATATCAGGGAGAAGAAACCCCTGGCTTACTGGACCGATGGACGTCTCGTAAGCCGCACCGGTGAGCTGTTCGCGCCGGCGAATCCCGAAGTTGCGGGTCGGTTGCCACGACTCGCAGGGCCGGATGAAAGGGTGCGGGATGTGATCGATATGGCGCGGGACATGAGCGACAAGCTGGTCGCCCGGGGGCTTGGATTTTCAGGCCTGACGCTGGAACACCGGGGTGCGTGGACCCTGCAGCTGGCCAACGGCATCGAGGTGGTGCTTGGCCGCGATCAGGTGGCGCAACGGTTTGATCGGTTTATCACGGTTTATGAAAACCGACTGGCAGCAAGGTCGGACGAAGTCAGTCGGGTAGATGCCCGCTACACCAACGGTGTGGCGGTCAAGTGGAAGGCTGTCGAGACAGCCTCCAGCCCAAAATCATAGCAACGGTTAATTCAGACCTACGGTTTGGTGGAACACATGTCATCGGTTGAAACGGAAAACATGATTGTCGGCCTCGATATCGGAACCTCGAAGGTGGTTGCGATTGTCGGCAAGCGCAAGATGGACGGCACCATCGAAGTGGTGGGCATTGGTTCCCATCCTTCCCGGGGCCTCAAGCGTGGAGTGGTGGTGAATATTGAAACCACCGTCCAGGCAATTCAGCGCGCGGTGGAAGAGGCGGAATTGATGGCCGGGTGCCGCATTCACTCGGTGTATGCGGGTATTGCCGGCAGCCACATCAAGAGCCTGAATTCCCACGGCATTGTTGCAATCCGTGACCGTGAGGTCACCCAGGCCGATATAGACCGGGTCATTGACGCCGCCCAGGCGGTTGCGATTCCTGCAGACCAGAAGATTCTCCATATTCTGCCCCAGGAGTTCGTGATCGACAGCCAGGAAGGCATCAAGGAACCCATGGGCATGTCCGGTGTGCGCCTGGAGGCAAAGGTTCATCTGGTGACCTGCGCGGTGAATGCCGCCCAGAACATAGAGAAATGCGTGAAGCGCTGCGGGCTTGAGGTGGATGACATCATCCTGGAGCAGCTGGCATCCAGCCACGCCATTCTCACCGAGGATGAGAAAGAGCTGGGTGTCTGCGTGGTGGATATCGGTGGTGGCACCACGGATATTGCGGTGTTTACCGGCGGTGCTATCCGGCACACGGCGGTGATTCCGATCGCCGGCGACCAGGTGACCAACGACATTGCCATGGCGCTGCGCACACCGACCCAGAATGCTGAAGAAATCAAGATCAAGTATGCCTGTGCACTGACCCAGCTGGCCGGTGCGGATGAAACCATCAAGGTGCCCAGTGTTGGCGATCGCGCGCCGCGCGATCTGTCCAGGCAGGCCCTGGCGGAGGTGGTGGAACCGCGCTACGAGGAGCTGTTCACCCTGGTTCAGTCAGAGTTGCGCCGGTCCGGATTTGAAGACCTCATTCCGGCAGGCATCGTGATAACCGGCGGTTCCTCCACCATGGAAGGCGTGGTGGAGCTGGCCGAAGAGATCTTCCACATGCCGGTAAGGCTGGCCTGTCCGCAGGCGGTTTCCGGCATGACGGAGGTAGTCAACAATCCGATCTACGCCACTGGCGTTGGGTTGTTGATTCATGGTTTCCGCCAGATGGATCTGGGGCGGGCACCGGTGCTCAAGGGTGAAGATGCACCCTCGCTGTTTGAGCGCATGAAAGCCTGGTTTACCGGTCATTTCTGACGGGGCCGGGCGGGTAGTACACGAAGGTATCTCGAAAACACAATCTCGAACAAACAGCCCGGAACAAGGGCTGAAAACAGCACGAAGGAGTAGGGGAAATGTTTGAACTCGTCGATAATGTCCAGCAAAACGCTGTCATTAAAGTCGTCGGTGTAGGCGGTGGTGGCGGCAACGCCGTGCGCCATATGCTTAACAGCGACATCGAAGGTGTGGAATTCATCTGCGCCAACACGGACGCCCAGGCGCTGACCGATATGGACGCGCGTCAGATCATCCAGCTCGGTGGCAACATCACCAAGGGGCTGGGTGCCGGCGCCAATCCGGAAGTCGGTCGCCAGTCTGCCCTGGAAGACCGCGATCGTATCGCCGAAGCCATCAAGGGCGCGGATATGGTCTTCATTACCGCGGGCATGGGCGGTGGTACCGGTACCGGTGCCGCGCCGATCGTAGCGGAAGTAGCCCGCGAACTGGGCATCCTGACCGTTGCAGTGGTCACCAAGCCTTTCATGTTCGAAGGCGGCAAGCGCATGAGCGTTGCTGAATCCGGTCTGAAAGAGCTGGAAGAAAGCGTTGATTCCCTGATTACCATTCCCAATGAAAAGCTGCTGGCGGTCATGGGCAAGAAAACCAGCCTGCTGGACGCATTTGCCGCAGCTAACGATGTGCTTCTGGGCGCAGTTCAGGGTATCGCTGATCTGATTACCCGCAACGGTATGATCAACGTCGACTTCGCCGACGTGAAGACGGTCATGTCCGAAATGGGTATGGCGATGATGGGCACCGCCCGTGCCACGGGTGAAAATCGTGCGCGGGAAGCCGCCGAAGCGGCCGTTCGCAGCCCGCTGCTCGAAGACATCAACCTGCAGGGTGCCAAGGGTATTCTGGTCAACATTACCGCGGGCATGGATCTCAACCTGGGCGAATTCTCCGAGGTTGGCGACATTGTGCGTGAGTTTGCTTCTGACTCTGCCACCGTCGTTGTCGGTACCGTTATTGATCCGGAAATGACCGACGAACTGAAGGTAACGGTTGTTGCGACCGGCCTGGGTGGTGATCGTGAGAAGCCGACCAAGGTGGTGGACAATACCCGCACTCTGGATGGAAAAACCGATTACAACCAGCTGGATCGTCCCGCTGTTCTGCGTCGCCGGGCCGTTTCCCATGGAAACGTGGCAATCGACCAGAGCAAGGATAGCGAGGAGCAGGGTGTCGACTATCTCGATATTCCCGCATTCCTCCGTCGCCAGGCTGACTGATAATCTGGTGCAATTGTGATCCGGTTGTGGTTCTTGTGCGAAACATGGAACCCGGTATCCGGTAAATACGTGCACTGATTGCCATGGGTTGGATGCTGGATGAACATTCAGCAACAACGGATTGGTTAAATGGTATTCAGTCTTATTTTCTGATATTCTCCGGGCAGATTTTTGCCTAGAATATCGCCTTTTTGTGACGGAATTATGTACCGATGATCAGACAACGGACACTTAAAAACACCATCCGTGCCACCGGTGTTGGCTTGCACTCGGGTGAGAAGGTCTACCTGACCCTCAAGCCTGCCCCGGTGGACTCCGGTATCATCTTCCGCCGTACCGATCTTGACCCGATGGTTGAGATTCGTGCCTGCGCGGAGAATGTAGGTGAGACCATGCTGTCCACGACGCTGGTAAAAAACGGTGTCCGTGTGGCGACTGTGGAGCATCTGCTCTCGGCCATGGCTGGTCTCGGGATTGATAACTGTTTCGTCGAACTAAGTGCCGCGGAAGTGCCCATCATGGACGGTTCTGCCGGTCCTTTTGTGTTCCTTCTGCAGTCCGCCGGCATTGCCGAACAGGATGCAGCCAAGCGTTTCATCCGCATCAAGCGTGAGGTAACGGTTGAGGAAGGCGACAAGAAGGCCACCCTGCTGCCTTTCGAAGGCTTCAAGGTGAGCTTCGGTATCGACTTTGATCACCCCGTGTTCAAGGGCCGCGCCCAGACAGCAACCGTCGATTTTTCCAGTACCTCCTTTGTCAAGGAAGTGAGTCGCGCTCGGACTTTCGGGTTCATGCGTGACATCGAAAAATTGCGTGCCATGAACCTTGCTCTCGGCGGCAGTGTGGACAACGCCATCGTTGTTGATGACTACAAGATCCTCAACGAAGACGGTCTGCGCTATGACGACGAATTTGTGAAGCACAAGCTGCTTGATGCCATCGGCGATCTCTATCAGTTGGGCAACAGCCTGATTGGTGAGTTCCGGGGGATCAAATCCGGCCACGATCTGAACAATAAGCTGTTGCGCAAGCTCAGGGCAGAAGAGGATGCCTGGGAAGTGGTTACCTTTGATGACGAGGCCACTGCCCCGATTTCCTATATGAAGCCTGTGCTGGCGGCGGGCTGAAGCAGGACGCTTTAATCCCGGACGTGGCTAGCGAGTTTTTCGAGAACCTCGCGTAATGCTTTATCCTTCGTGTGCCCGGCCTCCTCTTTGAGGAGCCGGGCATTTTCTTTGCTCAAGGGTTCTTTTTTGAACACCGGTTTTTCCCGAAATCTGGGCGGTGCAACCTTGACCTTCAGTTTCCAGACGAACCGGAACAGTTCGTTCTCTCGCAGCTTTTCCATGATTTCGTGCTGGCGGAACCGGATCTGACTCGCTTTACCCGCGGTTTCGGTGGTCAGGACCAGCTCTCCGTCCTTGCAGCTGACAAAGCGTGTCCCGTTGACCAGCTCGCTCGGCAGGGCGGCCAGGACTTCTCCTTCCGCCTGTCGATGGAGCTCGGCCTTTGCCACAAGATCCTTCAGTACCGGGGTTCTGCCAAGCTTGTCGAAGGTCATTTTTTGCTCGCTTTTGCGTTTCATGGCGGCGTTTTTACTCGACGGCTGCGTTTACGATTGGTTACACTTCGGCACGGTTTATGCGTAGTGCCTGTATTACACTCGTTTTACATTGTGATAAATGAGTATGTCTACCGGGCGCTGCAATTTTTTCAGTATGTAGCTGTTGCCAAAGGATGGCAGACCCCCTTCGGATTTTTCCGGGGCGCAACACTACAGGATGCGGTTGCGGCTCAACGATGAAACCAGATGATGATATGAACATTATTCTCGTTGGCAAACGCCACGGAAAGTCCCGTGTGCTGTCGATCAACAGCACGCTTGCTGCCTGCTTGCTGTTCCTCGTGCTCTCCCTGCTGGTCGCGGCCGGCTGGGCAGGGTATCAAATGGCTGTGCAGCAGGTAGAGGCCAGAGAGCCCACCAACTCCGAGCTGGTCGCCGATTGGAAACAGAAGCTGGCAGACCAGAAGGCAGAACTGGCCAGTATTGAGGAGAACGTTCAGCAACAGGTTGATGCGCTGACTCTTCGCCTCGGCGAGATCCAGGGCCGTCTCCTGCGACTGGATGCGCTGGGCCAGCGGTTTGTGGAATCCGGCCTCGTGGCCAGTGACGAATTCAACTTCGATCAGCCGGCTGCAGTCGGCGGGCCAGAAGATGCCTTGTCCGGGGATTCCTTCTCCGCACCTGAGCTGACCCGGATGATTGAGGAAATGGAATGGCGAATCGAAGACCGCGAGCAGCAACTGCGGTTGCTCGACCAGCTGGCCTCCAGCAAGCGGCTCGAAGATGAGCTGTACCTGGAAGGCCGTCCGATCACCTGGGGCTGGCTGTCTTCGAAGTACGGTTACCGGTCCGATCCGTTTACCGGCAAGCGGACCTGGCATGCCGGTGTTGATTTGGCCGGCAAGGATGGCAGTGACATTATTTCGGTCGCCGGCGGTGTCGTTACCTATGCCGGAGAGCGCTATGGCTACGGTAACCTTGTGGAAGTCGACCATGGTGATGGTCTGATAACCCGCTATGCCCACTGCAAGACTATCAAGGTGAAGGTGGGCGATGTTGTCCAGAAAGGCCAGGTAGTCGCGCTGATGGGCAGCACAGGCCGTTCCACCGGGCCTCACGTGCACTTTGAAGTCATCCGGAATGGCAAGTCTGAAAACCCGGAAACCTACATCAAGCGGGCGAGCCGCTAATTCGGTTCCGGCCCGCAAGCCGTTGTCAGTACTTTCCCGCCAGTCGGCCTCCGGCCAGTTTTTATCCGTGAATCCGGTGCCTCATCAGCGACTTATTGCGCCTGTGTGAGGCCTACCTTTTGTCCTGTTACAAAATAAGGTTAGAATGCCGGCTTCCTCCGTTTAATCAAAGAAGCAGTGGTCTATGTTCACAAAGCTTGCAACCAAGATGTTCGGCAGTAAAAACGCCAGAGAAATCAAGAGAATGCGCAAGACGGTCATGCGCATTAACGAGCTTGAAGAGCAATATGGCAATCTGTCCGACTCCGAGTTGCAGGGCAAGACCGCGGAGTTCCGTCGTCGGATCGACGAAGGCGAATCCCTGGATGCGCTTCTTGCGGAAGCCTTCGCAACCGTGCGTGAAGCGGGCCGCCGGGTTATGGGTATGCGTCATTACGACGTCCAGCTGATCGGTGGTATCACCCTGCACGAAGGCCGGATCGCGGAAATGAAGACCGGTGAGGGCAAGACGCTGGTTGCTACCGCTTCCGTGTACCTCAACGCGTTGTCCGGCAAGGGTGTCCACGTGGTTACCGTGAACGATTACCTGGCCCGTCGTGATGCCGACTGGATGGGCAAGCTCTATCGGTTCCTGGGCATGCAGGTGGGTGTCGTGGCCTCGGGCCAGCCAGCGGAGGAAAAGCGGGCAGCCTACCAGGCCGATATTACCTACGGTACCAACAACGAATTCGGCTTCGACTACCTGCGCGACAACATGGCGTTCAGTACCGAAGACAAGGTCCAGCGCGGGCTGAACTATGCGATCGTGGACGAGGTGGACTCTATCCTGATCGACGAAGCCAGAACGCCGCTGATTATCTCCGGGGCAGCCGAGGACAGTTCAAAGCTTTATCAGGCCATCAATGAACTGATCCCCAACCTCGAAAAGGGCGAAGTGCCTGAGGAAGGAGAGCCGACCGGTGACTTCACCATCGATGAGAAATCCCGCCAGGTTGAGCTGACAGAAAGCGGTCACGAGAAGGTTGAAGAGCTTCTCCTTGAGCGTGGCCTTCTGAAGGAAGGTGAGAGCCTCTATTCCGCCGCCAACCTCAGCCTGTTGCACCATGTGCACTCAGCATTGCGGGCCCACCACCTGTTCCAGAAAGACGTGGATTATATCGTCCAGGGCGGCCAGGTGGTCATCGTCGACGAGCATACCGGTCGTACCATGCCGGGTCGTCGCTGGAGTGAAGGTCTGCACCAGGCCGTTGAGGCCAAAGAGGGCGTCAAGATTCAGGCCGAGAGCCAGACGCTGGCATCGACCACCTTCCAGAATTATTTCCGGCTGTACGACAAGCTGGCCGGCATGACCGGTACGGCAGATACCGAAGCCTTCGAGTTTCGCCAGATCTACGGCCTCGATGTGGTGGTCATTCCTCCCAACAAGCCGATCCAGCGGACCGATTACAACGACCTGGTCTACCTGACCCAGGAAGAGAAATTCCACGCCATTATTGACGAGATCAAGGATGTCACTGCCGAAGGACGTCCGATTCTCGTCGGTACCGCCTCCATCGAGGCCTCCGAACTGCTCTCCATGCTGCTCAAGAAGGCGCGGATCGAACACAAGATCCTGAACGCCAAGCAGCACGAATCCGAAGCCCATATCATTGCCCAGGCGGGCCGCCCCGGGGCGGTCACCATCGCCACCAACATGGCCGGCCGTGGTACCGATATCGTGCTGGGCGGTAACTGGGAACACGAAGTTGCCGCCATGGACAATCCCTCCGAAGAGGAAATTGCCAGGGCCAAGGCCGAGTGGACCGAGCGTCACAATCAGGTGCTGGAGGCCGGCGGTCTGCACATCATTGGTACCGAGCGTCACGAATCCCGTCGAATTGACAACCAGCTTCGCGGTCGTGCCGGGCGTCAGGGTGATCCTGGCTCCTCAAGGTTCTTCCTGTCTCTGGAAGACAACCTCATGCGCATCTTTGCCCCAGACCGGGTCAAGAGCCTGATGCAGGCCATGGGCATGAAGAAGGGGGAGGCCATCGAGCACCGGATGGTGACCAACGCGATCGAGAAATCCCAGCGCAAGGTGGAAGGTCGCAACTTCGACATGCGTAAGACCCTGCTGGAATACGATGACGTAGCCAACGACCAGCGCACGGTTATCTACGACCAGCGCAACGAAGTCATGTCTTCAGACGACATTTCGGACATGGTGACGACCATTCGGGAAGACGTTGTCGACTCGCTGATCAGTGAATACATTCCGCCCCAGAGTATGCCGGAACAATGGGACGTCGCCGGGCTGGAAGCACAGCTCCAGTCGGAGATGGCGATTGATCTGCCGGTTCAGAAGTGGCTGGAAGAAGACAACAAGCTGTACGAAGAAAACCTGCGCCAGAAGATTCTCGACGAGATCGTGGCTGCCTACCAGGCCAAGGAAGAGATTGCCGGTTCCGAGGCCATGCGCAAGTTCGAGAAGCAGGTGTTCCTGCAGGTGCTCGATACCCTCTGGAAAGAGCATCTTTCCAACATGGACCATCTGCGCCGTGGTATCCATCTGCGGGGTTATGCCCAGAAGAACCCCAAGCAGGAGTACAAACGCGAGGCGTTCAACCTGTTTGAAACCATGCTTGATACCATGAAGCGGGATGTTACCCGGGTACTCTGCCACGTGCGTGTCCAGAGCCGTGAGGAGATGGAAGAAGTCGAGCGCCGTCGCAAACAGGAGCTGGAAGAAGAGCTCGCAAAGGCCCGTCTGCGCCACGACGAAACCAGCGCCACGGCCCAGAGCCAGGGTGAGGGTGAGGCTGACGAAGCCCGGCAGTCGACTCCGGAAACCTTCGTTCGACAGGAGCGCAAGGTGGGTCGAAACGAACCCTGCCCCTGCGGGTCCGGCAAGAAGTACAAGCAGTGTCATGGCAAGGTCAGCTGATTCAGAGCACTGACCGCACCATCGGAACCCGCACTCTGCCAGCCACAACTGGTGGGATGCGGGTTTTTTCGTTTTCAGCGGGTCGTGTGTTACCTCGAGCGCACCCCCAGACAAGAGGAGTGGCACAATGGCGGTAGGTCCGGGAACCTTACCTGAGTTTTATCCGGTAGCCGGAATCAAGGTCGGCATAGCCAGTGCCGGTATAAAGAAGCCGGGACGTAAGGACGTGGTTGTTTTCGAGCTGGCCCCGGAAAGCCGGGTTGCCGGTATCTTCACGAAAAACCAGTTCTGTGCAGCGCCGGTTACCCTCAGCCGCCGGCATCTGGCCGAGACCTCGCCTCGGTACCTCTTGATCAACACGGGCAATGCCAACGCCGGTACGGGTGAGCAAGGTATGCGGGATGCTATGGCCTGTTGCCAGGCCTTGGCAAAGCAGGCTGGCGTCACGGAAGCCGAAATTCTGCCGTTTTCCACGGGGGTGATTGGCGAGCCGTTGCCGGTCCAGAAGATCGTTGGCGCGCTTCCGGAGGCTTTGGCGAACACTGTAGAGAATCGCTGGGCTGAAGCGGCCAGTGGCATCATGACCACGGACACCCGCCCCAAGGGCGCTTCCTGTCAGATTGAGCTGGATGGTCACACGGTAACCATCTCGGGCATCAGCAAGGGTGCGGGCATGATTCGTCCCAACATGGCGACGATGCTCGGTTTTATTGCCACCGATGCCCGGATTGCGCCGGAACTGCTGCAGACGCTTGCCTCGGAACTGGGGGAAAAGTCCTTCAACCGCATCACTATCGATGGCGACACCTCTACCAATGACGCCTGCATGCTGATGGCCAGCGGCCAGTATTCCGGCCCCGAGATCACGGCCTCCAGCGCGGCGCTGCCGAAGCTGCGGGAGGCCTTGCAGGCAATCTATCTGGAACTGGCCCACGCCATTGTCCGCGACGGCGAAGGAGCAACCAAGTTTGTCACCATCGACGTCAGCGGAGCGGCCGGTCAGCAGGAGGCTCTGGACGTTGCCTATACCGTGGCGCATTCGCCGTTGGTCAAGACCGCACTGTTCGCCTCGGACCCGAATTGGGGCCGGATTCTGGCGGCGGTTGGTCGCGCCGGTGTCGAAGGACTGGACCTCAATGCCCTTGAAATCTATCTGGGCGATGTCTGCCTGGTCCGCAACGGTGGCCGGGCCGAGGATTACTCGGAAGCCCGCGGGCAGGCCGTGATGGATCGGGAGGAGATCACCATTGCCATCGACCTCAAGCGGGGTGATGTTCGGGAAACCGTGTGGACCTGTGATTTCTCCCACGATTACGTGACTATCAACGCCGAGTATCGTACCTGAGCATGTCTGCCAGAGAGACGCCGGTCAAAGAGGTTCACGTTGCCGTGGCGGTCATCGTCCGTGATGGCCGTGTGCTGATCGCCCGACGGCCAGACCACGTTCACCAAGGGGGCTTACTGGAGTTTCCCGGTGGCAAGGTGGAGCCTGGCGAGACGGTTCAGGCGGCGCTTGTGCGCGAAATTGCCGAGGAAACCGGTCTTCACGTGCCGGCGGGTTCCCTGGAGCCTGTTATCGGTATTCGGCACGATTATGGCGACAAGCGGGTTTTCCTGGACGTCTGGGAAACCAGTTCTGCCGGGGGCGAAGCAAGGGGATGTGAGGGGCAGCCCGTGGAATGGCTGACCCCGGAGCAGCTTCGGGATGAGGATTTCCCCGCCGCCAACCGGCCGATCATTCGCGCTCTGCGTTTGCCCCGGCAGTTGGCAATCACCGGTTCCGAGAATGGCCTGGAGCCAACCCTTGCGCACCTTCAGGAGGGTCTGAGCGCCGCTCGACCACCGCTGGTACTGCTCCGGGCTCCGGCGTTGAGACCGCCGGCCTATCGGGAGTTGGCGGCGAACGCGTTGCCGGTTTGTGAAAAGACCGGAGCTACACTGATTGTGCACGGTGGACCGGAGGTATTCCGCGCCATACCCGGCGCCCATGGGCTGCACCTGCCCTGGCGCGAGGCGGCCAAGCTCTCGGCCAGACCGGTTCCGGAAGATGTCTGGCTGGGGGTTTCCTGCCATGACAGGCAGGAAATCGATCATGCGACGGCTATCGGAGCGGACTATGTGACCCTGGGGCCAGTCCAGCCGACCGAAAGCCATCCGGGTGCGCCGACCCTGGGATGGTCGGTCTTTGCCGACCTGGTGTCGGAAGCGGTGCTTCCGGTATTTGCCCTGGGCGGTTTGTCGCCCGGCGATCTCCGCGAGGCTCGCCAGCGGGGCGGTCAGGGCATCGCCGGTATCCGCTTCTGGTGGCCCCAAAGCTGACACTTGTCAGCGACGCCGTGGCCATGTCTGTTATGCTGTCGTTCCTGCATTTTTCACCATCTTGCACAACCGATTCCGGGAGAGACCGTGAGTAAACTGACCCATCTCGACGACAAGGGCGAAGCCCGCATGGTGGACGTGACCGACAAGGCGGCCACCGAACGCGAGGCCCGCGCTGAAGCTACCATCCGCATGGCGCCGGAAACCCTGAACATGATTATTGAGGGTGAGCATCCCAAAGGGGATGTCCTGGCTGTTGCCCGCATCGCCGGTATCATGGCCGCAAAGAAAACCCATGATCTGATTCCCTTGTGTCATGCGCTGAACCTGACGTCTGTAAAAGTTGAACTGACTCCGGGCGACGACGGGGCATCTGTACATATTCTGACCCGCTGCAAACTTTCCGGCCAGACCGGTGTCGAGATGGAGGCGTTAACCGCGGCAAGCGTGGCGGCACTGACGCTATACGACATGTGCAAGGCGGTCGATCGTGGCATGGAGATTGATTCCGTGCGTCTGCTGGAGAAGAAAGGCGGCCGCAGTGGCCACTGGGTCGCCGATAAAGCCTGATCTGGCGGACCGCCGCGCTCGTAAGTGTTGGTTACCAAGACCACTCCGGAGGAGCGACAGTGCCGAGACTACGCCAAGCGGGCGGGCCCGTGATAGAATGCGCGGCCCGATTGACTGAACCACGAGGAAACACTGTGGCTGTTCGTTACATCCAGACCTGCCGGTTGCCGACCCCGTTCGGGGTATTTGATATGCACGGCTTTGAAGAACCGGACACCGGAAAGGAACACGTCGCCCTGACTCTCGGCGACCTGGATAGCGACGAACCCATGCTGGCCCGCACGCATTCCGAATGTCTGACCGGCGACGCCCTCTATAGCATGCGGTGTGATTGCGGCTACCAGCTGGAAGAGGCGCTGCGCAGCATTGCCCGGGAAGGTCGGGGTATCCTCATGTATCTGCGTCAGGAGGGTCGGGGAATCGGCCTGTTGAACAAGATCCGCGCCTACCATCTGCAGGATCAGGGCGCGGATACGGTAGAGGCCAACGAGCGTCTGGGTTTCGCGGCCGATCTTCGTGACTACAGCATGTGCAAGGACATGCTGGAGCATCTCGGTATCAGGAGCCTGAGGCTGATGACCAATAATCCCCGCAAGGTCAAAGCGCTCTCCTCCTACGGCATCGACATTACGGAAAGGGTACCTCTGCACGTGGGCCGCAACCCCCACAATGAACACTACCTCGATACCAAGCAGAGCAAGCTCGGCCACTGGCTGGAGACCCATCAGGACGACGATCCCGAAATCTGAGCTGGGTTTGTCGCCACATACGAAAAAGCCCGCGAACTCCGCGGGCTTTTTGCATTCTCAGGTTTGTGTTCCGTCTATTTGACGGCTTTCAGGTTCTGGTGGCGCAGGGTCTCGATCCGCGTGCGGATAGACGATTCAATACCTGCGGCGTCCAGACTACATTCGGCCAGCAGCTCGCCGTGCTTGCCGTGGTCCATAAAGGTATCGGGCAGGCCCAGTTGAAGTACCGGCAAGGTAACCAGGCGGCTGTTCAGGAATTCGGTCACGGCGCTGCCTGCACCACCGGCAATGGCGTTTTCTTCCAGGGTCACCAGTAGTTCATGCTGCTCGGCCAGCTCCAGCACCAGTTCTTCATCCAGGGGTTTGACGAAACGCATGTCTGCGACCGTCGCGCCGATGGCTTCTGCAGCCTCCAGAGCAGGCGCCAGCAGGGTGCCAAAGTTGAGGATGGCAACACCTTTGCCGTTGCGAATCCGGCGGCCCTTGCCAATCTCAAGCGGCGTCAGTTCCTGCTGAATTTCGGCACCGGGGCCTGTGCCACGGGGGTAGCGCACCGATGCCGGTCCTTCGTAGAGCATGCCGGTCTGGAGCATCTGGCGGGTTTCGTTTTCGTCCGACGGTGTCATCACCACCATGTTCGGCACGCAGCGCAGGTAGCTGATGTCGAAAGCGCCAGCGTGGGTCGGACCGTCTTCACCGACCAGGCCTGCGCGATCAATCGCGAACAGCACATCCAGATTCTGGATAGCGACATCGTGAATCAGTTGATCGTACGCCCGCTGCAGGAACGTCGAGTAGATGGCGACCACCGGCTTGGCGCCGTCACAGGCGAGCCCTGCTGCCAGCGTGACTGCGTGCTGTTCGGCGATGGCGACATCGAAGTAGCGTTCCGGGAAGCGCTGTGAGAATGCCAGCAGATCCGAGCCTTCACACATGGCCGGGGTGATGCCCACCACGCGCTCGTCCTGCTCGGCGGAATCACAGAGCCACTGACCAAAGACGTTGGCGTATTTCGGATTTGCCGGTTTCGGCTTGACCGGTTCGGGCTTGCTGGGAGGAACCGGTTCGATCTTGTTGATGGCGTGATAGCCGATCGGATCGGCTTCAGCCGGCGCAAAGCCCTTGCCCTTGGTGGTTACCACATGGAGAAACTGCGGACCCTCAAGTTCGCGGATGTTCTCCAGGGTTTCCATCAGCAGGGGCAGGTCATGACCATCGATAGGGCCGATGTAGTTGAACCCCAATTCTTCGAACAGGGTACCCGGGGCAATCATGCCCTTGAAGTGCTCCTCGGTTTTCTTGGCCAGCGCCATAAGGTGTGGCGCTCCCTGAAGAACCTTCTTGCTGCTGTCGCGAACCTGGTTGTAGGTGCGGCTGGACAGCAGCTTGGCAAAGTAGTTGGACAGTCCGCCAACATTCCGGGAGATCGACATGTCGTTGTCGTTCAGGATCACCAGCATGTCGGCGTGCAGGTGACCGGCGTGGTTCAGGGCTTCAAAGGCCATGCCAGCGGTCATGGCGCCGTCACCAATAACGGCGATGCTTTTACGGCCGGTCTGTTGCAGTCTTGCAGCAACGGCCATGCCCAGTGCAGCGCTGATGGAGGTGCTCGAGTGGCCCACGCCGAAGGTGTCGTATTCGCTTTCTGCCCGCTTCGGGAAGCCGGCCAGACCGTCTTTGCGACGGATGCTGCCCATGGCGTCCTTTCGGCCGGTCAAAATCTTGTGGGGATAGGCCTGATGGCCGACATCCCAGACCAGACGGTCGCTCGGCGTATCAAAAACATAGTGAAGGGCAACGGTAAGCTCGAGCACGCCCAGGCCCGCGCCGAAATGGCCACCGGTCTGGCCCACTGACCATAACAGAAATGCCCTGAGCTCCCGGGCCAGCTGCGAAAGCTGCTCCGGGGCCAGCTCTCTCAGCTGGGCCGGTTCGTCAATCCGGTCCAGCAGCGGCGTGTTGGGCCGCTGTGACGGGATTTCCTTGAAAATATAAGTGTCCTGCATCTGCTCGGGTCTTTTCCGGTACGTTCAGTAACTGACTGGCATTATAAGGGAACAGGGGAAGCTGTTTCACACAAAGCGGGCCAGTTGTTACGAAAATATTTACGGCCAGTGTGCGCCTTCGGAGCGCCGGGATTCAATGGGTTCTTGCCACCACGTAATCGGCCATTGCCCGCAGGGGGTCTGCTTCGGGACCAAACGCCTGCAAACTTTGCTGGGCCTGTTCCAGCAGATTGGCCAGGTGCTCCCTGGCGCCTTCCAGGCCAAGCAGGGCGGGGTAGGTGGGTTTGGCGCGGGCGGCATCCGAGCCCTGGGGTTTGCCAATGACCGTTGTATCGCCCTCGATGTCCAGAAGGTCATCCTGAACCTGGAAGGCCAGGCCCAGGGCTTTGGCGTACTGGGTCAGGGAAGCCAGGGCCTGTTCGTCGACCGACGGCGCCGTCAGGGCGCCAATTCGCACGCTGGTTTCGATAAGGGCGCCAGTCTTGTGGCGGTGCATGGTTTCAAGTTGCGCCAGGGCCAGGGTTTTGCCGACGGACTCCAGATCGATGGCCTGGCCACCAACCATTCCTCCGTGGCCACTGGCCCGGGCCAGTTCCCGGACCATGATCAGACGCACCGATTCAGGCAGTCCCGGCGCTTCGGCAAGCCAGCCAAAAGCCAGTGCCTGCAGGGCATCGCCAGCAAGGATGGCGGTGGCTTCGTCGAAGGCAATGTGCGTAGTAGGCCGTCCGCGGCGCAATTCATCGTCATCCATGGCCGGCAGGTCATCGTGGATCAGCGAGTAGGCGTGGATCAGTTCCACTGAGCAGGCCGGGATCAGGGCCTCGTCACCGGTCTGTCCCATTGCCTTTGCCGCTGCAAGACACAGTGCCGGGCGGATTCGCTTGCCACCGCCCAGCACGCTGTAGCGCATGGCTTCCTGCAGCCGGCCAGAGGCGGAATCACGGGTAATGCACCGATCCAGTTCCGCATCGACGCGGGCCCGGCAGGTTTCCAGAAAATCAGAGGCAAGCAGGTTCTTTCCGGACATCAGTCAGCATCATCCGGTGAGAACGGGCGGGTTTCCAGGGTGCCGTCGCTGTTCTGGACCAGTTGTTCGACCCGTTGCTCGGCGCTCTTCAACGCCTGCTGGCATTCCCGGGTCAGCTTTACACCCCGCTCGAACGCCGTCAGGGACTGTTCCAGGGACAGCTCGCCCTGCTCCAGATCGCGAACCAGCTTTTCCAGTTCATCAAGAGACTTCTCAAAATCAGCTATCGATGTGGCGCCTTGTTCACCGGCCATCAGAGGCCCTCCGATCGGGTGGCAGAATTTCGCGGATTATACCAGAGCCAGATCGCTATCGCCGCCAGTGGAAGTGACGTCGTTCACCGGTCCGGGCATCCGGACCCCAGTTCTGTTCCGTCACCTCGATTTCACCGCTGGCTGAAACGGTCACCACGGTGGTTGCCCGGGTGCCGTAATCTGAGCCGACGATAAAGGGCGACGACAGGAAGCGCTCGGTCTCCAGCCCAACGCCGGTGTCAGGCAGCAGGTGGTCCGGTGCCGGCGTGCTGTCCTGAAGCAGAGGAATCAATTCGTTGTGCAGCTTTTCTGCGTGGCGGCCGGCAGCGGCAACGGTGTCCCCTGCGGCCTGTCGGAGGCGCAGAAGTTTGGGCCAGGGTGTCTGCAGAAGGTGATTGCTCAGGCCGTAGACCCCGCGGTGGATCCGCCGGCCGGGGTGGGCATCCCGGTTACTGAAATACCAGCCGTCTCCCGTGGTCAGGTGAACGAGGTTGAAGCCGGAAAACTGATCGGCTTCATCAAGTAGATAGCCCTCAAGCCTATCCCGGGAATCGGTGAGGGCCCGCAAGGGCAGTTCGCCCCGGCTGATTCGACCGGTCTCCGGTGTGCCTTCCCGTACATTGGTCACGGCACTGACCTCGCCATCGGCATTGACTGCAAGCCAGGTGCCCCCGGAAAGCAGATCACGGCCGGCAAGCACGCGGGTGCCGGATTCTGTGGTCCACCAGTCCATGGCGGCTGTTGGGCGACGGAAGAATTCATCCCGGTTGGCGGCAACAACCAGCGGGAAATGAGGGTTCTGGCCAAGGGCGAAAGCGATCAGGCACATGGTTTAGGAGTAGGCTCCCGGATTTAATGAAGTTGACTCTTGCGCTGTGTATCATACCAGCCTTGGTTTTCCCGGGTGCGTCTCAAACTATGACCCTTTTCTATGTAATAGCATCTTATCTGGCCCTTGGCGCCCTGGCGGGCACCGTCGCGGGCCTGTTTGGCATTGGCGGCGGGCTGATCATCGTGCCTGTGCTGATGTTCAGCTTTGGTCTGCAGGGAATCAATCCGGACATTATTCCCCATCTGGCGGTTGGCACCTCGCTGGCGACCATTGTCTTTACCTCGGTCAGCTCCATTCGCTCCCACAACAAGCACGGTGCCGTGCGCTGGGATCTGTTCCGGCCCATGACCGCGGGGATTGTGGCCGGTGCCCTGGTTGGCGCCTGGACCGCGTCCCTGATGAGCGGGCGAGCGCTGGAACTGCTGATCGGTATTTTCGTGATTCTGGTGGGCCTGAAGATGTTTTACCAGGTCGACCCCAAGCCCGGTCGTGATGTTCCCGGCGTCGCAGGGCTGGGCGTTGCCGGGGGCGGTATCGGCTGGGCGTCGGCGATTTTCGGAATCGGCGGTGGAACTCTGACGGTTCCCTATCTGAGCTGGTGCAACGTGCGGATGCAGCAGGCGGTGGGCACATCGGCTGCCTGCGGCCTGCCTATCGCCATTGCCGGTGCTCTGGGTAACATCTGGACAGGGTGGGACAATCCCGCACTGCCGGAACCGAGCGCCGGCTTCATTTATCTGCCGGCCCTGATCGGTATTATTCTCACCAGCGTTTTCTTTGCCCGGGTGGGCGCCAATCTGGCACATCGGCTGAACCCCCGGATTCTCAAGCGTACTTTCTCCATCATGCTCCTGCTGGTGGGGCTCCGTTTTCTCCTGAGCTGAGAGGTAGTATATGCTGCAGCATCCCCAGATTGATCCGGTGGCCATTGCCATCGGCCCCCTCAAGATCCACTGGTACGGTCTGACTTATCTGTTCGGTTTTCTAGCCGGCTGGTGGCTTGGACGCATTCGCACCCGCAAGCCCTGGTCGCCGATCAACGAAGAGCAGATGGGCGACCTTCTGTTTTACCTGGCCCTGGGGGTCATCCTGGGCGGCCGCTTCGGCTATGTCCTGTTCTACAACTTTGACGCCTTCCTGGCGGACCCGCTCTGGCTGCTGCGGGTCTGGGAAGGGGGCATGTCTTTCCACGGCGGTTTGCTGGGCGTGATGTTTGCCATGTGGTGGTATGGCCGCAAGGTGGGCAGCGGATTCTGGCGCCTGGCCGACTTTGTGGCGCCGCTGGTGCCCCTTGGACTCGGCGCAGGGCGGATCGGCAACTTTATTAACGGCGAGTTGTGGGGCAAGCCCACTGACGTTGCCTGGGGTATGGTGTTTCGAACGGCTCCGGATTCTCTCGCCCGTCATCCCTCCCAGCTTTACCAGTTTGCCCTGGAAGGCGTTGCCCTGTTCGTGATCCTGTGGTGGTTCTCATCCCGGCAGCGCCCGACCATGGCGGTTTCCGGTCTGTTCCTCATTTGCTACGGCGTGTTCCGCTTCCTGGTGGAATTCGTGCGTCAGCCGGATCCGCAGCTGGGCTATCTTGCCTTTGACTGGCTTACCATGGGGCAGGTACTGTCCTTCCCGATGATCGTTGCCGGCGCCGCCCTGATGTTTATTGCCTACCGGAGACAAGCCCGATGAAAGCCTATCTCGACCTTATGCAAGACGTTGTTGATAACGGATTCGACAAGGGAGACCGCACCGGTGTCGGCACCCGGTCGGTGTTTGGCCGTCAGATTCGCTTCAACCTCCAGGAGGGCTTTCCGCTGGTCACTACCAAGAAAGTCCACCTGCGCAGCATCATTTACGAACTGCTCTGGTTCCTGCGGGGCTCCACCGACAACTCCTGGCTGCAGGAACGGAAGGTCTCGATCTGGAACGAGTGGGCATTGGAGAATGGTGACCTTGGGCCTATCTATGGCAAACAGTGGCGAAGCTGGCAGTGCCCCAATGGCGAGGTGGTTGACCAGATCAGCGAAGTGATCGAGCAGATTCGCACCAAACCGAATTCCCGCCGGCTGATCGTGTCCGCCTGGAACCCCGCTGAGCTTCCGGATGAGTCCATCGGTCCCCAGGATAACGTTCGCGAGGGTCGCATGGCGCTGGCACCCTGTCACTGCCTTTTCCAGTTCTACGTGGCCGACGGCAAGCTCTCCTGCCAGCTTTACCAGCGAAGCGCCGATCTGTTCCTGGGCGTACCTTTTAATATTGCCTCGTACGCCTTGCTGACGCACATGATTGCCCAGCAGTGTGATCTGGATGTCGGTGAGTTTGTGCATACCTTCGGCGACTGCCATCTGTACCAGAACCACCTGACCGACGACATCGTCTTCGAGCAGCTGAAACGCGAGCCCCGGGCCCTGCCTAAACTCGTGATCAAGCGCAAGCCCGCGAGCATCTTCGAATACGAGCTGGAAGATTTCGAGTTTGAGGGTTATGACCCCTATCCGGGCATCAAGGCGCCGATTGCCATTTGACCGAACCCCGAAGAGACGAGTACATGAGAAAAGCCCTGATCGTTGCCATGTCCCGTAACCGGGTTATTGGCCGTAACAACAAACTGCCCTGGTATCTTCCGGGTGACCTTCGTTATTTCAAGCAGGCTACCATGGGCAAGCCCATTATCATGGGCAGGAAGACCTGGGACTCCATTGGGCGGCCATTGCCGGGACGGATGAACGTGGTGATCTCGCGCAATGAAGAGTGGGAAGCGCCAACCGGAACAGTGGCTGCGAAGTCTTTGCCCGAAGCGCTGGTGAAGGCCGAGGCGCAGGCGGAGCTGGAAGGTGGTGACGAAGTGATGATTATCGGTGGCGGGCAGATCTACGCCGAGGCATTGCCGATGGTTGATCGGATGTACATCACCCAGGTGCACGCTGAGGTGGACGGCGATGCGTTTTTTCCGGAAGTAAACTGGGATGAGTGGGAAGAAATCGGACGGGAGGATTTCTCCGCGTCCGATAACAACCCTTACGACTACAGTTTCGTGGTCTATCAGCGTCAGGCTTAAGCCTGACGAGGCGGGCGCTTGCCTGCGGGCTTGCCGCCCTTGCCGGGCGGTTTGCCTCGACCACCGGGGCCGCCACGACCCTTCGGGCCACCTTTCTTGAAACCGCCTTTCGGGCCCTTGCGATTCTCGCCCGGACGACCGCCGCCACCTTTACGATCACGGCGGGGAGGTGTTGCCGACACGGTTGGCAAGGCCTCTGGCTGCTCGAGGGGCAGGGAGCCTGGCTGGGCTGCTTCCATCCAGCAGGCGAGGGCGCCGGCTACCATGGCCATGTCCATGTCATTGCGCTCGGCGATTTCGTCCAGCAGCGACATCGCCTTTGCCAACTTCTTGTCTTCCGCAAAGCCCAGCAGTTGGGACTCGAACTGCTGCTCCCTCATTTTCTTGAGCTCAACGGGAGACGGCAACTCGTAAGCTTCCATCGGCGAGTTTGTTGCGCGTTCAAGCGTTCGCAGCCAACTGCGCTCGCGGGGTGTTACCAGCAGGATCGCCTTGCCTTCGCGACCGGCACGACCAGTACGACCAACCCGATGGATGTACGCTTCAGTGTCGTAGGGAACGTCGTAGTTGATGACGTGTGTGATACGGGACACGTCCAGACCGCGTGCTGCCACGTCGGTGGCAATGATAATGTCTTTCTTTCCGCGCTTCAGGTCTTCAACCGTTTGTTCACGCTGGCGTTGGTTCAGGTCACCGCTCAGGGGCGCGACCGCGTGGCCCCGGGCAGAAAGCTTTTCGGCCAGCATGGTGGTTTCCGCTTTGGTGCGCACAAAAATTATGGCGGCATCAATCGGCTCAACTTCCAGAATGCGGGTCAGGGCATCCAGCTTGCGCTCAGCATAGACCGGCAGAACGAACTGGGAGATACGCTCGACCGTGCGGGTTTCGCTTTCAATGCGAACTTCTGTGGCGTTGCGCAGGTAGGTCTGGGCCACTTTCTTGATCTGCGGCGGCATGGTGGCCGAGAACAATGCCCGTTGGCAGTTCTCCGGGGTCTTCGCCAGGATCGCTTCCACGTCGTCGATAAAGCCCATGCGCAGCATTTCGTCCGCTTCGTCTAGAACAACGGCTTTAATATCAGCCAAACTCAACGTACCGCGACGTAAGTGATCCATTACACGGCCAGGAGTACCAACAACCCATTGTGGGCCACGCTTCAAATCACGTAGCTGGCTGCCGTAATCGGCACCACCATAGATAGCAGTTACTTCAATGCCCGGCATGTGACGGCTATAGGTTTTAACGGCTTCAGCCACCTGTTGCGCCAATTCACGGGTTGGTGCTAACACCAATACTTGTGGGCTTTTAAAGTCGGCTTGAGTGCGAGCCAAGATAGGTAATGCGAACGCGGCCGTTTTACCGGTACCGGTTTGTGCCATACCCAGTACGTCTTTGCCTTCAAGCAATGGCGGAATACTGTGCTCTTGGATAGCAGAAGGAGTTTCGTAACCCAACTCTTCTAGAGTGCGAAGAATAGGAAAAGGAAGGCCCAGGCTTGCGAAGCCTGTGCTGATTGTATCGGTCATATTGTCACCTGTGTGCAGACGGGGAAGGGCTTTGCCGCTAACTGGTTAGCTCTGCTAACACGCTGCTGACACGGGTGAGCCCGACTCATCATTGTTCAAAAGGGCGCAAAGTATATAGGAAATTTTACGCCACTGCTCAGGTTTTTTTCATGTAAACGAAATATTTACGTGATAACCCTACTCTGCCTCTCTGCAAAGCACCATAGGATGCGTATAATCGCGACCTCACTTAATAGGAGTACGTATCGTGCTGAAAGTTAACGAATATTTTGACGGCAAAGTAAAATCAATCGCTCTGCAAACCGCGACTCTACCGGCCACTGTCGGCGTAATGGAAGCGGGCGATTACGAATTTGGCACGAGCCAGAAAGAAGTAATGACGGTTGTTTCAGGTTCAATGGATGCTTTGCTGCCCTGTCTCTTATACACATCTCCGAGCCCACGAGACTAGGCATGATCTCG
>OJBO01000496.1_pt1 | contig 21993 bp, 22 predicted proteins | sample 1590461 | NCBI WGS metagenome assembly OJBO01 (sample SAMN05416836, study PRJEB24817) | seawater metagenome | isolation source: Sea water | place: Canada:Atlantic | collected 2013-07 | reverse complement strand
AGTTCACCCGGAGATTACGCCACCTTCAAATTTCCACCACCTTCGCGACACGACCCCTATATTTGAGTAATTTACTCTATTGGGAGTTTCATGGTTGCCATGAGGCCGCCTGTGGGGCGATTTGACAGACTGACATCCCCACCATGGGCACGCGCGATGGTCCGTGCGATAGATAGGCCAAGACCCGTACCGCCGGTTTCTCGCGAGCGTGATCTTTCAAGGCGGAAGAACGGCGCAAACACTTTTTTCAGATCAGTTTCCGGAATGCCAGGTCCGTTGTCAGAGACCGCGACAAAAGCATGCTCTGCATAGTGGTGGTACGTGACATGTGCTGTTTCGCCGTATCGCTGGGCATTCTCGATAAGGTTGCGCAAGGCACGCCGTACAGATTGAGGACGAATGCGGACCGTTACTTTTTCGCCTTCTTCTAGTGTGAAGCTGTCCAACATGTCTGACTGGAGGCACGCAAGATAGGCACCCAAATCTACCGCCTCATAGTTTTCTGCGGTCGCCATTCCCTTAGCAAAGGCAAGCGTTTCATCCACCATACCCTGCATTTCTTCGACAGAGGTAATTACCCTCTCTCGCGTCTCGTCATCATCAATCATTTCTGCCCTGATACGCAAAGCCGTGAGGGGAGACCGAAGGTCATGGCCGAGAGCCGCCAAGAGCTGCGTTCGATCTGCAATAAAAAGACCTAGTCTTTCCTGCATACGATTATACGTCCGCGTAAGGTTTCTCACTTCACTGGGGCCCATCTCTGGCAGGGGTTCTACATTTTCACCTCGCCCAAGTCGTTCCGCTGCTTGAGAAATCTGTAAAAGAGGTCTGATCAATCGTGAGAGCAAGAACCAGCATGCAACTATGAGGATAAGCGCCGCGGTCATACCGAAACTGACGAACGAATACCAAGGCCATTGCAGGGGTGGGCGCTCAAACCGTGTAGCTACGTTCAGCCATTTTTCACCGATCAGAGAAATTGAAAGTTGCATTTCGATCGCGGACAGCTTTCCGCGCATCATCGCCTGATGCATTTGGGTCATTTCGGGACCCATATGAGGCATAGGAAGAATACCCTGATCAGCTTCGTGCAGTTCCACACGAATTTCACGTTGGCTTGACTGACCAAGAAGGCTGCGCACGCGTTCTTCGACGGCTCCGTTATCGGCATGTGTTTCATGATCAACGGCTGGAGATTTTGAAAGGTCAAATCTTACAAGAGGAGAGTTCGCAGCCCGCAGAATTGCCGGTTGCAAGCTTATCGGCGCTTCCTCGATCAAGCGGGCGACATTGGCTGCCCGGCTCGCGGCCTCAAAACCAAGGGCCGCGCGAACGGCAAGGCTACGCTCGTCTACAAACAATAAAAGGCTGAAGGCCTGAGCTAATACAAGAGCTGCGATTACTAAAAGCACTAGCTGTACACGCAGACTATCCAGCCAATGCAGCATCAGCCCAACTCCGTCACATCTGCCACCAAACAATAACCGCCGCCACGGACTGTCTTGATGAGTTGCGGTCGCGCTGGATCAGGTTCGATCTTGCGACGTAGCCTGCTGATTTGATTGTCAATGGTCCGGTCAAAGACTGAAGCCGCCTTGCTTGCAGTGAGATCAAGCAATTGATCACGGTTCAGAACAAGCCGGGGGCGCTCCAGCAGGACAGTGAGCAATTTGAACTCAGCTCTGCTTAGATCAACCTTATGACCGTTCTCACCGGTAAGCAGTTGATTGTCTGTATCCAAAACCCAGTGCGCAAACGCGATTTGACGGCCAGACAAAGTACCTGCAACATGTTCAGAGCGTGAGACGCGACGTAGAATTGCTTTGATCCTGGCGATCAATTCGCGCGGGTTGAACGGCTTTGATAGATAGTCGTCCGCACCGATTTCCAAGCCAACGATGCGGTCTGTCTCTTCATCAAGTGCGGTCAGCATCAAGATCGGGATCGACCCGTTGGCAGATAGACGGCGGCATACAGATAGTCCGTCCTCGCCTGGCATCATGACGTCGAGAACGATCAGATCGAACTGCCCTTTGGAAAGCTTTTCATCCATCTCACTTGCGTCACGCGCCGAGGTGGCACGCATACCGTTCTTTTCCAGATATCGCGTAACCGCATCGCGAATTTCGCGGTGATCATCGACCACAAGTATATGAGGCTGTTCCGTCATATTGCCCTCTTTATCCTACACTTGAGGCGCTTTGCTCGAGAGATTTGTCACAGGGTGTAACAGTCTGATGCGTTGCGACACAGTGATACAATGCCTCGCTTCACAGACCTTTCACCGGGACATAAAACTATCACATGAAATGTATCGTAAACAAAACATGAGGAAACAGAAATGACCCGTAAAACAATTATCGCAGCAGCAGTTCTGGCAGTAACCGCATTCGGAGGGGCCGCTTTTGCCCAGTCCAATCATGGTCATGGCAACAAGGCAGGCAAAATAAACACCCAAGGAATGATGATGCAAGGCGGCGGCATGATGGGCGATATGTCTGAAATGCAGGGCATGATGCAGCGCATGCATGAGAACATGACGCAAATGATGGATGCTGATGGTGATGGGACCGTTACACCCGAAGAAATGCGCGCGATGATGCAGGCGAAGTTGACAGAAAATGACGCTGACGGAAACGGAAGCCTGTCCATCGAAGAGTTTGAAACCCTTCACAGCGCAATGATGCGCAATATGATGGTGGACCGGTTTCAGCATCTTGATGCAGATGGCGACGGCGCGGTGACACCCGAGGAAATGATGGCTCCTGCGGCGATGATGGAACGCATGCAAAAAATGCAAGGCGGGTCTATGATGCCGGACGGGCAATCCGACGACGGCGAAAAGGACTAGCGCTCTCAGAGCAAGCTGGAGTTTCCGGGCGTCGGCTGGTTGGGTCGACGCCTACCTCGTTTCCGACGCGTCATTGGATTGTGCAGCAACATCTTGCCAACACCGGCTACCTGTTCAGAAGATTCAAGCTGTAGCAGCGCAAACACGTCTTGACCCTCCTGTAGGTGGAAGCGCTAAAGCAAAAGTAACGCGGATTTCCACTCGTTCAATTTTGAAGGTCAAGCTTGATGTTATGTAGCAGCACTCGATATCAATCACCCAGTTTGAAGATTGACTGTGTCGCAACCGAAGACGATGTACGCACCAATTGCATACGTAGTTTCTGTCTCTCTATTCCAGAGAGATGGTTGCCACCTCCAGAAACCGCTTGGCAGTCTTTCTGTGGAACCAGTTGAGGTGCCTTCGGTGACGCGCATGCGCTCCAATGGATGGAAGGTGAGGACTACCATTGTCGTGGTGGGTATCCTTGCCATCGCAGCGATATTCATCGATCCTCTCTCAGAAATTGTTGGTGCGTTAAACAGTGACAGCATTTCTGAATGGGTGAACGCCGCTGGTGTATGGGGGCCAATTCTCATTATTGGTCTGATGGCAGCAGCGATTGTTGCTACGCCAATTCCAAGCGCTCCGATCGCACTTGCTGCTGGTGCGGCGTACGGCCACACACTTGGTACGATATACATCGTCATAGGGGCAGAGCTTGGCGCGCTGATCGCCTTCGGGTTAGCAAGGTTTTTGGGCCGTGATATTCTTGTCCGGTGGGTAGGTGGTAAGCTTGATGCGGGGTTACTTGGATCGCAGAACCTCCTGACGTTCACGGTATTCGCAAGCCGCCTGTTGCCGTTCATTTCCTTCGATATTGTGAGCTATGCTGCCGGGTTGAGCCGTCTGCATGTCTGGCGATTTGCGGTAGCCACGCTCGCGGGCATTATCCCGGCCAGCTTTATTCTAGCCCATTTCGGCAATGAAGCCGTTAGTGGACAATCAGATCGCGCCGTCTGGGCTGCGATAGGGCTGGGCGCTTTGACGCTGGTGCCTCTGATTATAGTGGCGGTAAGGGACCGTCGCAGAAAGCAGCTGTCCTATGACTGAACGCCAAACGACCTTCGGACCCACACCCTTGGGATGGAGGGCGGTGCGGTGGACTTTTTGAGAGACGTTCGACGCATGAGCCGTCGGCATCTGACCTGTCGGACGCTGCAATTGACCCAGGGTGATACAGTGCGCTGGTTGTCCGACGACATTGGTCGCTTTCTTAAGACGCTAGAGCGTGAAACTGCGGAAATTAGAGCAAATGCTGAACTGTCACAAATTCCAAATGTCGGCAGTCGCCTGATGGTGGAACTAGCGATCTATACCGTCGCCGCCGACGCAGCGCTGCGGGCGCAGGGGGTTGCGTCGGCATCTGCACATTCTGTTATGGCTGACATCGGGTGGGATCTGTATCGCCGCATGCTGGTTCTGTCATCGCTGCCATCACGAATGATCAGCCGTGATCCGGGGCGCAGGCTTCGGTGGACTCTCGGCGGGTTGTTGATCTTCCCCTTTCGTCCAGTCGGCGCGCCAGGCTATGTTGCTCAAGTTTTTCGCAAGGGCGAAGATATCCACACACATTTCACGCATTGCCCGCCACAGACATTCGCGCGCGCTGCCGCTGTACGCCGCAAAGATCCTGAACTGCTTGAGGCATTTCGGCAAAGCTGGTGCCGCTATGATACGCTGGGTGCAGACATTATCGCCGCCGATGGTAAGCGGGGGCACTACCAAAGGCCACAAACTCTATCGGCCGGAGACCCTGTTTGCGACATGTGTTGGAAAGCACGCGGATCAAAACAGCTTCCTAAATCTGATAGGAAGGAAGACAAGCAATGCTGACTGCCGCCATTCCTTTCCCTGATATCGGCACCGAACTCTTTGCAATTGAGTTTGGCAGTTTTCGCTTCGCCCTGCGTTGGTACGCGCTCGCCTATATCGTAGGCCTGCTCATTGGCTGGCGTATTTGCTTGCTGACAATCAAGCGATCTGAAGTCTGGACCGAATACGGCCCGCCGCTGACCCGTAATCAAATTGAAGATCTACTCACGTGGATCATCCTCGGCGTGATACTTGGGGGTCGCCTGGGTTTCGTCCTGTTCTACCAGCCGCAATACTACCTACAAAACCCACTTGAAATTCTGATGGTTTGGCAAGGCGGCATGTCGTTTCACGGCGGCTTCACTGGTGTGGTAATAGCTGGTTTTCTATACTGTGCTCGACACAAGAAACCAGTCCTCAGTACCGCAGACCTGCTGGCACTGGCTACACCGCCGGGTTTGTTCCTTGGGCGTCTTGCCAATTTCACGAATAATGAGCTCTGGGGGCGTCCCACTGACGTTCCTTGGGCAGTCGTTTTTCCCGGCCAAACTGCGCAAACTTGCTTGGGTGTCGCGGACTTGTGCGCTCGTCATCCTTCGCAACTCTATGAAGCAATACTTGAAGGCCTCGTTCTGGGTACTTTGTTGCTGGTACTTGCGTGGCGACGCGGCTGGCTGCAAATGCCGGGCGCCCTGACCGGGGTATTCTTGGTGGGCTATGGCGTGTCACGAAGTTTCGTTGAGTTTTTTAGGCAGCCGGATATGCAATTTGTGACCGATTTGAACCCTATTGGACATGCGCTTCATTTCGGGAGTTGGGGGGTGACGATGGGACAGGTGCTTTCGATGCCGATGATCGGGGTTGGTTTGGCGCTGATGATGTGGGCATTTCGAAGTTCGAGAAGGCCCTCGGAAACTGATTCGAAAGCGATTACTTGACGAGCCAACTTCGTCGAACCTGTGGATATTGGGTGAGTATGATTGGAACGGCCGCACCAAATTTCAGGGAGGGCTGGGGGCATTGCAGAAATTATTGAGTGCATTATCGCCAGTGGAGTTCTATGCCATTTCTGGTGAAAGTTGGACTTTAGGATTGTCGTGCGTGGATAGGAGAATGTCACATGATTGTTTTTACGTTGCCTGAAGTGGTCGTGATGGGTCTCTTGGCCGGTGTTCTAGCCGCAATCCTTTGGGCCATGTTGTGAGGCTATTACCATGCTCGATTCATTATTAGAGATGCACAATGCGCGGCAATTAGCGCAGGTCACGAAAAAAGTCGCAAACCTTCCAGCGCAGGACGCGTTGACAGGCCAGAATAAATTGTTCAGGGTGCCCTAATGAAAGTTAAAAACACCATATTCGCGTGGCTGAAGGTATTTACATGCCTTTCGTTTGCTGTTGCGTTGGTGTTCTCTGCTCCGTCTGCATCGCATGCAGCGTCGGGAATGCATGGCCAAAGCCATGCGATGGCCGCTGACTCAGGTCCAAAAGTTGACGATCACACGCATCAGCAAATGTCGCTTATGACACAGCATGATGGGTCAGCGGTTACGTCCAAGGTGGCCGATGAAAAACAATCTTACGGTGATTGTTGCAGCGGTATTTGCGTTTCCGTCGCTCTTACATACACGGATGCCGTTTTTGTCGAGCAAATAGCGACCGAAGTTTATCTAATACTTCATGGCCAGATGAACTCGATTGATTCTTCGAGCTTTCTGCGACCTCCCCAATACATGATCTGATCCAAGGCTCTTAGAAGAGCCTTCGTTTCGCGTGCGTTAGTGCGTGAGCCCGAAGTCCATCAGTCAGGTACTACTCATGAAAATTCAACTACTTTTGGGGGCATCAGCCCTCACACTTGGCGCATGCGCACAAGATATCAGACCTATTCCATACACGGTAACGCCATTGCCTGCCGTGACCGCGCAACAAGCAGTTACGAATACGGCCGTAGTTTCACCCATCCGATATCAAGATCCGCTTGCGGGCTACACATACCGTGGACCAACCGGACCGCGCGATTGGCGCACCGTTAACGAAGAACAGTCGGAGGGTAACTGATGCGTATTTCAAAACTGCCATTAATTGTTGGCTTTCCATTAGTCCTTGGTGCCTGTGCGACGGCAATCCCGGGTGTCTATACCGAGCCGAAGGCCGGGTTTGCCAATATTGCCAGCCAGATAACGCCGGCTATCGGGAAGCGGACGGTTTTTGCCGAAACCCAAGCCGAGAACGAAGCTTTAAAAAAGCAGGTTCATGGGATGGTGCATCGCAAGACTATCTCTGCGGATACGGCAGTTCAGGTTGCTTTGTTGAATAACAAAGGATTGCAAGCTTCCTACGCCAATGTTGGTCTGTCGGCTGCAGACGCTTGGCAGGAGTCGACACCTGAAAACCCGATCGTGTCTATCGGAATTTTGGGTATTGGTGCGCCAGAGTTGGGTGCATACCGCGCAATCGAGGGACTGATCCGTGCAAACCTTTTGGAAGCAACAACCCGTAAGAAACGCCGTGCACTTGCAGATACAAACTTTAGACAAGCGCAACTGGCTGCGGTTAATGATACGCTGGCCTTGGCCAATCAGACCCGTCAGGCATGGATAGCTTCCGTAACCGCATTCGAAGCCGTTGGGTATCTCAAGAGGGCAAAGGCGACATCCGATGCAGGGTCTGAACTGGCTCGAAAACTGGGTGAAACGGGCGCTCTGAATAAAGCCAATCAAGCGCGTGAACAGGCCTTTAACGCAGAGCTTGCAGGGCAACTTGCGCGGGCGCGCCTGAACGCGACAAAATCGAAGGAAGAATTGACGCGGCTTATGGGCCTTTGGGGAACAGAGGTTGATTACTATGTGCCTGATGCCTTGCCAAAGTTGCCGCGCTCAGTTGGTAGCATTGGTAACATTGAGGCTAAGGCCCTGCGCAACCGTGTAGATCTTCGGGTGGCAAAACTTGGACTCGAAGCGCAGGCTCTGGCATATGGCCTGACAGATCAGACCCGGATTGTCAGCGACCTTGAAATTGTTGGGGGTGCGGAGCTTGAGCGTGAAGTTGGTGAGGACGGTGATACCGAAAAGGTGATTACGCCCCAAGTTGAACTTGAATTTGCGATCCCGATCTTCGATTCTGGTAAAGCTAGAATGCGTAAAGCCGAGCTTGCGTATTTGCAGTCAGCCAACGTGCTTGCTGAAACGGCAGTAAACGTACGTTCCGAAGCAAGAGGTGCAGAAGCCTCCTACCACGCTTCCTACAAGATCGCGCGTCACTATCAGGATATACTGGTGCCGTTAACGCGGACTGTCGAAGAAGAAGGCCTGCTGTCCTACAACGGCATGATTACCAACACATTCGAGTTGCTGACGGATGTGCGCCAGAAGCTGGCTGCATCTCTTGAAGCTGCAAACGCGAAAAGCGACTTCTACATGGCCCAGGCCGATCTGACAGCTGCCATTTATGGTGGCGGTGCAGGCGGTGGCGGCGATGGAGAAGGCGCAGCACTTGCCGCCGGTGGCGGCGCACCTCACTGAAAAGGGATGATGATATGTTGAATAGACGTCAATTACTCGGAGCCGGTGCCGCAGGTGCCACACTCGTTTCCTCCAAAGCTTGGGGGCAGACTATGAATATGGGTCTGCCCGAAGCGGCACTGATGGACACTGCCGCGACACAGGTGACAGCACGGCCCTCATCGGGCGTAGACTACAACCCGGTTGTCACACTCAATGGTTGGACCTTGCCGCACCGGATGAATAACGGGGTAAAAGAGTTTCACCTTGTTGCAGAGCCAGTAGAGCGTGAGATGGCCGATGGCATGATCGCGCATCTATGGGGTTACAACGGCCAGTCGACTGGTCCAACAATCGAAGCGGTCGAGGGCGATCGCATTCGTATCTATGTGACAAACAAACTGCCCGAGGATACCTCTGTCCACTGGCATGGTCTAATATTGCCGTCGGGCATGGACGGTGTGGTTGGCCTTAGCCATCCCGGCATCAAACCCGGCAAAACATTCATCTATGAGTTCGATTTGATCAAGTCGGGTACTTTCATGTATCACCCGCACGCTGACGAGATGACCCAGATGGCTATGGGTATGATGGGTATGTTCGTTGTTCACCCCAAGGACCCAACGTTCATGCCAGTTGATCGTGATTTCCTGATCATGTTGAACGCCTTTGATATTGATCCTGGAACATATGTGCCGCGCATCATGACGATGGCGGATTTCAACCTGTGGACATGGAACAGCCGGATTTTCCCCGACATTGATCCGCTGGTCGTGAATAAGGGAGACAAGGTTCGCGTGCGCGTTGGCAACCTGACGATGACAAACCACCCGATCCACATGCACGGTTATGATTTCAAAGTTACCTGTACGGATGGTGGCTGGGTTCCCGAAAGTGCGCAATGGCCAGAGGTGAGTATTGACATCCCAGTGGGTGCAATGCGGGCGTATGAGTTTGTAGCCGACAATTTGGGCGATTGGGCAATCCACTGTCACAAGTCACACCATACGATGAATGCCATGGGTCATGACGTGCCCACCTTCATCGGTGTTGACAAAAAGCAATTGACCCAGAAAATGCGCTCTTTCCAGCCGGACTATATGCCGATGGGCACGGCAGGCATGGGCGACATGGCCAAGATGTCGATGCCGCTGCCTGACAACACCATCCCGATGATGAATGGCTGGGGTCCGCATGGCCCCATCGAAATGGGCGGTATGTTTTCGGTCGTGAAGGTTCGCGATGGGATCGATGCCGACGATTACTCCGATCCAGGTTGGTATGAAAACCCTCCTGGCGAGCAGGCCTATGAGTGGACTGGAGAACTTCCAGAATTTGCCTCGAACAACAGCCCGAAAACCATTCTGACACCGAAACCAACGCAAAAGGGCTGAGATAGCCTTTTGACCAATCTATCAACCAAACTTACAGGAAAAACAGATGAAAAACCTTCTTTTGACGACCGCAATCGCTTTCACATTCGCAGTACCAGCTTACGCCGCTGGCACACATGCGAAAAAGCATGATGAAGTATCGACCGAAAAGGCTGAAGACGGCCACGGTGACGAACATGCCGAAATGGATGGCCACGGTGATGACCATGCTGAAGCGATGATGATTGGTATGCCGGGCGACTCTTCCAAGGTGGACCGGACTGTCAACGTAATCCTCCTCGAAACCGATGACGGCGAAATGCTGATCAAGGGTGACGATATGACCTTCAAGAAAGGTGAAACCATTCTTTTCAAGATTAAAAACGAAGGAGAACAGGAGCACGAGTTTGTGCTCGATACGGTCGAGAACAATGCCAAGCACAAAATCGAAATGGCAAAGATGATGATGGAGCACGACGATCCAAATCGCATCACTCTTGATTCAGGCGCCTCCGGTGAAGTGGTCTGGAACTTTAGCAATGATGGCACTTTTGAAGCCGCATGCCTGATCCCGGGTCACTACGAGTCCGGTATGCACCGTGAAGTTTCCGTAAGTATGGAAATGGCCGAAATGAAAATGGCACAGGCCGATGTCGTATATACCAAAGGCACGATCACAAAAGTTGATGCAAAAGGTGGCAAGGTCACGATCGACCACGGTCCATTGTTGAACCTTGATATGCCAGGCATGAAAATGGTGTTTCGCGCTGATGAAGAGATGATTGCGAAAATGTCCGAAGGTCAGAACATCGAGTTTGTGGCGGAGCCCGTCAAAGGAAAACTCACAGTCGTGAAGTTGAAATAATCGGTTCAGGAGGCGGTGTTCTTCACCGCCTCCTGTCACTATACTCCCTCTCTCCCAAATTCCCGAACAAAGCCGCCACGTGTTGTGAAACTTCATTATTGGAGCAGAAAATGTATTCCCCGACAAAAGTTCTGACGCTGCTTGTTGTCTTGTGCCTCTCGATGGTGGGTGCCCAAGCGAGCACAGGTGCCGGAGAAGAGCCACACGCACGGGCATATGATCACCCGGGGCACGTTCCTATTGGTGAACCCGGGTTGGATACCGAGATTACCCGAACAATTGAAGTGAACATTAAGGAAACCGAAAGTGGCTATATGCTGTTTGATCCTGATGCCATCCACATCGAAGAAGGCGCGGTCGTGCGCTTTGTCGTAAATAATTTTGGCGATCTGGATCACGAGTTTTTTCTTGTTTCATTTGATGAAATCGCCAAGCATCAGCAATGGATGCGAAACCACCCTGATATGAAGCATGCAGACGCCAACTCAATCGAGATCTCGAGTGGAAGCACTGCAACACTTGATTGGAAGTTTTCAAGCAAAACCAACCTGGAATTTGTTTGTTTGCTCCCCGGTCATCGCGAAGCCGGTATGTGGGGTGTCATCATGATCCACGACCATCTCGCGCCTAAACCAAAAAACTGAATGAATATCATGATACGTTTCGACAAATATCATGATGTTGTTCACAGCGTGACAGAGTTTTTTGGCTATCAGTATGATGATACTGCGCCTGATTGGATTCACCCGTTTATCCATGTCATTTTTGTTTTTGCCCCGGCAATGTTTATCGGCGTGATTGTCTATCTCCTCATACGCGCGGCTCTCAGGTTTTTGCGGCGTGAAAGGATTATTGATCGGCAACCCCAGTCACAGGCGGTCCGTGGACTGGAACATAGTCTCTTCAAAACCGTGCTGCGGTATTCCAGAAAACAGCAGGCAATAATGATCGGGATGAGCCTCATTTCGATGCCCGTTCTCTATGTTACGCTGGAACTTCCGAAGCAAATTGTGAACAATGCGCTTGATGCTGATCGCTTCCCGATTGAGTTCCTTGGATATTACTTTGATCAGGTTACGCTTCTGATGATTTTGTCAGGTCTCTATCTGCTAGCGATCAGCGTAAATGGGTTGAGCAAATACGTACTTAACGTCTTCAAGGGCTATGTTGCAGAACGATTTCTGCGCCGCTTCAGACTCTTGGTCTATCGGGCATGGCGTACCGATCCGCAGTCGCAATCACAAAGTGAGATCGTTCCAATCCTTGCCCAAGAAGTGGAGCCGGTTGGCGGTTTTGCTGCGGATGTACTGACTTTGCCTGTCATGCAGGGGGGAACACTCCTAACAATCTTGTTGTTCATGTTCATTCAAGACCCCGTTCTTGGGGCTGCTGCTTTGGCAGTATTGCCCATACAGCTCATATTGCTCCCCAAGCTTCAGCGCCGCGTAAATGGGCTGTCGCGGATCAGAATCAAAGAAGTACGGCACCTTGGTAGACAATTGAGCAACCAGCTTCATGGCTTGGAGTTGGCGACTGGCTCCACATTTGGAGGCGCAAGTACAAGTTTTCGGGAGCTGGAGAAGGTGAGAAGACGGATCTACATCCTCAAGTTCTTTATCAAAGCGCTGAACAATTTTCTGACCGCGCTTACACCGTTCCTTTTCTATTCACTAGGAGGCTATTTCGTTATCGAGGGCCGTATCAGCCTTGGTGCGCTTGTCGCCGTGCTGGCAGCTCACAAAGACTTTTCCGCGCCTTTGAAAGAGCTGTTTCGTTATTATCAAACTTTGGAAGACACGCGGATCAGGTATCATGAGATCACCAGCTTTTTTTCGCCGGACACGCTGCCAGAGCAACAATCGGAAACCCGCGACATCACCCTTGTGCCGCTCCAAATCTGAGGACCTTCAGAGCATTTACCGGCAAAAGATATGTCTGAGAATGAAAAACGGAAGATTGATGAATTGAATGAAGGAGAGAGGATCATGAAGTGGGGCGCAGTATTCTTTACTCTCGTCGCCGTGGCTGCTGGTGCATGGTATGTTTTTCAATCATCGGAGGTTAGTCCGTTACTGGAGAAAAAGGGCCCGCCAATTCTTGACGACGGCATTGTTGCAGTAAACCTGCCGGAGACCTTTGGAGAAAAAGAAAGGTTAGGGAAAACTACCTACGAGGCCGTTTGCTCTGCATGCCATGGTCCGAATGGGCAGGGCAGAAAAGATATTGCTCCACCGTTGATACATAAAATTTATGAACCAGGTCATCACGGTGACATGGCATTTGTTTTGGCCGCAAAGAACGGTGTGCGGGCTCATCATTGGGACTTTGGTAATATGCCTGCTGTGGAAGGCGTTACCCAAGCTGATGTTCTAAATGTGGTCGCCTATATCCGTCGTTTGCAGCAGGAGAACGGCATAGATTGAAATTTCACATAGCTCTGCTGCGAACAGAATAACCGAAGTTTTGTGCAAATAGCGGAACTGGATGAAATTCAAAGTTCTACGGGACCGCCCGACGGAATAACGGAGTGCCTCGGTTATGCTCTTAAAAAAGCCGATGTATCGCTCTGAAATGCAAGACTTACTTACCAAAAATGCAAGCGTCGGGCATTTGCACGAAACACTGATAGGAGAACCTAATTAATGAGCGCGCTTCACCAATATGCGGTTCTATTTGGGCTGACGCTTGGCACAGTAGGTTTTGTCATTTGTCTTTATGTCCTAGCCCGCGCAATCGGTAGTACCCGCAGGGAGCCCGGAAAGGATGTGCCCGCAACGGCAGGCTCGCTGTCGCGGGATCCGGTCTGGGTACGATATCACGCTAAATACTATGGCTACGCCTTGTTGTTTCTCGCGTTCGATATGGAAATGGCCTTCATGTATCCTTGGGCCGTTGTCTACAGGGAAGAAGGGCTTACAGCGCTTCTCGACATGGGTGTTTTTCTTGCAATCCTGTTCCTTGGCCTGCTGTACGGCTGGAGCCAAGGCGCGCTGAGGCGGCAGGAATGAGAGGCGCTCGTCACGGAACGATGAACGCGCTTCAAAGGATTGCAGCAGCAGCCATGTCGCGTGATCTTTGCGGCTTTGTGGTGCCTGGGGCGGAAATAGCACGAGCCGTCGGCATCGATCTTGGCGATGCGGGATTGCGCCTGAGTGCGACACCGCGCCATGCCAATGTCCTTGTTGTCATCGGACGACTGCCCGCTGGATTGCTTGACGCCGCTTGTGTTGTCTATGCGCAAATGCCGCGCCCACGGGCCATTCTGACCCTCGGTACCAATGACATTTCCCCTTTGCCTGTTCCCGATGCGACGGGGCCGTTGACCCAAGCCGGTCTTGAAGCGGCCATCGCAGACATACGCAGGATTTTTGCGGTGGCAGCCTTTCAGCCAGACGTAGAGAATTTTGAAGCGCCCACACTGGAAACCAGCACGGAATATACCTGCCCGATGCACCCCGAAGTTGTGCAGGAGGCACCGGGAAATTGCCCGAAATGTGGCATGACCTTGGTTGAGCGCGAAACCGCTGGATCAGCACATAGAGGCCATGCTGTGCCCAAACAGAAGCGAGAGGTCGCTGCCCAGAAACATTCCAAACCTGTCGCTGTCTGTCATGATCGCTCCAAAGGCGGGCACTCTGCGGATGGTGACAACCACGAACAGCACAAGACGCATGGCTCAGGCCATAAGCAACATCACATGCGCGCAAAGCCCGACAGCACCGAGGCTCCGTTGCAATACACCTGCCCGATGCATCCCGAAGTTGTCAGCGACGAAGCCGGGTCCTGCCCGAAGTGCGGGATGCACCTTGTGCCGGTCGCAGAAGCTGGCGGACATTCTGGGCACGATCACAAAGCCCACGGCAAAGCACATGACGAACACAGCACGGATAACCACCAAGGCGGCCACGGCGGTCATGGTGGTGAGAGGGTCGAAGGCGTCGAGGCTCATTTCATGTCGATGGTTGACCTTACCCGCGACATGCCTGCAAGTGCGGACGGTCTCAAGATGGAATGGATTGATGTTCCCTTCGGGCCTTTTTTTCCGGGTCTGCCTGGAGGGTTGCAATTAAAGCTGACATTAGACGGCGATGCAGTGGCGACCACCAGCGCCGACAGTCTGGTTGGCTCAAGTGATCCGCTGCCTGCAAATCCGTCCAGCCCCACAGAATTTGTCGATCACCTCGCCGCATTGTCCCCACTCAGTCCAGTCGCTTACCGCCTGCTGGCGTGTCTCGCGCTTGAGCAAGCGGCCGGCCAAAGCGTGGCACCCGACATTGTGCGCGCGCGTCTTGCGGTAGTCGAGCGCGAGCGGGTGGCCAGTCACCTTGGTTGGTTGGCAGTTTTCGGGGCGCAGTCTGGGTCCAGCTGGATTGAAAAACGCGCAGCAGCATTTCAATTGAAAGTACAGGGGGCGGCAGCCACTGACGTTACGACACTCAAGCCAAAGCTCAGTACATTTCTGGCGAAACTTCAGCGGACTCCGCTGCTGGCTGCTAGATTGAGTGGGATCGGTCAATTGCTAGCAAATGACACTCTGTCCGGCCCCGTGGCGCGCGCTTCTGGAATGGCCAGTGATACGCGCAGCGACGATCCGGTTTATGCCGAAATTGGATTTTCTGTGCTCACAATGACTGACGGTGATGCGTTGGCACGGTTGGTGCAACGCTGCAACGAGATTACCCAGAGCCTTGATTTGATCTCGGCTGTGGGTACGGTTGCAAGACTGGAACCGCACAGTATTGGCGCTGCTTCAGGCACGGGCGAAGCCGTGGTCGAGACACCGCGTGGCGCAGCCCGACTGAGCCTAACATTGCATAAAGGTAAAGTTATTGCAGCAGATATAAAAACGCCAACGACAGCGCATTTAGCTTTGATTGGAGATGTCGCGGAGGGACAGGAGCTGGGCAACGCGCTGACCGGGATCGGATCGCTGGACATCAGCCCGTGGGAGGTGACATCGTGACCGTATTGATTGTGCTGGTAGCACTTGCGGTGGGTGCATACCTAGTTGCCGTGTTGGAAAGCTGGGCAGTTCACGGGCGGCTGGAACCCGCGCGTCCTGCAATTTCAGCGCTTGCACTTTTAGGGCGTGAATCCCTGCTGGCGCGCACGCCAGACAGGTTGTTTTTTGAAGCCGGACCAGTGGTCTTGCTTGTAGCTGGTCTTTTGGCGGTTGCTGTAATTCCACTGGCACCGGGCTTGATTGTCACTGATCTAGCGACAGGTGCTTTGTTTCTGAACGCGGCGCTGGCCTATGTTTTGGTCGCGCTGATCATGGCCGGATGGGGGCCGAACGGTGCCTATGCCATGATAGGTGGCTGGCGGTTTTTGGGACAGTTTGTGGCCTATGCGATGTTGATCGTGATGCCGATTACTGCCGTGGCAATGCGTGCAGAATCATTGTCGACCGTGGACATCGTTACCTCGCAATCAACCTTGTGGAACATCGCTTATCAGCCGCTGGGCTTCGTGCTGTTCGTTGCCGCTGCGATGGGGTTGTGCTGGTTGCCTCCCTTGGACTTGCCGACAGCGCGCGGTGATCTGGCAGGTGGGATCGAGGCCGAATATACTGGTGCGCGCCTTGCCGTGCTGCGGCTGGCACGGATGGTCCTGATCATGGCACTGGCGGGTGCAACCGTGACCTTCTATCTCGGTGGTTGGCTTGGTCCATGGTTGCCAGCCTGGGCGTGGAGCGCGATCAAGATCCTTTTTGTAGCGGGTCTGATGGTTAGTGTTGGACGACTGGTGCCGCGCGTTCGCGAGGCGCAATATCTGGAGATCAGTTGGAAACTCGGCATCCCTCTGGCCCTCGCAAATATATTCCTTGTTGGCGTCATCACTCTGGTGGTCCCGATATGACCCCTCAGATGATCTTCCTCATGTTTTTTGGCGGTGCGGCCGTTTGGTTCGGCATCGTCGTATTTCGCACTCTTTCAATGGTGCGCTCCGCACTAGCGTTACTGTTTTCGCAAACCGCCGTGGGTGTGATGTTCCTGCTGATGCAGGCGGAATTTCTGGGCGTCTTGCAGATCATGATGATGGCCACGGAGATGAGCGTTATGGCGATCTTCATGGTGATGTTCATGATGGACCCTGGCGGCATGGGCGCGATGGACATGACGCACCAGAAACGTCTGTCACTTTGGGCGGGGGGCATCGGATTTGTCGCCGCGCTGGCGGTTATATGGCTGGCCGATTGGGGACCGGCGAACCTTCAGATCCCGGACGCGACCGAGCAAACGGCAGAACTAGGGCGTGAACTCTTGGGCCGCTCGATGTTTATCTTTGAATCGGCCGCGCTCATGATCCTGACGGCGATGGTGGCCGCCACTATGGTTGCGATCCGCCCGAGTGAAGGACGCAAGCGATGATCCCCGAACTGATAATAGCCCTCAGTGTCGGTGCGGCCCTGTTTGGGGTCGGGCTTTATGGCGCGCTGAGCCAAACTAATCTTGTGATGATCATCATGGGGGTAGAGTTGATCCTTGCTGCGGCACTGGTCAATCTGGTGGCCTTCTGGCGCTATCTGTATCCGGACGTCCCCGCGGCGCAAATGTTTGTGCTGATTGTCATGGCGGTGATGGCGGTTGAAATGGCTGTTGGCTTTGGCATCGCCATCGCGCGGTTCCGTTCGCGTGGGTCGGTCGAGATGGAAGAAGCTCGCGAGTTGAAGGGATGACGATGCTGGTTCTGACCCTGCTGGGCCCACTGCTGGCAGCATTGGCGATGTTCACGCTGCGCCGCATGCCCGAGGTCCTGGCGCTGACTGGGGCCGTGTTTGGGTTTGCTGGCGCACTCGGGCTTTTTGTTGCTGTATCAGACGGTGTGGTCGTGAGCATCTCACTGCCCTTTTTGCCTGATTTTCCGATCCGCCTCGTCGCTTCGCCCCTCACTGCAACGCTTTCGATGGTTGTGGCTACAGTTGCCGCTATGGTGTTGATCTATGCTGCGGGATACATGCGCAAGGACCCCGAGCGGGTGCGGTTTTTTGGGACAATGTTGCTGTTTGTCACCGCTATGCAGGCACTGGTGCTGTCGGGTGACTGGATCACGCTGCTGGCCGCTTGGGAGATGATGGGCTTTGCCAGCTATCTGTTGATCGGCTTTTGGTATGGCCGCGCGGGTGTGGCCAGTGCCGCAATGCGCGCGTTTCTATACACGCGCAGTGCAGATTCGGGTCTCTATATCGGGGTGTTCATCCTGATTGGCATGTCTGGCACATCCGAAATTGCCGTTACACTTATTTCAACTGGTACACCCACGCTTGTGGCTGGAGTGTTGCTGTTGGTGGCGGCGATGGGCAAATCGGCACAGGTGCCGTTACAGGACTGGCTGATGCGTGCCATGGCGGGGCCGACGCCGGTGTCGGCGCTGTTACACTCGGCCACACTGGTGGCGGCAGGGGCGATTCTGCTGATCCGCACGGCCCCCATGTTGCCCGATGGCGTGCTTTTGGTCGTCGGAATTGTTGGTGGTATCACCGCTGTGATCACCGGACTGATTGCACTGGCAGAGCGTGATCTTAAACGGCTGCTGGCAGCTTCTACCGGTAGCCAATATGGGCTGATGCTGGTGGCCATTGGCGCTGGAGCGCCGATTGCGGCTTTGCTGCACCTGATCGCCCATGCGGCAATCAAGAGTTCCCTTTTTCTAGGTGCAGGCGTGTTTCAGCATGACCGTGACGGCACGGGGCTAGAGACGCTGGCGGGGGCAGGGCGCGCACGGCCTGGCATTTTTGCAGGTTTTGCGATCGCCGCGCTTGCACTGGCGGGCATCCCGCCGCTGGCCGCGTTCTTTTCCAAGGATGCGATCATCGCCGCCGCACTGGACAGCACCGCGGCACCGTGGCTTTTGCCGCTGGCGCTGGCAGGATCGGTGTTGACGGGTGCCTATATGGGTCGCGCGCTAAATGTATTGTGGGATGGCGACGCGGGGCCTGTACAGGTGCCGGTCCCACTTATGACCATTGGCATGGGCATACTGGTAGCACTGGCCACCGGGCTAGGGCTCGGCTTTGGTGCGCTTGAACATATGTTAGGGGCGGAGATTGAAAAACCCGGCTGGATCGTGCCCGCAATGGGACTGGCCGTAGGGCTTGCTGGTTTAATACTTGGTTGGTTTGTGCCCCCTGCGCGTCTGCTTGGTCCACTCCTGACACCTGCGCAAAACGGCTTTGCTGTTGCGGGCGGAATGGACGGGTTGATCCTACGTCCCGCCTTGGCCATCGCTGCCAACTGCGAAGCCATAGAGCAGCGCCTTTTGCTAGCACAGGTCGGGACGGTGCGTAGAATTGGGCTTGGTACCGCGCAACTGGCAGAACATGCAGACGCCGCACTTTTTGCTTTTTCACTTTGGGTCGGACAGTTGTCGATGCGACTGGGTCTCGCGAGTAAATTCACAGATACCAATGGTATCGACGCCGCAATCTTTGGCTTTGTGCAGCGGATGATTGCCGCTGGTGCCCAAGCACGCCGCCTCCAAAGCGGCTTCATTCATCGCGAACTTGCACTGACAGCAATCGGCATCGCGCTGATCGTGGCCGGACTGCTGGCCGCACCGTATTATTCCTGAGGAGACATTGCCATGCCACTCTTGACCCTTGCCACCTTCCTGCCGATTCTGGGCGGGCTGGCGCTGATTGTGCTGCCAAACAGGTCGGCCCGCGTGGCACACGGCATGTCGATTGCGGTGACGGGTGTCGTATTCATGCTCACGCTTGTGATCTGGTCGCGCGGCACTATTGCGGGCGGTTTCGCCCAGATTGAGGAACTCGCGTGGATACCGGCCATTGGTGCCGCTTATCGGTTGGGACTGGACGGGTTGAGCCTGCCGTTGGTGTTGCTCACGTCGTTGCTGTTCTTTTTGTCAGCGATCTACTCGGCGCGGATCAGCGATCGTGCGCCAAGCTATGTTGTGTTGATGCTTATGCTCGAAACGGCCGCACTTGGCACGTTTATGGCGCTTGACGGACTGCTGTTTTATGTTTTTTTCGAGGTCTCGCTGGTAGGCATGTATTTCATGATCGCCGGATGGGGATATGAAGACCGACAGCGCGCCGCGCTGATGTTCTTTATCTATACGTTGCTGGGGTCGTTGCCGCTGTTGCTCGCGATTATCGGGTTGTATCTGAGCAGTAGCACCTTCGACATGCGCGTCTGGATCGACATGCCACCTCTGACAGGCATTGCGGCGATGCTTGCGCTGATTGCGATGCTGTTTACCTTCGCAGTCAAGATACCGGCCTTTCCGGTGCACACTTGGCTACCTGCCGCACATGTTCAGGCACCCACGGCGGGCAGCGTGATCCTGGCCGGTGTGATGCTGAAATTCGGCACTTACGGACTGGTACGCTTTGCTTTGCAAATGACGCCTGAGGCATTTGCGCAAGCCGGTCAGGTAATCCTAGCGGTGGGGGTGGTCAGCGCGCTGTACGGGGCCTTCGCCGCACTGGCACAGTCTGATCTGAAAAAAATGATTGCCTACACGTCGATTAACCACATGGGCTATGTCGTGATGGGTGTGGCGGTGGCCGCGCTTACCGTTGATTTGCGTATCCGCACAATTGCATTGGACGGTGCGACTTTGCAGATGGTCAGCCACGGTCTGGTGACAGGCGCGTTGTTCTTTTTGCTGGGCATGTTGCAGGACCGCGCCCACAGCCGCGATATGAGTGAATTTGGTGGTCTGCTGGGCCGTGTGCCGTGGTTGGGCTGGTCGTTCATCCTGATGGCGTTCGCTTCACTTGGTTTGCCGGGGTTGGCGCATTTCCCTGCAGAGTTTCAGGTGTTTCTGGCGACCCTGAATACCGCTCCATGGGCGATCATAGCTATCCTTGCCATCGTGGTAACCGCAGGCCTGTATCTGCGCGCCATCGCCGCCGTGTTCCTTGGCTCCGAGAACGAGAAATGGCTGGAAATGCGCGATCTAGACCGCAGGGAGAAGCTGGTGATTGTGCCTCTTTTGATTCTGACTGTTTTGGTTGGTGTCGCGCCGAGTTGGCTGATCAACATGATCCACACAACAATGGAAAGCCTGAGTTTCTGATGGAGCGTGATCTTTCCTTTCTAATTCCGGAGCTTTTGCTGTCATCCGCCGCGATGCTGATGATCGTGGCCGAGATGATGCGTGCCGCGCGTCTGGCACTGGTGATTGGGCTGGGGGGACTGGCAGCAGCGACGCTGCTGACATTGCCGATGCTGCACGCTGACACAACCGTGTTCAGCGGCACCTACCGTATAGATCTGATTTCGGGCTGGGCCAAGTTGATCCTGCTTCCGGGTACGGCATTAGCACTGTTGATGGTGCGCGCCGAAATCGCGGGTCAAGACCGCGAGGGCAGCGTCTATGCGCTGATCTGTCTCGTGACACTTGGTGCGTTGATGCTGGCGGGTGGCGGCGACATTATGGTGCTGGTCTTGGGGGTTGTGCTGACGGGGCTCGGTTCGTTCGCGCTGGTGGCATTCCCGCGCGATGATGCGGCGACAGAGGCCGCGATGAAATACCTCGTTTTCGGGGCAGTCACCGGATCGGTGATGATTTACGGGCTGACCTTCTGGTTCGGCGGGGTAGGATCAACGCTATTTTCTGCGCTTGGCGCGCTTGACGGCAAACCATTGGTACCCACGGTTGGGCTGGTGGCGGTGATCATCGGGTTAGGGTATAAAGCAGCACTGGTGCCGTTCCATTTCTGGGCACCGGATGCCTATGATGGCGCGCCGGTGTCCATCGCAGCCTATCTGTCGGTCATCACCAAGCTCGCGGCGATCTTTGCCTTTGCGCAGGTGCTTCGCGATCTTCCCTTAAGCAGCGGTTGGCCACTGGTGATCGCAGTGGTCTCTGCGGTTACAATGACATATGGGTATCTGACGGCGCTGGTGCAGACCAATCTGGTACGGCTGATTGCCTATTCTTCTATAGCGCAGTCCGGTTACTTCATGTTGGGCATTGTGGCGCTGGGTGCCAGCTCGCTTGCAGTCCCCGGATTGATCGTGCTGGGGGCGGCATACGTGGCGATGAACCTCGGTGCCTTTGCCGTGGTGATGATATCCGGACGCAGCCTTAATGACATGCGTGGCTTTGGCCGCAAACGACCGGTCATGGGAATTGTGATGGTGATATTCCTACTGTCGCTGACCGGTATCCCGCCGCTGTTCGGCTTTGTCGGCAAAGTTTACCTGTTCACGGCCGCAATTGAGTCAGGCTTTGTTTGGCTGGCAGTTATCGGCATCCTCAATTCCGTTCTGGCACTTGGCGTCTATCTGCGGATCATCGTGCCGATGTATCAACCTGCACAGGATATTGACGAGAGTTCCGAAAAGTCACCTCACCCCGCGCTCGTCGCAGTCATCGGCATTACTGCGCTTGTAACGCTCGGGATGGGGTTCTTGGCAGGCTTCCTGCCGGCTTGATACCCAATTTTTGGGTGCGCTTTACTTTCGCTGTAACAAAGCACGGACCGGTACGTCTATTGTATGTACCCTTAGTATCAGGAGGCCCAGATGCTGTCTCTTATACACATCTCCGAGCCCACGAGACTAGGCATGATCTC
>OJBO01000491.1_pt1 | contig 22085 bp, 21 predicted proteins | sample 1590461 | NCBI WGS metagenome assembly OJBO01 (sample SAMN05416836, study PRJEB24817) | seawater metagenome | isolation source: Sea water | place: Canada:Atlantic | collected 2013-07 | reverse complement strand
GATTACAACAATTATCTTCAGAAAAAAATCTTCAGAAAAAAAGAAAGAAATTAGCGGATTATCTTTTTTACCGTGGCTGGGAGTCAGAACTGGTTTATGAAAAGGTGAATGAACTTTCAAATTAAAAAAATAATGTAAATAAAACTTGACATTTTGTAAAATTTTATTTTATATTTGTGTCAATATAACTTTACATTAAATCAAATTTACTTTACTTATGGAAACAAAATCTAACTCGTGGAAAGCCAACGCAAAAAAGAATGTGTTGCATTTGGGATATTGGACGGGAAGCTGGGTAACAACAATGGCTATAGCTTCTTTTGGCCAAATATATCTTTGGAAAAACAATACTGCTTTAACAATTTTATTTATTGCAATCAATACCCTGGTTGGGATTGGAATGATCCTGATGAACAGAAAGTACATTAATGACTTGGACGAAATGCAGCGAAAAGTAAGTCTGGATGCCATGGCCATAGCACTGGGAGTAGGCGTGGTTGGAGGGCTGAGCTATTCTATGCTTGATCAAGCAAATGTTATTGCCTTTGATGCGGAAATTGCACATTTGGTGATGCTTATTGGGATAACGTATATGATTGCGATTTTTATAGGAAATAACAGATACAAATGAAGAACCGAATAAAAGTACTTCGAGCTGAACACAATATGACCCAAGCTGAATTGGCGATTGAAGTTCAGGTATCACGGCAGACTATAAATGCTATTGAAAAAGGGAAATTTGATCCCAGTTTACCACTTGCTTTTAAGATTTCCAGATTGTTTGGATTGCCAATTGAAACTATCTTTCTTGAGGAGTAATCTGTTCTGGGCGCGGGTTGTAAACTCGCGCCAATAGAATTTAGTATGTTTTAGTTAAATATTGAACGAAGCCCCAATGTTCACGGAAACTTGATTGTGCAGTTTTTCCGCAGGAGTTAAGGTATTTGTATTGTATTTTGAAATAGGGACGCTCACTTCCGTAACAACGCCAAAGCCGCTGGTAAAAAAGTAACGGGCTCCCAAATGACCTCCAAAGTTTTTTAAACTGGCATATAGTCCGGGATATACATCAAAATTTTCATCAACCTTTATCACATTGCCAAGATTTGCATTAAAACGCGCCCGAAAATCAAAACGGTCTTCAAACTTTGCAAAGGGTTCTTCATTGCCTTCCAAATCTCGAACCTTATCAATTCCTAAAAGGTAGGTTGAAGCTATTCCAACAGATATGTTTTCTCCTAAACCAAAATCAAGGCTTCCCATAATTCCGGTGCCGTTATTTTGGAAATTGGCGCCAACTTGAAATTTTACATCGCCTTTGCCAGAAAAGGCTTGCGAAAAAGTTGTCTGTAAACAAAGGAGTGCGATTATAGTTATGAAAGCTTTCATATTATGAAAATTTAAAAAGAAAGATACAGAATAATTAAGAATTTACAACGCTTTATTAGTGCGAACAACGGCTTGCTCGTTTTTCCAATCAATCCATTTTTGACCTTTCAGCTTTCGCATTAATTGGTCAAAATATCGCATAAAGGCTATATTATAAACAGCTTTAGCCAAATTTTTTGGATTTCTCGGAATGGCGCGTAAGCTCATAGAAAAACCGGGCGTAATGTAGCGCATATAGTGCCAATAACCTTCGGGCATATACAGCACGTTTCCGTGTTCCAAATTGGCAATATAACCTTCCGCTTTTTTCAACGCAGGCCATTTAGCGTAATCGGGATTGTGAAAGTCTATGTCTTCACGCGTAATTAAAGAATGGGGAATTTTGTATAGATAATCGTTTTGCTTTTGGTCAAAAAGGATCACTTCTTTTTTTCCTTCGAAATGGAAATGAAAAATGTTTGCCAAATCGATATCGTAATGCATAAACGTGTATGAATCTCTTCCGCCGAAGAAAAGCATGGGAAGGCCTTTCATCAATTTAAGACCAAAATCCGGAAAGTCAAAATCCTTTTGAAGTTGTGGCACTTCCTTTAAAATATTCCAAAGAAAGATGCGGTATTTTGTAGGCTCGGTTTTTAATAACTCCACATAATCGCGCATTTTCATTTTGGCGTGTGGCTCATTAAAACCGTCTTTATGACTTACTGGGCGATTGTCATAAAGAGGAACCATTTTATCCCCCGCCACATCCCCCATATAATCGAGATCCCATTTTGTAAATGCAGGCCAGTCATCCACAAACCTTTCAATAACAACAGGTTTTTGGGGCTTAAAATAATTTTTTAGAAAATCTTCTTTGGTAATTGTTTTTACCCTGTCTATTTGCTGTAGTTGCATAATTTTCTTGAACTCGCAAATTTACAAATCTCAACCTATTGTTTGGGTCAATGTTAATATAACTTTAAGGATTTAAAATATCAACCCATTTTGAGTTGTGGGGATCTGTGGCATCGTATAATTCAATTTCCAACTTTTTCGCCAATTCTTTGCCTATAATAAGAGCAGTATCAGCCTTATTTTGAATAGCAAGATTGAAGTGCCTATTTCGGTCATACCACAGATTTATTTCAAAGATATTTTTTTTGTTTTTGTAAACTGAAATATACTCTAGATTTTTAAATTTTTTCCAGCTGCCAATTTTCACTGGACCTACACAAAATAAAATCTTATATTTCTTTTCTTTAAAATTGAAGTGATAATCACGAACAATGGAAAAACTAATTCCTCCTCCGAACAAAAAAATAGCTATTTCCAAGAAGCTTATTGAACCTCTAACCTTTTTTGTAGATTCATAAATATTAAAAGTGTTGAAGAAAAGATATAGATTAATAAGCATTCCCGTAAAAAAAAGAGCAGCCAGTATAATCTGCCAAAATGGTCGATTGCCTTGGGAAATTAATATTTCTTTTTGTTCCATTTTGTTGTGAAATATTACCAAAAATAAAAAATGCTTCCAATAGAGGAAGCATTTTTAAATATTTAAACAAGATAGCTCTTAATCTGCCAAAACCATCACTCTGTTATTGTTGCACTCAACGGTTCCGCCAGAAATTTCAAGAACCCATTTATCGTTTTCCTTTGTGAATTTTTGCTCAAAACCTTCTGCAATAGTTAGGTTTCCTTTAAACTTCACTTTTCCTTCCTGCAAAACGGAAACAATAGGAGCGTGGTTATTCAACATTTGGAATTCGCCCTCCACACCCGGAACGGTTACGCTTTCTATTTCACCAGCAACTAAAGATGCTTCGGGGGTTACTATTTCTAAGTACATATTTTTCTAAAATTACAAATTTCAAGTACCAAATTCCAAAACCTGATTTTGGAATTTGGGATTTAATTTATTGTGATTTTCGAGCTCTGCTCGTTATGCTTCCGCAAGCATTTTCTCACCAGCGGCAATTGCTTCCTCGATAGTTCCTTTTAGGTTGAAGGCTGCTTCTGGAAGATTGTCCAATTCGCCATCCATAATCATGTTGAAACCTTTGATGGTTTCCTTAATATCAACCAAAACTCCAGGAATGCCTGTAAACTGCTCTGCTACGTGAAACGGCTGTGAAAGAAAACGCTGTACACGACGCGCGCGGCCTACTGCCAATTTATCATCTTCGGAAAGTTCCTCCATCCCAAGAATAGCGATAATATCTTGTAATTCTTTATAACGCTGTAAAAGCTCTTTTACTCTTTGTGCACAAGCATAATGCTCTTTTCCAAGGATTGATTCAGTAAGAATTCTAGAGGTAGAATCCAATGGATCCACCGCTGGATAAATACCAAGCTCGGCAATTTTACGCGATAGTACGGTTGTAGCATCCAAGTGGGCAAAGGTTGTTGCCGGTGCTGGATCCGTTAGGTCATCCGCAGGTACGTAAACCGCCTGTACAGATGTAATGGAACCTCTTTTTGTTGAAGTAATCCGCTCTTGCATCGCCCCCATCTCTGTTGCCAAAGTTGGTTGGTAACCCACCGCTGAAGGCATACGCCCAAGAAGTGCAGATACCTCAGAACCTGCTTGCGTAAAACGGAAAATGTTATCAACGAAGAAAAGTACGTCTTTTCCTTGGCCATCGCCAGCTCCATCACGGAAGTACTCAGCTATTGTCAATCCTGAAAGCGCAACACGTGCACGTGCTCCAGGTGGTTCGTTCATCTGCCCGAACACGAAAGTAGCTTTAGATTCTTTCATTGCAGTTTTGTCAACCTTTGAAAGATCCCATCCGCCAGCCTCCATAGAGTGCATGAAGTCTTCACCGTATTTTATAATGCCAGATTCAAGCATTTCGCGAAGCAAATCATTACCCTCACGAGTACGTTCCCCTACACCAGCGAATACAGAAAGACCACCGTGGCCTTTCGCAATATTGTTAATCAACTCCTGAATAAGTACCGTTTTACCTACACCAGCACCACCGAAAAGACCAATTTTACCACCTTTTGCATAAGGCTCAATAAGGTCGATTACTTTAATACCTGTGAAAAGAACTTCGGTAGAAGTTGAAAGATCTTCAAATTTTGGAGCCTCACGGTGAATTGGAAGCCCATTGTCGCCAGATTTTGGCAAGTTTCCAATACCATCAATAGCATCACCGATTACGTTGAAAAGTCGGCCGTAAACATCTTCACCAATCGGCATTTGGATAGGCGCGCCAGTTGCAACGGCATCCACACCGCGGCTAAGACCGTCAGTAGAATCCATTGATATGGTACGTACCATGCTTTCGCCAATGTGTGATTGAACTTCGAGAACCAAAAGGTTTCCGTTGTTGTTTACCTCCAAAGAGTCGTATATTTTTGGAAGTTCCGTTCCGCTATCAAACGCAACGTCAACTACCGGGCCAATAATCTGTGCAACTTTTCCTGTACTTTGTGACATGAGTAACTGTTTATTTTATAGTTATCTAAGGGCGAAAATACCGCCTCTGTTTTGAACGGTGCAAAGATAGTTTTTTCTGAATGAAATTTGCAATGGAAATTTTAAAAAATTTGTAGATTTTGCTGATGAGTTTCAATAGGTTTTTAAAACCAGATAGAACCCGCCAACTAAAGCTTTTCACACAATCCGCGAACTTCCGTTTTGAAAAGTGAAATTATTTTTTTCTGAAGTGCATCATCTTTGGAAATGCTGCGTCCATCAATTTCAACAATCGGCGTAAGCTCGCCCATCGTTCCCGTTGCGAAAACGCCATCAGCATTGTAGAATTGTGAAAGGGTGATGTCCGATTCAATGATTTCTATATTGTGCTTTTTGCACATTTCAATCACTGAATTTCTTGTGATTCCTGGTAAACAAGCGTGGCCAAAAGGCGTAAAGATCTTTCCATTTTTTACCATAAAAAGATTGCTTCCATTCAGTTCTGCAATAAACCCGCGATCGTCAAGCATTAATCCCGCGTCTTTTCCGGCAATGTTGGCCTGTATTTTTGCGATTATATTATTGAGCAAATTGTTGTGGTGAATTTTACTGTCCAAAAATTGTGGAGAATTGCGGCGCTGGCTGGTGCTTATCACTTTTATGCCATGGTCGTTGTCATAAACCAAGGGTTTCCATTCTGCTAAAACAATTAAGCAAGAGCCATTTTGATTGAGGCGCGGATCCATCCCGCTGGTTATTTTTTCGCCGCGCGTCAAGGTCAAACGGATGTGCGTATCGTCCGTCATACCGTTGGCATCGAGGGTTTGCTTTATTGCTTTTTTGATGAATTCTTTGGAAGGAATGTCTGTAAATATGAGCGTTTTCGCAGATTCCTGCAGACGCGTTAAATGTTTGTCCAAACAAACCACCCCTTCGGGATACACACGCAATCCTTCCCAAACGGCATCACCGCCCTGCACCGAGCTGTCAAAAACCGAAACTTTGGCTTCGCTGCGTGGATATAGTCTGTCTTTTATAAAAATTTGTATGTTGTCGTTCTTGGGGTTGGATTTTTGAAGCATTTTTTTATTTATGAGTTGGTTAAAATATTATTTTTTAAAGTTTCGTAATAAGGAAGTGCCTCGTTCAATAAAGGTTCCAAATGTTTTGGCAAAGGTTGCGAACTGCTTTTCTGAAAAGTAAATCCTTCAGAATTATGGACGTTTCCGTACCAATGTTTTGCCCAAATGCCATCTTCCGGAATTCCACCTTTTTTCCATTGAAGCATTTTGTCAGAAAAGGGAATATTCAGCAAATCACAGAGTTTTTCCAAATATGTTTCTGGATTTTTTAAAAGTTCGTCACTATCGATCACTATTGGCGTTCTTCCGTTTTTCTTCAGAAATAAAAATAATTCCGAAGCTTTTTTAATACCAATATCATTAAGGGTTGGGGTGTGTATTACTTTTGAAAAGGAAGCTATCAGTTTTTTGGGATGCCGGATCAAAATTACATTTTCCCAATCCAAAATAAATTCCGGCGACTCAGTCAGATAATGGTGCGCCATTCCTTTTACAAAAACATGCTGCTTTTCTGAAAGTAAATTTATGCTTTCAATCACTTTCTCTTCCTTCAGTTCCATGGTTTGCAGGATTTCCTGTTGTGAAGGATGTTGGTTTTCCAGCGAAGCGTTTTTCAGATAAAACCCATAAAAAGGCTCGTCCAATACCTTCAGGTCTTCACGTTGCGCAAAAGAATACATAATTGCCGTGGAGAGATTCCGCGGACCAGAGATAAGGTTGATGACTTTCATTTGAATAAAAGTACATCAAAAAAAGTATGTCTGAAAATGTTTTATTCTACTGTTACAGATTTCGCCAAATTACGTGGCTGATCCACATTTCTGCCAAGCATTACGGCAATGTGGTATGACAGTAATTGCAACGGAATAGTAGTCACCAATGGCGACAATGCCTCAGGAGTGTGCGGCACTTCCATAACATAATCTGCCATTTCCCTAACAGCAGTATCGCCTTCGGAGACTACGGCTATAATTTTTCCTTTTCTGGCCTTAATTTCCTGAATGTTGCTCACTACCTTATCGTAATGGTCACTTTTTATGGCAATAACCACTACAGGCATTTGTTCGTCAATAAGTGCGATGGGCCCGTGCTTCATTTCAGCAGCTGGATAGCCTTCAGCGTGTATGTATGAAATTTCTTTTAATTTCAATGCGCCTTCCAAAGCTACTGGGAAATTGTAGCCTCTTCCCAAATAAAGGAAATTGCGAACGTCCTTAAAAACAGTTGCTATTTCTTTTATTTTGTCTTCGGTCTTTAAAGCTTCTTCTACATGTTTTGGAATAAGTTCCAATTCACGTAAATAGAGCATAAAATCACTTTGGCTGATGGTGCCTTTTGCTTTTGCCAAACGCAGGGCAATCATTGCCAAAACGGTAATTTGCGTAGTGAAAGCTTTGGTTGAAGCAACGCCAATTTCAGGTCCGGCGTGCGTATAGGTTCCGCTATGGGTTTCTCTGGAAATAGTTGAACCTACAACATTACAAACTCCATAAACGAACGCACCTTTTGATTTTGCGAGTTTTATAGCGGCAAGTGTATCTGCGGTTTCACCACTTTGTGAAATGGCGACTACTACGTCTTTCTCTGAAATAATTGGATTTCGGTAACGGAATTCGGAGGCGTACTCTACTTCCACAGGAATGCGTACCAAATCCTCAAAAATATATTCAGCCACTAAACCTGCATGCCACGAAGTTCCACAGGCCACGATAATAATGCGGTCTGCATTGATGAATTTTTCAATATAATCCTCAAGACCTCCAAGCTTTACAATGCCTTTCTCGGCAAGTAAACGCCCGCGATAGGTGTCTTTTATTACGGAAGGCTGTTCGTAGATTTCCTTCAGCATAAAATGGTCATACCCACCTTTCTCAATTTGCTCAAGATTCATTTGAAGCTCTTGAATGTATGGGGCAACTAATTTATCGTCTTTTATTTTTCTGACTTTTACATCGCGCCCTAGACGGATGATGGCCATTTCTTCATCTTCTAAATAGATGGCGTTGTTTGTGAATTCAATAAATGGAGAAGCGTCGCTGGCAACAAAAAATTCATCTTCGCCGATGCCTATTGCTAATGGGCTTCCAAGTTTTGCCACTACAATTTCATCAGGTTTTTTTCTGTCAAAAAGTGCAATTGCATAAGCACCCACAACTTGGTTTAATGCTATTTGTACAGCTTTCCCAAGTTTTACGTTTTCGTTTTTTTGAATATCCTCTATAAGGTTTACCAAAACTTCGGTATCTGTATCTGAAGTAAAGGTATAGCCTCTTTTAATCAATTCCTTTTTAAGGGAATCGTAGTTTTCAATAATTCCATTGTGGATAATAACTAAATCGCCGCTATTGGAATAATGCGGGTGGCTGTTCACGTCATTAGGAACTCCGTGTGTTGCCCAGCGAGTATGCCCTATGCCGAGGCTTCCCTTTCGGGAAATTTCCTTTTCAGCTTTTTCTTCCAGACTTGCCACCTTGCCTTTTGTCTTGCAAAGTTGAATATCTGTTCCGTCAAAAAGTGCAATTCCGGCGCTGTCATAACCTCTGTATTCTAAACGTTTCAATCCGTTGAGAATAATTGGGTATGCTTCTTTTTTGCCGATATAGCCTACAATTCCACACATACGCAGGGTTTAATTAGGTTCAGTGTAATAAATTTGGAGTTTTAATCTTTTTTCTTGGTTTGGCGTTGCATTTCCGTAAAGAATGGTTCCTTCAGGTGAAATTACAGTACTGGAGGGTATTTGCTCAATATTTGGCTCCATAGGGTTTTGAAGTTTCTGCGTCGTCCTTGTTAAAACATTTTGAGATACCACTATGCCCAAAGGTACATTTGTGCTGTCTTTATTAATCAAATTACTGATATGGGTTGTTATTTTTAATTTGTAGTATTCACCGTTGCCATCACTTCCTCTTTGTAGTTTTCCGTAATGGTTTGTAAGGGCATCTACAGCTTCCAGACCATTCGTTGGGTCCAGATTGTAATCTGCCAGTACGTTACTGTTCTTAAGGTCATAGATTATTATACGTTCAGGTTCTGTAGCACCACCTACCATTAAATCCTGATTCACATAAAAAATGAGATTTGCCTCATTGACCAGCCATTTTTTATCGCGAAGAGTTTCAAGTTGATCTGCCACGCCGTTATTATCATTGTCTTTCCCGAAGAGTTCCACAACTGAAATGATTCCATCACCACCGCGAAGGTAGAGATTTTCATTTCCGGTTTCAATATTTGGATTCTCTACTGCGGTTTGTATTTGGGTGGGCAGTTGGTTTGTAAAAGTATTTACACTTATGCCCCCACTAAAATTCAATTTAAATACAGCGTTGTCTCTTTCATCGGGTTCATCTTCATTATCGTAACTGTAAAATATAGAGACGTATGCTTTGGTAACATCAAAAATAAAGAGGCTGCCATTGTCCGTTGGTGAATTAACTTTAAAATATAGACCTCTTAAAAAGTTTTTAAAGTTATTGCTGTTTCGCAATTCTGGAGTTCCTTCCATATCAATCACATTGGTTTGGAAGAAGGTCGAATCTAGCTTTATACGAAGGCCGGGTGTTAATTCCTCTTCATTTTCTTCTCCTTCAAATATAACATAGCTGTTCTCTGTTGGCAGAAAATTTTCTACTGAAGCTAGTTCCTCACCTAGATAGCCTTCAAAAACGTCTCCTTGGGTAGTGTAGTAGTTTTGAAATTCCTCAAAACCTGTATTGGGGTCATATTCCCTTAAAAAATATTTTGATTCAAATATGGACACGTTTATAGGCGTGGTGCCATATATAGAATCAAGCTCATAAGTAGTTACACTGTCCACTGTGGTTCCTGTACTGAAGTATGGTAAATACACAAAAACACTATCTACCGTGGCATTCTCGCCAAAGCTGGGGTCGTTTGATGCAAGGGTAAGCTGTGATAAAAGATTCACTGTTGATTTTCCATATACAGGATCGTTATAAACCCCTAATTGATAAGCGGGTAGCCTATTGCTCTGTAATGGGCCGAGTTTTCTACTGTATGCAATGACGGATTGTGATTCATCTAAGATTCCGTTGGGGGTTTCAGTTCCCAATACTTCAGAACCCAAGGTTGAGATATCTTCTTGGCAAGAAGAGAATGCAATTATTATAAAGAAAATAGCACCTGCAAGGGGCAACAAATTTTTTATTTTCATTTGTTCTATTAATTGTTTTGTGTGAAATGTAATTAGCTCATTTCAATGAGATTATTGAAGAAATTACTTTAAGACTTTTGAGCTGTAAAAGTCTAAATATGCTTGGGAAAAATTTTCCATATTATGATATTTTAACACAGGTTTGTCTAAAGTGTTAATAAATTCATCAAGCTCTTTTGGTATTTCTTCAGATCCTACAATGACTGCGTCAGAATTTTTGACGGCTATTTTCATAAGGTTTACGTAACTTGGCTCTTCAAGTATAGTAATAACTTCGTCATCAATAGCATCAAACCTAACTTTATCTATTGTGTTTTTAGCTAACGTTCCATCGAAGCCTTGATTGTACACAGAAGTAACTATTTTACTATTTTCAAAAAGGGGTTCGTTTCCGTAATAATTCCGTAGATATAAAGGAAGAAAAGAAGCAAGCCATCCGTGAACGTGTATAATATCTGGTGCCCAGTTCAGTTTTTTTACAGTTTCAATAACGCCTTTTGCGAAGAAAATGGCGCGCTCGTCATTGTCTTTGTAAAAATTTCCTTCTTCATCAGCATAGGTTGCCTTTCTTTTAAAATAATCTTCATTATCAATAAAATAAACCTGGATGCGCTCTTTAGGGATTGACGCCACTTTTATAATCAGTGGCATATCGAGATCGTTTATTACCAAGTTCATTCCAGAAAGGCGAATCACTTCGTGCAATTGGTGCCTTCTTTCGTTGATATTACCATAGCGTGGCATAAAGATTCTTATCTGGCCGCCATTATTGTTGATCATTCGGGGAGCTTCAAACGACATTGAAGAAATCTCGGTCTCGGGAAGATAAGGTATAACTTCTGAAGACACATACAAGACTCTTTTATCTTTCATCTATTGGGTTTTTTAGGAATTATTGCAATTTGCCCCAATGTCTCGAGGCGTTTAAAAACACGCAAAATTACGAAAATTTATGTAGATTGTCTTTAATATATTAATTTTGCCCGCTCTTAACCCAATTTTATGGTAATACATACCCAGAAAGAAACCTTGGTGCAGGCTTTGTCTTCCGGGGCAAAAAATGACAAAATAGGTTTTGTGCCAACAATGGGTGCATTGCATGAAGGGCATATATCTTTGGTAAAGAATGCTTTAGAAAATAATGATGCGGTGGTGGTGAGCATTTTTGTAAACCCCACACAATTTAATAATAGTGCAGATCTTGAAAAATATCCGCGCACTCCCGAAGATGATATTTTACTATTAAAAAATCTAAAAGGAAATGTGATTGTGTACTTGCCAGAGGTTTCAGATCTATATGATGCTTCGGTTTCCGCAAAAAAGTACAATTTTGGAAACCTCGAAAATGAAATGGAGGGCAAGCACCGAAAAGGACATTTTGACGGAGTGGGAACTATTGTAAGCAAGCTTTTAAAAATTGTGAAACCAAACACAGCCTATTTTGGCGAAAAGGATTTTCAACAATTACAGATTGTTAAAAAGTTGGTTGCCATCGAAAAGCTACCCGTAAAAATTGTGGGATGCCCAATTTTGAGAGAGAAAAACGGACTTGCAATGAGTTCACGAAATAAACGACTAAGCGAAACACAATTTAAAGAAGCTACAATTATTTATAAAACCCTAAAAGAGGTGAACGAGAAATTCAGTTCTAAATCCATTGCTGAATTGAATGCTTTGGTTGCGGAACGGTTTTTGCAAAACCCCAACTTGAATTTGGAATATTTTGAAATAGCCAACGAAAAAACACTCAAAACCGCAAAGCGAAAAAACAAAGCTTCAAAATACAGAGCTTTTATAGCAGCTTTTGCGGGCGATGTTCGGCTAATAGATAATATGCCTTTAAATTAATACCTTTGCACCATGCAAATACACGTAGTAAAATCTAAAATCCATAGAGTAAAAGTTACTGGTGCCGATCTAAACTATATCGGTAGCATCACTATTGACGAAGATTTAATGGATGCAGCCAACATTATTGAAGGCGAAAAAGTCCAGATAGTAAACAATAATAACGGCGAACGCCTCGAAACATACGCCATTCCCGGTCCTCGAAACAGTGGCGAAATTACTTTAAACGGTGCCGCCGCAAGACGCGTGGCGCCCGGTGATGTGCTTATTCTTATTACCTATGCCTTAATGGAAGTGGAAGAGGCAAAGGTCTTCAAACCGGCTTTGGTCTTCCCAGACGAGGAAACAAATCTACTCCGATAAATTGAGCCGCTCCTTCTCAAAATTTTTGCAGATTGCGATTCCGCTGGGATTGGGTTTTTTTTTGATTTGGTATATCTACCAATCGTTTACAGCACAACAACTTGCCGAAACTAAAAAATATTTTGCCAATGCAAACTATGGTTTCGTCTTGCTTTCTGTTGTATTTAGTGTTTTAAGCCATCTATCACGATCCTATCGATGGAATTTTATGTTGGAGCCATTGGGTTATAAAACCAAATTGGCCAATAACTTTATGGCAGTTTCCGTGGCTTATTTGATGAATATTTTTATTCCGAAAAGCGGCGAAGTTTCCCGAGGGATCATTTTGGATAAATATGAAGGAGTGCCTTTTCAAAAAGGATTTGGAACTATTATTTCCGAAAGGGTTGTTGATCTTTTATTCCTTCTTTTTTTCACTGCTTTGGCACTTGTTATAAAGTTTGATGTATTGTATGATTACGTGATTGAAAGTATTCCGCCTTCACTTTTATATATAATTATCTTCGGAATTGTTTTAATGGGCGTGAGCATTCCCCTGTACATTAAATTTTCAAAATCGAATATCAATAAAAAAATAAAAAGCTTCGTTATTGGATTGAAAGAAGGAGTTTTCAGTATTTTGAAAATGAAGAAAAAGGGGGCTTTTCTTTTTCATACTTTCATCATTTGGGGCCTTTACTTACTTTCTTTCTACACTGCGCTGCACGCATTGCCGGGTACTACAAATATTCCTTTTGGAACAATTATAATCACCTTTGTTGTCGGGAGCTTCACTTTTGCTTTTACCAATAGTGGCTTTGGAACCTATCCTGCTGCAGTTGCGGGAATTTTGACTGTTTTTGGAGTAGCCAAAACCGTTGGCGTTGCTTTTGGATGGATTGTTTGGATTTCAAATATTTCTTCCATTGTATTCTTTGGAGTGCTCTCATTGGTGATACTTCCTATTTACAATCGAAAACGGCTAAAATTGTAATTTTTTCGAAATAATTTTTCGGTGAAAAAACCACAAATTGAAAATTTGTTATCTTTCCGCAGCCTAAAAATTCTAACCAATGAAAAAAATCCTACTATTCGCAGTTTGTGTGTTGCTTAATTATGCTTCATTTTCCCAAATAATTTACGAAGAATTCAATTCTGACAAACTTGGCGAGTCTCGAAGATTAAAAATTCAACTTCCCAGAAATTACGATACCAATATTGATAAAAAATACCCCATAGTTTTGGTGCTGGATGCCGATTATCTTTTTGAGCCAGTAGCTGGAAACGTTGATTATTTCAGTTATTGGGAAGATATGCCAGAGTCTATAGTAGTTGGCGTTATGCAAGGTGATTTACGTTATGAAGATTGCTCTTATGACGACAATACTTTTATGCCTGGCGAAAAGGGTGCCCAATTTTTTGAATTTATTGGGATGGAACTTATTCCATATATTGATAAAAAGTACCGAACCGCAAAGTTCATCATTGGTGTAGGGCACGATTTTACGGCCAATTTTTTAAATTATTATCTCTTTAAAGATCCACCGTTGCTGAATGGTTATATAAATCTAAGTCCAGATATGGCGCCTATGATGGAAGAACGCCTTGTGGAACGCATTCCACAAATTCCCGGAAAAATATTCTATTATTTGGCTACGGGAACCGACGATATTAAAGGCTTGATGGAATCTACCCAAGACCTTCACAACCAATTAAACGGTTTGAAAAGCAAATCCTTCAATTATTATTATGATAATTTTGATGGTGCTACCCACTATTCTTTGGGTGGTCGTGGTATTCCGAATGCTTTGGAAAAAATATTTTCGGTTTATAGACCAATTAGCAAAAAGGAATACACTGAAGTTTTATTGAAATTGGATACGCCAATTAGCCAATATCTGCTTGATAAATATAAGGTAATAGAGGATCTTTTTGGTATTACGAATAACATTCGCGTTAATGACTTTATTGCTACGGCCACTGCTGCAGAAAAAAGAAACCAATGGGAATCTTTGCGAGAAATTGCAACCTTGGCAAAAAGACAATATCCAGATACGGTATTGGGAGATTATTATCTGGGACGTTATTATGAAGAAACCGGAGAGCCCAAAAAAGCCATGAAAATCTTTCAGGGAGCCTATGACAAAGAAGAGGTGGATTTTATAACCATTGATAAATTGCTGGATAGGGCAGACAAGATAAAAAATGATTTTGGGTATTAACCCTAAAGCTCTTTAATAACATTTTTGTGCAAATATGCCCAATTGGTCAAGGCATTGGTAGTGGTATTTTCAATTTCCAGTTTCATGATTATATTGCTTCGATGCTTCTCTACCGTGCGAATTGAAATAAAAAGTTGTTCTGCAATTTCGCTGCTGCTCATTTGTTCCGCTACTAACTTTAAAATCGTTTTTTCAGAAGAGGTTAAATGCTTTATTTTTTTTAAATCTTCTGAAACGGTTGCTAATGAAGAGGCGGCAAACGAGCGGCTAAAGCATACATCATTATTTAATACACATTGAATACAATCTTCAATTTCAGAAAATGAGTCTTCCTTCAGAAGATATCCATTTATTTGAAGTGCTTTGGCCTGGGATAGGTAGTCATTCTCTTTATGAAAGGATAAGATTATAAACTTAGTGTCAACCTTCTTTTGTTTAGCCATTTTTATAACTTCAAAACCCGTTAAAAGTGGCATATCAATGTCAAGAAGAGCTATGGTTGGATTATGTGTTAAAATAAGTTCCAGCGCCTGCATGCCATTGGCCGCTTGGCCCAAAACATTATAGTTATTTGCCTGTAGCTCATCATGCAGTCCTTTTAAAATCATAGGATGGTCATCTGCAATAACAACGGAAATTTTACTCTTTTCAAGCATTTATATCGGGATAATTAGCGTTATGGTTGTTCCTTTATTGATTTGACTTTTTATATCAATTTTTGAGTGTAAAATTTTTGCGCGTTCCATTAAAGTTTTCATCCCGAGGCTAGTACTGGTCTTTACTTTTTCCGAAATTTCAAAGCCTTTTCCATTGTCTGCAATAGTAGCTTCAATGGTATGACCCTTTTTTTCAATTGTAACCGAAGCGGCTTTGGCTTCAGCATGCTTCACCATATTGTTTAAAGTTTCCTGAATAATCCTATACAAATGTAATGATGCCTCTCTACTTAACAAAGCGTCTATATCATCAATTTCATGGGTAAAGAAAATATTTGTGTTAGAGTCCACTTCATCAACCATATTTCGAATGGCAGCCGTGGGACCCAAGCGTTCCAGTGTTGAAGGATGGAGACCTCTCGAAATTGCACGTAGTTCTTCCAAAGTATTAGCCGCTAAAAACTCCATTTCTTGGTTGCCGTTTGTTTTGGTTTTTTTTGTGAGCAGCATCAATTTTTGTCCAACGCTATCGTGAAGCTCGCGCGCCACACGCGTACGTTCTTCTTCTTGCGCTTTTATGAGATTGTGGGTATAGGCTTCGTTTCTTTTTTGTTCTGCTTTGTTTTTGAGATAATAAAATAAAAAAACACTTAATGATGAAACAGATAATAAAGAAACCCAAAAAAACCAAGTTTTCCAAAAAGGAACAGTTATCACAAATGCATATTGAAAAGGTTGGTTTTGCCATATACCATCACCATTGTCTGCAGTAAACTCAAAAGTATAGTCACCTGGCGGAAGATAAGAAAACACTGCGATAGGGTCTTTTGTAGGTTGGGTCCATTCATTTCCATCCCGAAGTCCTTTCATTCTATATTTATAGTGAACGTTTTCTGAGTTGGTGAACGTTATCGCTTCCATTGAAAAGCTTAAATAGTTTTTTTGGTGGGGAAGAACAATGCCTTTGCCGGTTTTGTAAAGGCTATCCTCTAAAGGTTCTGAGAACAAAAGAATTTCCGAAAGATCCAGTTTTGGAGGTTGCTTATTTGGAAGGTATGCTTTTTCATTAAAGGCAAGCATTCCGCTGAGGGAAGTGGTTAAAAGAGTTTTGTCTTCTGTAATTAAAAGCGAATTGAAATCTATGTCATTTTCTAAAAAATGGGACACAGTGGCATATTTTTTTGATACAATGCTATCTTTTTGTAACAAAAGTTCCAAATCAACTTTCAGCAACATATCTCTGCCAGCCAACCATAAATTTTTTCCATCAACCTTCAATGCCCGAAATTGTTTTAAGGAGGCAAATCGATTCATCTCAAAAGTCTGAATTTTAAAATGCTCGTTCTGAAGTGTTATGTGGTATAATTTTTTTTCGTTTCCAGCCAGTACTTCATTTGCATTAATGGCATCCAAGCTTCTAAAGTCATTGTGCAAATTGGGATGAAGTCCAGGAATGGTATCTGTTTTTCTATCATTCATTTGAAACAGACCTCCGATTTTGCAAAGTATATATCGATCTGCGATAGGCGCAATGGTTATAGCTCTTCGAGATTTTATAAAATAGGTTGAATCTTTTGTCAAAACTTTAATTTTATCGGTACCAAAAAGAAAAGTTTTATTCTGCTCTTTGAACAAAAGGTTATAATCGCCCTCATCTATTAATCTGGGCCTGGGGTTGCTCTTTGAATGCTCAAAAACTGCTGTTTCTGTAGTATAAAGAAGGTTATCATTTGGTGTAACAAATAGATTCTTTATTGCACCACTTTTAGTGATGGGCCGAATTTTCTTGTGTTCATCTAATGCAAATACGCCGTCATTTGTGGCCATGAGCAATTCCCCGTCCCATTCCACAATTGCATTTACAGATTTGGACGGCAACCCCTGTGTGTCATCATAAATTTTGAAAGCCGTATCCCTAAACCGTATAATACCTTCGCCATAACTGGTCATCCAGTAATTGCCTTCAGTATCTTTAATCATTCGATAAATGTATTTGGAAGGAAGACCTTGTGCTTCATTAATGACCTCTAAATCTCCCGTTTGCTTCTTGAATATTCCAAAGCCATTGCCTTCAAAACTTAAAATGAGCTCGTTTTCATTTTCTTCGAGAATTCCATAAACACGGTTTTCGTCAAAATCCTCTTGCTTGAATTTATACTTTGTAAGCTTCCCGTTTGATATTTTATATAACTCGCCATAAGCACCCACCCAAACATCCTTTTTACCATCCACAAAAACTGAATAGCAAATGTTGTTTATCCCGTCTTTTTCATTGTAAATGTTTTCAATTTTTAGAGGATTAAGTGACATTTTAAAAATTCCCCTATTAGATGAAGCTATATATAAAGTATTGTCATCATGCCAATCTGCACTTTGAAGCCCGGAGGTTTGGTTTTCCTCAGTTCCTTTTAGCAAATACTCCAGCTTTCCGTTTTTGTAGGTCACTATACCTTTTACGAAAATGATATAAATAGTACCGTCGCTACCTTCCAAAATATAGGTGGCACTTCCCAAAAAGTCAAAATCAACACCTTTTGGGTTTGTAATTTTTCCGTTTTCAATAATGCTTATACCATTATCCAGTGTTCCAGCCCAAATACGACCCTTGCTATCCTCAAAAATGCTGAAAACAATATTGGAAGCTAAGCCGTCTTCCGTAGTGTAGTTTTTAAAAGTTTTTCCGTTAAAACAACTTATTCCGCCCGTAGTACTTACCCAAATTTTGTTACGGCTATCTTGTAGGATAGCATAGGTTTCGTTGTTAACCAATCCTTCTTCCGTTTTATATTTTTTAAATTGGTATAGTTGTGCGGTGGAAACCAACGAACAAAAACACAATAAAAAAAATGTGAGGAATAAGCGTTTCATTTAGCGAAGGTTTGTAGCGTAAATATATTTATTTTAGCGGAACTATTATGGCCAAAACAAAATCAACCTTTTTCTGTCAGAATTGTGGTGCCCAATTTGCTAAATGGCAAGGGCAATGCAATTCTTGTAAAGAATGGAATACTATTGCCGAGGAAGTAATCCAAAAAGCCGAAAAGGTAAGTTGGAAATCTTCCGAAACCAATTCAAAGAGAATTGCCAAGCCGCAACGTATTTCAGAAATATCTACCCAGGCCGAAGCCCGGTTAAATACTAAAAACAACGAATTAAACCGCGTCCTCGGCGGCGGATTGGTACCGGGCTCCCTAACACTTTTGGGCGGCGAACCGGGTATCGGTAAAAGTACGCTGATGCTACAGATTGCGCTTCAACTTCCGTACAAAACGCTTTATGTTTCGGGGGAAGAAAGTGCCCAACAAATAAAAATGCGCGCAGAACGTATTCAACCTATTTCTGAAAATTGCTACATTTTGACAGAAACAAAAACGCAAAATATATTTCGAAATATTGAAGAAATTGAACCAGATATTGTGGTAATCGATTCCATTCAAACCTTGCACACCGACCATATTGAAAGTACTGCAGGAAGTATTTCCCAAATTCGGGAAACTACCGCAGAGCTTATAAAATTTGCAAAGGAAACCGCAACGCCCGTCATTCTCATTGGCCATATTACAAAAGACGGCAACATTGCCGGACCAAAAATTTTGGAGCATATGGTAGATACGGTGCTCCAGTTTGAAGGCGATCGAAACCATATTTATAGAATTTTGCGCGCCAATAAAAATCGCTTCGGTAGCACCAAAGAATTGGGTATTTACGAAATGCAGGGCAGTGGCTTGCGCGAAGTATCAAACCCTTCGGAAATTTTGATTTCAAAAAATGATGAAGACTTGAGCGGGACTGCAATTTCCGCAACCTTGGAAGGCATGCGCCCCTTGATGATAGAAATTCAAGCCTTGGTTAGTAGCGCCGTTTACGGCACTCCACAACGGAGCGCCACTGGCTATAACGCCAAACGCTTAAATATGATTTTAGCAGTTTTGGAAAAACGCGCAGGTTTTAAACTTGGCGCAAAAGATGTCTTTTTAAACGTAACTGGCGGAATCACCGTTGACGATCCCGCGATAGATTTAGCGGTGGTAGCTGCGGTACTTTCCTCAAATATTGACATTGCGATTAACAAACGCCTCTGCTTCGCTGCTGAGGTTGGTCTTGCGGGAGAAGTTCGCCCCGTTACCCGTGTGGAGCAACGTATTTTGGAAGCGGAAAAACTTGGTTTTACTTCAATAGTAATCTCAAAATACTGTAAAATTCCAAAGAACAATTTTCACATAAACGTCATCAAAGTGGCAAAGGTGCACGATGTAGTGCATCATCTTTTTGGTTGATTGTGGTATAATTTCTGCTATTTTAGCATCACTATGAATTTGAGATGTTACTTTATTACCCTCTTTTTCGGAATGATGCTTATTGGCTGCAAGCAAGTACGCAAAGCAGCTGATGTAATCGTGCAGCCAACCGCCCGAGAGGTTTACGAACGTAATTTTTCAAAAAACGATTCACTATTGCTTCAGTGGAAAAACGCTTTTAAAAATGCAAAACACGACAGTATCCAAATCACTCTTCCGTATTCGGAAAGCGGCATTTTTTCTGAAGAATATTTCAATGTTTACAGCTACAACATTCAATTGAAAGAAGGCGAGCGCATTGTGGTGGAAGTTGAAAAACAGCTAGAGTCGGCTTTGGTATTTGTCGACTTATTTCAAGCGAAGACCGATTCCCTCCAGTCTTTTAAACTTTTAAAAAGCTCCGAAAACAAAAAGGCAACTCTATTGCAGGAAATCGAAATACCCGGGTTTTACAAAATCATAGTCCAACCACAAATGAAATTGCAATTTCCATTTGTGCTGAAAATTTATACCGAACCTGTTTACACATTTCCCGTGAGTGGCGCTGGAAATAAAAACATCCAAAGTTTTTGGGCAGATCCGCGCGATGCGGGAAGTCGCTCCCACGAAGGAGTCGATATTTTTGCAGCCAAAGGCACCCCGGTTGTTGCTGTTACGGATGGAAGAATTGTTTCTGTAGGCGAGCGCGGTTTGGGCGGCAAACAGATTTGGCTTCGCGATGGTCTTTTTGGGAAAACCATTTATTATGCGCATTTGGACAGTATCGCTGTTTCAGAGGGTAAAAAAGTGAAAATTGGCGATACGCTCGGTTTTGTAGGCAATACTGGCAATGCAAAAACCACGGAACCACATCTTCACTTCGGAATTTATAAATCGCGCGGCGCTGTTAATCCGCTTTCGTTTATTAAAAAAACCGAGATACAACCCAGTGAAAAACCTTCGACAATTATTAAGGCAGTCACTTTAAAAAACCGCGCTGACGTTCACAAAGGTCCTGCTTCTGTTTTTGAGCAATTTGGAAGTCTGAAAAAAAACGATACCCTAATCGTTTTGGGTAAAAACCAAAAATGGTATCATATTCAAACTCCAGATAGTTTAAAAGGCTACGTAAACGAAACCGAAATAAAGCCACTTCCTCCAAATTAACTTTTTTTTAGCCTTAAGAAATGTGCTTAATGGTATCTTTAGAAGTCAATTCTAAAAAACTATTATGTCCTTCTTTTCAAAAATAAAACAGACCATTCACTTAATGCGGGATATTGATCTGGATGCGCTGGGGAAACTTTCGCAAAAAGTAGATCTTTCAGAAATTATGAAAACCGTTGGCGAGCTCGATGATCGGCAATTGGCAGGTTTGAAGAAGATGCTGAAACACAAAAGCGGAAAAAAAGGACAACACAAACTACCGCCAATCGATGGCGATTTTTATGATTTGGCATTAAAACTAACTCCTGCGCAGCGTGAACTTCAAATAAAAGTACGCAATTTTATGGAAGATGAAATAAAGCCGATAGCCAACGAATACTGGAACAAAGCCGAATTTCCCTTTCAAATTATTCCAAAAATGGCAGAATTGAACATTTGCGGACTTACCTATGATGGTTACGGAACTCCTTATGAAACCTATGTAATGGAAGGAATTATTGCTATGGAACTTGCCCGTGTGGATGTTTCCATTTCTACTTTTTTTGGGGTTCACAGCGGATTGGCGATGGGCTCCATCTATATATGCGGCAGCGAAGAACAAAAACAGGAATGGCTCCCCAAGATGGCAAAGATGGAACTTATTGGCGCCTTCGGACTTACGGAACCCGAAGTGGGTTCAGCAGTTGCGGGTGGTTTGGGAACTACCTGCAGACAGGAAGGCGATGAGTGGGTTTTAAACGGACAGAAAAAATGGATCGGGAACGCCACCTTTGCAGATGTTACTATCATTTGGGCGCGCGACGAAACTTCCGATCAAGTGAAAGGTTTTTTAGTGCGAAAAGGGAACCCAGGTTTTAAAGCTGAAAAGATGGAAAATAAAATGGCGCTTCGCACAGTGCAGAATGCACTGATAACCTTGACGGATTGCCGTATCCCCGAAAGCGACCGACTTCAAAAATGTGATTCTTTTAAAGATACCGCAAAAGTATTGCGGATGACACGCGCTGGAGTGGCTTGGCAAGCCGTGGGATGCGCGCGCGGTGCTTATGAAGCTGCGCTGAAATACACCAAAAAACGCGAACAATTTGGAAAGCCGATTGCTTCCTTTCAGTTGGTGCAAAATCATTTGGTTGAAATGGTGGCCAATCTTACAGCAATGCAAACCATGTGTTTCCGACTTTCCGAATTGCAAGACGAAGGTTTGTTGACTGATGAACACGCCTCGCTCGCAAAAGTATTTTGTAGTATGCGAACCCGCGATGTGGTAAGCCAGGCCCGCGAGGTAATGGGTGGCAACGGAATACTTTTGGAATACGACGTTGCCCGTTTTGTAGCGGATGCCGAAGCAATTTACAGTTACGAGGGAACCAAGGAAATCAACTCGTTGATTGTTGGGCGGGCAATTACTGGTTATAGTGCGTTTGTGTAAAAAAGCCCCCTAACCCCCGAAGGGGGAACTTGTACTCGAACTGTCTCTTATACACATCTCCGAGCCCACGAGACTAGGCATGATCTCGTA
>OJBO01000489.1_pt1 | contig 22161 bp, 20 predicted proteins | sample 1590461 | NCBI WGS metagenome assembly OJBO01 (sample SAMN05416836, study PRJEB24817) | seawater metagenome | isolation source: Sea water | place: Canada:Atlantic | collected 2013-07 | reverse complement strand
TAACAGCTTAATAGTGTGCTGGCACACTTTCCCGAAACTAATAAAAGTCCGTAAAAGTTGTAACTTATTGATTTTAATAGAGCATATTCCATCACACTAATAATCCATTCTATGAAAGTGTGCGCGCACACTATTTCGGAACTAATGGCACACTTATTTATGGGTCAAACTTTTAAATTACTGATTTAATTGAATTTTAAGCTACCACTCTCAGATAAAGCGTGCAACTCAATTTGTAAAGTGTGCCAATATTCAGCATTCACGAAAAATATGCTGTTTAAATAGCCAGCACCTCTTTACATTACTTCTTTATATTAAATAATTACGCTAATACTGAACCCTATCCCACTATCGGATACGCCAGCTCACCCCACTCTTCATCCGGGTTAACTAACATAATTTCTAGCATCACTGGCAATAGCGACATCAGTAGTTGTACGCCGGTTTCGACTTGTTCGCGATTTACTCGGCTTTGGTAGGTCGCTCCGCCACACAGTACTTGGTTATGCAGTACGTTCAGACGGTCTAGTGTGAGGCTCAGTAATTCAGCAATGCGTTTACGACTGAGGTAGTTGAGGGCTTCAACGGAAGAGCGTTCGAACTGGGTTTTCCAGTCATCGCATTGGCCACGTTGAGCTGCCCAAAATGGCGCGTAAACGTAAGGGTTTTTAATCAGTGCTTTTACTGGCCCAGAGTATTCGTGCCACAGCATATTATAAATAGATTGTTCTTTATCTAGAGCCACTACACGTTGAATTAACGGTAAAAAATCCGTTTCTTCACGGAGATTTTCAGAGGTTAAACAACAGGCATTTAAGCTAACCCACGCCGTTATAAATTGCAGGTCTGGGTTGCCCTCTTGCCCTAGTGCCGCACGCCACCAGCTAATAGCGCGGTGTAAACGTGTTGAGTGTTCTTCATGAAATAGATCACGCTGATCACGCAATCTATTTTGTAGACTCTCGGGCGATATGCCTGTTGTTAACTCTGTGTTCATACTAAAGACTGTCCATTATTAGTACGTTCATTCTTTGTGCATTAAGTATTGGCGCACATTCAGTTTTATCAGTCACAGCATTCACTGTGATCATCAAAATCAATCGCCATAAATAAGGTCGCTTGAGGGAACTGAGCCGGGTACGCAACGTAGTAATGGGTTGTGTCATCAACTGGCCACCAACACGCTGCTGCGCGTGGCACGTCTGCAAGCTCAACACGTTCGATGCAGTATTGTAGATTCATGTTTGCAGTTTCTGGAAAGGCTTCAACAAACTCTGCTGGAAAGCCCTCAATAGCCGTGTCGAGTTTGCCTTCGAGCGTTAACGCCTGCATTTTTTCTTTCCATGCTTCGTCCTGGCTGCTCTCGATTAGAAATTCACCGAGGTAGGTGCTGTGCTTTTTCTTGATAATACGTAGGTTAGACATTGAGCAGTTCCTTATTTACCAGGGAAGTGGTTGACCGTTAGAGTGCCAGAAGCTGCCGGTCGTTTCGAGGGTCAATTCGTCGATACGAGCAGCGATGCCTGCGGCGGCTTGTTCAGGGCTGATATCACCGTTAAAACCGACCATACGGGTTTGTACGAAACCCGGATGTATCTGTACTACGGCAACACCGTGTTGTTTTAAATCATTCGCTAGGCTTTTGCCGATGGCATTGAGTGCCGCTTTTGATGCGCGATAGCCGTAGTAAGCGCCAGAGGTGTTGTCTTCAATCGAGCCCATACGGCTAGTAATGTTGGCAATTTTGGTGCCTTCAGCCATTAAAGGAAGAAGGTTATGCGTTACCATCAATGGGGCAATCGCATTCACTTCGAACTGTTCGCGAATGCTGTCGCTGTCCATGGTATGAAGCGTCTCATTACGAAACAGGCCAGCGTTGTTAATTAAGATATCAATCGGTTCATCAAGTAGCTTATCCAATACCATGGCGATGCTTGGTAGTTGCTCTTCTTTGGTGACGTCGATTTCTGGAAATACTTGATCGGCGATGTCTTCAATTTCATCGTTAGTTTCACGACATATCGCGGTGACTGAATCGCCACGTGCTTCGTATAACTTTGCCAGCTCAAGACCAATACCTCGGTTTGCGCCTGTGATTACTACATTTGCCATGATCAGTTCCTTAGCAATTGCTTTGGGGATTCTATTGTCGGCAGTCTAGCGGTTTTTGCGCGCTAGGTCTCTCAACCCTGCGCTCTTCTGGCTGCTTATTTACTCCACAGCATCCACCCGAATAGATAACGGTATAAATATATTGTATGAATTTTACGATTACTTTATTGCACGCATAAAAAAACCGCGACATGCGCGGTTTTTTATTAGCTTATGGTGTGATCTTAGATCAAGCCATATTTCAAGCCATAGAAGCTTTGTACTCAGCCATTAACGCTTTTAAGCGAACACTCTGCTCATGAAGCTGTTCTTCTAGTTCGTGGTACTGCTGACGAATTGTATTGTGCGCCCATTTTTCTTTCAGGTGCTTACGCGTTTCATCAAGCTTTTGGCCCTGTATTTCAGCCCAGTCATGCATGACTTGATGGAACTTCTCGTATTCGTGCTCTAACAGCTCAGTCCACTTCTCAGTGTTTTCAGCTTTAGCCAGCTTCTCTTGAGCGCGTTTAAATTGCATTTTCACCATCGCGCGACGAATCTTAAAGTCAGGCACGGTTTTCAAATTAGACGCCAAACCTACCCATGAGCACGCTTTAATAAACCACTTGGTAGGGTCCCAGTGGAACCAGCGAATACCATTACGGTAATCCGTTTGGAAAATGTGATGGTAGTTGTGGTAACCCTCACCGTGCGTTAGAAATGCAAAGAATGCATTGTCACGTGCGGTGTTCTCATCCGTGTATGGCTGTGAGCCCCACTTATGAGCAATCGAGTTAATAAAGAAAGTTACGTGGTGTGCCGTTACGATGCGTAGGAAGCCCGCTAATAGCAGCATGCCCCATACGTCACCAAAGATTAGGCCTAGGGCCACTGGCACGCCAATATTCATCACGAGCATAATCGGTGCGTAGTACTTGTACTGCCACATGACGATGGGATCTTTCATGATGTTTTTTACGTTTGAAAAATCAACGCGACCACTCGGGTATTCGCGCAGCATCCAGCCCATATGAGAGAACCACAGGCCACGTTTTGCTGAGTATGGGTCTTTATCAACATCGTCGCAGTGACGATGGTGAACTCGGTGACCCGAAGACCAATCAAGAATGGTGTTCTCTAGGGCGGCAGCGCCCCAAAGTGCGTACCAAACTCGTAAAATTGGATGGGCATCGTAAGCATTATGCGACCATAAACGGTGGTAACCACCTGTAATAGACATGCCTGTTAGCCATGTAATAACCACGTAAGCGATCCAAGCCGAGGTTTCGTAGCCATAAGTGATTCCGTACCAAGGCACGACCGTCACTGCGACACCTGTGGTGATGATAAACATCCACGCCGCAACCCAGTTAATCGGGGCTTTTTCTTTTTCTTGGGGTTTGCTCATATATCCAGCTCTATACCTAATGGAAACATCATGAGTTTAGTCATGGAAGATGACACTCTAACGACATGATACCGGAAACAGTCATGAAAGACCGTCATCTGGATCAATACTGCGCCCTATTTTATGTAAATATCGGCACATTCTGGCCCGTTTCACATGATATGTGCCCAAATTTCATAAGATTCAAGGGGTTAGATTTAAGATTTACACTCAAAGCATTGAAATATTTAAGGCCGTGAAAACGAAAAAACCGCGCTTACTGTATCAGTAAGCGCGGTTTTTTTATTGATCACTAGATCGTTAGATCAGCCACCAAAGTCATCAAGCATGATGTTTTCTGGCTCTACGCCGAGATCTTCAAGCATCTTGATAACTGACTGGTTCATGATTGGCGGACCACACATGTAGAACTCGCAATCTTCAGGTGCCGGGTGATCCTTCAAGTACTCTTCAAACAGTACGTTATGGATAAAGCCGGTTAAACCTTCCCAGTTATCTTCTGGCTGAGGATCAGACATAGCCACGTGCCAAACGAAGTTGTCGTTTTCGGCCGCTAGCATGTCGTATTCATCTTGATAGAACAGTTCACGTAGTGAACGTGCGCCATACCAGAAACTCATCTTACGCTTTGAACTCAAACGCTTAAGCTGATCGAAGATCAATGAACGCATCGGGGCCATACCTGCACCACCGCCTACGAACACCATTTCTGCATCAGTATCTTTAGCGAAGAACTCACCAAACGGACCATACACAGTCACTTTATCGCCCGGCTTCAAGTTGAAGACGTAAGACGACATGATGCCCGGGTTAATACCTTCAGTACGCGGTGGTGGCGTAGCGATACGAATGTTGAACTTAACAACACCCTTCTCTTCTGGGTAGTTCGCCATGGAATACGCACGAATGGTATCTTCTTTGTTCACTGCTTTCAGGTTGAAGAAACCAAAGTGCTCCCAGTCGCCACGATATTCTTCTTCGATATCAAAGTCTGAGAAGTTAATTTCGTAAGGGGGGCATTCTAACTGAACGTACCCGCCCGCACGGAAATCAACACTTTCACCTTCAGGCAATGCCAGTGTCAGCTCTTTAATGAAGGTCGCCATGTTCGGGTTAGATACCACTGTGGTTTCCCACTTTTTAACACCGAAAACTTCTTCAGGAACTTCAACCACCATGTCTTGCTTAACCGGTGCCTGACACGACAAACGCCAGCCTTCACGGGCTTCGCCTTTGGTGAAGTGCGAGGCTTCAGTTGGCAGCATTTCGCCACCGCCATCCGTCACTTTACACTTACACTGTGCACAGGTACCGCCACCGCCACAGGCAGACGACAAGAAGATGTTGTTGGCTGCTAGCGTTTGCAACAATTTGCCGCCCGCTTCAGTTTCCACTTCCCGTTCGCCATTGATCATGATTTTTACTTTGCCAGAACTAACCAGCTTTGCTCGGGCACCAAGGATGATGAACACCAGTGATAATACAATCACAGTGAACATCACCACGCCGAGTATGATTTCTAATTCCACAATCGACTCCTTACAGTGATACGCCAGAGAATGACATAAAGCCCAGTGACATCAAGCCAACGGTCATAAAGGTAATACCTAACCCTTGCAAACCATCCGGCACATCACTGTACTTAAGCTTTTCACGAATACCCGCAAGCGCAGTAATCGCCAATGCCCAACCGACACCAGCACCCACACCGTAAACGGTACTTTCGGTGAAGCTGTAGTCACGCTCAACCATGAACAAAGACGCACCTAAGATGGCGCAGTTCACGGTAATAAGAGGCAAGAACACACCCAACGCGTTGTACAGCGCAGGGAAGAACTTATCGAGCACCATTTCAAGAATTTGTACCATCGCTGCAATCACACCGATGTACGTCAGCAAGCCCAAGAAGCTCAAATCAACCGCTGCAAAGTCTTCACCCGCCCAAGCCAACGCACCTTCTTTCAAAAGATAGGTATAAATCAAGTTGTTAACCGGTACGGTGATCGCCAATACCACAATCACGGCAACACCCAAACCAAACGAGGTTTGAATTTTCTTAGAGATCGCTAAGAAGGTACACATGCCGAGGAAGAAGGCTAATGCCATGTTCTCAACAAATACCGCCTTAATGAACAGGCTAATATAATGTTCCATGTTTAGTGACCCCCGCTGTTTTCAGTGTTTGGCTGAATTTTGAAGTCAGGCGCTTCCACCTGATCTTTCTTCCACGAACGTAGAATCCAGATAAAACCACCAATGATAAAGAAGGCTGAAGGCGGCAAGAGCAATAGGCCGTTCGACTGATACCAACCACCGTCTGTCACGAGCGGTAGGATTTCAAAACCTAATAACTTACCGGCACCAAATAGCTCACGGATAACCGCAACAGTAATCAGTACGACCGAGTAACCTAAGCCATTACCAATACCGTCAAAGAAGCTCAGCACTGGGCCGTTCTTCATTGCAAAGGCTTCAGCGCGTCCCATTACGATACAGTTGGTGATAATCAAACCAACGAATACCGATAATTGCTTACTGACGTCATAGGCATAAGCTTTCAGAATCTGATCAACCACGATTACCAATGAGGCAATAATAATCATCTGCACAATAATACGGATGTTATTCGGGATATGGTTACGAATCAGTGATACACCGGTATTTGAAAAAGCCGTCACGGATGTCAGAGCCAAACACATCACCAAAGTGACCTGTAGGCTAGTGGTTACTGCAAGTGCAGAACATACACCGAGAATCTGAACAGCAATTGGATTTTTACTGAACAGCGGATCGGTAATAACTGTTTTAATATCTGACATCTCAGGCCCCCTGTGACTTCAGTTTTGTGAGAAGGCTACCAAATGCCTGATCACCGACCCAGAAACGCACAAGGTTATGAACACCACGGCTAGTCAAGGTAGCACCCGATAGGCCATCGACCTGATGAGGATTACCTTGTTCTGCTTGGGCTTTCATTACCGTGATAGCTACGTTGCCTTCGTCGTCATAAATTTCTTTGCCAATCCACTGTGATTTCCACTTAGGATTGTCCACTTCACCACCCAAGCCAGGTGTTTCGGCGTGTGAGTAGAAGCCAAACCCAACGATGGTGTTCATATCGCCTTCAAGTGCGATAAAGCCATATAGGGTCGACCACAGACCATAACCATGTACTGGCAGGACGACTTTCTCGATGTTATCGCCATCCTGAACCATGTAAACCGTTGCGTATTTTTCTAAACGTTTGATGCTTGCAGGATCTTCAGAACCCGCCAATGCACGTGATAACTCAGGCGCTTTAGACGATTTCTTCTGATCAAAGTTTTCAACCGTAAAACCCGCCTGACGAATTTCTTGAAGCTCAGCATCTGTCGCAAAGCGACCTTCAGCCACGTTCACGATACGTGCGGTAATTTTAGATTTAAACTGATCTGCAACCGGCTTACCTTCTTCATAAAGGTTGGCGGCTTGCAATACTGCGCTACGTTTATCGTTAGCTTTGTTCTCGTTCTGTTTGCCACGCAGACTTACTGCAGCACCTGCAACAATTACAGAACAGACAAGACACAATAAAATCGCGACTAGTAAGGTTTTTTGAATGCTGTCGTTATTAGCTGACACGAGCAACCCTCCGCTTCACGTTGGCTTGCACCACAAAATGGTCAATCAGTGGCGAGAATAAGTTGGCAAACAAGATGGCCAGCATCATGCCCTCAGGGAATGCTGGGTTGATGACACGTATCATCACTACCATCAAGCCAATGAGCGCACCGAAGAACCACTTACCTTTGTTAGTCATTGAGGCAGAAACTGGATCAGTCGCCATAAAGAACATACCAAAAGCAAAACCACCCACCACTAGATGCCAGTACCAAGGCATAGCAAACATAGGATTAGAGTCGGAGCCAATCGCGTTAAGCAACAAGGTGCTAGCAACCATACCGATCATCACACCAGCAACAATACGCCAAGAGGCAATGTTCATGGTCAGTAGAATCGCACCACCAATCATGATGGCTAGCGTACTGACTTCACCCATTGAACCTGGAACGAAACCTAGGAAAGCGTCCATCCATGTAATGCCGTTATCCACAACGCGCTCAACACCACCTTCTGCTGCTAGACCCAGTGCAGTCGCACCTGAGTAACCATCAGCGGCGGTCCATACTGCGTTACCAGACATATTTGCTGGGTATGCAAAGAACAAAAATGCACGGCCAGTCAGAGCTGGATTAAGGAAGTTTTTACCGGTACCACCGAAAATTTCCTTACCGATCACAACACCAAAGGTAATACCTAGAGCCACCTGCCATAGCGGAATGCTTGGCGGTAGAGTCAAAGCAAACAGTACCGAAGTAACAAAGAAACCTTCGTTCACTTCGTGTTTTCGGACCGTGGCAAAAATAACTTCCCAGAAACCACCCACGATGAAAGTCACCGCGTAGATAGGTAAGAAGTATGAGGCACCAAAGGCAAAGTTATCCCAGAACACCGCCGGGTTGTGACCAGCACCACCCAACAGAGCAATGATAAATTCACGCCAGCCTTCAATCGGAGCACCTAAACCGGCAGCAATGGCTTCGTTTGCCTGCAAACCGATGTTGTACATACCGAAGAACATCGCTGGGAAAGTACACGCCCACACGGTAATCATGATGCGCTTCAAATCGATGCCATCACGCACGTGTGCGGTGTTATTAGTGACGCTAGGAGGCGAATACAGACCCGTATCGATTGCCTCGTACAGCGGATACATTTTTTCGAGCTTACCGCCTTTCAGGAAGTGCGGCTCAAGCTTATCGAGCGTACTACGCAACATAATTAACCCTCCGCTTCGATTCTGGTGAGATTCTTACGCAGAATCGGACCGTATTCGTATTTGCCCGGGCAGACGAAGCTACACAAAGCTATGTCGTCTTCATCCAGTTCTAAGGCACCCAAATCAATCGCACTTTCCATATCTTCAACAATCAGGGCACGTAGCAACTGAGTCGGTAAAATATCGAGTGGCATAATGCGTTCATAAGCACCGACCGGCACCATGGCTCGTTCTGAACCGTTTGTGGTGGTCGTGAATGGAAACAACTTACCCATTAACTTAGAGATGTAGATCGGCATCACAGAGAAGCGATCAACCCCCGGGCGGAGGTAATGAAGCATCGGACGATCACGCCCTTCTTCCAACACCGACACTTGGTTGTGAGATGCCCCCAAGTAACCTAAGGCATCAGCCGACGTACGACCGCCAAACACAGAACCAGAAATCAGACGGTTTTCACCAGACTTCAGTTCGCCGTTAGTCAATTGCGCTAAGGAAGCACCCACACGAGTACGAACCAAACGCGGCTTATTTACCTGCGGGCCTGCTAAAGCAACAACACGGTCAGAGTAAATTTTACCCGTGGTAAACAAGTGACCAATCGCAATCACGTCCTGGTATCCCACCGTCCACACAGTACGAGTCGCACTGGCTGGGTGTAAGAAATGAACATGTGTGCCAGCCAAGCCTGCAGGGTGTGGCCCACCAAACTCTTCAGTTTGCTCAACACCCGCGGATGGGATTGAAGCACCCGGTGCTTTACACACGTAGGTTTTACCTTCACTGAGACGACTAAGTACACGAACACCGTTTGTGAATGCTTCTGCCTGTTCGCCAATAATGACTTCAGGGTTGGCAGCCAATGGGTTGGTGTCCATGGCATTAATGAATAAGGCAGCTGGACGCGAGCCCGGCACCGGAACTTTGGAATAAGGACGCGTGCGTAGCGTCGTCCACAATCCAGAAGCAATGAGGTTTTGCTCAACATCGTTTGAACTTAGCCCGCCCAGCTTATCCGCTGCGTAACTAGTAAAGGTTTCTTCTTCGTTGCCATCAACTTCGATAACAAGCGATTGAAACACTCGACGTTCTCCACGGTTCACAGCTTTCACAACACCAGCAGCGGGTGCGGTGTACTGTACGCCGTCGGTTTTCTTATCGGTGAAAATCACCTGGCCTTTCTTGACTCGATCACCGTCCTGCACAGCCATTGTTGGTTTCATACCAACGTAATCCAGTCCTACCAAAGCCACTTCCGTGATCTTTGATCCTTCTGAAATAGTCTGTTCAGGGCTACCGGTGATTGGTAAATCGAGACCTTTCTTAACTTTGATCATACGCCTCGCCTAATCACGTTCAGGGCGCTTTCTTTTTTTGTACAAAAAACGCACAGAAACCGCCCATTCAAATCAAAATAGACGACCGCTGAACACATTTCATACAAATTAGAAAGTTCTACCCACTTCCCAAGTAAAAATTTGCGCTAAGTATAATGACGCAACTGACTTTTATCCACCGACAGCTCAGCCAATAAGACTGTTCCACCGATAAAAGCAATCCGTCAATCAAGTAGATTGTTCATAGCTTAGACAAAAAAAAGCCGTTGCAAGGTGCAACGGCTGTTTTTTCGTATTATCCGAGTGCAGGATACGTTGGGTACTCGACACCACAAACCTGCTGAGCAATGCGAACCACTTGACGGCTGTAGCCGAACTCGTTGTCGTACCACACATACAAGTTGACGCGATTACCGTTAGCAATCGTTGCTTTAGCATCAACGATACCGGCATGGCTGTTACCAACAAAATCAGTAGATACGACTTCAGGTGAGCTAACCCAGTCAATCTGCTTACGAACAGAAGAATGTAGCGCTTGGTCGCGAAGATACTCATTCACTTCTTCGGCGGTCGTATCGCTCTTTAGGTTCAAAGACAGAATAGCCATAGACACGTTAGGCGTAGGAACACGGATCGCGTTACCAGAAAGCAGGCCTTTTAGCTCCGGCAGTGCTTTCGCGACTGCGCTTGCTGCGCCCGTTTCAGTAATAACCATGTTAAGCGGTGCTGAACGACCACGACGATCACCCGAGTGATAGTTGTCGATTAGGTTCTGATCGTTGGTGTACGAGTGAACTGTCTCAACGTGACCGTTCTCAATGCCGAACTTGTCGTTCATCACTTTCAATACAGGCGTGATCGCATTGGTCGTACAAGAAGCAGCAGATAAAATCTTATCTGTGCCTTCGATATCTTTATTGTTGATACCGTAAACGATGTTCTTCAGGTCACCCTTACCTGGAGCGGTTAATAGAACACGTGCTGTGCCCTTCGCTTCCAAGTGTTGAGCAAGGCCTGCTTCATCACGCCATACACCCGTGTTATCGATAACCAGTGCATTGTTAATGCCGTACTGGGTGTAATCGATTTCCGCAGGATTGTTAGCGTAAATGATTTTGATGTAAGTACCGTTGGCAATGATGGCTTCGTTTTCGTGATCAATGCTGATACTTCCACGGAACGTACCGTGAACTGAATCACGACGCAGCAGCGAAGCACGCTTCACAAGGTCATCGCCTTTACCACGACGAACAACGATAGCGCGTAAACGCAAGCCATTACCGCCGCCTTCTTTCTCGATAAGAATACGTGCAAGCAAGCGACCGATACGACCAAAACCGTAAAGGATGACGTCACGATTTTCTAGATCCTTTTGATCCTGCCCCACCAAGCCACTTAGCTCATCGGCTAAGAAAGCAGGAAGATCACGACCACTGTCGTCTTGACGGAAAGCCACAGCCAGCTTACCTAAATCGATATGCGCGCGGGCAATATCCATATCGGCGATGGCTTTTAAGATTGGGAAAGTGTCATGAATAGACAGCTCTTCGCTTTCCATGTGACGCACAAAACGGTGCGCTTTTAGTAGGTCAATAACAGAACGGTTAATGACAGGACGACCGTATACTGAAGAGACAATGCTCTTAGTACGGTACAAAGTTCCGATCAATGGAATCATGGATTCAGCGATGGCTTCACGTTCCATCCAGTCCTGTAAACAGGCGTCGCGCATGTCTTGGCTCACTGGGTCACCTTCAAAAAGTGTCGAATTAAGGGTTAAAAATTTGTGCCGCATTATGCCGATTTTGCCCCCTCACGACAAATATTAAGTTCGGCCAGTTAATAGAATACTCTGTCGTTAACGCACCGGAGTTAACAGCTCGACGGCCTTTGGGTACACTAGCGCCCTATTCTTCTGCAGATGGAGCCGGCATGCTCAGTCCTCTTCGCCCTGAAATTCCACAACGCGCTGGCGAGCGTCGTTTCTGGGGGCAACTAGAAGGCGCTAGCCAAGCACTTGCGATTGCCAGCGCGGCACTTGAGCACCAAGGTCTAACCTTAGTGGTTACCACCGACACCGGCGGTGCGTTACGTTTAGAAGATGAAATCCACTTCTTCGCCCCCGACCTAGCGGTGATGCACTTCCCGGATTGGGAAATTTTGGCCTATGACGTTTTCTCGCCGCACCAAGATATTATCTCTCAACGTATCGCGACCTTAAGCCAGCTGCAGGATCTCAAACAAGGCGTACTGATTGTTCCGGTCACGACCCTACTGCACCGTTTGCCACCGGCGAGTTTTTATCAAGGGCAGACATTTGCACTGGATGTTGGTCAGACCTTCAACGTCGACAATACCCGACGTCAACTTGAAAACGCAGGCTATCACTGCGTGGATACTGTCTATGAACACGGTGAATTTGCCGTTCGTGGCGGCATCATTGATGTATTCCCCATGGGACAGCCGCTGCCATTTCGTGTGGAACTGTTTGATGACGAGATCGAATCACTTCGTACCTTTGATCCTGACAACCAGCGGACTCTCGATAAAATCGAGCAAGTACGAATCTTGCCTGCACGCGAGTTTCCACTTGATAGCACTGCGATTCGTACCTTCAAAACTCGCTGGTTCGACTTCTTTGAGCAAGACCCAAAAAATTGCAGTGTCTACACCGACATTGGCCAAGGCATTGCGCCTGCCGGTATCGAATATTATCTACCGCTATTTTTTAATGATGATCTCGGCAATATCTTTGATCACCTGCCACGCAATACCTTAATTGTTCACGACGCCAAACTAGAACTTGCCGCCGATAGCTTTAGAACCGACGTGGAAAGCCGCTACGAAAGCCGCCGCTACGATATACAACGCCCTATTGTTGCCCCGGCGCATTTGTTTTTAGCCAAAGACGACATGTTCCGTCACTTGAATGCCTTTCCTCGTATTCAGTGGCACAACGACGCTATACCAGATCGAGCAGGCACATCAGCGTTTGATACCTCAGCCCTACCCGACTTGAGTGTTGATTCGCGTTCAGAGCAGCCCTTGCTACGTTTAGATAATTGGCTAAAAAGTACCTCAGGCAAAGTGCTCTTTTGTGCCGAATCTGCCGGCCGTCGAGAAGCATTAAAAGAATTATTACGTCGCATTAAAGTATCACCGGAAGAACTACAATCGTGGCCTGACTTTGCAATTGGTAGCGCCAGCCCAGCATTATTGATCGCACCGCTAGAAAAAGGCGTCACCATTGCCAATGATACTGGCGATGAATTACACCTGATCACAGAAAACGAATTGTTTGGCCAGCGCATTCGCCAAACACGCCGCCGTCAAAAGCAGAAGAACGATCGCGATACCATGATTCGCGATTTATCCGAGCTAAAAGAAGGCGCGCCCATCGTTCACCTCGATCACGGGGTGGGTCGCTACATGGGGCTGCAAACTCTTGAAGCAGGCGGACAAGTTAACGAATTCTTATTACTCGAATATGCCAATAAAGATAAGCTGTATGTACCAGTATCAGCACTGCATTTAATTTCACGTTATGGCGGCGAACAAGAACGCGCCCCCGTAAATAAACTTGGTACTGAAAAATGGGCTGCGGCCAAACGTAAAGCGGTTGAGAAAATTCGTGATACCGCCGCCGAGCTGCTGGATATTTATGCACGCCGCCAAGCGCGTAAAGGCTTTTCATTTGACGAGCCTGACCAAGATTACGAACGTTTTTCTGCCGATTTCCCATACGAAGAAACCCCTGATCAGCTCGCTGCTATTGAAGCCGTGATTGGCGATATGTGCTCTGCACGCCCGATGGATCGCTTGGTCTGTGGGGACGTAGGTTTTGGTAAAACCGAAGTCGCTATGCGCGCTGCTTTTATGGCGGTACAAAGTGGTAAGCAAGTCGCGATACTCGTACCGACAACGCTATTGGCTCAGCAGCATTATCAAAATATTTCTGACCGCTTTGCCGAGTGGCCGGTAAAAGTGGATGTACTGTCGCGATTTAATTCAGCGAAAGAAACTCAAACCGCCCTCGACAATATGCTGCAAGGCAAAACTGACATCGTCGTCGGTACGCATAAACTGCTACAAAAAGACGTTAAGTTTGATCATCTGGGTTTATTAATTATTGATGAAGAACACCGCTTTGGTGTGGCGCAAAAAGAAAAAATTAAGGCGCTCCGTGCTGAAGTCGATATTTTAACGCTTACCGCCACGCCTATTCCAAGAACACTGAATATGGCCATGGCAAGTATTCGCGATCTATCCATTATTGCTACGCCACCGGCCAAACGTTTAAGTGTAAAAACTTTTGTAAGACAGCACGATAACAACACCGTTAAAGAAGCTGTATTACGAGAAGTACTCCGTGGCGGCCAAGTGTACTTCTTGCACAACGAAGTAAAGAGCATTGAAAAAACGGCTCGTGAATTATCAGAAGCAATTCCGGAAGCGCGCATTGTGGTGGCTCATGGTCAGATGTCAGAACGCGAACTAGAAAGTGTCATGAGCGACTTTTATCACAAGCGCTTTAACGTTTTGGTATGTACCACCATTATTGAAACTGGTATCGACGTACCCTCAGCCAACACCATCATTATTGAACGCGCGGATAAATTTGGCTTAGCACAGTTGCATCAATTGCGTGGGCGTGTGGGTCGTTCCCACCACCAAGCGTATGCGTATTTATTAACGCCGCCGCCAAAGCAATTAACCAAAGACGCTAACAAACGTTTAGAGGCGATTTCTGCTGCTCAAGATCTTGGGGCTGGCTTTATGCTCGCCACACACGACCTAGAAATTCGTGGTGCTGGTGAATTATTAGGTGATGAACAATCAGGCCAAATTGAAACCATTGGCTTCACCCTATATATGGAAATGCTTGAGCAAGCCGTGAACGCAATACGCTCTGGCAAAGAACCATCCGTTGATTTAGCCACCAATCATGGGGCTGAGGTTAATCTGCATGTCCCCGCTTTAATTCCAAGCGATTACCTGCCTGACGTCAACAGTCGCTTAACCCTGTACAAACGCATTGCCAGCGCCAAAGATGATCACGAATTACGGGAGCTTCAAGTCGAAATGATCGACCGTTTTGGTTTACTTCCTGACGCCGTGAAGAACTTATTCCAAATCACATCACTCAAACTGCGATTAACACCGGCAGGAATTGCACGATTGGATGCCAACGACAGCCAAGGCCGCATCGAATTCACCCGTGACACCGAGATCAATCCGTTCACTCTAATCAAGCTGGTGCAGACGCGCCCTGATGCCTATAAACTGGATGACGGTAATTCCATGCGCTTCTACGCTAAGATGGACACCATAGAACAACGCTTTAACGCCATCGACCAACTCCTTACCGATTTGCAAAAGGACCCTAACTCGTGAAAAACCTACTGCTTACGCTCACCTGCTTGCTGCTTGCAGCACAGACACACGCGTCAGAGCGCTACCGAGTTGAGGTAATGATCTTTGCCTACCTAGACGAAAACAGCGCACGTGAAGAACACTGGCCCTTGTTAGAACAATGGAAACAAGAAGAAGCCGACGCTATTAATACTCAATTACTCATGGCCGAAGATACCAATGAAATAATCATTGAAGACACAGAATTAAATACCGATGCGGTTGAAGAAGAGATTATTGAAAAGCCCGTTATCCAACCACTTGATACGCTTGAATTTGCCGACCCCGCCGCGCGCTTTCGTTACCGCAACGATATTTCCATGCTATGGCATCAAGCTTGGGTGGAAGAAATACAAAATGCCGACGCCCCCATTATTCATGAAGTGACAGCGGAACTAGAAAGTGACATTAAAGTAAAGCTATCTGGCAGCATTCAGTTTCACCGCAGCCGCTTTATTCACATCACACCAAATTTAGTGGTGAAACAATTTATATTTGCCGTGCCCGAGATTGATGAAATAGACGAAAAAAATGAAGCCTATGAAATATCGGAAACTGAATTTTCCGCAGACTATAATCAATTCCCTGAAGACACGTTAACGACACCGGCCGATGAATCCATCGCGGCAACCGAGTTAGCCCTAGACCAAACACCACAAGCTGAATGGATTCCTCTACGTGCAGCAGAATTTAATTTGAGCCGAAGAATGCGCAGCGATGAAGTGCATTACCTCGACCATCCCTTGCTTGGGTTAGTGGTCAAAGTAACGCCGTATTAACCTATGGCATCAAATCAACATCTGCAGGTTGGGTTAACGCGTAGCGCGCTACCCAACAATGAGACTCCAAAAAAACAAGTTTATTCAACAAAGATCGTTCACTTAAGCTAGTAGTACTTAAGCTCTGTCGATTTCCCCCAAAATACTTTATGCAAGTAGACGGTATAAAGCAGAATAATCGGTAACACGATAATCACGCCCACTAAAATAAATCGTAACGAAGCATCTGCACTTGCTGACTCTGCTGCCGTCATAACACCAGGGATAACATACGGGAAGAAACTGTATGCTAAGCCAATAAAGCTCAACATAAATATCGTTGATACCCCAACAAACGGAAACCAGCTGCCTACGTCGTTGATGGTTGGAACGTTTTTAAAGTATTGGTCAACGGCTAGTACTAAAACACCCACCATAATCGGCATAGGTAGAGCCAAGATAATTTCCGGAAAGCTAAACCAGCGGTCAGCAATGACACTGCTGGCAAACGGATTTACTAAGCTAATCGCAACAATACCAGCGGCGGCTAACCAGCCCATACGACGGCCTGTCAGCGCTGCCCGCTTTTGTGTTTCGCCTTCCGTTTTCATTACCAACCAAGCGCAACCGATATACCCATAAGCAGCGGCGACACAAATCGCGCTGAGGGCGGCGAATAGCTCAGGAATTAATCCATCTTCAAACCCCAAAACGTAACGACCCAACATATAGCCTTGAGTTAATGTCGCAATGGTTGAACCAAACTTAAATACTCGATCCCAGAGTTTTCTGTGTCCGGTAACGGCTTTAGCTCGAAAATCGAAAGCAACGCCACGCATGATTAACCCCAACAACAAAATCGCAGTTGGAATATACAGCTCTTGAAATACCATGCTATGTGCTTGTGGAAAGGCAATCAGCAAAATCCCCACGGCCATCACAAGCCAAGTTTCATTGGCATCCCAAAACGGCCCAATACTGTCTATGTATTCATGACGCTGCTGTAGGTTATCGAGCGGTAAGAGCATACCAATACCTAAATCGTAGCCATCTAGGGCTGCATAAATAAATACCGTTAAACCCAATAGAAATAAAAATATTTCTGGTAAACCTGTATCACTCATCATTGACTCAATCATGCGTCTACCCCTCCAGCCTTACTATTTTTCTCGTCGTTTTTTTCTTCGTCTTGCTCACTTTGGCGCTCTTCACTTTGAAGTTTCTCTAAATCAAACTCCTCAACGAGCACGGATTTACGAGACATATAGAAAATCGTCTGTAGATAGAAAAAGAGCAATACAGCATACACAATTAAATACATGGCTAAAGACATACCAACATTGCTTGCAGGTATCTGAGTTACGGCATCAGAGGTTTTTAAAATCCCCGTCACCAACCAAGGCTGGCGACCAATCTCAGTTACATACCACCCTGCCAACGTCGCCAACCAACCAGAAAACGTCATGGCGACTAAGACTTTTAACGCCCATGCAGGTACAAAATCTCGACGCCAAACAAACCAAGCAGCGACCCAGCTCACCAACAGCATCAAGGTGCCAATCGCGACCATAATGCGGAAGCCAAAGAACAAAGGTTTCACTGGCGGATGGTCGCCCACAAATTCATTTAGGCCTTTAATTTCGCCATTCAAATCATGGGTCAAAATTAAACTAGCGAGTTTAGGAATTTCAATCGAGTACAAGTTTTCTTGTGTTTTTTCATCCGGCCAGGCAAATAAAACCAGCGGCGCGCCCTGTTCGGTATGCCATACGGCTTCCACAGCAGCAATTTTTTGAGGTTGATGCTCTAGCGTATTTAAGCCATGCAGATCACCCACAAATATTTGTATCGGAATGAGTACCGCCGCTACTGTGACACCGGTTTTTAAAGCAAGGCGCGGCCCTAACTTGTTGTCACCACGAAGTATGCGGTAAGCCGAAATACCAGAGATTAAAAACGCGGCGGTTAGCCCTGACGCCAACAACATATGCGTTAAGCGATATGGCAATGATGGATTAAATATAATCGCCCACCAATCCACAGCGTGTGCGACGCCATCAATCATTTCGTACCCTTGTGGCGTGTGCATCCAACTATTGAGAGACAAAATCCAGAACGCCGACATGCTAGTACCAAAAGCCACCAACAAGGTCGATGCAGTATGCACCCAGTTAGCCACGCGACCTATTCCAAACAACATTACGCCAAGAAAACTCGCCTCTAAGAAGAAAGCCGTAAGTACTTCATAGCCCAATAGCGGGCCGGCAATGTTGCCTACCGTTTCCATAAAGCCAGGCCAATTAGTACCAAACTGGAAGCTCATGGTAATACCACTGACCACACCTACCGCAAAGGTCAGTGCAAAAATCTTGACCCAAAAACGATAGATTCGCATCCACACAGGGTGGCCAGAAATATCATGGCGTATTTTGAAATAACTCAAAAACCACACCAACGCGATACTGATGGTGGGAAATAAAATATGAAAACTAATGTTCGCAGCGAACTGTATGCGCGATAGGATTTCAGTCTCCATCACGGTCTCCTTTATCTAAATAAAACTATGTAAAAAGCGGCTACTTACGGGAAAACTTCCCGGCAATTTCTAGAATACGACCCACGCCTGAACCTAACTTCATCAAAGCCTGAAGGTGTTCAGGTTTCATACTTTGTACGTCATCAAACCAGTGTGTAAATAACTCTAAAAGGTCATGAATTTCTTTGATTTGTTGCTGAGCGTGCTCACTCAATTCACTTTCCCCACCATCCATCATTTGATTACGCAATAACGACATCGTTGGATCGACTTCGCGTTTCTTACGCTCAGCCAACACCTGCTGTCCTAACTGCCAAATCGTGCCATTCGCTAGGTAATAGTCTTTCCGATCTCCCATTTCGCGATGGGTACGTATCAACTGCCAACTGGCTAATTCTTTAATCGACATACTGACATTGCCACGAGAAATTTTAAGGGCATCAGCAATATCATCGGCACACAAAGGGGACTCGTTGAACACAATCAAGGCAAGCACCTGCCCCACCGTGCGATTGAAGCCCCAGCGGCTTCCCATTTCACCGAAGTGAACCACCAGATTTTGTAACTCAGACGATAAGGGCATAGGGCTACTCAACAGTCGATGTAAGGTATGAATCTTAATTTTCAGAAATTACTGAAACTTCAGATATCTTAACATTGATCCAAATCAATATGAAAGCGCAGCGTGTATGAATGAAGTAAAGAAACCATCGTCATGCGCCGTATTGGCGTTTTTCGCAAGGTCACTTATACTGTATAAATAAACAGTATCGATAATTATCTTGGAGTTGAGTGAGCTTATGACCGTGACTATCTTAGGCGCATCTATTGAACATACCGCAGTAACGTATCAAAGAGCGGAGATTCCTCTCTTTCAAGACCGTATTACCGCAGGCTTCCCCTCCCCCGCGCAAGACTATATTGAGCAGACGCTTGATCTAAACGAACTATGCGTTAAGCATCCTGCGGCTACCTTTTTTGTACGGGTTGAAGGCAACTCGATGGTCAATGTCGGTATACATCCCGGCGATATTTTGGTGGTTGACCGTGCATTAGAGGCCCACCATAAGGACATTGTTATCGCCAATATTGACGATGAATACACCGTCAAAGAGCTGAGCTGCCACCCTCCAGGGCTGCTCGCACACAACCCGGCATTTGCGCCGATTTGGCTGCAAGAAGGCCAGCAACTGGAAATCTTTGGCGTAGTCACCAATGTGATTCGAGAGATTCGTCGGCAATGAACGTATTTGCCTTGGTGGATTGCAATAACTTTTACGCCAGCTGCGAACGACTCTTTCGGCCAGACTTACAAGGGCAGCCCATTGTCGTACTGTCTAACAACGACGGCTGCATCGTCGCTCGCAGTGCCGAAGCAAAGGCACTCAACATTAATATGGCGGTGCCCGTTCACAAAATTGAAGGCTTACTTCGACAACAAGGCGTACATATCTTTTCATCAAACTACGCCTTGTATGGAGACCTTTCAAACCGCGTAATGCATACCCTCGAAGCCTTAGCCCCCTTCACCGAGGTATATTCCATTGATGAAGCGTTTCTGGACTTAACGGGCGTCAATCACGTGCAAAACCTCACCGACTTTGGCCACACCGTACGCAACACAGTTCAGCAGCATGTAGGGATTTCCGTAAGCGTAGGGATTGCTCCCTCAAAAACCTTAGCCAAACTGGCCAACCATGCCGCGAAAAAATACCCTGCCACTCACGGCGTGGTCGATCTCACAGAGACGCAAAGGCAACACAAGTTATTACGCTTAATACCAGTGGGCGAGGTATGGGGAATAGGTCGAAAATTACGTGGCCACTTAAACACCCTAGGCATTCATACGGCTTGGGAGTTAGCTCAGCAAGCCCCGAAAGACATGCGCCAACAATTCTCGGTCGTCCTTGAGCGCACCGTGCGAGAACTCAACGGTGAACCCTGCTTACACCTTGAAGACATAGCGCCAACCAAACAGCAAATCATATGCAGCCGAAGTTTTGGTCAGCGTATTACTCAGCCCATAGACATGGCAGAGGCCATTGCTAACTACACCGCACGGGGAGCAGAGAAACTACGCTTAGAACACCAATACTGCCGAAGTATTTCGGTGTTTATTCGCACCGGCGTATTCAATAGCAACGAACCTCAATACAGCAACAGTGCCACCATCAAGCTAGAACAGCCCACCAATGACACTCGCTTACTACTCAAAGCAGCAAACCAGCTTCTTCATTCATTGTGGAAAGACGGATATCGTTACGCGAAAGGCGGGATCATACTGAATGACTTCTATGACAAGGGCGTGTATCAACCCGACTTATTCACACACACCTCGCGTGATCCTAAAAGCCCAGAGTTAATGAACCTGATTGATAGGCTGAATCAAAAGCATGGGAAGTCACTCTTATTCGCCCGCCAAGGCATACACCATGACTGGGCAATGAAACGAGCTTACCTATCTCCGGCGTATACCACTCATTGGCAAGCGCTGCCTAAAGTGCATTAAAGAAAAAGTTGCGAGTGTAGCGAAGCGCCTTACTCTGCTTGCTCTTCTCGCAACTTATCACGAACACCCATCAACATTTTTCCATACGAGTTTTTACCCCGTAAATCACGGCCACTGCCCCAGAAGTAGTCGTATTGGCTGACTTCTTTGATCTCGATATCGCCAGAATCCAGCAACACTTGAGCAACCTCGGGGTGGGTGCGACACTTAATATAGGTGCCACGAGTCATGTAAGTGACGCTGTTTTTTTTCCAGTCTTTACGGCGCGTGTGTTTTTTACTTTTGCCCAACTTAGATGCATCAGCCGGATGGGCCGCCTGACGAATCTGTTCTCGGTATTCTGCATCGTCAAATTTCATCGCTTGATAATAATGCTCTACCGACGGCCATTCAAAACCATCCAGCTCAAACGAATGTTTTGAGTAAGACGCCAAGGCATGATTCGCATCATCTCTGCCTAAGGTTAACAGTGGCTTACCTTTGTTATCATAAAACATAATACCTTCCCAAATTACTCAACGACCGCGTGTATTCAAAATGCTAGACACACTTAGGACGTTAATAACGACTCAAGTAGATCATGAATTTCAGACTTCAGTTCTTTATCTTCTATTTTGTTGGCGCTGACTTTAGCATCTTGCAGGTTTTTAATGGCGGTATCGATTTGGCCCAACTCGATGTGTAATTGAGCCATAGAAAACGCGATAGAGGACATGTAATCTTTTGAGTTAATCGCCACGGCTTTTGTCAAAGCTTTTGCGTAAACGCTAATGGCTTCCTCTAGATCTTCGGTGAAATCAGCCAATGTTTCCCACTGAACGGGATGATCCTTCTCTGTGTTTTCATTATCAACACAAATGGCTTTTAATTCGGTATACAGGGCTGCAAAGGATTTATCGTCTTTTCGCTTTACCGCTTCCATCAGTAGCTCGGCCAAGGAATGGACGGCTTTGTATATCTTAGTATTCATCATTGCTAATTACCCTAGCCCCTACTTATTTCATTATGCGCAATAGGAATAACCATTGATCTCACGATGATCAACGCCTATCTAATTGAAGCGCACTTTACCGTATTAGACAGCCATGTTCATTAACAATAGTGTCGCTAGAGGCGCTAAACCATGGTCGCTGTTATACCGCTTTTCAGATCAAAGATCTGATTTGCTATTTTATGACCCTAAAGCATTTTACTTTAAAATCAGCACCGTCTGATTTGAAATGCGGCTTCACGGACTTTCCTTTAATCGGCGTGCGTGCGGCGCCAGACAACAAAGTCATTCTGCGGCCTT
>OJBO01000484.1_pt1 | contig 22258 bp, 19 predicted proteins | sample 1590461 | NCBI WGS metagenome assembly OJBO01 (sample SAMN05416836, study PRJEB24817) | seawater metagenome | isolation source: Sea water | place: Canada:Atlantic | collected 2013-07 | reverse complement strand
TCGCGCCCCGGATCGCCTTGCGCGCCTTCGGGCTCGGGTTCGGTCGGTTCGGGTTTTTCTTCGGGCGTGGATACCGTGACGGTGAACGCCGAGACCACCGAGCGCTCCACCCCGGAGACGGCGGTCGGCGCCAATGCGCGCACCAGCAGGTAGAACAGGCCGAGGTGGATCAGCGCGATCAGCGCGATCACCCAGGGATTGAGGCGCTTCTTAGTCTGCGCATAGCGGGTCGCGGGTTCGGCCATCGGGCGATCATGGCAAAGCCGCCCGACCGGGTCCAGCGGCATGGAAAAAGGGCGGCCCTCCCGAAGGAGGACCGCCCCGTAGTCTGCACATGGGGCCGAGCCCCATGCCGGTTATCTTAGTAGCCGAGGATCAGCGAAACGCTGGCTGCCCGCGGCGGACCCATCTGCACGAAGGGCAGATCGCCCGAGGTGAGGCCGCCACCGAAGCCGCCGACATAGAGCTCGTCGAACAGGTTGGTGATGTTGAACTGCACCGCGGCATCGCGACCGTTGAAGTATTCGCCAAGGCGAACACGCAGGTCGATATCCACCAGCGTGTAGCTGTCGACGGTCGCCGGGAAGCCGACGCTTTCGCCGACGAATCCCTGCGGATCGCGCGGGAGGTTTTCGTCGTTCACGTAGCGCTTGCCGGTGTGCTTGACCTGCACGCCGAGTTCTGCCGGGCCGAAGTTGTACTGGCCACGTGCGCCAACCGTGAAGGTCGGTGCGCCGCTTTCACGCTTGCCGGCAGTCTGGGCGAATTCGCCCGCGTCCAGCTGCACGTTGTCGCGGATTTCCGATTCGTTGAGCGAACCGAAGACATAGAGCAGCGTGTTCGGGGTGGGGCTGTAAGCCACCGAGGCATCGATGCCGTACTTGTCGACGACACCCAGGTTACGGGTGATCGTTTCGTCGAGGATCGGATCGTAGGCGGTTGCACGGCGATTGTTGTACCGCGTGTACCAGCCGACCAGCTGCGCCTGAAGGTCGCCATTCTGGAAACGCAGGCCAAGGTCGAAGCTGTCGGTGGTTTCGGCCACCGGACGCGCGCTTTCGACATCGGGGAAGTAGATCGAGTCGTAGAGCTCGTCCGTACCCGGGACCGAAAGACCCTTGCCGTAGTTGCCGAAGAACGATGCATCACCGAATTCATAGGTGAAGCCGACATTCGGCAGCAGCTTGTCGTAATTGTATTCACGCGACTGCGGCGGAGCCGAACCGCTGATGACTTCACCGGTGTTGGGGTCGGTCACATAGGGGTTGGCGGCTTCGTATGCAGCGCTCACACCGCCGACGCAGTCGAGGAAACCGCTGGCCGAGGTGGTGTAGCAGAACTGGTTCAGGTCGCGCTTGTAGAAGGGCACGCTGAGACCGAGGACTGCGGTGAAGTCATCGAAGAAGCGACCACGATATTCACCCGCAACCTTGTGCAGCGTCGCATAGGACTGGCGATCGCGCTTGTTGAGCACGAAGCCGTCCGCAGTGGCCAACGGGTTATTGATCGGGAAGACATCCGCGATTTCGCCATTGGCGAGAGCGACCGAGGTCTGGCCCGTCTGACGGTGGTTGGCATCGTCATAGGTGTAGCTCAGGCGAACGCGGTGATCGTCGTTGATCTCGTAAGCCAGGTTGGCAATCACGCCGAACCGGCGCGTGCGGGTCTGGCTCGGATCGTGACCCGTGACTTCGTCGAGCGTGTCGCCGTCGCCGTTGAGGTCGCGACCGAAGTAGTAACGGCCGCCGATGAAGCCGGTCATGTCGACGCCGCCGACATCACGCGTGCCTTCGAGCAGTTCTTCGTCACCGCCGCCATTGGCCTTGACGTACTGGTAACTCGGATCGACCGTCAGGATCAGGCCGTCAGCCAGCGTGAAGCGCGACGAACCGCGGATGTTGCCGGTGTTCGACGGATTGAAGCGGCGATCGAATTCGGCACCGCAATTGTTGTCGCTGCCGGCAGTGCCCGGGGTCGGGCCCTCGACGGTGCAGGGATAGTTGATTTCGTAGAACCGTTCTTCCTTGGTCGCCGGGAAACGGTTGGTGAAGCCCGAACCGGGCTCGAAGTCCGGATCGACGCGGAGCGGAACCGAACCGAAGAAATTGTTGCGGTTCTGGTTGTAGTGACCGGCAATGGCAACGAAATCGCCATTGTCGCCGATGTCCTGCCAGATGCGGCCGTTATACTGCTGCTTCTCGACCACGCCGTAATTGTTGAACGGGTTGTTGTAGCGCGTGAAGCTGGCCGAGGCGAAAGCCTTGGTGCCCATGCCGGTGATGTCGCCGGTATCGATCATCACAAAGCCGCGGCCATAGAGACGGCTGCGGTCGTAGTTCGCATTGTTGCCCTCGGCGAAGATGTCGCCGGCGGTCAGCGTCATGGTGACGCCGAAATCGTCGGCCGGCTCGCGCGTACGGATGTTGATCGTGCCACCGACGGCCGAAGCGGTCGGGCTGTCGACGTCGGTCATGCCGAGGTTGACGCTGATCGATTCGAGAACTTCGGGATCGACCTGCTGGTTGGTGTAGAGCGCATAGTTGCCCGAGTCGTTCAGCGGCAGGCCGTCGAGCGTCTGCGAGATGCGGCTGTCGTCGAAACCGCGGATGGTGAAGCTACCGCCCGACGAACCCCAGGGATCGTTGTTCTGGAAGCTGACACCCGGAACCAGGTTGACGATGTCGTTGACCGTCTGGCCGGGGCGCTGGCGGCGGATGATTTCCTCGCCCAGAACCTGTTTCGCCTTCGGCGTGTTGGGCATGTCGACACCGCCGACGCCGGTGGTGCGGGCACCTGAAACGATGATGACCGAGTCGTCGAAATCGACCGAACCGGTCGACTGTGCGGCGGCCGGGGCGGCGACCATTGCACTGGCGGTGCTGACCACCGATGCGGCCAAGAGATATTTGAACTTCATCGAGAGGATCCCTTCGTCTCGTTAAAAGTAGGCTGGTACGTCAAAGCCAGCTCCCTTTGCGGGGAGGACGTTGCGCCAAAGCGATCTTTTTATGACATGATCAAGACATGTATTGCACCTGCGAGACGTTTCGCTGCGGCGCAATAAAATTTGCTTGGATTTCTGCGACTTAGACTAGTTGCAAAAAGGCAACGAATCCGATTCTTTCCGGAACCGATGCATAAATACAACGCTCGCCGGATGCGACGGGGCTTCAGGCGAGATTGATCTCGCGCAGGCGCTGGAGCAGGAATTCGTGACTCGAAATCGGCTCGGGCCGCTTTTCGGGATGCGCCGGGTCGATGCACGAGGGCAGCGTCTCGATTACGTAATCGGGGCGGAAGTGCAGGAAGAACGGCATCGAGTAGCGCGCGCGATAGGCCGCTTCCCCGCGCGGATTGACCACGCGGTGCGTGGTCGAGCGCAGCTTGCCGTTGGTCAGCCGGTCGAGCATGTCGCCGACATTGACCACCAGCGCTCCCTCGGGCGGCGCGACCGCTTTCCATTCGTCCTGCGCGGTCAGCAGTTCGAGCCCCGCCTCCTCTGCGCCGAGCAACAGCGTGATCGTGTTGATGTCGCCATGCGCGGCGGCGCGAATCGCGCCCTCGGCCTCCGCGCCCTCGAGCGGCGGATAGCGCAGCAGGCGCATGACCGAATTGCCGTCCTCGACCGTGGGCACGAAGAAGCCGCGGTCGAGCCCGAGATGCAGCGCGATGCCTTCGAGCACGCGGCCACCGGCGGTCTCGAAAGCGGCGTAGAGTTCGGAGAAGGTCTCGCGAAAGCCTGCGACCTCGGACGGCCAGACATTGTCGGCCATGAACTCGGCCAGCGGATGGCCCGCGGGCAGTTCACGCCCGACGTGCCAGAATTCCTTGAGGTCGTGGACCTTGGCGTCCTTGGCCTTCTCGGTCCCGAACGGCGTATAGCCGCGCGCGCCGCCGCCGCCGGGGATGTGATAGGCGCGCTTGACCGCGTCGGGGAGCGCGAAGAACTGCTTCGCCAGCGTTTCGGCGCGGTCGATCAACTCCTGCGGGATGCCGTGGTCGCGGACGACGGCGAAGCCGTATTCCTCGAAGCTGCGGCCCAGTTCGGCGGCGATGGAATCGAGCGGCTGTGCCAGCGACACAACCGCGATATCGGTGTTCGAATCGGTCATAATGGCTGCGCCCTTTAATACGGCAGGAAGAGTCCCGCCAGCGCCGCGCTCATCAGATTGGCGAGGCTGCCCGCCGCGAGCGCGCGCAGGCCGAGCTTGGCGATGACCGGGCGCTGGTTGGGTGCCAGCCCGCCGGTCACTGCCATCTGGATCGCGATCGAGCTGAAATTGGCGAAGCCGCACAGCGCGAAGGTGACGATCGCGCGGCTGCGATCGGTCAGCACGCTGGCGTCCATTGCGCCCAGTTCGATAAAGGCGACGAATTCGTTGAGCACGATCTTGGTGCCGAACAATCCGCCCGCGGCACCGGCCTGTTCCCACGGAATGCCGATCAGATACATCACCGGTGCGAACACCAGTCCGAGCAATTGCTGGAAACTGACATCGGGATAGCCGAACCAGCCGCCGATACCGCCGAGGATGCCATTGGCGAGCGCAACCAGCGCGACGAAGACCATCACCATCGCGCCAACCGCCACGGCGAGCTTCACGCCGGTCTGCGTCCCCTGCGCAGCGGCCTCGATGATATTGGCGGGCTTGTGGCCTTCCTCGAAGGTCTCGGCGACTTCGACTTCATGCGCCTTGCCGCCTTCGGTCAGCGCGGCGGGACCTTCGGCGCTGATCCGGCTCTTGGGCAGCACGATCTCGCCTTCGGGATCGACACCGGACATTTGCGCCGCATCGCGGGCCAGGTCGCTCTGGTCGTCGGGCATGATGATCTTGGCCATCAGGATGCCGCCGGGTGCGGACATGAAGGCCGCGGCAAGCAGGAAGGGCACCGCTTCGGCGCCGATGAAGCTGGCATAGGCGGCGAGGATGGTCCCCGCCACGCCCGCCATCCCCACGCTCATCAGCGTGAACAGCCGGCTGGGGGTGAGCGCGGCGAGATAAGGGCGCACCACCAGCGGGCTTTCCGACTGGCCGACGAAGATATTGGCCGCGCTACCCAGCGCCTCGACCTTGCTGATGCCGGTAATCCAGCCGATCGCCCCGCCGACCCAGCGCACCAGCCGCTGCATGATGCCCCAGTGGTAGAGGATCGAAACGATCGCCGCGAAGAACACGATCACCGGCAAGGCGGCGATCACGAAGGTGTTGGTGAAGGGATTGGCCCCCATCGGCCCGAACACCGCCTCGATCCCGACCTTGGAGTAATCGAGCAGCGCGATCACCCCGCTGGACAGCGACTGGATCAGTTGCACGCCAAACGGTGTCCGCAGCACCAGCAGCGCCATCAGCGCCTGCAGCGCGAAGGCGGCCCCGACCACGCGCAGGCTGATACGGCGCTTGCCCGTCGACAGCAGGAAGGCGAGCAGCAGGATCGCCACGATACCGACGAGATTGATCAGGATGGGCGACATCGGGTTCCCTTCGGGGAGGACTAATTGCGGATGAAATCGGTCGCTGTCTTGCGCGCGCTGCCGCAATAGTCAATTTTCGGGACCCGCAGACGGCCTCGCCGTCCACCAAACTTGTCGAGGCCGTCTGATGACCGAACCTGCCAACGAGACCCGTCTCGCCGCTGCCGCCATGCCGCTGGGGCAGTTCGTCTACACGCTGCTCTATGGCGGGATGACGGTGCTGGCAGGCGTGCTCGCGTTCAAGCAGGTGCAGCTGTGGCCCACCGACCTGGCAGTGGAATCGGGCATTTTCGCCTTCCTCCTGCTGGTGGTGATCTCGAGCACGATGGCGCAGCTTTACGGCGAGAAGCTGGCCAACCGGATCGTGTGGTGGGGGTTCATCCCGCTGCTGGTGGCCTCGCTGCTCATGCAACTGGTGCTCTCGCTGCCTGCCTCGACCGAGATGTCGCAGTTCCGCGGGGACGACCTCGCCGCGTTCGAGCGCGTGCATGCGACGCTGTGGCGCGTATGGCTGGCCGGACCGGCCGCCTATATCGTTTCGCTGCTGCTCAATGTGTGGATCTTCTCGCGCCTGCGCGGTTCGTCCGAAGGCGCATCGACGCTGTCGCTGATGGCGCGCGGGGCGATTGCCTCGGCGCTGAGCCAGGCGATCGATTCGGTGATCTTCATCACGCTGGCGTTCTATGGCCAGTTCGCGATCACCAATCTGCTGATCGGGCAGATCATCGCCAAGGTCGTGCTCAGCCTGGTGCTGGTGCCGTTCCTGATCACCGGCGGGGTTGCCTTCGCCCGCTGGCTGGACCGCCGCTAGACGCGCTTCACGTTCTCGACGATCGTCTCCTCGAGATGGTCGCCGTGCAGCACCGACACGTCGCCGGTGGTCTCGAGCACCACTGCCCGGACCTGGCCTAGATCGAGCACATTGGCCTCGCGCAGCTTGGCGACCAGATCGCTCTTGGCGACGCGCGTGTACGTCAGCGCATCGTCGCAGAATTTGCCGTTGCGCATCAGGAAGACCGGATCGTTCTGCATCAGGTCCTCGACATGATCCGAGGTCTTGCGCAGCCGCGCCGAGGTCGCCTGGACGAGGAACAGGCCCGCCATTGCGACCATGGCCTGGGCGAAGGCTTTCCAGTCGCTCGCCTGCGCCGCACCCGCAATGAGACTGCCGAGCGCGATCGTCATCACGAAGTCGAAATTGGTCATCTTGGACAGCGAGCGCAGCCCGTTGAGGCGGATCAGCACCACCACCCAGATGATGGCGGCAATTGCCAGCAATACGCCGCGCGCGATGGTATCCGGCCAGGGAGTGTCGAGTATCATGTTGCCTCAACGCATGGCGGGCGCGAATCTATCCCGCCCAGCGTTCAGCCCTGCAAATGCCGCGCGTGCCAGGCGACATGCTCGGCCATGAAGGTCGAGATGAAGTAATAGGAATGGTCGTAGCCGGGCTGCATGCGGATGTCCGCCGGCATGCCTGCGGACTTGCAGGCATCGACCAGCAGGTCGGTCTTGAGCTGTTCCTCGAGGAAATTGTCCGCCGTGCCCTGGTCGACCAGCAGGTTCGCATGGCGCGCACCGTCTTCGATCAGCGCGCAGGCATCGTATTCGCGCCAGTCGCTGCGGTCGTCGCCCAGATAGCCACCCAGCGCCTTGTCGCCCCACGGGCAGTTCAGCGGGCTGACGATCGGCGAGAAGGCGCTGATCGAACGGAAGCGGTCGGGATTGCGCAGGCCGATGGTCAGCGCGCCGTGGCCGCCCATCGAATGGCCGCTGATCGCCTGCCGCTGCATGTCGGCGGGGAAATGCTCGGCCAGCAGCGCGGGCAGTTCCCGTTCGATATAGCTACGCATCTGGAAATGCTGCGCCCAGGGCGCCTGCGTCGCATCGACATAGAAGCCCGCGCCCTGCCCGAAATCATAGGCCTCGTCATCGGGTACGTCCTCACCGCGGGGCGAGGTGTCGGGCGCGACGAAGACGACCCCGTGCTCGGCGCAGGCAGCGCGGAATTCGCCCTTCTCGGTGACATTGGCTTGGGTGCAGGTCAGCCCCGACAGGAACCACAGCACGGGCAGTTTTGCGCCGTCCTCATGCGGCGGGACGAAGACCGAGAAGGTCATCTGCGTGCCGGTGCTGGCCGAGGCATGACGGTAGACGCCCTGCACGCCGCCATGGCTGCAATTTTCCGATACCGTCTCGAGCGTGCCCGCGGTGGTCATAGCGCGACCTCGTATTTGGCGGTCGTCTTCGCGGCGATTTCGTCCGCGGTGACGCCCGGCGCGAGTTCGACCAGCCGGAAGGCACTGTCATGGTCGGGCCGCTGGAATACCGCCAGATTGGTGACGATCATGTCGACCACGTTCTGCCCGGTCAGCGGCAGCGTGCATTCGGGAATGAACTTGGGGCTGCCGTCCTTGGCGGTGTGGTCCATCACCACGATGATCTGCTTGACGCCCGCGACGAGGTCCATCGCGCCGCCCATGCCCTTGATCATCTTGCCCGGGATCATCCAGTTGGCGATGTCGCCGTTCTGGGCCACTTCCATCGCGCCCAGCACGGTCAGGTCGATATGCCCGCCGCGGATCATGGCGAAGCTGGCCGCGCTGTCGAAATAAGCGCTGTGCGGCAGTTCGCTGATGGTCTGCTTGCCCGCATTGATCAGGTCCGCATCGACCTCGTCGGGGTAAGGGAACGGCCCGATACCAAGCATGCCGTTCTCGCTCTGCAGCGTGACATGCATGCCTTGCGGAATGTGGTTGGCGACCAGCGTCGGGATGCCGATGCCGAGATTGACGTAATAGCCGTCGCGCAATTCCTGCGCGGCGCGGGCCGCCATCTGGTTGCGGTCCCAGCCTGCTGCTTCCTGGGGCATCAGGCGCTCTCCCTTTCGCGCGTGGTCTCGAATTCGATCTTCTTGTCGTAGGGCGCGCCCACGATCATCCGCTGGACGTAGACGCCCGGCAGGTGGATGCAGTCGGGGTCGAGGCTGCCGGTGGGCACGATCTCTTCGACCTCGACCACGCAAACCTTGCCGCAGGTTGCCGCGGGCTGGTTGAAATTGCGTGCGGTCTTGCGGAACACGAGATTGCCGGTTTCATCCGCCTTCCATGCCTTGACGATGGCGAGGTCGGCGAAGATGCCGCGTTCGAGAATGTAGTCCTCCCCGTCGAAGCTCTTGGCTTCCTTGCCTTCGGCGACCTGCGTGCCGACGCCGGTCTTGGTGTAGAAGCCGGGAATGCCCGCACCGCCGGCGCGCATGCGTTCGGCGAGCGTGCCCTGCGGGCAGAACTCGACCTCGAGCTCGCCGGACAGGAACTGGCGTTCGAATTCCTTGTTCTCGCCGACATAGGACGAGATCATCTTCCTGACCTGCTGGGTGCGCAGCAGCATGCCGATGCCTTCATTGTCGATGCCCGCATTGTTGCTGGCGAAGGTCAGCCCCTTCACGCCGCTGTCGCGGATCGCGGTCAGCAGGCGTTCGGGAATGCCGCACAGGCCGAAGCCGCCGCTGGCGATGAGCATGTCGTCGCGCAGCACGCCGTCGAGCGCTGCCGCGGCATCGGCATAGATCTTGCCGCCCATCAGAAGACCACCACGCTGCGAATGCTTTCGCCGGCATGCATCAGGTCGAAGCCCTTGTTGATTTCCTCGAGCGACAGGACATGGGTGATCATCGGGTCGATCTCGATCTTGCCGTCCATGTACCAGTCGACGATCTTGGGCACATCGGTGCGCCCGCGCGCGCCGCCGAACGCGGTGCCGCGCCAGTTGCGCCCGGTCACCAGCTGGAACGGGCGGGTGGCGATTTCCTTGCCCGCTTCGGCCACGCCGATGACGATGCTGGTGCCCCAGCCGCGATGGCAGGCCTCGAGCGCGGTCCGCATGACCTCGGTATTGCCGGTGCAGTCGAAGGTGTAATCGGCGCCGCCATCGGTCATTTCGACCACCTTGGCGACGACCTCGTCGCGGCTCATGCCCTTGGTGTTGAGGAAGTGGGTCATGCCGAACTTGCGGCCCCATTCCTCGCGGTCGGAATTGATGTCGATCCCGATGATTATGCCCGCACCCGACAGCCGCGCGCCCTGGATCACGTTGAGGCCGATCCCGCCGAGGCCGAACACCACGACATTGTCGCCCACCTGCACCTTGGCGGTGTTGGTCACCGCGCCGACGCCGGTGGTGACGCCGCAGCCGATATAGCAACTGGACTGGAACGGCGCGTCTTCGCGGATCTTGGCGACCGCGATTTCGGGCAGCACGGTGAAGTTCGAAAAGGTCGAGCAGCCCATGTAATGGAAGATCGGCTCGCCCTTGTAGGAGAAGCGCGTGGTCCCGTCGGGCATCAGCCCCTTGCCCTGCGTCGCGCGAATCGCGGTGCACAGGTTGGTCTTGCCGCTGAGGCACGATTTGCACTGGCGGCATTCGGGCGTGTAGAGCGGGATCACATGATCGCCGGGCGATACGCTGGTGACGCCGGCGCCGACTTCGCGCACGATGCCCGCGCCTTCATGGCCGAGCACGCTGGGGAAAAGGCCTTCGGAATCGAGTCCGTCGAGCGTGTAGGCATCGGTGTGGCAGATGCCGGTGGCCATGATCTCGACCAGCACCTCGCCTGCCTTGGGCCCTTCCAGGTCGAGCTCGACGATTTCGAGCGGTTGCTTAGGGGCGAAGGCGACTGCAGCGCGGGTTTTCATGGATGATGGCTCCGGACTAGGGGTGCCGGCGCACCGGCCTCGGGGCGAAATACAATGTGGTGAGCCGTGCTGGGTTCGAACCAGCGACCTACTGATTAAAAGTCAGTTGCTCTACCGACTGAGCTAACGGCCCGACCACGGCGTGCCACCTAGGGGCGCTGTCGCGGGTGGTCAAGCCGGTGATGCGGCCGATACCGCGCCTGCGCTCAGGAAAGCCGCGCGGCTAGCTGGCGCACCGTCAGATGCGTTACCGGATCGTGCCAGTGCGGCGCGATCTCGGCGGCAGGGCGCAGGACGAAGGCGCGCTGCCGGAACAGGGGGTGCGGGATCGCCAGCTCGCCGGTATGCCAGGCCCCGCCGCTCCACAGCACGATATCGAGATCGAGCGTGCGCGACCGCCAGCGCTGTCCGCACCGGTTGCGACCGAAGGCGCGCTCGATCTCCTGCAAATTCTCCAGCGCGTCGGGCGGGGCGAGATCGCCCGTGATGATCGCCGCGCCATTGGCATAGCGCCGCAGCGACGGACCGACCGGCGCGCTGTCGATCACGCGCGCGACCGCCTCGACCTCCCAGCCGCTTTCGGCCAGCGCCGCCACTGCCGCTGCCAGTACCGCGCATAAAGCCCGTCTTTGGCCAGCAACGCCTCGTGGGTGCCTATCTCTACGATGCGGCCAGCGTCCATCACAGCGATGCGGTCCATTTCGGTCAAGGTCGACAGACGATGCGCGATGGCCATAACGGTCTTGCCCTCCATTACGCGGGTCAAAGCGCTTTGGATGGATGCTTCAACCTCGCTATCAAGCGCGCTGGTTGCCTCGTCCAATATCAGGATTGGCGCGTCTTTCAGGATCGCCCGTGCCAGCGCGATGCGTTGACGTTGCCCGCCCGACAGCTTCACACCACGTTCGCCCAAATGCGCGTCATAGCCGCTGCGGCCCGTGTGGTCCTGCATACTTTCGATGAACGCATGCGCTTCGGCTTTGCGGGCGGCGGCGATCACCTCGGCTTGGGTCGCATCGGGCTCGCCGTAGCGTATGTTGTCGAACGCCGACCGGTTGAACATAGCGGTTTCCTGCGTGACCATCCCGATCTGACGCCGCAGGCTTTGCTTGGTGACTTGGCTCACATCCTGCCCGTCGATCAAAATGTGACCCTGTTCCGCGGGATAGAGCCGCAACAGCAATGAAACCAAGGTCGATTTACCCGCGCCAGAGGCACCTACAATCCCGAGTTTTTCGCCCGGCTTGATCGACAGATTCAGTTCTTCGATGCCGCCTGTGTCGCGGCCATAGGTAAAGCGCAGCCCCTCAAACTGGATCGCCCCTTCGTGCACATTCAAATCCGCGGCACCATCCGCATCACGCAGCTGCTGCGGGGCCGCGAGGGTGCGCATCCCGTCCTCGACCTCGCCCATATTCGCATAAAGCGCCATGAGCGTGAAACTGACCCAGCCGGTCATTTGCGCCAGCCGTAACGACACCGCCCCCGTTGCCGCGATATCGCCCGCCGTCACCAACCCAAGTGACCAATACCAGAGCGCGCCACCCACCAGCAGCACCGGCAGAACCCCCGCAATCGCCATCAACCAGAACCGGAAAGAGACACTAACCCGCCCAAAATCGAGGCTCGTATCCAGAAATTTGCGCATCGCACCTAAGGCGGCGCGGTCTTCGTGGTCGGCATGGGCGAACAGTTTCACGGTCTTGATGTTGGTGATCGTATCGACCACCTGCCCCGTCACCATCGCGCGCGCGCCTGCCCGCGCCTTTGAAAATTTGCGCACCCGAGGCATGAAATGGCGGATCAAAAAGACATACCCCACCATCCACAACACCAAACCAGCAGCGATACGCCAGTCCACCGTCCCGAGCAGCATCACCGCCCCGATAAAGGACGCCGCCGCGAACAGCACCGTGTGCAGCACCTCGGTCACAACATCAGTCAGCGCACGGCTGGTCTGCATTTCTTTTTGGGAGATTCGGCCGGCGAAATCATTGTCGAAAAACGTGACCGCTTGCCCCAGCGTGTAGCGATGCAGCCGCGACAGCACGAGGTTGAAGACATTGGGTGCCACGACGATCGACTGCATATACGAACTGACGCCAAACAGCGCCGGACGCAGCAGCAAAAAGAACGCCAGTCCCGCCAACAGCAGCCCCGTATGGTCCGCAAAAACGGCCCCCGCTTCTGCCGCAAGTGCTGCGTCAACAACCCAGCCAAGGACCAATGCGGCCATGACTTCGATCACGCCAGCGCAGATAGAAAGCACCCCCGCCACACAAAGCGCGGCACCGCTGCCCTTTAAAGCCCAGCGAAAGAAAGCCGCCAGACGGCGCGGCGGCGCGGTATCGGCGGGGGAAAACGGGTCGATCCATTTGAACGGCATTACGATGTCGGCTCTTCTGTGCGTAGGAACCCGCCGGATTGCCGGTTCCAGAGATCTGAATATAGCCCGCCCTTGGACAAAAGCACCTCGTGGGTGCCTTCTTCGACAATACGCCCCCCGTCCATCACCAAAATGCGGTCCATCTCGGCGATGGTGGACAGGCGATGCGCGATGGCGATCACGGTCTTGCCCTCCATCATGCCATAAAGCGTCTTCTGGATTTTGGCCTCTACCTCGCTGTCCAGCGCGCTTGTGGCTTCGTCCAGCAAAAGGATCGGCGCGTTCTTCAAGATAACACGCGCCAAGGCGATACGTTGCCGCTGTCCGCCAGACAGTTTCACGCCCCGTTCCCCGACCTGTGCATCATATCCAGACCGGCCCCCTTGATCGTTCAAATCCTGAATGAAATCATGGGCCTGGGCCTGTTTTGCGGCCGCGATCACCTCTGCTTCGGTGGCGGAGGGGCGCCCATAAAGGATGTTCTCGCGGATCGACCGGTGCAACAAAGCATTGTCCTGCTGCACCATTCCGATTGCTTGCCGCAGACTGTCCTGACGAACGGTCGTGATATCCTGCCCATCAATCAGAATACGGCCGCCTTCAGGATCGTAAAAGCGCAACAGCAGCTTCACCAAGGTCGATTTACCCGCGCCCGACCGCCCAATCAGGCCAATTTTTTCGCCCGGGCGCACTGTGATATCGATGTGATCCAACCCGCCTGACCTGCGCCCATAGTGATGGGTCAGGCCTCGCATTTCCACGCAGCCGTCGGTCAACACCAACGGCTGCGCGTCGCGTTCGTCCACAAGTGTGATCGGCTGCGCAATCGTCTCAAGCCCCTCAGCAACCACGCCAAGCTGCTGAAAGAATGTCGAAAGTGCCCACATGATCCACGCGGTCATAGAATTCAGCCGAAGTGTCAGCGCCGTCGCCGCCGTCACCACACCCACGGTGGCATTGCCCGTGGACCACAGGTAGAACGCCCACCCTACGACTCCAACGATTAACAAACCGTTCAAGCTGACCAGACAGATATCCATGATGGTGAATATCCGCATTTCCTTTTGGAACGTGACGCGCGCATTCTCTATCGCGCCCTTGGCATATTCAATTTCGCGGTCATGATGGGCGAACATCTTGACCGAATGGATGTTGCTATAGCTGTCGACCACACGGCCCGTCACCTCGGACCGCGCATCCGACGCCGCTTGCGAGGCGACCGCAACACGTTTGATAGTCCATCGGGTGAGCAGCGCATAAAGCGCAAACCACGCCACCAACGGGATCAACAGCTGCCAGTCCGAGGTGGCTAACAGGATCGCCGCGCCTATAAGATAAGCAAGCGCATAGGAAATCGCGTCGAACACCTGAAAAACGACCTCTCCCGCGGCGGGAGGCGTTTGCATGGTCCGGTTGGCAATGCGTCCGGCGAAGTCGTCTTCAAACCAGCCTACCGATTGACGCAACACTTGCCGATGCCCGCGCCAGCGGAACAGTGTGCCGTAGTTCGGCAATACGGCGTTGTTCAACAGCAACACATGCGCGGCTTGGACAGCTGGGCGCGCGATTAGGATCAGCAACGCCACGACGATAAACTCCGCCCCATAGCTACGCCACACCTCGGCGGGGCTGCTCTCCATCAGATCGACGAGGCGACCCATGTAGTAAATTAGACCGATCTCGATCGCGGCGACCACAATCGACAATACGCCTGTCACCCAGAATACAGTTTTGAACGGCCCACTGTAGCTTCGGAAAAAGGGCCACAGCCGCGTGGGTGGCGTGTCTTGTTCGGCGTAATCTGCGTAGGGATCGACAAGATTTTCGAAAAATCGAAACATATTTCACCTGTAGGCCGTGTGTTCGCCGCCACTATAGGAAGAGCCGCGTCTGAATGGCCACAGGGTGCGTTAGCTTTTCGGCGTGTCCAACAGGCTATCCCGTGTTGCAGCGAACCCCGAAGCAATCCAAAGCGCTTTTAACGCGGCCAACCGTTTGCCCAATTCAGGGCCCCGATATCGCGGCATCAAATCAGCGGCTTTCACTGGAAACACAGCATTTTCCGCTTGAAGAATATCCTCAAGAACGGCGGGATCGGGCGGCGCTTCAGAAAGACAGGCCCGCAGGATAACAACCGCGCGCGCAATATCCCCGCCATCCAGATAGGCAATTGCGGCTACGGTCTCGGCTCCGAAGGCGGCCTCCCTTAGCCGATGAAGGTATTTCGCGTCTGCCTTGCTCAGCCGTAACCGTTGGTCCACGTCTTCGCCGCCAACCGCTGCCAAACGCGTGCGCCAATCTGGGGCCAGCTGCAAAAGATGTTCAAAATGTACGACCATTGCGAGCCAGCGATCGTCGCTGCCGGGCAGGATGACCCCCAACACACCGGTTTGGCGCATCGCTGCCACCGCTGGCGCAGGGTCCGGCGCGGCCAATAGTTTCGCAAGTTCCGCCCCGATACGTTCGGCCGACAGGCTTTCCAAGCCATCCGTATGCGCCGCAATCGCGGCCAAAGCATCTGGATTAAACCCCTCTGCCGGGTCGGCATACCACGCGCAAATCCGGAAATATCGCAATGTGCGCAGGTAATCCTCACGGATACGTTGCGCCGCATCCTCGATAAATCGTACCCGCCGCGCCCGCAGATCAGGCAGACCTTCAAGCGGATCAATCACCCGACCCTGCGCGTCCGCATAAAGAGCATTCATGGTGAAATCGCGGCGCAACGCGTCGTCAATGATATTGTCAGAGAACGCTACCACAGCGCGCCGGCCATCCGTTTCTACATCGCGCCGGAAGGTCGTTACCTCGAACCCTTTGCCGCCACTGACCACAGTGACCGTTCCATGTTCCACCCCCGTCGGCACGGCTTTGAGCCCAGCGCGCGCTGCGAGCGCCATCACCCTTTCCGGCAATGCATTCGTCGACATATCGACATCGCTGTCGGCCACGCCCAGCAGCGCATTGCGTACACAACCGCCGACGAAGTAGATCACATGCCCCCCATCTGTCACCGCATTGCACACAGCTTGGGCGTCAGGGTCAGCAAGCCAGCGGGTACTCGCGGGAAGGGTCACATCATACGTTCGGTCCATGCCCGCAACATACGCGCGGTTGCCCCCCAAATGTAATAGGGACCGTAAGGAACCGTGTAATAATACCGCCGTTGCCCCTGCCATCGTCGTGACTGAACCACATAATTGGCAGCGTCCAGGACATGATCCAACGGAACGGTAAAGACTTCCTCAACTTCGCCCGGTTCAGCGACGATTTTGAACTTTTCTTTCACAAAGGCGATCACCGGGGTCACTAGAAAGTTGGTCACGGTTTCATGTGCGGGCAACGTGCCCAACACCTCAACCAGATGCGACGGCAAACCGATCTCTTCTCGTGCCTCACGCAACGCTGCCGCCACCACGTCAGCATCGTCACCATCTTGTTTGCCGCCAGGAAAGGAAATTTGTCCTGGATGGTGCTTTAGAGCCGAGGACCGCTTGGTCAAGATAAGCTCAAAACGGCCGTTATGCTCGATAATCGGGGCCAGCACGCCGGCAGGACGCAGGGTGCGATTGGCCGGCAGCACCGTCTCTTTGTTCAGGTCAAAATCAGACGACGTGACACCAGTTTGCGCCAACGCCGTCCGAAAATGGGCAAGTTGATCAGCTGCCACTGTTATCTTCAGCCTCGAACCCGACAGTTTTCGGGTCCAGATCGTAATGCGCGCCACAGAACTGACAATCTGCGGTGACCCGACCGTCGTCAGTTGTCATCGTTTTAATATCGCCCGCTGAATAGATAGACAGGCTTTGCCGCACCCGATCTTCCGAGCAGGTGCAGCCAAATCGAACAGCCTGCGCATCGAATACCCGCGGCACTTCCTCGTGAAACAGGCGTTTCAGCAAGTCGGTCGGTGGCAGACTTGGCCCGATCAGTTCAAGCTCGTCTACTGTATCCAGCAGCACATTCACACGGCGCCAGTTATCACCCTCTTCGCCGTCAACGAGGTCGGAGGCAAGAAGCACGTCACCGCTGCCTTCGCCCTGCGCGGCAAAGGGCGACGCTTTGGGCATATGTTGCAGCATTACACCGCCAGCACGCCAGTGTTCATCCTGACCAGGCGTTGTGGATTTGCCAAAGCTCAACTCGAACCGGGTTGGTAGCTGCTCGGACTGCGCGAAATACGCCTCTGCACATTCGGAAAGGGATTTTCCAGTAAGCGGCGTAATCCCCTGATAGGGCGTCATACCGTTCCCCTGATCGATCATAATGGCGAAATATCCTTCGCCGACCTGATCAAAAGCTGGCCCATCGGTGATCCGGTCAGCATCATAACTGGCGTAGGCACGGATACGCGCAGGTTCGCCATCGTCCGTCGGACCATAATAGTCCGTTGCAATCATCCGCACGGGCCCTTTTGACTGGACCTGCAGTTGCAGTTTCCAGCGCAGTTTGATCGTCTGGCCGATCAACGCTGTAAGCAAGGCCATTTCCGCGACCAGTGCTTCGACCTTTTCGGGATAATCATGCTGACGTAAGATTCCTTCCAGCACGCCATCCAGACGGGCAACGCGCCCCCGGATATCAGAGGCATCGAGTTGAAAGGGTAGAACGGTATCGTCCCACGCGATTTTGTTTCCTTGGGTCATTTGACTTTCCTTACCGGCAGACGGTTGGCATACCGCGTCTATATAAGCGCAACAACCCGTGCGAAAAGGGGGTATCAAATGATGCGACGTGTAGGGAAGCCGCCCGTGCCCGGCAAAACATATCGATCACGCCCCGGTGTCTATGCGATCCTGCCCCTCAAGGGGCGGTTTTTGTTGACTGCCCAGTTGCGCCCCGAGGTCGATGTTCAACTCCCTGGCGGTGGCGTTGACCCTGGTGAATCGCCGCTTCAAACGCTCCACCGCGAGGTAATGGAGGAAATCGGGTGGACCATCGCCCGCCCCCGGCGTTTGGGGGCGTTCCGGCGGTTCGCCTATATGCCCGAATATGACATGTGGGCCGAGAAAATCTGCCAGGTATATGTTGCCCATCCAGTCCATCAGGTTGCCCCGCCGATCGAGCCGGACCACGCCACGGTTGTTATGTCGGGGGAAGAAGCCATTTCTGTGCTAGGGAACGACGGAGACAGGTTTTTCCTTGATCGATTTTTGGCGATGCGACCCTGATAATCGAAGCAAATTCCCGACACATCATCCGGGAAATCTACACCGCCTGCATAGTCCTCCAGATGGGTGGAAAGCGCGTCGAAAAACTGCGCACCTCGAGCGGAATATAGGTCATGCAGAACGCGAGCCACCCCGTCGTCGTCTAGCATTTGCCCCGATGCGTCGGGACATTCCGTTACACCATCGGATAAAATGATAAATCGATCGCCTGGTTCAAGCTGTGTGACAATCGTCTCATACTGCGCACCTGCTATCAGACCGACAGGCAGCCCCCCCCGCCCTAACTGTACCAAATCGCCATTTTTCCTTTGTATATATGGGTGAGGATGGCCGGCCTGCGTTGCTTGAATATGACCGGTATCAAGGTCAATTTTAGCTAAAAAGATCGTGAAATATTGCTCCGTCTCTATATCAGAAAGGACCAAGCTGTTCAGGTCCGCCACCACTTGATCGGGCGAGCGCATCCTGTACGCCCCGTTCGGTTGGCGCACCAAAGCAATATTATGATCCGGCGCGACAGCAGATAAGGTTCCGGCAAGGCGCGCCGCCATCAGGGCGGAGCTGACACCATGTCCAGAAACGTCCAACCCATAGACGCCCAGGTGCCGGCCAGCCGCGAAATATCCCACCAAGTCGCCACCCACGTGACCACTTGATCGCAGCATCAGGGAAATTGTTCCTTCGTTGAAGTCGTGCAGCGGATCCTGCAGCAAAGATTCCTGAAATTTTCGCGCCTCGTCGAGATCACGATCAAGCGCGCTATGTACCGCCTGAAGTGCAGACAGTGCTTCACTGATAACGCGATTTTTCGATGACAGTTCGCGTTGCATGGTCAGGATTCTTTCACCCGCCATGATGCGGGCGCGCAGTTCGTCCACGTTAACCGGCTTACTCACGAAATCATCCGCGCCGCTATCGAGCCCCCTGACCACCTCTGATTTATCGGTTTTTGCAGTCAATAGAATGAAATATCCGTAGCGCCGCTTAGAGAGTTCGCGGAACGCCCGACAGAATTGTAACCCCGACATGCCGGGCATAATCCAGTCGCTGATGATCAAATCTGGTAAATGATTTCGGCACATTTTTAGCGCGTCCTTTGCCGAAGACGCCTCCTGAATGGTAAACCCCCATCGGGTCAAGGTTGCCGTTAATATGCGCCGTTGTAGCGCGCTGTCGTCCACAACCATGACCGTTTTTATCGCACGAAACCGCGACGATTCAGGTGGTATCTGTGTTATTCCGGTTGTCTGCGACAGCATTTTAAAAGCTTTCGATATCTCTTATCGGAAACTTAGGCGATGTCAGATTAAGATACGGTGAATCCTGTGAAATATTTCGGAGCAAAGCCGTTAATGGGCTTCGCGCAAACGGACGATTGTCCCTGCGGTGGGATCTTCCTCGTCTCCAAGGCCATCATTCATCAGACCCAGCGGCCAGCGCCAAAAGATCGCAACGAACAGATAAGCAGACGGAACTATTTGTTAAGGTTTTCGCGTCAGGGTGAACGCAGAAAAGGAGGCGAATCGTTGATCGACTGGGAGCAAATCACTGTGCTGAGAGATGCTGTTGGACCCAGCGCATTCGAAGAAATTATTGTGGTGTTTTTTTTGGAGGTAGAAGAAGCGAAATACAAACTTCGGGATAGCAGGACTACTAAAACCACTCGAGACACTCTTCATTTCGTTAAAGGAAGTGCCCTGAGCTTAGGTTTTATCGCGTTTTCTGAATATTGCCTGCGCGCTGAAAAAGAACTCGCGTTAGGCAATCCTATGCAACCCGTACTGGAGGACCTTTTCATGATATACGAAGAATCCAAGCTGCAGTTTTCGACCAGCTATGGGTGGAAATCCCGCACTATAGCACAAATTGCGCCAGCGTTTCATCATTCGTGATGTCGGTATAGGTAAACCCAGCTGCGTTTAGCTGTGACAAGAAAGGAGCGAAACTATCGGAACTGCGTGTTTCGATCCCGATAAGTACTGACCCAAAGTTACGTGCTGATTTTTTCAAATATTCGAAACGACAGATGTCATCGTCAGGCCCTAGAATGCCCAAAAACTCCTTCAGCGCACCGGGCCGCTGCGGCATCCGCAGGATGAAGTATTTCTTGACCCCAGAATATCGCTGAGCCCGCTCTTTAACCTCAGGGAGACGTTCAAAATCGAAGTTCCCGCCTGATGCGACACAGACGACGGTCTTGCCCTTTATCAGTTCAGAAACCTCACCCAAGGCTTCGATTGAAAGAGCGCCGGCAGGCTCAAGAACGATGCCTTCGACGTTCAACAATTCAGCGATCGTCACGCAGATACGATCTTCGGCCAAGTGGATCACGCTCTCAACGGGCACAGTACGCAAACGCTTAAAATTACGCCCACCAATTTTTGCAACGGCGGCACCGTCAACAAAACTATTGATAGGAGAAACATCAACAGGAGCGCCAGCCACCAATGCCCGAGCTAGACTAGGCGCACCTTTAGGTTCAACGAAGCTATATCGACATGTATCTTGGAAATAACTGTAGATCCCCGACGACAATCCGCCGCCACCGACGGGCAGCATGATGTGGTCGGGAACACGGCCCAACTGCTCTTCTATTTCAACCGCAACAGAGGCTTGTCCCTCAATGACATCTTCATCATCGAAAGGAGACAGAAAATGTGCACCCTTTTCCGTGCAATATTGCTGCGCGGCTTGTAGGGTTTTATCGAAATAGTCCCCAACCAGACGCACCTCCACTTGAGGCCCGCCAAAGATCTTCGTTTTCTGGATCTTCTGCTGAGGGGTCGTTACGGGCATAAATATAACGCCCTTCACACCAAAATGACTGCACATAAATGCAACACCTTGGGCATGATTTCCTGCGCTTGCACACACAAAAACCGCCTGTTCGGGGATCACCTTGCGCATCGCGTTGAACGCGCCGCGCAGTTTGTATGATCTGACCGGGCTAAGGTCTTCCCGCTTCAACCAAATATCTGCGTTATATTTTTCGGACAAATGTTCGTTGCGCATCAATGGGGTGGCAGGAAACACCTCGCGCATCGAGAGCGTCGCGCTGCGTGCCGCATTTTTGAACAGATCCGTCATTTCATTGACCTTTGCGTTGGATACCTTTCGATACGATCCCGCGCCGGTGCGGTCAACGCAGCCTTCAATCTTGCTCATACCATGGAAAACAGGTACTTCGCGGTGCAAACCGAAAAGGAAACATCATGTCCGCGCCCAAAAAAGTTGTGCTCGCCTATTCTGGTGGGCTTGATACCTCGATTATCCTAAAATGGCTGCAAACCGAATACGGCTGCGAAGTGGTCACCTTTACCGCTGATCTTGGCCAAGGCGAAGAACTTGAGCCTGCCCGCGCCAAAGCCGAAATGATGGGCGCGTCGGAAATCTATGTCGAAGATGTGCGCGAAGAATTCGTGCGCGATTTCGTCTTTCCGATGTTTCGCGCCAATGCCGTCTACGAAGGGCTATACCTGTTGGGCACATCGATCGCTCGGCCGTTGATTTCTAAACGCTTGGTTGAAATTGCCGCCGAAACTGGTGCCGATGCGGTTGCGCATGGTGCGACCGGTAAGGGCAACGATCAGGTCCGTTTCGAATTGGCGGCCTATGCTTTGAACCCTGACATCAAAGTAATCGCGCCTTGGCGTGAGTGGGATCTGACCAGCCGGACGAAACTGATCGAATTTGCTGAAAAACACCAGATCCCCGTGGCAAAAGACAAACGTGGCGAAGCACCCTTTAGCGTGGACGCAAATCTGCTTCACACCTCTTCCGAAGGAAAAGTGCTAGAAGATCCGGCCGTCGATGCACCCGAATATGTTTATCAACGTACGGTTTCGCCAGAGCAGGCACCTGACACCCCCGAATATGTCGAAGTCGGATTTGAACGTGGTGATGCGGTCAGCATCAATGGCGAAAACATGTCGCCAGCGACACTTTTGGCTAAATTGAACGAACTTGGCGGCAAGCACGGCTGCGGCCGCCTTGATCTTGTTGAGGGGCGCTTTGTCGGTATGAAGTCCCGTGGGATCTATGAGACCCCCGGCGGGACATTGTTGCTCGAAGCACACCGCGGCATCGAATCGATCACCCTCGACCGCGGCGCGATGCACCTAAAAGACGAGCTGATGCCGCGTTATGCAGAGCTAATCTATAATGGTTTTTGGTACAGCCCCGAACGCACCATGCTGCAAGCCGCGATTGATGCCTCTCAGACACATGTAACCGGTACAGTTAGATTGAAATTGTACAAAGGCCATGTCCGCACTGTTGGCCGCTGGTCGGAGCATTCGCTTTATTCCGAAGCGCATGTCACCTTCGAAGATGACGCTGGTGCCTATGATCAAAAAGACGCTGCGGGCTTCATTCAATTGAACGCGCTTCGCCTAAAGCTTTTGGCGGCACGTGACAAACGCCTCAAAGGTTAAGGTAAAAAGGCCCGGACAGAGCATAATCTCTCCGAGCCTTTTCTTTAGGGCACCTCGATTTTTGACTGTTTTCTCGACTATGGAGCAGTTGGCGCAGCCTG
>OJBO01000480.1_pt1 | contig 22411 bp, 21 predicted proteins | sample 1590461 | NCBI WGS metagenome assembly OJBO01 (sample SAMN05416836, study PRJEB24817) | seawater metagenome | isolation source: Sea water | place: Canada:Atlantic | collected 2013-07 | reverse complement strand
TTCACGGGCCTGGCGAATCTGCCACAGGCGATTGCGGATCAGCTCGTAGTCATAATGGGGGGAGCGATCAATTTCTTTCCATTCGTCCGCACCGGAAAGACGGTCGTGTTCGCGGCTGGCTTCGTACCACTCTTCGTAGGTTTCAGCGTGCTCGATGGCCCGATCCAGTTGTTTGAGAGTGCCTTTCATGCAGGTCTCCGCTCATTGTTGTCATTAGCTGATGTCAGTATAGCCATGACCCATGGGGAGAATTAAGGCTTTGTAGGACAAAAAGAACGCGGCCGAAAAGAAAAGGCCGCGTTTATATGGGCAGAATTGCCTAACAGGCGATCAGCGCAAGCTGATGGGGTGGGGCAGTTAGCCGGGCAGCGCCCGTGCCACATCTTCCAATACCCGGATCATATTCATGGCCCGGAATGGATGGGACAGGGTAAAGGGAGCGTCGGGCCGGTCCTGGGAGCTGGGATAAACCAGGATGCAGGGTTTGTCACTCTTGCTGGAGGTGGCGCGAGGGCTATCTTTGGCGGTCACCAGCAGTACGTCGGCCTGACCCGGGTCGGCATTCTCCCAGATGACACTGCAGTGGCCATTGATGATGCCCATCATGGAGACAAAGGCGCTGGCTGAGTCATGGGTGAGGCCGCTGACGGAAATTTTTCGGTTCATGGTGCGTCCCTGTAACGGTTCCCGAAACCGGCATAGCCGGTGGTTTGAGGGAACTTCGTGATCCCTTGGGAACTGTTGTAGTCAACCGCTGGCGGTATGGGCAAAGCGATAACGACCAGCGGCGGTGAGGTAGACACTGAACGGGGCTATAAGTAAATGCGCATAAGAGAAAGCCGACAAAGCGTGTAAGTGATTTCCTACAAATCCGGCTTTTGTTGGGTGCGAAACTGGCCAGGGGTCATCCCCGTATGTCGCTTGAAGCTGCGTTGAAATGACCGAATATCCGAGTAGCCCAGGGCTTCGGCGATCTCCGCCTGGGGGGCCGGGCTCTGGCAGAGTAATTGCCGGGCCTGATGCAGTCGCACCTGGTCCAGCAGTTTCTGCCAGCTGTGGCCTTCATCGGCGAGCCGACGGTGCAGGGTGCGCACGTTCATACCCAGCCGTTCGGCGATGGTTTCCTTGCGCGGCAGGGAATGGCCAATGGCATCCTGAATGCACTGTTTTACCCGCTGGGCCAGGCTGGTTTCCACGCCCAGCTGGTGAAGCTGTTGAATGGCGTGGGCTTCCAGGGTCGACAGCAATAGCGGGTCCGGCTGGCGAATCGGTTGTTCCAGCAGGTCCGGCGGACCGATCAGGGCAGAGCAGGGTTGCGCGAACCGCACCTCGCAGAGGAACACCCGCTGGTATTCCTCCACCAGTGCGGGGCTGGGTCGGGGATGTTCCAGCCAGACTTCGGCGGGGGCCAGTTGGTCATTGCCGGTCAGCCAGCGGGCGTAGCGGATCCAGGAGCCCAGCACATTGTCTATCAGGTGTTGGCGAGCGGGTTGTTGTCTGTAGCGACAGTCCCAGCGAATGGCGGCCTGGTTGTCGTCAATGCGGGTGTCGGTGGTGCCCATATCGCCCACCAGCTTTTCATAGAGGCTGACCTTGGACAGGGCTTCCTGGAGAGTGCCGGCACTCATGGCGATGTAACCCATCACATTATAGGAGCCCGGCTGGACAAACTCGGAGGTGTGCAGGCCGAAGAGCGGGTCGCGGGAGTGATCAATCAGAGTGTGCAGCAGCGTCTGGAAGCTGACACCGGGAATGCGAGCGTCCGGCTGGCGGACCCGTTCCGCATCCAGCGCTGCGGTATCCAGCGCCGCAGCGATATCCAGCCCCCGGGCTTCACCGTGGGCAAGATACTGCTGCAGCGCGGCGCTGCAGATCTGACCGAGGCGATCCATTAGGGCCTGCTCCCACTAATTCCGTGGCCCCTGCTGGAGTCATTTTTTTGTCCAGTAGTTCCAACCGGTGCGCGGTGTAGTTGTTCTACATAAGTAACGGTTGGGGCTGCTGGACGGAAAAAGGGCCCAGCCCTTCGGGTTGAGGCCCAAAATGCGCCACTCGTTGTTGCTCGTCGTTCATTTGGAGACACCAAACATCTCTCCTCGCGCCTAGATTGGCGCATTTTGGGCCGCAACAGGGGCCTCGGAATTAGTGGGAGCAGGCCCTAGTCCAGTTCGAAGGTGATCTGGACCCGGGCGGTGATATCGGTTTCGCCGGGCCGGTAGCTGTCGGCGTTACCGCTTTTCTCGCTCCGTGCCATCATCATTACCGGTTGCGGGGGCTGGAAATCCTGGGCCTGGATCTGGATAGCCTTGCCAAGCTCCCGGTCAGCGGCCTCGGCGATGATGCTGGCCCGCTGGCGGGCATCTGCCACCGCTTTCTCCAGAGCCTGATTGGCCAGCTCGTCGGCGTTGCTGACTTCGATGCCGGCCGGGCGAATATCCCGCAAACCTTGCTTGGCCAGGCCGTCGAGCAGCTGGGTATAGGTGTCCAGGCCATTGGCCCGGAAGGTGACGTCACGGCTTACCTGATGGCCGATCAGTTTACGCTCCGGCTGGTATTGCCATTGCGGCTGAACGCGCAGATCGCTGGCGCGCACCTGTTTTTCCTCAATATCCAGGTCGTCCGCCAGGTCGAGCATATCGGCTACGGTGTCGTCGACGCGGGATTTCATGGCGGCAATGTCGTCGCCCTGTTCGCTGGCAGTCGCTACCACGCGGAAAATATCCGGTTGCGCTGAGATGTCGCCACTGCCGGACACGGTGATGCTGTCAGGTCCGTGATTGATAAGATGGGGGGCATCGTTGCAGGCTGTCAGGCTCAATGCTCCCAGGGCGATTAGGGATGCGGCGGTGATGCGTTTCATGGACTCTCCTTGTACTGCCGTGCAATCGGCACTCTATTTTGCGCATTTACAGCGGGATAACCACCCCATGGTTCGCGTTTGTGCAACGAATAACTTCCGCGAAGGTGGCTTGGTTGTTAACGGCTTAGCCCCTATCATCGCACCTCTCGAAACGGAGGCCATTATGAGTTCAGCCGAGCAACGCATTCGACAGCAACTGGGCGGTTTTATTCCCGACGATCTGGGTGTCAGCCTGACGTCCGTGGATGCCATTGAATCACTGACTGTGGATGACAGCACCGTCCACGCCCGAATCGTTCTTGGTTTTCCGATTGACGGTATCCGTGAGCACCTAATGACCCAGATCCGGGAGCATGTGAGCGAGGTGCTGGGAGGGCGTGAGCTGGCCCTGGATCTGACGGCGAAGATTATTCCGCATCGCGCTCAGAGCAGCTTGCCGGCCATGGACCAGGTGGCCAATGTGATTGCCATCGCTTCTGGCAAGGGGGGCGTTGGCAAGTCCACCACGGCAGTGAATCTGGCATTGGCCTTACAGGCGGAAGGCGCCCGGGTGGGGCTGCTTGATGCGGACGTATTCGGCCCTAGTCAGCCGCTGATGCTGGGGTTGCCAGACGGTACCCGCCCGGAGGTACTCGAAGGTAAGTACTTTGTGCCGGTGGATGCCTATGGTTTGCAGACCATGTCCATGGGCTATCTGACCACCAAGCAGACCCCGGTGGTCTGGCGTGGCCCGAAAGCCAGTGGTGCTCTGGTGCAAATGATGGAGCAGACCCGTTGGCATCATCTGGATTATCTGCTGGTGGATTTGCCGCCAGGTACCGGTGATATCCAGTTGACTCTGGCCCAGAAAATTCCGGTGGCCGGCGCGGTGGTGATTACCACGCCCCAGGACATTGCCCTGCTGGACGCCATCAAGGGCGTGGAGATGTTCCGCAAGGTGGATATCCGCGTGCTGGGCATCGTTGAGAACATGGCGGTGCATATCTGCAGCCAGTGTGGCCATCATGAGCATGTGTTTGGCCAGGGCGGTGGAGAAAAGATGGCCAGTGAGTATCACACCGAAGTGCTGGCGGCCCTGCCGCTGTCCTTGCGTATCCGCGAACAGGCAGACAGCGGTGAACCGATGGTGGCGGCCTGCCCGGACAGCGAGGAGGCAGGCCTGTACCGCCAGGCTGCCCGCCGGCTGGCAGCCAGATTGTCCCTGACGGAAGGCGGCAAGCGGGCGTTTCCCAAGGTGACCCAGCATTGAATAAACGCCACATGTTGGGGGCCGGATTAGCGGCGTCCCCCATCTGGCGTCCGGCGTCCAGCGTCTATACCATTGTCCGCTTGAACGCCAACCACCCCGGAATTTTGAGGCGCAACAATGACGATTAAATCGGATCGCTGGATTACCCGCATGGCCGCCGAAAAAGGCATGATCGAGCCCTTTCAGAGTGGGCAGATCCGCGCGGATGAAAATGGCGAAAAAATGATTTCCTATGGTGTGTCCAGCTACGGGTACGATGTGCGCTGTGCGGATGAATTCAAGGTGTTCACCAATATTCATTCCGCCACGGTAGACCCCAAGGCTTTCGATGAGCGCAGCTTCGTGGACATCAAAGGCGACTACTGCATCATCCCGCCCAACTCCTTTGCCCTGGCGCGCACCGTGGAATACTTCCGTATCCCCCGCAGCGTGCTGACCATCTGCCTGGGCAAATCCACCTACGCGCGGTGTGGCATCATCGTCAACGTCACACCACTGGAACCCGAGTGGGAAGGGCAGGTCACCCTGGAATTTTCCAACACCACCAACCTGCCGGCCAAAATCTACGCCAACGAAGGCGTCGCCCAGATGCTGTTCTTTGAGTCTGATGAAATCTGCGACACCAGCTACAAAGACCGGGGCGGAAAGTACCTGGGGCAAACAGGCGTGACCCTGCCGCGAACATGAGTGGCAGTGCCGCAAGGGCGATTCTGGGAAGTGACATCGTCAGGAGAGAGCCACAGTGAACGCCAATCAGTTTCTGAAAGCGGTCTCACAACTGCAGGGCTGGCGGGAATTTACCTTCCTGATGGCCCTCGCTGAGCGCTCCTTCCCCAATTACGCCCTGTTTGCGGACGCCGTTGGGTTGAAAACCGGTGCAAAAATGCGCCAGTTGCTCGATCTTGGCTGGGATATGCTGCAAAAGGACAGTTCCGAAGCGGCCATTCCCCAGCTTTTGGCAAAGCTCGAATCGCTGTCGCCAGACGTGAACGCCTATGACGCTTACGGAGTCTATCCGGCATTTGATTTCTGCCAGTTGCTGGAACAAGCGTTGCTGAACCGACTCAATCCGGGCAAGCACCGCGCAACCGACGCCTCCCAGATGGCCACCGCGACCGTCATGAACTTTGTTGAGCTTTCCGAAGGCGAAGACCTGGAAGAAGATGAGCTGGTCAGGCTATTGGACCAGCACCCGCTGATGAAAGAAGACAAGGTATTCCAGCGCGACCTGATCCTGGCCCTCAAACGCCAGCGCACGCCCACCAGCCAGTTTGTTGAACGCATCCACGGTGATGCCGCCAACGACGGTGTGAGCAACCTGGGCATCTCGCTGAGCGACTGACCGGCAACGCTGCTGGCTCTGGCCTACACTTGGGTGACAATCCGTTCTAATCCGGTACAGAAAAGCATCATGAAACTCTCTTCCTTTGGTCGGAAATTTACCGCGGATGCGGGAATCACCTCCCTGATGGATGACCTTGGCAACGCCCTGGCGTCCGGCGACGACATGATCATGATGGGTGGGGGCAATCCCGGCCATATTCCCGAGATCCAGGCTCGGGTACAGCAGATACTGGCCGACATGGCCCAAAGTGATGGTGATACGCGCAGGCTGGTCGGCATTTATGACCCGCCCCAGGGTGAGAAGCAGTTCATTGCCTCGTTGGCCGAGCTGTTGAATCGGGAATACGGCTGGGGATTGAAACCGGAAAATATTGCCCTGACCAATGGCAGTCAGGCCGCGTTTTTCATGCTGTTCAATATGTTCGGTGGTGATTATGGCGATGGGGTGCACAAGCATGTCCTGCTGCCGCTGGCGCCGGAGTATATCGGCTATGCCGATGCCGGTATTGAGCCCGGGCTTTTCCATGCCGTGCAGCCGGATATCTCATTCACCGACGCCCATGAATTCAAATACCGGGTGGATTTCGATGCGGTCGAGGTGACGGCTGAAACCGGCGCCATCTGCGTTTCCCGCCCCACGAACCCCACCGGAAATGTGGTCACCGACGAAGAGCTGGCACGGCTGGAAGCCATGGCCCGCCAGCATGACATCCCGCTGATTGTGGATGGAGCCTACGGTACGCCATTTCCAAGCTTGCTGTTTGTGGATGCGACACCTCACTGGAACGACCAGGTGATCCTGTGCCTGAGTCTGTCAAAGTTTGGCCTGCCTGCCGTGCGTACGGGCATCGTTATTGCGGCGGAGCCGGTCATCAAGGCCTTGTCGGGCACTAATGCCATCATGAATCTGGCCACCGGTAGCTTTGGCGCCATGCTGGCGGAGCCTCTGGTGCGCTCAGGAGAGATCCTGTCGCTCAGCCGGGACGTGGTCTGCCCGTTCTACAAGGCGAAAATGGAGCGGGCGGTGGCGGTGTTCCGGGATGCCATGGGTGAGGACAGCTGTCGCTGGTATGTCCATAAACCCGAAGGCGCCATGTTTCTCTGGCTCTGGTTCCCGGGGCTGCCGATCAGCAGTCTGGAGCTGTATCAGCGGCTGAAAGCGCGGGGCGTACTGGTGGTGTCGGGGCACTACTTCTTCCCTGGTTTGCCGGAAGACGGCTGGAAGCACCGCCACGAATGCCTGCGGGTGACCTACTCACAGGACGATGAGCGCGTGGCGGAGGGGCTGCGAATCATCGCGGATGAAGTAAAGGCTGTCTGGGCGACGGCCAGCCCGTAACTCACCGCTCTAGCGGCCCACCTTGGCGTCGCTGATGGTCAGTTCGTACTCGCTGCCGTCAGGTTCCACTTGGAGGAAGCGAATCAGCAGATAGTCACGCTCTGGTGCGAACCACATCAGCGACTCGCGTTTGCTGTCGCTGTCGCGGACTTTCTCGGCCTTGAGTGTGCGGATGTCGTCGCCGTTGATGCGCACGGTCTCCTCGTCAACCACGGCGAACCTGTCGGTGTCGTAATCGCCCTTGTCGATGACACGGTATTCCATCTCGCGCTTGCCGGCCCTGATGTCTTGGCTCAGTTGCAGTTGGTAGCCCATGGGGTCCATGGCGCCTTTCTCCAGCTTCATCGAAAACTTATCACCCTCGTGATGCCCACTGACCACATTGTTTTCCCAGTCAAAATCGATCGCTTCCTCACGGTCTCTGATGAAGAGGCCGGACAGCTTATAGCGGTAGCGTAGTGGAACCACCTGATTATCTTCCCAACGAAAGATCAGTGATTCGTCGATATCGGCGACAAAGGAATCCACGTCCGTTCGGAAACGCCAGGTGCCATCGTCCCGTTGCTCCAGACTGCGGCGGGCATCACCATTGAGAGAGATGCCCTTGTCCAGGGACGCGTTGTAGCTGAGCTTCATGGGTTGGAGGGTGACGTCCTCCGGCTCGTCTGAGGCGTGTGCGAGCGTGGCTCCGAGAAGCAGCGCCCCGGTTAACAGGGCGGGCAACGCTGTGAGGCTGAATTTCAGGGGCATGCGACTCCTCCGGTTGCAATGGCAGATCTGTCACTGAACAGTCTAGCGTGACTGGTTGCTTCCGGAGATGACGATAAGTTTACTCAGGCCGAGGCCGCTTAGTTCTCGTCCGGAAGTACCACCGGTCGATTCAGTGGCTGACCGTCGAACACGACGTAGTCGGTGCCCAGTTGAATCCGTCCCTCACAGAACCAGCGCACGACGATTGGGTAAAGCACGTGTTCTTTCTCCTGGACTTTCTCGGCCAGGGATTCCGGGGTGTCGTCCGGGGAGATGCTCACTTCTGCCTGGGCAATCACCGGCCCGCCATCCAGTTCTTCGGTGACAAAATGAATGGACACGCCGTGGGTTGTTTCGCCAGCGTCCAGTGCACGCTGATGGGTCTTCAGCCCGGTGTACTTGGGCAGCAGGGAAGGGTGCACGTTGAGCATGGTGCCACGCAGTGCCCGCACGAAATCCGTGGTCAGGATGCGCATGAAGCCCGCCAGGACGATCAGGTCCGGGTTGTGGCGGCGAATCTCCGCCATCAGTGCGCCGTCGAACTCCTCGCGGGAACCGTAATGGGTGTGATCCACGGTGAAGGTGTCGATGTTGGCCTGGGCTGCCCTCTCCAGAGCGAAGGCGCCAGGGCGGTTGCACCCTACCGCAACGATCTGGCCGGGAAAGTCCCGCTCCCGGCTGGCATTGATGAGGGCCTGGAGGTTGGTGCCGCTGCCGGAAGCCAGGACCAGGATGCGTGGGGCGGTTACGGAATCTGCCTTCATGCCGACAACAGCCCTGGTGCATAACGTACTGATGCAGAGGCCGTGGCGTCGTCAGAGGCTTCAATGATGCCGACCTGCCAGACTTTTTCGCCCAGAGCGTTCAGCGTATCGAGGGCCAGTTCGCGCTGGTTGGCAGGGATACATACAACCATACCGACGCCACAGTTGAAGGTGCGGTACATTTCTTCGCTGGCAACGCCGCCGGCATCTTTCAACCATTGGAAAACCGGGGGCAGCTGCCAGCTGTCCGTATCGATGGCCGCAACTATGCCGTCAGGCAGAACCCGGGGAATGTTCTCCGGAAGGCCGCCGCCGGTAATGTGGGAGAGCGCACGAACGTCCACTTCGCGGACGAGCTGGAGCAGGTTTTTCACGTAAATGCGGGTGGGCGCCATCAGGGCATCCGCGAGGGTAACGTCGGCAACCGTCTGGTTCAGGTCAGCGTTACTGACTTCCAGAATCTTGCGGATCAGGGAGTAACCATTGGAATGCGGGCCGGAAGAACCCAGGGCGAGCAGAACGTCGCCAGCCTGCACGTGGCTGCCATCAATGATCTCGCTGCGCTCCGCCACACCGACACAGAAGCCGGCCAGATCGTAGTCGTCCCCTTCGTACATGCCCGGCATTTCCGCGGTCTCGCCGCCCACCAGGGAGCAGCCGGCCTGTTCACAGCCAGCGCCAATGCCGTCGACAACCTGGGCGGCCACGTCCACATTCAGCTTACCAGTAGCGTAATAGTCCAGGAAGAACAGGGGTTCGGCCCCGCCTACCACCAGGTCGTTGACGCACATGGCCACAAGGTCAATGCCAATGGTGTCGTGCTTCTGAAGTTGCATGGCAAGTCGGAGTTTGGTGCCGACACCGTCAGTACCCGACACCAGCACGGGCTCATTATAGCCGGGAGGAATAGCCACCATGGCGCCAAAGCCACCGAGGCCGCCAAGGACTTCCGGGCGACGTGTGCGCGCCGCGGTATTCTTGATGCGGTCGACGAGTTCGTTACCGGCATCGATATCAACGCCGGCATCACGATAGGTGAGGGAGGGCTTCTGTTCGCTCATGGTGTGCTTAACCGTTTGGACAGTGGGACAGGCGGCGGATTTTAACAGGTGCGGAACGGCGCTCCAAATGCAATTGCCCCGTTTGTCACCCTTAAGGCAGTGTGACACCGGATTGACTTTCTGCAATCCCGGTTAGCTACTCACACCAGGGGGCTTGGTGTATCCTATGCGCCATTAAGACGAATCGCAGGGTGTTTCATGCCAGACTCAGGAAAAATCTCGATGCAGGCAGCGCGGATAGTCCGTCAGTCACTCCGGTTGTTTGGCGTACTGGCGCTGATGGCCGCGCCAGCGGCAGCTGTTACCGTCACCGGCCTTTACTCGGTGGAAGTGCCCGTCGCTGGCTCCCAGCCGCAGGAACTTGAACAGGGCTATGCGGACGGCCTGAGCCGGGTGTTTGTGCGCGTTTCCGGTACCCGCGACGTGCTGCGCAACGAAGGCGTTGAAGAGCTTCTGGCGAACGCCGAGTCGCTGCTTCAGTCCTACCAGTTTTTACGCTCCGACACGGGAAATCATAGGCTACGGATGAGCTTCGGCGCGGTCGGCGTCAATCGTGCGCTGGCGTCCGCGGATGCACCGGTGTGGGGCGCGAATAGGCCGCTGACGCTGGCCTGGATCGCGGTCGAAGAAGGCGGGCGCCGTACCTTGGTCCATCAGGGAAACGACAGTACCGGGACGGGCGCCGATGAACAGTGGCGTCGCGTTTTTCAAGACGCGGCGGTTGACCGGGGTTTGCCGGTGGGTCTTCCCCCAGCAGGGTACCGGGACGACCGTGAACTGTTGTCGGACATATGGGGCCAGTTTACGTCCAGTGTCCGCAGATCGTCTGAAGATATGGAGCATGACCTGATGTCATTGGTACGGGTCAGCCGTTCAGGATCACAGTGGCGCGCCGGATGGGTGTTCGACGGTATGGGGCTGGATAGTACAGAGCAGTCGGTGACCGCTGACACTCCTCAAGCTCTGGCCGCTGCCGTTGTCGGGCGCTGGGCGGAAATGTTTGCCGATCGTTATGCGGTTGCGGGCAGTGATGTCGGCGAGTCTCCACAGGTGGACATCGTTGTGCATGGAGTCAGTAATCTGAAGGATTACGCCCGTGTGAACGGGGTTCTCAAGAACCTGTCGCCCGTGGTCGATGCGGGTGCCACCAGAGCGAGGAAGGACCAACTGACGCTCAGGGTTGCGTTTTCAGGGGAGATGGAGCAGTTGAAGCAGTACATTGCCCTGGACCCGCGGTTGGTTCCGCTTTCAGAGGCCGAGGTCTCCCGCATGCCCTCCGGTGATGAGAGTCAACCCGGTGGGCAGGAGCAGGTACAACCGGTGCAGCAGGCTCCGCAAGGCGGCATTGCGCTCGCAGAACAGAGTACAGAAAGCGCTGCGGCCTCCGCGAACCCGTTGTTCGTCTACCAACCGCTGTTGGCAAATGAGGAAGAATCAGAACAGGCATTCGAGTCACTCTACCAGGTGCTTCATTACCGCTGGCAGCCTGCTTCCATCGTCGAGTCGGAAGACGGGGAATAATATAGCGGTGTTCGGTATTTGGGGAGTCATGACATGACGCACCGCTGGCGCTGGATTCCAAATGCGCTGACGTTTTTGCGCATTTTGCTGATTGCTCCTTTTGCGGCAGCCCTTATGGCCAAGGAATATCGTTTCGCCCTGGTGATATTTTTTCTGGCATCTGCAACGGATGCCTTTGACGGGTTCCTTGCGCGTCATTACAACTGGCGAACCCGGCTTGGCGCCATTGCCGACCCACTGGCCGACAAAGCACTGCTGATCACCGCTTATCTGATGCTGGTTCTGACTGACGTACTTCCAGCCTGGCTGTTCTGGTTGGTGTTGGGCCGGGATCTCCTGATCGTCTGTGGTGGGTTGGCGTTTCATTATGGTGTCGGTCGCTTTGAGATGCAGCCGAGCCTGCCCGGCAAACTCAACACCCTGATCCAGATTCTGGTCGCCCTCGCGATCATCATTCTGCTGGCGGATTTGCCGATGCAACCGTGGGTTATGGACGTTGGCATTTTGCTGGTGGCGGCTTCAGCCATTTTCAGTGGCGCTCACTACATCGGCGTTTGGAGTCTGAGGGCATGGAGGGCAAAAAGACAGTGAGTGCGTCGCAGTTGGTGTTGGGGGTCAAACTTCGAGACGATGCCCGTTTTGACAATTTTCATGGCAGCCGGAATGCCGACGCCGCGGCGAGGCTTAAATCCGCCTGCGAACAAGCCGGTGCTGTGCCCGTCATCGCCGTCTGCGGCGACGCTGATACCGGTAAAAGCCATCTGTTACAGGCGGCCTGTCATCTGGCAGAGCAAAACCAACAGAGTGCGGTTTGTGTCAGCATGGAAGAGTTGTTGCCCCTGGGGCCTGACGCGCTCTCAGGGCTTGAAGGCCAGTCGGTCATCTGCCTGGATGACCTGGATCTCATAGCGGGCCAGGAAAATTGGGAAGAGGCCATCTTCCATCTGTACAATCGGGTCAGTGACCATGGCCACCTGATGGTCGTCAGCCTGTCGGAGCTCCCGGCGTCACTGCCATTCGGGTTGCAGGATCTGGTGTCCCGGTTGAGTCATGGTCTGACCATTCAGCTGGGGATCCATCGCGACGATGATCGCCTGAGGATACTGATGGCGAGGGCGGAACAGCGCGGCCTTGTCCTCAGTGACGATGTGGCTGTATTCATACTCAGACGAGCACCCCGGAAGCTGGCTGATCTACTGGCGATTCTGGATCGCCTGGATGAAAATTCATTACGCGCCCAGCGGCGGCTGACGATCCCGTTCGTTAAGTCGGTGTTGGGCTGGTAGGGCGTTATATTCGCAGGGAAACTGTCAGAGGAAGCAGCATGAGACGAGTAGTGTTTAACCAGAAAGGTGGCGTCGGCAAGTCCAGTATCACCTGTAACCTGGCCGCGATCAGCGCTGCCCGGGGCAAACGAACACTGGTTGTCGATCTTGATCCCCAGGGTAACTCCACCCACTACCTGCTAGGTAGGCCTGCGGGCGAGCTCAAGGATACCGTTGCCGACTATCTTGAGCAGACGGTGGCGTTTACCGTGTTCAATCGGCGCGCGGACGAATTTGTCCACGCCTCTCCCTTCGACAACCTGTTTGTTATGCCTTCCAGCCCGGAACTGGATTTTCTGGAGCGCAAGCTGGAAGCCAAGCACAAGATCTACAAGCTGAGGGAAGCGCTGAAGAAGCTTGGTGAGTCGTTTGACGAAATCTACATTGATACGGCGCCGGCGCTCAATTTCTACACTCGATCGGCATTGATTGCGGCGCAGCGCTGCCTGATCCCTTTCGATTGCGATGATTTTTCCCGTCAGGCCCTCTACAGCATCCTTCACGAGATCCAGGAGCTGCAGGAAGACCACAACGAAGACCTCGTGGTCGAAGGTATTGTCGCAAACCAGTTCCAGCCCCGCGCCAGCCTGCCAAAGAAGCTGGTGCGTGAGCTGATGGACGAGGGCCTGCCCGTATTGCCGGTGAGGTTGTCCAGCTCGGTGAAGATGAAGGAGTCGCACCAGAGCCGGCAACCGTTGATTCATATGGCACCGAAACATCCGCTGACACGGCAGTATGAAGACCTGTACCGAGTGCTTCATGGCGAAACCGTTGAACTGGAACCCCTGGCAGATTAAGAGTGAGCGTATCTATGGCGAATTCGTCCGACCATACCTCCCGTGTCGCGGATAGTCTGCTTCAGATAGAGATTGAATTGCGGCGACTCGATGCGTGGGAGAGCGAGCCGCCATCGCCAGAGGCGCTGCAGAGCGCCCAGCCATTTGCCGTGGACACGCTGGTCTTTACCCAGTGGCTGCAGTTCGTCTTTGTCAGCCGCATGAAAGCGTTGATTGAAGGCGGCCACCCCCTGCCTCAGGTGTCCGGTATGGCACCGATGGCGGAAGAGCACTTCCGGGGCCGGGAAGAGTCAGGGACCGTCCTGATTAGCGAGTTGGCAGAAATGGACCGCCTGCTGTCCGGTCAGCCCTGAGTGTAGAAATGGGGTCTCCGACCGATTCAGTCGTGTATGTCCAGGCGCATGGACAGGTCCACCGCCCGGACATCCTTGGTCAGCGCTCCGATAGAAATGTAGTCAACCCCTGTCTCGGCAATCGGTACCAGCGTCTCGCTGCTGATGCCGCCCGATGCTTCCAGCTTTGCGGCGCCCGCCGTGCGGACAACCGCCTGACGCATGTCCGCCAGTGAGAATTCATCCAGCATAATGATATCCGCGCCTGCGGCCAGGGCCTGATCCAGTTCGTCCAGGTTTTCGGTTTCCACTTCTACCGGTCGGCCAGGGGCAATGCGGCGGGCCTCGCTGACTGCATTGGCAATAGAGCCACAGGCGGCAATGTGGTTTTCCTTGATCAGAAAGGCATCCCACAGACCAATGCGATGGTTATGGCAGCCACCACAGGTAACCGCGTATTTCTGCGCCAGCCGCAGGCCCGGCAGGGTCTTGCGGGTATCCAATAGCTGGACACCGGTATGGGCGACACGGCGGGCATGGCCGGCACACGTGGTGGCAACGCCGGACAGCAGCTGCAGCCAGTTCAGGGCTGAGCGCTCGGCGGTGAGCAGGCTGCGAGCCGGGCCTTCCATGGAAAACAGCGATTGGCCGGGGCTTGCCTCGTCTCCGTCTTGCACCTCCCAGCTCAGGGTGACCCCCGGGTCCACCTGCCGGAACACCTCCTCAACCCATGCGCGTCCGGCAATGGTTGCGGCATCCCGGGTAATGACATGTCCGCGACTGATGCGCGCCTGCGGAATCAGCATGGCAGTAATGTCGCCATCTCCAATGTCTTCACGCAGGCTTTGTGCAACGGTTTCGATGCGGGACTGACGAAGCAGTTCGGCTGGGATCATGGCAGAGTTTCCGGTCGTTCAGTGGCGGTTTTGAGGCACATTGGGTGTGCGGATGTGATTCTATAGGCCTTCGCCAGATTCGCCAAACCTGGAAGGGTGGGGTGCTAAACTGTGACAACCATCACTTAAACACAAAAGGTGACAAATTCTGACACAAGGTGACGTGGGTAAGGCCTAAGATGTGCAATAACACATTTCTCCAGATATCACCCGGAGCAGCCGAATGGCGCAGGATAACAAGGTTGTAAGTCTCAAGAGCCAGAAGCTTCCTGACAGGTTTTCCCTGCCGGGCTCTCTGGTACGCCTGCGTGACGTATCGGGTCAGTCACTGAAGTCTGTGCTGTCTGGTTTTTTCGACAAGGCGGATGACGCGCTCTTTGAGCTGGCGGACAAGGCTGGAAGCAACCAGGACCAGACTGCTTACTTCGACGCCATGCGTGAGTTGAGGCTGCGGCGCAAGAATATGACCGTGTCCGTGCTGCAGTATGTCAGCCGTGCTTTCAATGACATTGGTTCGTTCAAGCCGGGTGGTGGCAGTGGCACCCTGGATGAGGTGGATCAGGACTCGCTGGCGTTGCTGGACCATTCCGATCTGGAGCAGCAGGTCGCCATCGACAACCTGATCAACAAACTCCGCAACCAACACGCGGAGGTAATACGCCTGCTGAATGTGCGGGTTGCTCATCTGCTGCCCTCGGTGCGTCTGGAGGACAGTCAGATGCCCCTGAGCCCGGAGGTGATCTGCGGAGGGGTTGCGGAAGCCTGCTCTGACCTGGATATCGATATCCGTGCCAAGCTGGTGGTGCTTAAACTGTTCGACCGCCTGCTCGTGGGTGTCCTGGGCGATTTTTACAAGGATGCCAACAAAACACTGATCGCCGAAGGGGTTCTGCCCGACATGCGTCGCCCGCCGGTCGGTGGTCAGAGCGCGTCTGGAAACTATGCCCCGGCTGGGGGACGGACCACCGGGACGCTGTCAGCACGCTCGGAATCAGATGCGTCGGGGCCGCTCACTGCGCCGTCTGACGATGTGCGGGCAACGTTTTCGGAACTGAGTGCCCTGTTGCACCAGGGGCAGAATTCGACGGAGTACGGCACAGAGAGCAGTGGGCCACCCAGCGCAGGCGCGCTCGATACCCGCACACTGATGGCGCGGCTTCACGAAATTCAGTCCCAGTCTGTCCATTGGGGGCAGGGTGAGGTTGTGCCTCTGTCAGAGCAACTACAGCAGGTATTCCGGTCGGACGCCGGGAGAAAACATGACGTCGGCCAGGTGGACAGCGACGTCATCAATCTGGTGTCCATGTTATTTGATTTTATCCTGGAGGACCGTCAGCTACACCCGGTAATGAAGGCCGTGATTGGGCGCCTCCAGATTCCCGTGCTCAAGGTCGCTCTGAGCGACAACAATTTCTTTAACCGGGGTGGGCATCCGGTACGGAAGCTGCTGAATGAGCTGGCCATGTCCGCTATCGGTTGGACTGAGAAAAAGCCCGGCCAACGTGATCCGCTACGAGACAAGATCGAGTCGGTGGTCGATCGCGTGCTTAATGAATTCACCGACAACGTCGATATTTTCAGTGAGCTGCTCAGCGACTTCGGCCATTTCATGGATCTGGACCGTCGTCGCAGGGAGCTTGTGGAGCAGCGTCTGCGTGATGCAGAGGAAGGCAGGGCCAAGCAGGAGAGGGCATCCAAGGCGTCTGAGAACCTGCTGAACGAACAGATTACCGGTCGGAACCTGTCTCCTCCGGTTGTCACGCTGTTGAATGAGGCGTGGGCCAAGTATCTGCAGTGGATCGTGCTGCGTGAGGGTGAAGACAGCGAACGCTGGGATGAGGCATGTGACCTTACCCGGCAACTCATCTGGAGTGTTGATCCCAGGCCCGTCGACAACAACACCCGCAGCGCATTGCTACGGTCGATTCCGGGAATCGTCGACGGTCTGAGAAACGCCCTGCAGGAAATTTCGTGGGACCCGTTTGCGACCGACGCCGCCATAAGAGACCTTGAGCTGGCACACGTGGACGTATTCCAGCGCCTTGCCACTACGACACGTCCTATCGTGGCGCCCGAACCTGAACCCCAGGCTGCGCCCAAAAAGTTGGAGGCGGAACCGTCTGTGGTCTCCAAGAGCCTGCTGGATGCAGCGCCCAAAGCCCCGGAAAAAGCGGAGCCGTCTGTTGAGGGTTTCGTATCAGACGCCTCAGGGGCCTCGGACGTCGCCACGTCTGCAGCCGTTGGGCCTGCAAGCCTTGAAAAACCGGCCGTAGAGGCATCGGTGGAGAGCTCCGGCGAAAACGTCGAGCTTCAGTGGCTGGAGCGGGCTGACGGCCTTCGTGTTGGTTCCTGGATCGAGCTGACCCGTGATGGCAACAAAACCCGCTGCAAGCTGGCGGCGTTTATCAAGGCGACGGGCAAATACATCTTCGTTAATCGCAGTGGTGCCAAAGTGGCTGAATATCAACGTGAAAACCTGGCACGGGCTCTCGCAGCGGACGAGATCTCCATGTTGGATGACGGCCTGATATTCGACCGGGCGCTGGAATCCATCATCGACAACCTTCGCAGCAGCCGCAAGGACTGACCGTATAGCAAGACCGGAGACTTTGTGCTTCAATCAGGAGCATCAAAGCAACAACGGCGAACGCACTGGTTGTCCGAACCGTTCGCCACCGGCCTGTTGGAACCACATTGTCTGAAACCATCCCTTCCCACGATTCCATTGACCTGTCGCCACCGGCTGTCGCCGGGTTACGGATGACCGGTCGGGTAGCTGGCGCCCGCTGGTGTCCGTCTCCAAATTTTGGCAAACGCCCCGAAGGTGCGGCGATATCCCTGTTGGTTGTGCATAATATCAGCCTGCCTCCGGGTCAGTTTGGAGGCGATGCCATTGAACGGTTTTTCTGCAACCAACTGTCTCCCTCTGAGCACCCCTATTTCGAGACCATCGCCGATATGAAGGTTTCGTCACACCTGCTGATCCGCCGGGATGGCGCATGCCTTCAGTTCGTCAGCTTGTTGGAGCGCGCGTGGCATGCCGGGCGGTCCTGCTTTCAGGGCCGTGAGGAGTGCAATGATTATTCAATCGGTATTGAGCTGGAGGGCGCAGACGACATTCCCTACACCACGGCACAATATGAAGTGCTTGCTGATTTGTCGCTATTGATCATGAAGTCATGGCCGACCATCACGCGAGAGCGGATCACCGGGCACAGCGATATTGCACCCGGTCGCAAAACCGATCCAGGCCCGGCTTTTGATTGGCCCCGATACCGGCAACTGCTTGGTGCAGGGCATTGCAACGGAGCGGATAACTGATGGTATTGGTGGTTTTCCTGTTGGCCTACCTGGTCAGACGCAAGCTGGATGCGGTCAGCGCCTGGTCTTCGGAGGCGTTGTGGCGTTCCGCCTTTAAGCGGGGAAGTACCGGGAGCTCTGGTAACGAGGCGAGCCGATGGAAGGGGCTGTCTATTGTTCTTGTACCCTCGCTGATGCTGGCGGCCGGGGAATACTATCTGCACACCATTGGCTGGCGCATGGCCGCGTATCCACTGGAATTCCTGTTGATGGTGTTGTTGATGGGAGTGCCGGGTTGGCGTGCTCGCCTGGAGGTTTACAGTCAATCCTGGGCGAGGGGTGACATGCAGTCCGCGTGGCATCACGTTATGGATAGTTTGCCGGCCGAGGAGCGGGGCGCGGCAACGTCGCCTGATGAGATGCATCTGGCATTGTCACGTACGCTGCTAGTCAACGTCTTTGAGCGTTTTTTTCTGGTCGCTTTCTGGTATGCCGTAGGCGGTATTGCGGTAGCCTTCTTTGCGAGAGGTATTATCGCGTTGAGGGACCACTGGCCGCATGCAGCAGCAAGGCCAGGGTTTTCCCGACTGGCGGAAATACTCAATTGGCTTCCCTCACGACTGCTGTCCTTCACGTTCGGAGTCGCCGGTGACCTTGCTGGCTGGATGAAAGAAGGAAAACGGATGCTGTTCGATTTTACCCTCAAAACCAGCCAGCTATTGATGGGCGCCGCCGGCGCGGCACTGACGGGCTATGCGTTGGAGCCGGAACGGTTCTCAAAGATTCATCCAGAAGAGTGGGCCAGTTTTGGCGGTCGCAGCCTGGAGGCCATCCGGGATTTGCTGAACCGAAGCATGCTGGTCTGGATCTGCATCCTTGCGCTGCTGGTCATTGCCGGCGTTCTCTAACCCCGACATTTCACAAAAGTTACATTTTTACGCCGAATAGTGCTCAAGTTTGTAGTACTTTAGTCGACAATATAAACAAATAGAATAAAGTTCCATCCTTTCGACGCTCTCTGTGGGGGTACACGTGAACCACCTTATCAAGCCTGCAGTAGCGCTGATGAATCGGCTGCCGATGTTTTACAAGTTCAGCCTGATCAGTGTGTTGTTCCTGCTTCCCATTATCGCCCTTTCCTGGTTGGTCATCAGTGAACTGAACCGGTCGGTTGATACCATGACCCGGGGTGTTGAGGGATTGGAGCAACTCGAAAAGGTGGATACGCTGCTGGCAGAATCCATGGCATACCGGGACTTCCGAGCTCCTGGCAAGATCAAGGATGACAATGAACTGCTTTCGAAATCCGCAGAATCGTCAGAAACCATTGATAGGCTTCTTGAGGAACTGGTTAGCGCAGAGGCTCGTTTTGATGAATCCGGTAACTGGTCCCAGCAGGTAGCGATGCTGGTGGAGGAGTGGCAAACGCTCAAATCGACGGACAGTTATCAGGGCAATATCGACCCCCAGTTCAAGTACTATCAGGAATTCGTCCAGAAAGTGCGGGCGCTGTTGTCCGCGACCATTGAAATTTCCGGTCTGGGGCAGGACGCCTCACGTGAAAACCTACTGCTCCTGGGCCTGTTGCGTGAGTCGTTGCCGGATGCCCGCAGCATCATTGGTCGGGCCAGGACTTTCGGGATATTTGCGCTCCTCGATGGGCAGGTGGGGTACAACCTCAGTGACGGCCTCAACGAGATTTACGATGAGTTGACCAACCGCGCCTCGTTGCTCGGGCCTGCATTAACGGTATCGATGGATGCATCGCCGACCCTCGAGGAAACGGCAGGTGACGCGGTCGACGGTATTCTCGAGAGTCTGGTGGTTGTGCGTGACGAGCTGGATACCAATATCATTACGCCTATGCGCCTGGAGTTACCCTGGCGGGATTTCAACCGTACCATCGAGAATCAGCTTGCCCATTACGATGCGCTCAAGGCCGGAATTTTCGACGTCGTCGGCGCAAACCTGAGCTCACGACTGGAGGGCGAGCTGCAGCAACGGCAGTTGATTATTGCCGCACTGGTGATTGTTCTGTTGGTGGTGGTTTACCTCTATGTCGGCTTCTTCATGTCGGTACGCACGGCTATTAACCGTTTCAGCACGGCAGCAAGATCCGTGGCTGAGGGCGATATGACGACTCACATCCAATTGGATAATCGTGATGAACTGGGTGAACTGACCACCGAGTTCAACAATATGACAGACCGGATTGCGGAATTGATCCGCTCGGTGAGTAGCACCACTTCGGATGTGGACCAGCAGGCCACACGTGTCAACGATACCGCCGCTGCGAACAGCGAGGCCGTTGCGCGGCAGATGGAAGAGTCCGGCCAGATCAACGAAGCGATGAACCAGATGGTGGAAGCGGTCAATGAGGTCACTGAGAGTGCTCATCGCGTGTCTGACAGCGCCGGCGCGGCTGAAGAGGATACCGAGAGGGGCCGCGGTGTGGTTGCGGATACTGTTGCCACCATCAACCGTCTTGCCACCGAAATTTCCGGTGCGGTCGAGGTTATCAACCGGGTAAACGCCGATAGCGATAACATCAGTCAGGTTCTGGTCGAAATCAAGGCGATTGCGGAGCAGACCAATCTCCTGGCATTGAATGCGGCCATCGAAGCTGCCCGCGCGGGCGAGCAGGGACGTGGCTTCGCCGTGGTGGCAGACGAAGTACGTTCGCTGTCACAGCGTACTCACAAATCGACCGAAGAAATCGAGGGTATGATCACCCGGTTGCAAAGTGGCGTTAAGGAAGCCGTTGCGGCCATGACCAACAGCCATGACGTGACTGAAACCACGGTCAAGAAGTCGGCGGAAGTGACGGAAGCGCTGGACCGGATTGCCCAGGGTATTTCGACCATTGTTGATATGAGCCACCAGATCGCACAGGCGGCTGAGGAGCAGTCTGCCGTGGCGAAGAACGTCAATACCAACGTTGAACAGATCAGTGTTCTGGGTGAGAAAACGGCAGATAACGCCGAGGAAACCCTGGCGTCGTCACGGGAAATGTCACAACTGACTGCGTCACTGCAGCGTCTCGTGGAGGCATTCAGGGTCTGAAGGGGGTGTGCTGCCTGACACCTACGGCGATAGCTGTTTAATACGGTTTGTCAGCATCTGGTTTGTCGGAACGTCAACACCCAACTCATGCCCGCGCCTGGCGATATACCCATTGATAAAGTCAATCTCGGTGCGGCGGCCCAGCCGCCTGTCGCTGCGCATGGATGAGGTATTCCGCGCCGTTTTGCGGGCAGTCATTTCAATGCGTTCGCGAATCGTGACTGAGGGTAGGGCTTTCTCGATATCGCCCTTCATCACCTTTGCAATTTCGTCGCACAATTCATCGATGTGTTCCAGGTAGAACGGGTCCGTGAGGATATCACCGTTCGGGCAGTCGAGGATTGCCGTAAAGGCGTTGATACCTGCGTTGATAATCAGTTTTTCCCACAGCCGCCTCTGAATGTCTTGCTCTGCGTGAACCGTTAACCCGCTGGTGCCAAGCGCTGTTACTACCTGCGCCAGATGCGTCGTCGCACTGGTGGTTAATGGGCCAACCCAGGTTTCGCCTTTGCCGGCGTGGACTGTGCAGCCTGGTGCTGGGCGGTTCGCCCCTTCGGTGGTGCTGGCGGCAAGGATCGGTCGTTGTGGCCAACGCTCGGCGACCGCTTGCTGGCAGCCCATACCGTTCTGGAACAGGACAATGGGGGTGTCCGGAGAAATACAATGGAGGTTGGATTCAACGGCATCGAGCGTATCGCCCGCTTTCGTGGTGACCATCAACAGTGAAGGGCGTGCTGCTGTGGCGAGCAGGTAGGGGACTGTGACGACTTCCTCTGGGCCTTCGAACGGCTGAAACGTGTAAGTCAGCGCGGGTTGATCTGTTTCCGGGGAAACCTCGTGACGAGGGATAAACGTTACCGTCCCGGTTGCCAGGTAGCCCGCCCAGAGTTGGCCCATGGAGCCTGCTCCGAGAATGGCAATGCGGCCATTCCCGGACAGACCCTGATTCTTCCCTGCCTCGGCCACGGGTTACATGGCCTCGATGGCGGCCCGCTGCTCGCTGAGCCGGCTCATGCTGCCCTGGGCATCGCTGAGCTTTTCCTTCTCTTTTTCTACCACCTCGGCCGGCGCCTTGGCAGTGAATTTTTCATTGCCAAGCTTTCCTTCCAGCCGGCCTACTTCTTTTTGCAGTCGCTCCAGCTCCTTGTCCAGTCGCTTGAGTTCGGCGTCCTTGTCGATCAGGCCGGCCATGGGTACCAGTACTTCCATCTCGCCAACCAATTGGGTGGCCGACATGGGGGCTTCGCCTTCGGTGAACCACTCCAGGCTGTCCAGGCGCGCCAGCGATGACAGGAATTGCCGGTTCTCATCCAAACGGCGTTTGTCGTCTGGGTTTTTACCACGCAGAAGCACCGGGATGGCTTTTGCCGGGGAGATGTTCATCTCGCCGCGGATATTCCGAACAGCGACAATCACGCCTTTCAGCCATTCAATATCGGCAGCAACCGCAGAGTCCTGCTTGTTGGCATCTGGCTGGGGGTAGGGCTGGAGCATAATGCTGTCACCACTCTTACCGGCCAGGGGTGCGATGCGCTGCCAGATTTCTTCGGTAATGAACGGCATCATCGGGTGCGCCAGGCGAAGGACCGCTTCCAGCACCCGTACCAGGGTGCGGCGGGTGCCACGTTTGGCTTCCGCACTGGCGTTGTCGTCGTTCAACGCCGGCTTGGAGAGTTCCAGGTACCAGTCGCAGTATTCGTTCCAGATGAACTCATACAGGGCGTAGGCGGCCAGGTCGAACCGGTATTGGTCAAGATGGCGAATTACGTCCTGCTCGCAGGTTTGTAGTTCGCTGATGATCCAGCGGCTG
>OJBO01000474.1_pt1 | contig 22611 bp, 28 predicted proteins | sample 1590461 | NCBI WGS metagenome assembly OJBO01 (sample SAMN05416836, study PRJEB24817) | seawater metagenome | isolation source: Sea water | place: Canada:Atlantic | collected 2013-07 | reverse complement strand
ACGAGATCATGCCTAGTCTCGTGGGCTCGGAGATGTGTATAAGAGACAGCCGGTGGACTTCGTGGTCTGCTCAAACATGTTGTATTCGGCAACCAGCTTGAAGTTGCTGTTTACACTATGGAAGACCGCGACCGAGGTGTTCTCTGTTTCAAAATCCCCCTGGTCAGAGTCCGTTTCGCCGTAGGACAGCACCAACCGATTGGCGCCAAGGATGTAGGATCCCTGGAGCAAATAGCCGTCGGCGTCCTCTTCCGAAGTCAGGGCCGCATCGGTCAGCAATACAGGAACGTCGCCCTCAGAGGTGAAGCCGGAGGCCGTCAGCGATAGCCCTGCAACGGACGCTTTAAGACCGTAACCAAGGCCTTGGCTGTCCACTTCGGTGGTTGCATTCTCGGAGCTCTGATGGCGACCATTTACCCAGCCTGTCAACGCCAGGCCATTCAAATCCGCACTGTAGGTAACCTCTGCCTCAAAACGCGGCGCGGACTGTTCCGACTCCGCACCCGGCGTGGTATTGGCAGGCTCAAAAATACCAGCGGCCACCTTCAAGCCGCCCATATCCGGGGTCCGATAGGTAATCTGGGCGGATGGATTGGGGTAAGGGTACCCAGTACGGATATTGCCAAAAGAAACGCCGGTTGCCGCACCCGGAGAACCGAAGCCCATCAGGATTTCGTCCAGGAAGATGTTGGAGCGGGCGTAAAGACCAAAGTCCTTACCAATCAGCACCTGACCGAAAGAACCGTCTACCGTGGCGTACAGCTGACGCACATCGATAGCGGTATCCGTCGGTGACTGCAGGCTGTCGTTGATGGTGGACCAGAACGAAGACCGGCCACCCAGAGTCAGGTCGCCCATTTCCTTACTGAAGTTGAAACCGATCGTATTGGGCAGGAACCCCATTTTCACGTCGGAATTGCGAGTGTCGTTCAGCTTGTCGTCACGGTTAACGTAGAAGGCGTTGAAATAGCCGTCCACGGAAAAGCTGGTTCCGTCTTCGTTGTACACTTCGATTGCCGCGTTTGCGCCGGCACTGACCGACATCGCACCAACCATCGCGATGGCCAGCCCTGACTTTCGGAAATTGTTGTTGTTCATAAACTCCCCCGGTTTTTATTGAATCTGGGTGTTGAGCAGCGGGTGGTTACCCGTGTCTCAGGCGCATTCTTTCGCCTGAATTCAATGGTCGGCGAAGCAGCGGGGGTGGAAAATGCGCCAAGGGGGCAGGTTTTCTGATCTTTTAGGAGGCTATGAAAACAGAACTTTGGGACTACTACCCGTCAGAGGGGAAAGCATTCCAACTCTTGCAGGCAGTCATCCAGGAAGCACTCGGGATCGGCCATGACCGCCTCATCGGCCACCACACCGAACTGGACCTGGCCGGCGTAACTGACAATGCTGACGCCGAGCCCGATATCCCCGGCCTGGGGTACCCAGAACATCTGCTCCAGAATGCGGCAACCGGCCAGATACCGTTCATCACGGGTACCAGGCACGTTCGACACCACCGCACTGGCCTTGCGGTAGAACAGATCCGCCACAGGTTGACGCCAGGCTTCGGGAATCAGCGGTGCGCTGCCTGTCAGCGCCCAGGACAGGCCGGGCTGCCAACTTTTCTTGAGCTTGCGGGTTTCATGCTTGATGCGGAACAGCCGCTCCAGGGAACTTTCACCGTCCACCGGCAACGGCACGAACACCGTCCCGAAATAGTTACCCAGAGTCCCGGGCTCCGGCTTTACCCCTTCCGGCAGGCGGTTGCGGATATCCACTGGCACCGCCGCGTGAAGCACTGCCTCATCCATATCGGTATCGTCCGCGACAAGCCGATTGCGGACTGCAGACGCCACGCAACTGAGTAACACATCGTTGATGGTAACGCTGGTAAGCGTGGCAATCCGGCGAAAACGTTCAAGCGCCACGGGCTGCGACCAACGGCACTGGCGACGTCCCAATAGCGACCGCTTAAGGGAGGAGTCCGTATCTTCCGGCTCTACCAGGAACTGGCTGAGCTCATTGACCAGCTTGACACTTTTCCAGGTCGCCCGCTCCAGAGCATTGCGACCGGCGGTGCCACCGTTGCGGGGAATATCGTCCCCCGGACCCGCCTCTTCCCGCGGCCACTCGCTGGCCGTCAGCTCACACAGCCAGGCATTGGCGGCTCTTCCCCAGCGCCCCATGTCCGCCTGTTCCGCCGCGCCGTAAAGCACCGGTGCCTGTTGCGGTGACGGCGGGCACAACCGGTCAAATATGCCCTGCAGAGAGAGCCCGTCCGCGTAGCAGTGGTGCATACGCAGAAGGAGCGCAGCGCCACCCTCGGCATCGGGAAGCAACCAGAATTTCCAGAGCGGACGGTACGTGGGCAACGGTTGGTTCAACCTTGCTGATACCCAGTCCTGCAAGGTTGCCCGATCAAAGTCGCCATTCACCACCTCCAAATGGTGGTGAAGCGAAAACACCGGGTCTTCCTCCCACCACCAACCGGGCGGGCGGCAAACCGGCATATATCGGAAACGTTCCCAGGCGAGCCAGTAAATACGCAGGAATTCCAGCAACCGGGCTTCCGTGAGCCCTTCCACCCGCAACATAACGGTAATCGTCATCGGGTTTTCGGGCCGCTCAAGAGCCAGCCAGGCCGAGTCCACAGGCAACAGCAGATGCGATTCCTTTTGACTCAAACCTGTCTGTCCCCGGATAAATGCTGCAAGAAATGGAAAGTTGACGCCGCATTGTGCCAGACAAGCACTGAAGGCTCCATAAGGCTGCCAACGTCACGCAATTACAAAAAGTTACACGGAAGCAACCTTACACCCCTATACTGGGAATAAGGCTTGATGAAATGGTTATTAGGCACTACACGTGCCTTTACGCCCTGTTCGCCAAACGTCTATTGGCCCTGACTGAGCGTAAAAACAGTAATCAGTGCCAATACCTGCGGTGGCAGAAGTCGGTACAACTGAATGTACCAGCGCCCATAAAGACCCATAAAAGGCAGGCATCAGGCGCTGAAGGAGAGCAGTCATGAAAGCGAGCCATGTACGAAAACTGATAAAACCGATCGATAGCGCTTACTCGGAGATGTTCTCAGGGCGAGTCTTCCGCGTCGGCACAGGCGCCGTTTCCGTCCGCAATCACAGCGGCAAGGCCGAACAGACCGTCATTGGCCTCCACGGCTTCCTGGAAAATCACTGCTACTTCACCCAGGCCTACGAAGCACCGACAACCGAACTGATCCTGCTGACCTGCAGCAACTATCATATTCCCGTAAACGGTGTGACGCCCGAGACCCCGGATTGGGAAGTGCCTATCAAACACCTGGACGGCACTATCGAGTACGATGCCTGCATTCTCAACCAGGCTCTGGCGAACCTGCCAAGTACCGACAACATCCGCGTGCATGGCCATTCACGTGGCGGCGCCGTCATCCTTGAGGCCATCAACCAATGGCCGGAACTGTATGAAAATGTGGAATTGGTGCTGGAAGCACCCGTTCTGCCCCAGGGGCGCCTTTCTGCCCTGGTAACGGCGGTACTGGAGCCGGTGAGCCACGGCATGTGGCCCTGGCTGATTCGCCTGATAAACAGCGCTCCCTCATCCGCCTATGGTCAAACCTTCTTCGGCAAAATGAACCCACGCAAGAAGCAGCTGCTGGGCAAGCTGTTTTCCGCCACCAAGGACCACCTGACCATTGTTCGCAACATAGAGAACCTGATGGCCTGGATGGAGAGGACAGACACCAGCGTGTACAGCAAGGTTCGTTACGGCACCTTCCTGGTACCGGCTGTGGACCGAATCCTGGATCGACAGGCCATGCTGGCCAGTGCACGCCAAAGCCCAACCACCATGCGGATTGTCGAAACCGAGGCACCCAGCCACTTTATCACCCTCGACAGCAAGGAATGGGTGCCGGGATTTGAGAGTCTGCCGGCAACGGCCCAGGGTTAGCACAGCTGCACTCAAGCTCCGGCTCCGCTAAACTGGCGCGCTTCTATTGCAGGTCCAGTGGAGCCACACCCCCATGTATCGTGAGCGCCTAGTCGCTACCCCAACCCATTCCGACAGTGCCCGCCGGTTGCAGCGACTGCTACTGGACTACCACGACTTCCGCCAGTACAAAGCCACCCACCCCCTGCTGGAACACACCTTCCGGATAGCGGACTGGCAGGCGGAACGCCTGAAGACCACGCACGCGGACCTCTACCAACACCCTGGCTACCACACCGGCCTGGAGTTCCTGCTTACGGACCTCTACGCCCCTGCCGGCATGACCCGACGCGACGACAACATCGACCGCGTATTCCCGAAGATGGTGAAGTGGCTTCCGGACAACCTGCTGGACACCTTTGCCGGGCTGGTGGAGTTGAACCTGATCACCCAGCAGCTGGACCTGGAACTGGCCGAACTCTGCCATTCACACGGCCATCTTCCCAACGAGCTTTCCAGCGACGCCTATTGCCAGATTTTTCGCGGTAGTCAGAAGCTGGAACAGCGGGAACGGCAGATTACCCTGGTGGCTGAAGTGGGGCGCCAGCTCGACCGCTATGTGCGCAACCGTACCCTTGGCTGGCTGCTTTCAATGAGCCGGGCACCCGCCGAAATGGCGGACCTCAGCGACCTGCACAGTTTCCTGCACCGGGGCTATTCCGCGTTCCGTAAAATGGACAATGTAGATCTGCTGATTGACCGGCTGGTCACGCGGGAGAAACGGGTCATGAAGAACATCCTGGCCGGCCACCCGAAACCGTTTGAACTGCCGAGTGACCTTTAACGAAAGAGGGGAGCTCAGGCCTTCAATATCTGGTCAAGTTGGGAATGGATTTCCTGCTCAATCCGCGATTTGAACGGCCGCAGCATCATGCCCAGCTCCAGATGAACATGGAGATTGCTATCGGTGATTTCCAGCTGGCCTTTTACACCGCTGCGTTTGAACTTGAGGTGATCCCCTTCCCACTGATAGTTCACATCAAACTGCTTTGACAGATCCTCAGCCAGGGTTTCCGCCGCCTGTCGGGCGTGCTCTTTGTCGAGGGAATGAGTACGGCGTACATCAATTGTTGACATGAAACGGATATCTCCAGGATTTCGGGCGCAATTTATAGTGTAAGGCGGCATTAAACTTGTAGCCACCCCCGCAGGCGTTAGAATACGGGGTTCAGATTCTGACAGGACATACCCATGAGCGAGCAACAACCGTCTACCGACCGTCCGCAGGCGGAAACACCGAAGGACGACGTCACCCATTTTGGCTTTCGCAACGTGCCGAAAAGTCAGAAAGCGGGTCAGGTCGCTGACGTGTTCCATTCCGTGGCCGGCAAGTACGACCTGATGAACGACCTCATGTCCATGGGAATCCACCGCCTCTGGAAGCGCTTCACCATTGAGCTTTCCGGGGTGCGCAAGGGACACCAGGTGCTGGATATTGCAGGCGGCACCGGTGATCTGACCATGAAATTCTCGGACCTGGTCGGCCCCACCGGCAAGGTCGTGCTCGCCGACATCAATGCGTCCATGCTGCAGGTTGGCCGGGGCCGGCTGATGGACCGTGGCTACGCCGGCAACATCGAATACGTGCAGGCGGATGCCGAACACCTCCCCTTCCCGGACAACAGCTTCAACGCTGTGAGCATTGCCTTTGGCCTGCGCAACGTCACCGACAAGGACCAGGCCCTGCGGGATATGACGCGGGTGCTGAAACCCGGTGGCAAGGTGATGGTGCTGGAGTTTTCCAAACCCAAAAATCCGCTGCTCAGCAAAGCCTATGACGTGTATTCATTCAACGCGCTGCCGCTGATGGGCCAGTTGATTGCTGGCGACTCCAACAGCTATCAATACCTGGCCGAGTCCATCCGCATGCATCCGGACCAGGATACGCTCAAGGCGATGATGGAAGAGGCAGGCCTGGTGAATTGCAAGTACTACAACATGACCGGCGGCGTGGTCGCCCTGCATGTGGGAATCAAGCCCTGATGTTTCCCGGCCCGACCCTGCTGTCCGCTGCCACCTCTATCATTGAGAGCGCGCTCAACCGAGCGCTGGCGCTGGACCCCGCTGGCAAGCAGGCGCTGATGTCGGCGCTCACGGGGCCGGTACAGTTTTCGCTGGACGGGCTCGGCCTCACGCTGACACTGCAACAAGTGGGAGATCGGATTCAGGTTGCCAGCCAACCCTCGGAAGCCCCTGCGTTGATCCTGTCCGGCCGCCCCATGGCGTTCGCCGCCCTGGCCACCGGCGATGACGGAGTTTTCAGCGAAGGCCGCATTCACGTGACTGGCGATACCGCTCTGGCGCACCAGTTCCAGCGCGCCATCGACCAACTGGATCCAGACTGGGAAGCTGCCATGGCCGGGTATATTGGTGATGTGCCCGCGCATTTTATCGGCCAGCGCGTTCGCGGGGCTGTCCGCTGGAGCCGACAGGCGTTTACGTCCCTGAACGCCAATGTTGAAGAATATATCCATGAAGAAAGCCGAAGCCTGCCCGGGCGCCGGGAGCTGGAAGCCACGTTTACCGATATCGACCGGCTGAACCTGCAGACCGAACGCCTGGAAGCCAGGGTCACGCGGCTGGAGCATCCCAGACAACAAGACCAAACGGAGACGCCGTGACGCGCCTGCAACGCCTGTTCCGCATTGCCTGGGTCTTCTGCCGCTACAGGCTGGACACCTTTCTACCGCTGGCGGAACTGCCTGTCCCCCTGAAAGTGTTTTTCCTGCTGGCCCCCTGGCACCTGTTTCCGAAACCCAAACTGGACCGGGGGGACCGCCTACGCCTCGCGTTTGAAGAGCTGGGGCCGGTATTCGTCAAATTCGGCCAGATCCTGTCGACGCGACGGGACTTGCTACCCGACGACATGGCGCTTTCCCTCAAAAACCTGCAGGACCGGGTACCGCCTTTTCCCGGCGACGTCGCCCAGGGCATTATCGAAAAATCCCTCGGTGCGCCGGTGTCGGAGCTGTTTGCGGAGTTTTCCCGCGAGCCCATGGCCTCTGCCTCCGTCGCCCAGGTGCATGCCGCCACGCTTCTTGACGGCCGGGAAGTCGTGGTCAAGGTCATCCGCCCCGACATTGAACGGGTCATCCGCCAGGACCTGGCATTGATGTACATGATGGCCGGTCTGCTGGAACGCTACTGGTCCGAAGGCCGTCGGCTGCACCCGGTGGAAGTGGTGGCGGACTACGATTCCACCATCCATGACGAACTCGACCAGCAACGCGAAGCCGCCAACGCCAGTCAGCTGCGCCGTAATTTCGAGAACTCATCGCTGATTTATATCCCCTCCATCGACTGGGACTACACACGCAAGTCCGTTCTGGTCATGGAGCGCATCCACGGCATCCCCATTGCCGACGTTCCGGCGCTTCGTGAAGCCGGCGTTAATCTGAAGGTACTGGCAGAAAAAGGGGTGGAGATCTTCTTCACCCAGGTTTTCCGGGACAGTTTCTTCCACGCCGACATGCACCCGGGCAATATTTTCGTGGATGTCAGCAACCCCGCGGACCCGAAGTACATTGCCATCGATTTCGGCATCGTTGGTACCCTTGCACCGGATGACCAAAGCTATCTTGCCCGCAATTTGCTGGCGTTTTTCCGCCGCGATTACCGCCAGGTCGCCGAGTTGCATATCCAGTCCGGCTGGGTGCCACCGGACACCCGGGTCAACGAATTCGAGGCCGCTATCCGCACCGTTTGCGAGCCGATTTTCGAGAAGCCACTGAAAGACATCTCCTTTGGCCACTTCCTGCTACGGCTGTTCCAGACGGCGCGGCGCTTCAACATGGAAGTGCAACCGCAACTGGTGCTGCTGCAGAAAACCCTGCTGAATGTGGAAGGTCTGGGGCGCCAGCTTTACCCGGATCTGGACCTGTGGAGCACCGCCCAACCCTTCCTGGAAGCCTGGATGCGCAAACGCATCGGCCCGTCCGGCCTGATCAAATCCCTGCAGTCCCATTTGCCTGCCTGGCTGGAGCAGTCGCCGGAAATGCCACAGCTGGTACACGACGCGCTGGTGCAGTTACGCAACACGGGCTCCAACGACCACCCCAGTCGCGCTACACTGGAACTTATTCGTGAAAACCGCGCCCGGGCTGACCGGCGCTGGCGACGAGGACTGGCCGCAGCGGCCCTGGCCGGGGTGGCCTGGCTGAGCCTCGACCATGACCTTGCCACCCTGGCACAGACCATGCCCGTTCATGGTTGGGCTCTACTGGCCGTGGCGGCCTGGCTGGTTGTAGGCCATGAACGGAAAAACTGACGGAAGTCATCTAAATGCAAGATTCAAACGCTAGAGTCGGGACGCCTGACTGGTTAGAGGAAATCCGCTGGAATGCGGATGGGCTGGTACCTGCCATTGCCCAGGACGCCGCTACCGGCGACATCCTGATGATGGCCTGGATGAACGCAGAGTCGCTCCGGCTGACCGCTGAAGAAGGCCAGGCCGTATATTGGTCCCGTTCCCGCGGCAAGTTGTGGCGCAAAGGGGAAACCTCCGGGCACCAACAGGTGATCTCGGAAATCCGGCTGGACTGCGATGAAGACGTGATTCTTCTGAAGGTTGAGCAGAAAGGCGGTATCGCCTGCCACACCGGGCGACGAAGCTGCTTCTATCGCAAACTGGAAGGCGGGCAATGGGCGAGCGTGGATCCGGTTCTGCGGGATCCCGGCGCTATTTACGGTGACAAACAGGGAGGTAGCAACCATGAGTGACATTCTTGAGCAGTTGGCCCAGGTGTTGGAAGCCCGCAAGGAGGCCGATCCGGAAACCTCCTATGTCGCCAGCCTGCACCAGAAGGGGCTCAACAAGATCCTGGAAAAGGTAGGGGAAGAGTGCACCGAGACGTTGTTGGCCGCCAAGGACGCGGAGCACTCCGGTGAAACCCGGGACGTGGTTTATGAAACCGCCGACCTCTGGTTTCACAGCATGGTGATGCTGTCCCGGCTTGGCCTTGGCCCCAAGGACGTCATCGACGAGCTCGCCAGCCGATTTGACCTGTCTGGCCTTGAAGAAAAAGCCTCCCGGGATCAGTGATCCGGGCAGCCCTGAAGAGGGTTTCCGGAAGCCCCCCGAAGTGGCGTACAATCAACCGTAACAGAAACCTTAAGACGAGGGTCCCGGCATGGGCATCAGTATCTGGCAACTCCTAATCGTACTTGGCATTGTTATTCTGTTATTTGGAACCAAAAAGCTCCGTAATATCGGCGGAGATCTGGGCGGTGCCATTCGTGGGTTCAAAAAATCCATGAACGAAGACGACAAGAAGGACGATGACCCGGACGCCATCGAAGAAGAGTCCGACGTGAAGGCTCATGAAGCCCACGCCGAAGAAAAGCCACGGGACAAGTCCCACAGCTGAGACGGGCTGAATGTTTGATATCGGCTTTGTCGAGCTGCTGATCTGCGGCGTCATTGCGCTACTGGTTCTCGGCCCTGAACGGCTGCCTACAGCGGCCCGGGCAGCCGGGCGCTGGATAGGGGGTGCCCGCCGCATGGTGAGCCAGTTTTCCTCGGAACTCGACCGTCAGCTGAAGGCGGAAGAGCTTCGCGAAGAACTGCGCCAGGCCGGCGACGTCGGCTTGGACGATGTCCAGAAATCGGTGCGCGGCGCCCTGGACGAGGCCAAGAAGTACGAGCACATGGTTCTGTCCGACGACGGGAAGTCCAAACATCGGCCCGCGCCCGCAACCCGGCGGACTGCCGAACAGTCAGAGCCTGAAACGGAACCCATGCTGGAGCCGGAGGAGGACCCAACCTCAGCCAACGGTTCCGGACATGCCTCTCTGGCCCCTGATGATCCGCCACGAGAGGATGACAGCACGCACGACCATTCGGCCGATGGCACCCCGAAACAACAGGAAAGCACGCCGGATAACCGTTCATGACCACCCAGCCCGACGGCAAAAACGCCCAACGTCCCGAAGATGCACAGCCGGAAATGCCACTGATCGAGCATTTGCTGGAGCTGCGCAACCGCCTGCTGAAAATGGTGTTGGCGGTAATCATCTGTTTTGCCGCCATCTACCCGTTTGCCAATGAACTCTACCTGCTGATATCGCAACCCTTGCGAGACCTGCTGCCAGTCGGCCAGACCATGATCGCAACGGACATCACCTCACCGTTCTTCGCGCCATTGAAACTGGCCCTGGTGCTAGCTGTGTTCGTGGCCATTCCGGTGATCCTCTACCAGCTCTGGAGTTTTATTGCGCCGGGCCTGTATGCCCATGAGAAGAAACTGGCGTTCCCCTTACTGTTTACGTCAGTCGTCCTGTTTTATCTGGGGGCGGCCTTTGCCTATTACGTGGTGTTCCCGCTGGTGTTCGGATTCTTCACCGCCATCGGCCCGGAAGGCATTGTGGAGTTGCCGGATATCAGCAGCTACCTCAATTTCGTACTGAAGATGTTCTTCGCCTTCGGGGTTGCCTTCGAAATTCCCATCGCCACCATACTGCTGATTCTCACTGGCGCCACCACGCCCGAGGACCTCGCTGCGAAGCGCCCGTACATTGTGGTGGGCTGCTTCGTGATCGGCATGTTGTTGACGCCACCGGACATCATCTCCCAGACCCTGCTGGCGGTGCCCATGTGGTTGTTGTTTGAACTCGGCATTCTGTTTGGTCGGCTCGCCAGGCGCGAGGTGGAAGCCCCTGATGCAACGGACGCCTCCAACGAATGAACCTGGCACTGCTGTTCCAGGATGATTTCGTGGCAACGGACACAGCCGTCCTCAAGGGCCGCCGGCTGGCACACCTGCATGCAGTGTTGAAGGTCGCGGAAGGCGATCTGGTACCCGTGGGCCTTGTCGACGGCGATATTGGCACAGGCCGCGTGCTCAGGCTTACCGATACCGAGGCCGTACTTCAGGTGGAATTAACCGCACCGCCGCCAGCCCCCCTGCCCTTGACCTTGGTCCTGGCCATGCCACGGCCAAAGATGTTCCGCCGTGTACTGCAGACCTGCGCAACCCTTGGCGTCAAGGATATCTGGCTGATCAATGCCTACAAGGTGGAGAAAAGCTTCTGGCAAACGCCGTGGCTGTCGGAGGACAATCTGCGGGAAAACATGGTACTCGGCCTGGAGCAGGCGCGGGACACCCACCTGCCGCGGCTGCACGTCCGCAAGCTGTTCAAGCCGTTTGTGGAAGACGAGCTGCCGGCCCTGCTAAACAATACCCGGGCTCTGGTGGCCCATCCCGGTACCAGCACGCCCTGCCCAGCACACATCAACGAACCCGCCACCCTGTGCGTTGGCCCGGAAGGCGGGTTCATACCGTATGAAGTCGACAAGCTGATCGAGGCGGGCTGCGAGGCGGTGCACCTTGGCAGCCGTATACTCCGGGTGGAGACCGCCGTACCTGTGCTGGTCAGCCGCCTGTTCGACGCCTGCGGTTAGCTCAGGCCGAACGCGCCTTCCAGAGTTTTGTCAGTGGTGTGATCACCGCTACCAGTAGCGCGCCCGCTACAACGCCGAAAACACCGTCCGCAAGCACCGGAATAACGGCCTGAGCGAAACCACCAAAACCTTCGACAAAGTGATGAATGGCCTCATACACCGGTGGTAGTCCATGGGTGAGAATGCCACCACCCACCAGGAACATGGCGATGGTGCCCAGCACTGACAAGGCTTTCATCATCCAGGGAGCAAACCAGAGGATGCCTTCCCCAACCCGCTTGGCGAATGGGCTTTCTTTCTGGCTGAGGTACAAACCGCCATCGTCCAGTTTCACAATGCCGGCCACCAGGCCATAGACACCGATGGTGATCATTATGGCGACGACCGTCAGCACCATGAACTGCATTCCGATGCTCTGACTACTGACCGTTCCCAGGGTGATCGCTATGATTTCAGCCGACAGGATAAAGTCCGTGCGAATCGCCCCTTTGATCTTGTCTTGCTCAACCGCTTTCAGATCGACGTCGGGATTTTTGAGGGCGTTGCGAAGTTCTTCCTTGTGCTGTTCATCTTCCTGCCTGTGAAGGAACCGGTGAGCGATTTTTTCAAACCCCTCAAAGCAGAGAAAGGCGCCACCCAGCATCAGCAGGGGAATCACCAACCAGGGCACGAAGAAGCTGATGGCGAGAGCGCCCGGAACCAGGATGGCCTTGTTGAGCATCGAGCCCTTCGCCACCGCCCAGACCACCGGCAGTTCCCTCGCGGGTTTCACACCGGTTACCTGCTGGGCATTGAGCGCGAGGTCATCCCCCAGCACGCCAGCGGTTTTCTTGGTGGCCGCCTTGGTCATCAACGCCACATCGTCCAGAACCGTGGCGATGTCATCAATCAATACGAGGAGACTGCTGGCAGCCATAACGAATTCCTTTTGGTTCAACGATGTTTATGGTGCGCCCTGAAAACCATACTCAGGCATCCAGCCCCATGGCCTCGGCCGCAATACGGTTCTTGATCGGCCCAAGCCGGTTCAGCCAGCGCATGCCGGTGTTGCGCAGCCAACGCAGGGTCAACTCATCACGGCCAAACAGTTGCTTGAAACCTTCCATGGCCGCCATCATCGCGAGGTTCTCTCCCTTGCGACGGCGCTGGTAGCGAGCCAGAACAAGCTCGTTGTCTGGATCAATGCCTTTGCTCCGGGCACTGGCAAGTTCATCCAGCAACGCACGAACATCCCCATAACCCAGATTTGCCCCCTGGCCGGCCAGGGGATGAATGGTATGGGCGGCATCGCCCACCAGTGCAAAACCAGTGGCGATGTATTCCTTGGCATGGCGTTGACGCAAAGGAAACGCGTAGCGACGCGAGACCAGATCCACAGCGCCCAGTTCACGCTCTATCGCTCGTTCCAGTTCCGCTTTGAAGGCATGGTCATCCAGCCCCATCAAACGCCGGGCCTCTTCGGTATCCTGGGACCATACAATAGAACAAAAATGCTCATCGCCGGACTCTGACAACAATGGCAGGAAAGCCAGAGGTCCTGTGGGCGAGAACCGTTGCCAGGCCGTATAGCGGTGGCTCTGGGCCGTTCGAACGGTGCATACGATGGCCTGCTGGCCGTAATCCCACTCGCGGGTCGGTAGCCCCACCCACTGGCGCAATCGGGAGTGGGCACCGTCCGCCGCCACTACAAGTCTGGCGCCGAAGGTCTGGCCGTCTTCCAGGTGGATGCCTCGCGTGTGCCCGTCCTGCCACCAGCCACTCACCCTGACCCCATCAATCAGGGTCACCGCGCTGTCAGTCAGGGCATCAAACAGTGCCCGTACAATTCGGCGGTTCTCAATGATCGTACCCAGCGCCGGGGCGCGGAGCTCTGCCGCTTCGAACTGGATGCGGCCGGTGCCATCGCCATCCCACACCGTCATCGTCTGGTAGGGACAGTGGCGACCAGCGGTTATGTCCGGCCATACCCCCAATTGTTCCAGCAGCCGCTGGCTGGCGACCGAAATGGCGCTCACGCGGGGATCGAAATCTTCCACAGATAGCGCTTCTTCGGGGTCCTGCATCAAGGCCTTTCGGTCGGCACCTTCCACCAGCCCTACGTTCCAGCCCTGCCGAGACAAACCCAGCGCAAGGGCCGAGCCCACCATGCCGCCGCCAACCACCAGGATATCGAATTGCGGTTGCTCACTCATGGTCATTGCGTTCCGAGAAAACGTTGTCAGGAGTACGAAGCTCGGCCCGGCGCCCACCCAGCCCCATGGCCTGACGAACAAACCAGCGCTTGGCGCCGGGTAGCAGGTCCAGCCCCATCAAACCGGCGTCGCGGGCGGTGGCCACCAGGGGTAGATGATTACCGAAAAGCTGGATCAGTGAGTCGGAAAACCGCACTGTCTGTTGCCAGTCCCGACGATGACGTGCCTGATAGGCGTTAAGCACGCCCAGGCTGCCCAGGGGTTGCTGCTGCTCGACAGCCACACAGAACTGCTCCACCAGCGCCATCAGCCCCCTCAAAGCAAGGTTGAAGCCCTGACCGGCAACCGGATGAAGCGTGTGCGCCGCATTGCCTACCAATACCACACCGGGGCGAACTGCCTCATCCACGGTTTTCAGGGTCAGCGGGTAGTGGCTGCATTCCCCGATTCGGGTGAAACGCCCCAGGCGCCAGCCAAAACGATGCTGCAGTCGCTGGCACTTGTCGTCATCGCCCAATGACAGCAGTTCATCAAGAGCCTCACTACTCAAAGTCCATACCAGGGCGGCGTTTTTGCCGGCGCGAGCTGGCGAGCCGTGAGGCAACAACGCCATGGGGCCAGCATCGGTGAAACGTTCAAACGCGGTAAACTCATGACTATGGGAGGTGGAGACATTGGCGATCAGGGCATGCTGATCATACGCCTGCTCATTGACCCGGAAGCCCAGTGTTTCACGCAAGCCAGAGCGGCCGCCGTCAGCCACTACCAGGCACTGCGCAGTCAGTTCCCGATTTCCCGTGTCGGCACCCAGGGTAACGCGAACACCCTCCGATAGCGGCTGCATGGCCGTCACTTCCGCCGGTGCTTCCCAGACCACATGGGTCTGCAGCAGTTCCCGCATCAGGCACAGCCCCATCCAGCGATTGTCCGCCACGTAGCCGAGAGCCTCCTGTTGGTGCTCAGCCGCGTTCAGGCGCGTGGCCCCGAAATGCCCGCGATCCGACACGTGAATATGACGAATGGGCGTGGCATGCTCGGAAAGTCGTTGCCACAGGCCCAACTCTTCGAAGATCAACCTTGAGCCCCAGGCCAGCGCCGTGGAGCGGGCGTCGTAGCTGGGCTGGTAGCTGTCCGGCAGGGCCTCCGGAGACAGCGGAAACGCCTCTACAACGGTGACCCTCAACTGCGGCAGCGTCCTCGCCAACGCCAGCGCCAGGGTGGCTCCCGCCAGCCCACCACCGGCGATGATGATATCGGTATCGTGCGGGTTCACAGTCAGTCGGCCATCAGCGCTTCAATCTCAGGAATGGTCTTGGGGAGCGCCTCGGTGAGCACCCGACAGCCCTCTTTCGTCACCACCACGTCATCCTCAATGCGAATGCCGATACCACGCCACTTCTCATCCACACTGGTGTTGTCCGGCGCCACATATAGCCCGGGCTCCACAGTCAGTGCCATGCCTGGCTCCAATTCTCGCCACGCATCGCCCACCTTGTAGTCCCCGACATCATGCACATCCATACCAAGCCAATGGCCGGTACGGTGCATAAAGAACGGCTTGAACGCCTGCTCCTCGATGGCCTGCTCTACCGTCGTATCCTTGAGCAGGCCAAGATCGATCAAGCCCTGGGTAAGCACTTTCAGTGCGGCCTGGTGGGGGTGGTCCCAGTGATTTCCGGGACGGACTTCCTCAATGGCCGCGTACTGGGCCGCCAACACCACCTCGTACAGGGCCCGCTGCTCATCACTGAATGTACCGCTGACTGGGAAGGTACGGGTAATATCGGAGGCATAGCATTCCAGTTCACAACCCGCATCGATAAGCACCAGGTCGCCCTCGTTCAACGGGGCGCTGTTTTCGATGTAGTGGAGGATACAGGCATTCTGGCCGCCCCCCACAATCGACGGATAGGCCGTGGAGCGGGCACCGTTTTCCATAAAGGTGTGAATCAGTTCAGCTTCCAGGGCGTACTCAAAGACACCTTTGCCGGCCCGCTTCATTGCCCGCTTGTGGGCCTCACAACTGATCTCGCTGGCCCTTGCCATCACCCTGATTTCCGCTGCGCTCTTGTACAGGCGCAGGTCGTGGAGCAAGTGTTCCAAGGCTACGAACTCGCCGGGCGGATGAGCACCTGAGCGAACCTTGCTGCGGATCAACTTGACCCAGTCCATCACCTTGGCATCAAAGTTATGATCTTTGCCCAGTGGGTAGTACACCCGGCTGCGGCCTTCGATCATGCCGGGCAGGATGTCGTCAATGTCGGCAATGGGAAAGGCATCGTCCAGGCCGAAGGTCTCGATGGCACCCTCGGGGCCCGCCAGGAATCCATCCCAAAGCTCTTTTTCCGGGTTCCGCTCCTTACAGAAGAGTACGGACTCACCATGCTCCCGGCCGGGGATCAGCACCAGGACTGCTTCCGGCTCGCCAAATCCGGTCAGATAGTGAAAGTCACTGTCCTGACGAAACGGATGCAGGACATCCCGGTTACGCACCCGTTCGGGGGCGGCCGGCAGGATGGCAATGCTATCCGGCGCCATTCTTTCCATCAGCCGGTGCCGGCGATCGTTGAATTCCTTGACGGGTATCAGTGAAGCCATGAAGTCTCCCACGGGTATCAGCGTTGTTCAGTGCAAAGTCGGGGTATTGGGTGACGGCTTTTCCGGCGGATTGAACTCAGTGAACACCGCTAGCGCCCCCAGCCGTACATATTCGACGATTTCCATCAATTGTTGTTCGCTTTCATCGTCCGGCTCGTCATCGTCGGCCACCTGACTGATCGCCACCAGATCTTCAATGAGTTCGCGGATCTCGTCCGGCGCCTCACCCAGTGCCTGACCAGCGGACAGCGCCATGCCCTCGAGGAACCCACGCACCCAAGAGGTGAGTGCTTCCAGTCGCTGCTCGATGGCGTAATCATCGTCCGGCAGCAAGGGCTGAAAACTCATATCGGTGGCCTTGAGCAACTCGAGCGTCTGGCTATAGGCCGAGGCCATAAATTCCCGCAATTCGTCCGATTCGTCGGTCGCAGTTTGGGGCAGGCCCATGTGCTCACAAACCATGGCCAGCCATTCTTCTTCATTGATACGTGCGCCAGCAGCAAGCCGGCCACAAAGCACGCCATGGAGCTCCGATGGATGACTGAAAGCCTTGTGAGCGGTGAACATATTCGCCCAGCGCTCAAAGGCGACGGCGCGGGCATTGGAGGTGTCGGTTTCGGACATGAAACGGGACGGTCCTGTATGAATGAGTGAAGGCCCTATCCTAGCATTCAGGCGCATTTAAGACACTTGCCCTCTTGATTCCGGACCGGGAAAGAGTAAATTATGTTATAACATATCAATTTCAAGGAGAGCCGCCTGCCATGTCCGCTAAACGCTTACCCCCCAACCGTCCACGCTCGCTGCATACACTTGGATGTATGGTCGCCGCCTGCAGCCTGGCACCGATGGCGCTGGCCGCCGACAATCCCGGCGCCCACGAGCACGGCCATGCCCGATTGCAGATGGCGGTGGAAGAAAACCGTATTGACCTGATGCTCAATTCCCCGGCCTACAACCTCGCCGGGTTCGAGCATGGCGCCCGCACAGAGGCGGAAAAAAGCCGGTTGGCGGACATTACCCGCTGGCTGGAAACCACGCCGCTGGTCAACACCGCAGCGGCCGACTGCCGCGTGACAGCCGCAGCCGTGGAACTCGGCGGGGGAGAAGAAAACCATAGCGGGGATACTCATCACGATCACGGCCACGACGAGCACGATCATCACGAGGACGAACATCACGACGAAGAACATCATGGGGAAACCACTCATCGGGAATACGATGTATCCCAGCAACTGGAATGCAACCACCTCGACGCCGACCAGGCGTTCACATCGGCACTGATGGAGAGGTTCGAGGGCATGAAGGAACTCACCGTCGAATGGGTCAGCCCCTCCGGCCAGGGCAGCGCCCGGCTGAGACCCTCAAACCGGGCATTTACCGTCAACAACTGACTGATGAACGCGCTGCCAAGGCATTACTCTTCGTAGGGAGAGACGTCCTCCGCCACGATGGAGTAGGAGGACGAGGCAATGTCGTTCTCGGTCTTCTCGATCTTCAGGGTGCCCTCAATCCACACCGGATCGTAGAGCGCTTCCAGCTTGAAGCCCTTCTTGTACTTCACATGGATGATCTGGTTTGGAGGAGGTGGCGGCACGTGTATGCAGGCGCCATAGTATGGCACCAGGAAAAACTCCAGAATGCGCATATCCTGTGTGGTTTTCAGCGGCACGACGAAACCCGGAATCCGGCCCGACCGGCCATCCATTTCAGGCACCACACGGCCTGTCATGATCTCGTCCGGTAATGTGGCAGGGCCGTCACCCTCGTGGGAGACTTCTGGCATATTCTCGAGTAGGTTGAGATCCTCCTCTGGCATCAGTTCCAGCCAGTCGATCTCTTGCGAGGCGTCTTTTGCACGAACGGCGGTTGAAAGACTGAAGGCCGCGACCAGCGCCACCATGAACAGGGTGGCAAACAAGGAGCGTTGCCGCGAGCGGGATTCCAGAGGTTCTGACATAAAACTGACGTCTCCTGTAACGATTCAGGGATCATACACCGGATGACCAATGCCTGACATGACCGGCAAGACAGACTTGCACAAAGATAGTTCCGTAACCCCAGAGAGTTCCGTAACCCCACGGCAGACCCTCCGCATCAGCGAACTCGCTTTTCGCTGGGACCGGACCCAGCCGGGCATCCGCTATCCCGACGTGACACTGAACAGCGGTGAACACCTTTTCCTCCGAGGCCCCAGCGGTAGCGGCAAGAGCACACTCCTGAGCCTGCTGGGCGGCCTGATCGTGCCGGATTCCGGTCGCCTGGAATTGCTGGGCACAGACCTGGCAAGCCTGACCAGCGGCCAACGCGACCGATTCAGGGCCGACCACATGGGTGTTATCTTCCAGCAGTTCAACCTGGTGCCTTACCTGAGCACGCTGGACAACGTCACACTGCCCTGTCGGCTTTCACAGAAACGCCGAGCGCGGGCCGTGTCTTCGCCGGAGGCAGAGGCGAAATCCCTGCTGACTGCCCTGGGCATCCCCCAGAACCATTGGCACCGACGTGTTACCACCCTCAGCGTCGGGCAACAACAGCGAGTAGCCGCAGCCAGGGCTCTGACCGGCGCCCCGGAACTGATCCTGGCGGATGAGCCCACCTCGGCCCTGGACAGCGACAACCGGGACCGCTTTATCGAGTTGTTGCTGGGGCTGGCGGCGGAAAAACACTCATCCGTTGTCTTTGTCAGTCACGACAAGAGCCTGGCCCAACGCTTTAACCACCAACTGGCCCTGGAGGTGACCCCATGAACCTGCGGCTGGCGCTGTCTCTGGCCATGGCAAGCCTCTGGTATCGGCGCAGGGTACTGGCGCTGGTGACCCTGACCCTGACCCTCAGCATCACCCTGCTTCTGGGCGTTCAGTACCTTCGCACCGAAGTGAAGCAGTCCTTTACCAGCACCATCTCCGGTACCGACCTGATCGTGGGCGCTCGCAGCGGTCAGCTGAACCTGCTGCTGTACACGGTTTTTCACATCGGTGACGCCACCAATAACATCCGCTGGAGTACCTACGAGAAGCTGCAGGAGGATGAGCGCATTGGCTGGCTGGTGCCCATTTCCCTGGGCGACAGTTACCGGGGGCACCGGGTTGTAGGCACCAACGAGCAGTTCCCGGAACATTTCCGCTACGGCCGGGACCAGAAACCTGCATTGGCCGAGGGAGAATGGTTCGCCGATGTCTTCGACGTGGTGTTGGGGGCCGAAGTGGCCCGCAAGCACGCCCACCAGACTGGCGACAGAGTTGTCCTGTCCCATGGCGGCGGCAAGACCAGCTTCTCCAACCACAAGGACACCCCGTTCACGGTCACAGGCATCCTCGCCCCTACCGGCACACCGGTTGACCAGGCGGTTTACGTCAGCCTGGAGGGCCTGGAAGCCATCCATATTGGCTGGGAATCCGGTGTTGCCATCCCCGGGCGAACCGTCACGCCCGAGGAGGCCAGGCAGAGGGACCTCACGCCGGACGCGATTACCGCCGCCTTCGTGGGCATCGACCGGAAAGTGCTGACTTTTCAGGTTCAGCGCCAGATCAACGAATCGCAGCTCGAACCATTGTCGGCGATTCTTCCGGGGGTGGCGCTCAGCGAACTGTGGCGAATCATGGGCCAGTTCGAAAAAGCCTTGCTGGGCATCACCGGCTTTGTGGTGGTCACCAGCCTGGTCGGGCTCGTGGCCGTGTTACTGACTCTGCAAGCACAGCGCCGGCAGGAAGTGGCGATTCTCAGGGCTACCGGGGCTTCGCCGGCCCTCATCGCGGCATTGCACGTGATCGAGTGCATTCTGCTGGCCATCGCGGCCTGCGGGCTCGCGATCCTGGCCGGAGCGGCCGGCATCGCGGCTCTTAGCCCCTGGCTACTGGATACATGGGGCGTTCAGGTAGGCTTGCGGCCGCTGAATGCAACGGAATGGTCGATCATCGCCAGCGTCCCTCTGGCAGCGTTGCTCGTGGGACTGATTCCGGCACTCCAGGCCTGGCGGGGCAGCCGAAAACAGGGGCTGGGGCACGTGGCCCCAGAGTGACGGACATCACGCAACGGAGGCCATGACATCCCTGTAAATTGACCAACTTGCAGTCCACACTTATAGTTAGTTCACTTCTTTGATACAGGCGTTGGACGACTCATGGAACAGTCCGAACTACAGGCACTGGCGGACAAACTCGACAGATTGATCGATCACTGTCGCAAACTGGAACGTGACAACGCGATGCTGCGCGAGCTGCAGGACGACTGGAACCGTGAGCGGGCGCAGCTCATGCACAAGAATGATCTTGCCAAAAACAAGATCGAAGCCATGATAGGCCGCCTCCGGGCCCTGGAGCACCACTGATGCCACAGCAGCCGACAACCGTCGAAGTCAAGATTCTCGACAAGGAATACCTGGTCGCCTGCCCGCAGGAAGAGCAGGAAGCCCTTCTCCGCTCCGCCAGGCACCTGGACACCAAAATGCGGGAAATACGCGCCAGCGGCAAGGTATTCGGTACCGAACGTATCGCCGTGATGGCAGCTCTCAACATCACCAATGAAATGCTAGAGCGGGACACCATGTCGGACACCGCCAGTTCAATTCTCAACGCCATGGATGAAAAGCTCGATACCGCTTTGGGCGAAGGCACCGGTAACTAGTCTTTGCGCAGGAATCCGATTCAGGTGTTGCAATCAGCCCCGGCAATGCCCGTATAATGAATCTAACTTCCTGGGCTGTTCGCTGGTCGGATTCGTCCTCGAGCCGATGCGCACTACCCAGGTGGCTACTTCAGGGCATTGTGAGCACGTCCCCGACAGGGGAAAGCCTAATATGTCACAGCGGCCACCGACCTTGAACTTTGGGTTCAAGGGCCACATCCGATAACGGCAGCCCGGGAAGCTTTACTTTCAACCAGGATCCTCAGAAACTCGACAATTCATCCTGCAGGTCGCGTTTCAGCTCTTCCGGCTCGGTTATCCAAAGGGTTTCATCCACACCGGGCAGCACCCCAACGTCCAGACCATCTTTCGTCAGACCCGGCACCCATTTCCTGAAAAAATCCGGCAACGGAATACGCTTAGGCGTGAGATCGTCGGACCCCTTACCATACTCCACCGCGAATGCCTCACTGGGCCACACCGGCAGGTACTCCACATCGCCATCTTCAGACACGATCTTGAGGAAACGATTCTCCGCATTCACCAGAATCCAGATTTCACGCTCCTCCCCGACCTGACTCAGGAAATAGTCGTATCGTGCTTCGCCGTCTGATTCGAGGACACTCGTTAATGCATCATGGTTCATGGGTCGACCTGCTGTTGAACGAAAAGTTTGAAGGGCCAATGATAGCCTATCGGCTCGCCACACCGACATAACCAGAGACCGGTGACAGGCGACATTTTTCTGTACAACGGGGGCAGCCCGATGGTAGAAAAAGCTCTATGTTGACCAACGTTGTCTCACCCCAGCCCTTTGAAGAGCACCCTGACTCGCAATCCCGAAGCAATCTTCGCAAGGCCCTTCGGAAGAAGCGCCGTTCGCTGTCTGTGGAAGAACAACAGATTGCCGCTGACCAGCTTGCGCTGAACCTGTTGAAACATCCTGACCTTTTCAGGGCCCGCCACGTTGCCGTATACCTGCCCAACGACGGTGAAATTGATCCCCAGGTGTACGTTCATGTTGCCCGCAGGCGAGGCATTCACTTCTATTTGCCGGTGCTGCATCCGGTGCACCGCGGCAGGCTGGTTTTCAGCCCTTTTACCGATGGCACCGAGCTGACGGCCAACCGCTTTGGCATTCCGGAACCACCCTTCCACAAGGGGCTGGAGCGGCCACCATGGGCGCTGGATGCAGTGCTGTTTCCGCTGGTGGGATTTGATGGTTTCGGTGGCCGCCTGGGCATGGGTGGCGGCTTCTATGATCGCACCTTTGCGTTCACGCGAATCCGGCCACGACTGGCCCCCAAGCTGATCGGGCTGGCCCATGACTGTCAGAAGGTATCGGAGTTACCGCTGGAACCCTGGGATATCCCTCTGCACAGTGTGGTGACTGACAGAGAGCGTTACCGAATGAGATCGAAGAGCTTTCGGTAAGGTTTAGTCTCGAACGGCGGACACTGTAAAGGCTTCGCTATCGGAGGCCGTAGGCTCATCGTCAGAGGCCTGAAGTGATGTGAAGCCAGTAATAACAAGGCCAACGGCGAAAATCAGCACGACCGTCCGGATAATGTCAGGCTTGCGGCCCATGAGGGGATTCTCCGGTATTTTAAGTAGTAAAATCGATCTAAATCAGTTGACTATTCTTGTTTTCAAGAATTAGACGAAAGACTAACACCTATCCTGCGTTTTACAATTTTTCACAGATTAAATTTTTGTAAGCCGCTCCAAAGTTTGCCGAACCGGGGAGGAAGCCCCCTCCCGAAACTGTGCGGAGCCATGGATGGCGGAGCTCAAGCGCCACATGGATGTGCTTGA